>Ga0209591_10003602_pt1 | contig 17929 bp, 19 predicted proteins | sample MAT01_FD_187207 | JGI IMG/M metagenome (GOLD analysis project Ga0209591, IMG submission 187207) | Freshwater microbial communities from Lake Fryxell liftoff mats and glacier meltwater in Antarctica - MAT-01 (SPAdes) (version 2) | ecosystem: Environmental > Aquatic > Freshwater > Ice > Liftoff... | reverse complement strand
GTGTGCACAACTGGCTGAGGAAGGAGGATATGATAATGAAGTAATATTGGCTGCTTTTTTTCATGACATCGGGCACTTGTTGGAGCATGTAATGCCGGCAGTTCAGATGGGTGGTTATGGTGTAGTAGATCATGAGTTGATGGGTGCAGACTATTTGCGCCAGAAAGGCTTTTCAGAAAAAATTGCAAAGCTGGTGGCAGCTCATGTGCCCGCCAAAAGATACCTCACCTGGAAGTACCCTGAATACTTTGAGCGGCTTTCAGATGCAAGTAAAAAAACACTCAAGTTTCAGGGAGGAAGAATGACGGATGAAGAAGCTACCGCATTTGAAGCAGATGAACTGCATCCATTGTACATTCAATTAAGGAAATGGGATGAGCAGGCCAAATTGGAAAACATTCCATTGCCTCCTTTGGATTATTACAGAAAAATGATGATCACACATTTAGCCCAACAATAAATTTTAACGTATTGCGACCTAAACCATCAACCATCAACCACCAACCTTCAATCTTCAACCATCAACCGTTTCAAACCATGCAAACATCCCTCGTTGTATTCGATATAGCCGGTACTACTGTAACTGACAATGATAGTGTAAACACCGCTTTCAGTGGCGCTTTTGAAAAGGCAGGTTATCCTGTGGTGCCCGCCGAAATAAACTTTATCATGGGCTACCGGAAAATCGAAGCAATAAAAATTTTGCTCGAAAAATTTTATCCGGATCAGTTGACCAATGAGGCATTGATACAGCAGATTCATAACCAGTTTACGGAAGATATGTGTTCGTATTATTTGCAAACACAGGATTTACATCCTTTGCCATTTGCCGAGGAAATGTTCTACCTGCTACACGCCAACAATATTAAAATTGGATTGGATACCGGCTTTACAAAAATTATAACCGATTCCATTATGGACCGCCTTGGCTGGATTAAAAATGGCCTGGTGGATGTGGTTGTATCAAGCGATGAAGTGCCACAGGGACGACCACATCCGTTTATGATCCGGTCTATTATGGATCAGTTAAATCTGGATGATGTGAAGCAGGTAGTAAAAGTAGGCGATACAGAAGTGGATATTGCAGAGGGAAGAAATACAGGTTGTGGATTAATTGTGAGTGTTACAACCGGCTCTTACAGCCGGGAAGAACTGGAGCAGTTTTCTCCCGATTATATCATCGGGTCTTTAGCGGAATTACCGGCCATTTTAAATTTAAAAGTGTGAGCAAAGGAACTCCAACACCGCTTGCTTTAAAATTATCGGCTACGCCGGTTTATGCGGCTGTCATTACTTTTCTTACCTATGCGATGGTATATGGTTTTCGTAAACCCTTTACAGTAGCCACTTACCAGGATGTGGAGCCTGTTTGGGGCGTTGCCTATAAAAGTTGTTTGGTGATCAGCCAGGTAGTTGGTTACATGGTTAGTAAGTTTTATGGCGTTAAGTTTATTGCAGAACTAAAAAGATTTGGCCGGGGTAAAATGATTTTGTTGCTGGTGGGGATTTCATGGCTGTCTTTATTCTTTTTCGCCATAATTCCTGCACCCTACAATATTCCCGTGTTGCTACTCAATGGCTTTCCGTTGGGTTTAATCTGGGGCATTGTGTTTTCATTTGTAGAGGGTAGACGGGCAACCGATTTTATTGGGGCAGCCCTTGCCGTTAGTTTTATATTTTCCTCTGGTTTTGTTAAAACTGTTACCGGCTTTTTGCAGTTGCAATTTGCCATTACCGATATGTGGCTGCCTTTTTTTGCTGGCCTGGCATTCTTAATTCCGCTCCTGTTGTTTATCTGGTTACTGGAAAAAATTCCGCCGCCTTCCGAAGCTGATAAATTGTTGCGTACAGAGCGAAAACCAATGCTGCTGCATGAACGGAAAGAATACGTGAAAACTTTTTTCCCGGGCATTCTTACCTTGTTGATCATTTATGTTTTCCTTACCATCTTTAGAGATATCCGGGATAATTTTGCAGCCGATATGTGGGTAGAGATGGGCTTTCCCAACCAGCCGGAAAAGTTTGTAGCTACTGAAATCCCTACCACCATCATAGTGTTGGTACTGATTTCAGCAATGATATATATCCGGAATAATCTGAAGGCGCTGATGATTTCGCATATCATCATTGGCACCGGTTTTTTATTGGCGGGCATATCTACTTTAATATTTATGCAGGGACATTTATCTCCTTTTTACTGGATGATGCTGGTAGGACTTGGTTTGTATATGGGCTATATTCCATTCAACTGTGTATTGTTTGAAAGAATGATTGCCACTTTTAAATATGCAGGCAATGTAGGCTTCCTGATGTACCTGGCTGATTCGTATGGCTACCTGGGAAGTGTAGCTGTAATGCTCAGCAAAAGTGTATTCCATATCCAGTTGAGCTGGACCAGTTTTTATTCTTACGGCGTTATGGTGCTATCCGTTGTGGGTGTGATTGGCACCCTCATTTCTGCCTGGTATTTTAAATCGATATTCAACAATAAATTTCATACAAATGAAAAATAAACAGGCAATCGTTATTGGTGCCGGAATCGTAGGGTTAGCCACTGCAAGGGCATTGTCGCTAAAAGGTTTTTCGGTTAAAGTATTTGACCGTACCCAGCAGGCTGTGGGAGCCTCTATCCGGAATTTCGGAATGGTATGGCCCATCGGGCAACCAGAAGGAAAGATGTATAATCGTGCAATGAGAAGCCGGCAAATCTGGCAGGAAACCTGCGAAGCGGCTGGCATCTGGCATGAAGCAGCCGGCAGTTTACACCTTGGCTACCATGCAGATGAAATGCAGGTGCTAACAGAACTGAATGAAATTTTTAACCAGCAGGGACGGAAAGTATCTTTACTCAGCAAAGCGGAAATCACTCAAAAATATGATTCGGTAAATCCGCAAAATTTGATCGGGGGATTATATAGTCCGGAAGAATTAATTGTGGATCCGAGAGAAGCCATCGCAAAAATACCGGCCTATTTTACAGAGCAATTTGGTATCGAATTTCATTGGGGTAAATGTGTTAGCTATGTCGCCGATCAAACGGTTTACATCGGCAATGAAGAAGAGCATGAAGCAGACATCATATTTGTTTGCAGCGGTCAGGATTTTGAAACGCTCTATCCGGAAATCTTTTCGGCTATCCCCATCACCAAATGTAAACTGCAAATGATGCGGCTGGTAACGCAACCCGATAACTGGCGCATCGGTACATCGCTGTGTGGCGGTTTATCACTGATTCATTACAACAGTTTTAAAACAGCGCCTTCATTGAATGCACTGAAAGAACGTTATCAAAATGAAATGAGTGACTACCTTGATTGGGGCATTCATGTGATGGTGTCGCAAAACGGAAGGGGAGAGTTAACCATTGGCGATTCGCATGAATATGGATTAACCTTTGATCCGTTTGACAAAGAATTTATCAATGAAATGATATTGGATTATCTGCACCAATTTGTCCATTTCAAAGACTGGTCGTTGCTGGAAACGTGGAATGGTATTTATCCAAAATTAACCAATGGCGAAACAGATATTTTTATGTCGCCTGAAGCTGGGGTGTATATTTTAAATGGTCTTAGTGGTGCTGGCATGACTTTAAGTTTTGGGTTGGCAGAGGAAGTTATTGAAACAATTTAATGGCCGACCTTCAATTTATTTAAAGCGTTTTTTTATAAGCCAACTGTTACGCCCGCAAAGGATTAACTTTACCGCATAATTTTTTCAGATGATTATCATGAACGATTTTGTCTCCCAATTTGCGGAGCAGTTTGCACAGTACAATCATTTAAGCCCCTGGCAAGTTACGAATGACCTGCCTGCCATTTTAATGGAGCTAATTATCGGGCTGGATAGCAACTATACAATTGCAGATGGTATTGCCATTCATACCACTGCTACGGTAGAATCCGGCGCCGTTTTAAAAGCACCGATGGTGATAGGAGAGCATTGTTTTATAGGTGCTCATGCCTATTTAAGAGGCGGTGTTTATTTGGCAAATTCAGTAAAAATAGGACCAGGGTGCGAAATAAAAACCAGTATCATTTTTAACAACACTGCCATTGCCCATTTTAATTTTATTGGCGATAGCATCCTTGGCAGCAATGTAAATTTTGAGGCTGGTGCCATCACCGCCAATCATTATAATGAACGGGCAAATAAACTAATTCCAGTGGTTTATCATTCAGCCATCATTCAAACCGGTGTCAATAAATTCGGTTCATTGGTTGGCGATCATTGTAAAATAGGCGCCAATGCGGTATTATCGCCGGGCACGTTGCTTATGCCCAATAGCATTGTAAAGCGCCTTGAATTGGTAGACCAGGTGAGTTATTTAAACAGTGCCGGGCGCTAACCATTTTGCAACTTCCGGTGCTTCATAATTTTCCATCTTATCCAAAATCGCTTCAATGTTTTCGTCCACCAGTAACATCTCCTTGTTAGTTGGTTTTAAAAAACCATTGTCTACCATGGTTAGTATCAATGTGTTTAACGGGTTGTAAAAGCCATTCATATTTAAAATACCTACCGGTTTTTTATGTAAGCCCAACTGTCCCCAGGTAAGCATTTCAAACAATTCTTCCATCGTACCAAAGCCGCCGGGCAAGGCCAGTGCTCCATCGCAGAGTTCGTTCATGATTGCTTTTCTTTCATGCATGGTTTCTACCAATATCAACTCGGTTAGTCCTTGATGCGCCAGCTCTTTTTGTTGTAAAAATGTGGGCAATACACCAATTGCTTTTCCGCCTGCGGCCAACACTGCATCTGCTATGGCGCCCATAATGCCCACTTTTGCACCGCCATATACCAGTTCAATATTTCTTTTCACAAGTGCTTGTCCAAGGGCTTCCGTGGTGTTTTTAAAAATTGCTTTATTGCCCATACTTGAGCCGCAAAAGATAGTGATCCGTTTCATGATTCGATTATTTATACTTGATTTTATATCCTAAAATGATGGCTGCAAATAAAAAAGTGACTCCATTGGCAATAGCTACCGGAAGGTTATTCGTTAGCAATCCATAGCTAAGCCAAAGCAGGGTGCCCAATGCAAAAAGGGAGTACATGGAAAGTGAGATACCAGAAGTGTCTTTTGTTTGAATGGTTTTAATTGACTGGGGCAAAAAAGAGCCAGTGGTGCAAAATGCGGCTGAGAGCCCGGGTATGGTAATCAATTCCATCAATTATTTTTTGCAAAATAATCGAATTTTTCACGCAAGCTTACGTTTTAAATTTATACGCTGGTAAAATCAGGTGCCAAACGAGTCGTTTGATGATTAAAGGATAGCCACAGCATCGCTTTTAAGAGAATCGGGTGCTGTTGAATTTTGACTAGTGGAGAACGGATGGGCTTTAATTGAATAAACGGGTGTCTAATAAATGAGTAGAACATGCAAAAGACAGCGGTAACAATGCTGATTTTTATTTATGGGCATCTCTAAAAACTCATTTTTTTATTTTACCTCACCTTTAATTCCTCTCCCCCGAAAAATTCGGGGTCTTCGACAAAAGAGAGGAAAAGGTAAGTTTTTAGAGATGCCCTTATGTAATAATTTTTTTTAAATCCCCAACTCAACCAACCGGGAGTCGTAGCCGTTTTATTTGGAGTCATATTCAAGTTAGGGTATAGGGATATAAAAAAGCTGCCATTGAAAGGCAGCTTTGGAATCCATTTTGTTGGAATTAAGACAATTATTTTGCCGGTGTGGCTTTGGTAGCTTTTTTTGCGGGTGCAACAACCTTAGATTTAACCGATGCAGCAACTTTAGCCTTGGCGGGAGCGATCGCTTTAGACTTAACCGGTACCTTTTTCGGTGCCGCAGCTTTGGTTTTCGGCTCCTTCACAGGGGCTTCTTCTTTAATTCCTTCTGTTAATAGCTTGGCCGCTTTTTTAATTCGCTTTTCAAATTTTTTATCGCCAATTTTTTCCTTCAATGCTGGTAATGCTTTCGTTAATTGATCAACAATTTCTTTCAGCATGATATCTTTGGCCGATTCTTTTTTACTGTCTGTTAATTTTTTGTCTGACATGGAATTTATTTTTAAATGATAACACAAATTTAATATTAGAATATTTAATCCAATGTTAAGTTTTTGTATAATCCAATTTATTAGTTAATGAGGAGTTGCTTAAACAAGGGGATCAAGTAAATAAAGTTGCTCTAAAACAACAGTTTAGCTGATGCTGGTATTGGTTATATGGAAGCACAGGTGCTTGTTTGTCGTGGCTCATAAAATATCCGAAATTTTGGATTGTCAATCTCAGATCATCGGTATTGTTCAGAAATGGTGTAGCAAATCTTGTCATTGATTCTTCTGAAAATGTCGCCGTTAATTTTATGAATTTCTTTTCGTTTCCTCCTTAGCATCAATCTTCCTTGTTCATCAAAATATTGGGGTTGAGTAAAATAGGTGAGAATATAATATTTTTTGTAGCCAAAAAGCGATCGGGAAGCAGATGTTTTGATGGAGATAAATACAAGCGATTTCTTTTTATCGTCCACATAATAGTCGAGGTTATTGATCCAGATGCAGCGGATTGATTGCATATCAGCTACCAGTTGGGTAATTCTGGCTGCATCTAAATGATATTTAACCAGGGTATCGGTAAGCCGTTGTTCCGTTGCTCCAAACTCGTAGCGATAAGTGAGAGCGTCTGTTTTGATTTCAAAGGTTAATGTGGTAAAAGCCTTGTTGTTAAATGCAATATTAAACGGCGTTTGTTGAATGATGGATGAATAAGATGTTTCTATTTTACTAAGTGTCTGCTCATGTTGATAATAGTAACGGGTACTGTAGTTTTTAGCAGTACTGCAGGAGCTGCTTAAAACCACGATCCCAAAGACTGATACAATTGCCATTAAATATTTCGCACGCATTCGGTTATTTTTTTGTGTAATGAGCTACCCCAAAAGTGATTTTCTTTAATAGTGCCGCCGTAAGCTCTATCAATGTACTACCGCCATAATCCCAGTAAACAAGGGTTATTTTATTTTCTGTCTGCCTGATTTCCTTTAGCACAATATAATGCGTAGGAAAACCAGGTTTTATTCGCACATTATTTTTTTTATGCACTAGCCGGTTATTGATATACAGCACCACACTGCCTGTTTTAAGTCGCTCGCTAATATACGAAAACAGATTGCCAACATGGGGATGAAGCAGATCGGCACCTTTTGCTTTTACTTTATACTTGAGTAATTTTTTTACCATGCGGTTAAATTTGGCGTAGTTAACCGAAGCCCACATCCGGTCTTCATCGCCGGGATCATACCGCCGGTTTAAAATATTCAGGTAACCTTTATAGTGATCTGCCAGGCATAAATACCACATTTGTTCAGCGGGGCGAACGTCTAGCACGCCTTTAAACCTTAGTTTGCCTGCAGCTATTTTAATTGGATCGGATGGCTTAAAATGGGTAGTGCCATAGCTGGCTTTTCCTTCCTGGTACAATTTTAAAAGTAACTGAGCATAACCCAGCGGATCTTTTTGTATAAAAAGGTAGGTCAATGCCCCATAGCCGCAAAAATTGGTACCTCTTCCCTGGTAAGGACTGTGCGGTTGATAAATATTTGTTTTTAGATTTTCGAGAAACAGACCCGGCTTTACCTTGGGCCAATAGGCACTTGGAGCTAAATTTTTGATGGCATCTACAAAAGCAATTGCCTCTTCAATAGAAGATATTTTACTGGAATCAATTGGTAAAGGTGGAACAAAATATCCCTTTGCATTACCACCCAGTAACAGATACGAGGCTAATGCGATGAATGTTGTTTTATTAAAAATGTAGGTTTTTTTCAAATTGTTGGATTGCAATTATTCAAAGGTCAATGATTCAAAACATCAATCAACAATTAATTTAAAAACAGTAAAGTTTGGCAGAAGCATTTATACGCTAAATGATTCAACGCAGAATCTATCTGGTATAGCCTACGAGTCTGTAACCAAATTTACCAATGGGGCATAATTAACGGGCATAGGAAGAAATTACGGCTGGTTGCTGCCTTTATTTTAATCCGCCTTCTTTTTTCGTAAACTGTATAAAACTATTTGTTTTCAACCAGGCCCTTATACCTTGCAATGGTATTATTGGCCTCAATTAATTTCAGTTTCAGATCGTACATTTCAGGAAGACCAGCCTTCATCAAAGCTTCTGTTTCTTCATTGCTTTTTTGAAGCAGTAAAATGTTCTCATCCAAAGTCCGGATCAATGCATGCGATTCCTGTAGTTTTTTTCCATATTCAAGTTCTGCGGCCTGTTTCATCTGGTGGGCCATGTGGTTTTCCTTTTGAATGGTTTCTTTCATTAGCTTTTCACTTTCAAGATACCCTTCGGTGCTACGCTGTAATTTGCTCAGTTTATTCAATTTGACGGAGCGTATTATCCAGGCTGTAATAAAGCCGGTGATAAAAGCAACGCCTGTATATATATAGGTTTGTATCAAAATAATGATTTTAAGGGCTACAAAAATATTTCATTAGAATTAAAATAAATGGTTATTTATCACAATTCTACGATAGGCTGGGTAGGTTTTTATGGAAATATATATGGAAAAACCAGGCTACCTGTCTCATTCAAGGCAGTAAGTTTTAGTTGAAATGATATTAACTAGTTGATTTTCAGCAATGAGAAGATGGATTTGCTATTCAGTTTGCCTCCGGTACAAAACCATTTATCTTTTAAGATAATTGGGCTGAAACATAATTTTAGTACTTTGTCTTCGTTTATAATGTTATTTTTATTTTGATTCGAGATTCAAAAACCGTGAAAATATGAAGTATCTGCTACTGTCTTTCTCCTTATTTCTTTCTGTACATCTTTCTTACAGTCAGATCAATTACATAGCTGCCAATGCAGTTAATGCCTCCGCAATCTATACGGATTTGGGAATCAATGGAACTGAAATTACCACCATCTCTGGTAGTTATGATGATGCTAATTCTTTCCCGGAAAATATTGGTTTTTCCTTCGGTTTCAATGGAACAACTTTTACCCAATTTGTGTTGAATTCAAATGGAGTAATCAAACTGGGAGCCAGTGCCCCGGCAGGTATTAGTTTGTATGATGCCCTTGCATCGTCCGAGGAAAACCTGATTTACCCATTTAATCTTGACCTGATAGCTGGTACTTTGCCTGAATACCGGGTGCACACGAGTGGTTCGGCTCCCAACAGGATATGCACCATCCAGTTTAAAAATCTAAGAGATTACAAATCGTCTCCATCGGCCGAACAGTTTTCCAGCGTTAATTTTCAAATTAAATTATTTGAGACCTCTAATAATATTGAATTTGTGTATGGCAGTTTTGTTGCTACAAGTGCTGCTGTTCAGGATTTAGATATTTCGGTAGGAGTTAAAGGCGTTGATGCCGCTGCTTCCGTAAATGTAACAAAAGCATCTACCGATGCATGGTCGGCAGCTTCTTTTATCAATGGGAATTATACTGGTGACACGCACACTACCAGGTACACCGTATTGCCTGATGCCGGCAGAACTTACCGTTTTGTAAATGCCCCAATATTGAACAATGATGCTCAGGTATCCAATGTTTATGCGCTTACAAAAATTCCGTTATCGTATGGTACACCGCATGTAATCAGTTCGCTTATTGAAAATAAGGGTGTTGGCATCATCAGTAATTTAGTAGTTACATTAAATGTTACCGGGGCCAATACTTTCACCGATACTAAAACAGTCGTTTCATTGGCAGCAGGGGCTGTTAATACTGTAAACTTTGCTGGATTTACTCCCACGAATGCGGGAGCAAACGTAGTTAAAGTAACCGTTGCAACCGATGATAACAATAATAACAACAGTATCACGGTAAACCAGAATGTGAATACAGCTACCTACAGTTATGCCGATAATGCTGTTAATACCGGATCGGAAGGTTATAGTGCAGGTCTTGCTGGCATGTTTGTTACCAAATATTCATTAACCGGTATTGCTTATGTTCAAAACGTAAATATTTTTATTCCCAACCTGGCTGTTAATGTTGGCAAAACCATTTATGCGGTAGTGCTGGATCCTGCCGGTGCTATCATTGGACAATCGGCTAATTATACCATCGCTGCAGGTGATTTGGATGCTTATAAATCCTTTACTTTTAATGTGTTACCTTTTATCAGCGGGGGCGATTTTTTTGTAGGGCTTGCACAAACAGCCAATGCGGTGCAATATTTTCCGCTGGCTTTGCAAAGTGAAACGCCTGCACGCCCGGCTACTTTTTATACAGTTCCCTCATTGGCCGGTGGCATTGCTCCGTCAGAGATTACATCTTTGGGTAAGTTTATGATTGAGGCGGTTGTATCAATCAATGCTTTACCCGTGAAAATTTCAGACTTTGAGGGAAATATTCAAAACAGCAACGCTTTGTTAAGCTGGCTAACTTACGAAAAAACAAACGATCAATTTGAAGTGCAAAAATCTCCTGCAAAGGGTACAAACTGGACAACAATCGGAACCGTAACTGCTTTTTCAAATGGGGGGCTTGCCAACAAATACCAGTTCACAGATGCAGGCATCGGCAGTGGTAAATGGATGTATCGTTTAAAAATAACTGACAAGGCGGGTAGATTTACCTACAGTCCGATTATCGTACTGCAATTAAAGGATAAATCGCTTTTTGTTTTGGATCAAAATTATCCGAATCCTGCACTGGATGTAACGATGATACGCTACGAATTAATTAAAGACGCACTTGTTTCAGTGGAGCTATACAGTATGGATGGTAAAAAAATAATGACCCTGCAAAAAGGTAGACAACTGAAAGGGGCCTACAATATTCCGGTAAATACAAAAACACTGTCAATGGCGGCAGGAAAATATATTTATCGTATGGTGATACAGGATGCCGCTACCGGTGAGGTAAATACGCAATCCAGGGCGATGAATGTAATCCGGTAAAAAAGCATTTTTAAAAGACTAAAAAAATTAAAAAAGCGTCCTTTCTGTTAATCGAAAGGACGCTTTTTTATAACTGCTTATTGAATCATCTGATCACGCATTATTGTATATTTTAATCACCGGTTCCCGGATTGCAGCGGCATCTTCCGTGCAGTAAAAATGGATGACATTTGCAATGGCTTCGGGCTTCACCCAGGTGTCAAAATCAGCGTCGGGCATAGCATTGCGGTTGGGTGCTGTATCAATGGTGCTAGGTACAATTACACTGGTAACCACGTTTGTTCCTTTTGCCTCTTCATTCATAATTTCAGCCAGCCGAAAAATCAGTGATTTTGCCAGGCTATAGCCAACCATTCCTTTGCCGGTTGCTACGTTTAGTCCGGGACGTGAGCCAATCATAAAGATGCGGCCACTTTTTTGCTCCATCATTTGCGCAAATACTGGTTTGGCAATATTGTAAGCCGTTTCAAAATTCAACTGGTATTGCTGTGCAATATCACTGGTGCTGGTATCTGTTATTTTTCCCATTGCAAAGCCACCCACCGTTAATACTGCCGCATCAATTTGTTGATATTTTGCAAGCACATCCGCTACAAATTTGTGCGTAGCGGCTTCATTTTTTAAGTCCACTTGTATTTGTTCAAACTTGCTGTTTTCAATTACTGTTTTTTCCTTCTCCTGCGGATCAACTGTGCCAATCACGCTAAAGCCTTCGGCCAGTAATTTCTTTACTACTGCTTGTCCCATATTACCGGTTGCCCCGGTTACAATGACTGTTTTCATATAATAAATTTTATACAGCAAGTTAGCTGATTTCTGGAAGCGGGAATTGATATAGGCTGTTTATTCGCATTGATGACGGCCGTAAACGAAGACACGTCTACCTTTTACGACTTGCTGTTGGGCTGGTGTTCATTACCCGTCTTGTTCGGAGTCGCAGCCGGTTCGAAAAAAAATAGAAGTCACAACTGAAAAATGAAGATGGTACCTCCACTGGAAATAGTAGATGATAGAGACTTGCAGCCAACTGTATAACGTTAATTCAACATTGAAGTCAACCGATTACCTGCTGTATTTAATCCAGTGGATTACTGATGAAATCCTAAGTACATAATTTGCAAATCTTGTCAACGTGTAATTTTTGTTATCACGAAATCTTCAATACAACATGGTTCTGGTCTACCTTGAACTGCTGCTTTTACGTCCCCGCTAATAGTAACTGGTAAGTTGTCTATTTGAAAGTCTGCTATTAAATTGCAGGGATTTAGTTTTACGTCAAAAGTGCCTTGTTCAATGATATAAAAAGTTCCCGCTGGTAGTTGTCTTATTGTAGCAGGTTTATCAAATATTTGTCTATACGTTGTTGCAGTATTTAAACAATCCTTTTTCCTGCTCTCCTCTTTTTTGCAGGAGTTTAAAAAAAAGCAAAAAAGTCCAACAAATAATGAAATGAATACAGCTTTTTTCATAAATGTAAAATATGGTTAAAAATCTATGACCATCTAAAAAGGTATTAGGTTGCATTGACGGGTTCGAAAAATAAAGCAGCCAACATTTGGAGCAATACCAGTCTTCAATTGGCGCAAAGCAGATATATTATCGGATAAACCAGTATGATTTTTCTTACTATGATGCTTGTGTTAAGTACCGTCATCCTTGAATAAAACCATCCATCCAAAATAAATGAAAAAAGGGTCAATTGGTGCAACCAATAGGGGCTTTAGTTGCTTTCATTATAAGGTCGATTGTATATTTTCGCCTCCAATAATTTTTAAACTAAAAGAATTCAATGATTACCTACATTAAAAAAATAAGTTTTGTTTGGATAGTTATTTGTCCGATGCTGGTGGCAATAGGCCAGGATAAGCCAACAATGCCACCGGGGACAGGTCCGGATAAAGCTGCAGTGGAAACGCCGAAGACGGGACCTAAAGCCTACAAAGATGTGATAACGACCAAGGCGATTACCAGTAAAGGTTTTTTTACGGTACATAAAGTAGAAGACAAATACTATTTGGAAATTTCCCCCAAATTATTTGGCAGAGACATTTTGATGGTGAACCGTGTTTCCAAATCTTCTGTTGAAAGTCCAAAGGCTTTTGGTGGTTACGCCGGCGACCAGATTGGTGAAAGCGTCATCCGTTTCGAATCGGGGCCAAAAAATAAAGTCTTCCTGAAAAATATTTCCTACGATGTAAATCCGGATAGCTCCGGGGCGATGTACAAATCGGTGATGAACAGCAATATGCAGCCCATCACCATGGCGTTCGACATCAGGGCGATTGCGAGTGATAGCATGGGCAAAGGCGTTGTGATAGAGATTACAGATATGATTACCGGTGATAACGAGGTGTTTGGTTTTTCAGGATCCAGTAAGAGTCAATTTAGGGCAGGCGCTTTTCAAGCGGACAAATCCTACATTATATCGGTGCGTCCTTTTCCAACAAATATTGAAATTACTACCGTAAAAACATTTACCAAAAGTTCAGAGGTTACGTTTTCAGCACCGGGAAGTACACCAAGACCACCAAGCATGGCAACTGTTACTTTGGAGATGAACAGCTCCATGTTATTGTTGCCGGAAAAGCCTATGAAAGCTCGCTACCAGGATGACAGAGTAGGGTATTTTGGACCGAGGTACACGGATTACGATGCCAATCCGCAGGGAGTAAAAAGTATTCAATTGATCTCCCGCTGGAGACTGGAGCCAAAACCGGAAGACATGGCGAAATATAAAAGCGGACAATTGGTAGAGCCTATTAAGCCCATCATTTTTTACATTGATCCTACTACGCCTAAGCAGTGGGTGCCTTACCTGATACAAGGTGTGAATGACTGGCAGGTTGCATTTGAACAGGCTGGTTTTAAAAATGCCATCATGGCAAAAGAAGCACCTACCAAAGACCAGGACAGCACCTGGAGTATGGAGGATGCAAGAAACAGTGGTATCATTTATAAACCATCCCCTGTAGAAAATGCCTATGGCCCCAGCACCGTAGATCCTCGCAGCGGCGAAATAATGGAGAGCCATATCGGATGGTTTCACAACGTGATGAAATTATTGCACGACTGGTATATGATACAGGCCGGTGCCATCGACTCAAGAGCCCGTAAGATGGTTTTTGATGATGATCTGATGGGACAATTGATTCGGTTTGTATCATCACACGAAGTGGGACATACGCTCGGTTTGCCACACAACTTTGGTTCATCAGCGGGTGTGCCTGTAGAAAATTTACGCAACAAAGCATGGGTAGAAGCCAATGGCCATACGCCCAGTATTATGGATTATGCCCGCTTTAATTATGTGGCGCAACCAGAAGATAATGTTGGACCCGCAGGCATTTATCCACGCATTGGTGAGTATGATAAATGGTCGGTTGAATGGGGCTATAAATTGATTCCGGAGGCGGCTACTGCAGCAGATGAAGTGCCCATTCTTGATAAGTGGATTGAAGCAAAAGCAAACGACAGCCGGTATTATTTTGGCCGCCAGGGACAGCAGGATGATCCAAGAGACCAAAGTGAAAGTATTGGCGACAATGCGATGAAGGCGTCTAACTATGGTATTAAAAATTTACAGCGCATTCTTCCTAATTTAATAACCTGGACCAAACAACCCAATGAAGATTATAGTGCACTGGCAGACATGTATGGTGCTTTGCTGGGACAGTTTAGAACGTACATTGGACATGTAACTTATAATTTTGGTGGCGTGTATGAAAACATTAAAAAGAATAACCAGTCAGGTAACGTGTTTGAATATGTGAGCAGGCAAACACAAAAGGAAGCGGCTGATTTTATTGGCAAGCAGGTATTCAATACACCAACCTGGGTAATCAATAAAGAGATCGCCGGTAGAACTGGTGTAAATTTCACCACTTCCATTTTATCGCTACAGGAAGCTGCTTTGGCAAAGATGCTGAGTACAACTACTATGAATAAAATGTTGAATGCAGAAGCTTCCATTGGTAGCCAGGCATATACAGTGTTTGATTTATTGACTGATTTAAAACAAATGGTTTTCACCGAACTTAATACCAAAAAGCCGGTAGATATTTATCGTAGAAATTTGCAGAAATCCTATGTGGAAAGATTGGGTAATATCATTAAACCTGCCCAGACAGGTACCACTTCATTTATCATCAGAGGTGGTAATGCCGAACCAGTAATGGATATCAAAAAATCGGATATCATTTCATATTTAAAAGGGCACGCCCGAGAGCTAAAGGCAATGACAGATGCCGCTGCTGCCGCAAGTATTGACCGTGCTACCCGGTATCATTTACAGGATTTGAGTGATCGGTTGAAGAATATACTTGATCCAAAATAAACAAATCATTTTTCCGTATTTTAAAAGGCATCTGGTTTTAAACAGGTGCCTTTTTTTTATGAGGTGTTTTTTGAGCTGCTAACCAATCTGGATATGCTTTGTTTATCCTGATTAATGAAGGCGAAAACTGCAACTGGCTGTAAGATAATTCAGGTAGTTCTCTACGTCGGGGTTTCACAAATTGCTCTTTTGTTTTATTATATCCGGTCTGACCTTCGGTACCGACCGGAGTGTGGAGTGTGTATCCCGGTCGGCACCGCAGGTCAGACCGGGTTGTATCGATATTTTCAATTCGATATAGAAATGCAACGTATTTATCCTGATTGATAAAGGTGAACACAATGTTTAATATCAAGCGAATCGAAGCTCTTTTCTACGTTGGGGTTTCACGCAGGACTCTTTTGTTTTTTATAGGATATGAGGTGAAAACCCCGCCGGGACAAATGCGGTATAAAAATGTAGTGATCTGTTGCGAACTTATCCTGGTTGACGGAGGAGTAAAACGATGTGGTTGCAAACTAATACTGGCAGTTTTCCAGGTCGGTTTTTCAACGAGGGCTGTTTTATTTTTGTGGTGTATGCGGTTAAAACTTTGTGCTTATTCAATTAGCGAAGTGTTATTTACGTTTAAACCAATTTTCGATTTTTATTCCGTTTAATCGCTCAAAATCTTTGAGGTTATCTGTTATCAATATTAGTTTATTTTCAATTGCAGTAACTCCAATTAATAAATCAAATTCATCATGAATTGGTTTTCCAATTTTTTTCAGGCGAACTTTTTCTTTGGCGTATCGTTTGATTGAGCCAAAAATAGGAATAATAGAAAGTCCGTTTATGAAAGTTTCAACGGCTTTATGCGACTTTGAAGGATCGTCACTGTTCTCAGCTCCATATATCAGTTCTGCAACTGTGAGTTCGGAAATAAAGCAATTCTCCCTACCTTTTTCTTTAATGATCTCATCAAGGTTTAGTTTGCCACGAAGGAAGAAAACACAAGTGTTTGTATCAAGTAAATATTTCATCAGAATTTGATTTCTTTTTTTCTGAACTTTCTACTGGATCTTATATTTTTTACAATTTCTTCTGCCGTTTTAGAAGATGAAAATGCACCAAAAGATTGAAAGAATTTGCGGTCCTTCATCTTCTTTTCCAGTTTCAAAGATTTTGAAAGATTTTCAATCAGTTCAATTTTAGTTGAAGCACTTAGTCCTTCAAATAATGCCGAATATGATTCTACTATATGTTTCTCGGTATAATTCATACATCATATGATTTAAGTAAAAATACAAAAGTATCTCGGAATTATTGAACTGTGGAAATAGGTCGATTAACGTTAGATTTTTCTGTATTCTAAGCGGGCGTTTCACGGAGGCTCTTTTATTCTTTGTGATGTATGCGGTTAAAACCCCGCCGTTACTAATTACAGGCCCCGGCCTGTTCCTACAATACATTACACCTTTGCATACTTACCGGCCATTATCATTTGCCTAAGTGAAGCCATTCACTGCGTTATAAAAAATGTAGTGATCTGTAGCGAATTTATCCTGGTTGACGGAGTGGAAAATGTTGTAGTTGCAAACTGATGCTGGCAGTTTTCCAGGTCGGGGTTTTGCGGAGGGCTGTTTTATTTTTTGTGGTGTATGCGGTTAAAACTCCCGCCGTTTAAACTTTACGCCAGCGGCGTAACCTGTTTGTAGTCTCCGAAAAAGAGGTAATTTGCCCCAGAGGGGCAACCTGTTTAGCTCCAGGTTTAATCATAAAATTCGAATAGATATTCGTCTTTAAATTCAATGCCAAACAATTTCAGGAGACTGGTATATTCTGTTTTAAAGGTCTGCTTTTTATGATGTTCTTTTTGATTTAGTACATATTTGCAAACACGATCAACCTGTGATTTGCCATATGAAAAACCACCGTAACCATCCTGCCATGAAAATTTCCCATTTATAAAACCTTTGTCATTAATCCAGTTATTACTTGCCCGTTTTACATCCAGTACAAGGTTTGAAATGGAGATGGCCGGGTTCAAGCCAACGAACAGGTGTACATGATCATGCATTCCATTAATGGCAAGCATTTTATGTTTGTCTTTTTGCACGACAGCGGTGATGTATTTATACATTTCTTCTTCCCATGAATTTTGTATAAAGTTTTTTCTGCCTCTTACGGCGAAAACCAATTGAATGTATAATTGCGTGTAGGTATCGCCCATAATTGATTTTTTACAGGTTGCCCCTCCTGGGCAATCACTACTAAATATAGAACTTTTCTACAAACAGATTGCACCGCTGGTGCAAGAGGCGGGCATTTCCAGGTCGGGGCTTCATAGAGGGTTCTATTATTTCTTGTTGTCTAAGCTGTGAAAACCATGTCGGGCAAAATGCGAAAAAGCGATGCTACTATTTCGGTTCCTCCCATTTTTCTTTGCTTGTTATATCCGGTCTGACCTGCGGTACCGACCGGAGTGTGGAGTGTGTATCCCGATCGGCACCGCAGGTCAGACCGGGTGTCTCGACATTTGCAATTCGATCTAGAAATGCTTTGTATTTATCCTGATTGACAAAGGGGAACACAAAGTTTGCTATCAAGCGAATCGAAGCTCTTTTCTGCGTCGGGGTTTCACGCAGGGCTCTTTTATTTTTTGTAGGATATGCGGTGAAAAATCCGCTGGGACAAAAAGGCATTTCACTACAATGGGTT
>Ga0209591_10003599_pt1 | contig 17935 bp, 18 predicted proteins | sample MAT01_FD_187207 | JGI IMG/M metagenome (GOLD analysis project Ga0209591, IMG submission 187207) | Freshwater microbial communities from Lake Fryxell liftoff mats and glacier meltwater in Antarctica - MAT-01 (SPAdes) (version 2) | ecosystem: Environmental > Aquatic > Freshwater > Ice > Liftoff... | reverse complement strand
ATTGAAATCAACGATATCTTCCGTGGAAACTGGCTCTTCTATGCTGACACCACTAAATTCTACAGAGAATTCATCACTATTTATTTCTGCATCTTCTGGATCGCTAAATTCATTAAAATCAACAATATCTTCCGTGGAAACTGGTTCTTCAATGCTGACACCACTGAATTCTACAGAAAATTCCTCACTATCTATTTCTGCATCTTCTGTACTACTAAATTCATTGAAATCAAGGATGCGATCTTCTTCTTGAGAGTTTTCACCAATTAGTAGATCAGCAAAGTCAATTTGATTTTCATCAACTATATTTTCATCTTGGGCTGCAGAAAATTCTGAAATGTCATTCAGCGCAATATCATCTGTAATTTCTGTAACTTCAGTAACCATTGAAAATTCATTTGCAAACTCATCAAAAAATTCATCTAATCCAGTTTCAGATGTTTCGACAGCATCTGCACTCCAAGTTCCAGCATCAATTGACTGAATAGGTTCAAAATTATCTTCATCTGTAGCAGAGAAAAAGTCTTCAAGACCTAAATCATCATCTTGGATAGAAGATATTTCGGCTTCTTGAGTATCTGGCGTGGATATTGATTCTTGAAGTAAATCCTCTAAACCAAAATCATCAAACCCTGCATCTGTAGTTGAATTTGTCTCCTCTTGAGTAGATTCAAATAAGCTTTCTAAATCCAAATCTGTAGGTTCTTCCGCGTCTTTAGGTGCGATCGCCGATTCAAATAAATCAGATAAATCATCAAACTCCGAGGTGCTCACTGAGTCATATTCCAATCCAGCGTCACTGAAGAGGTCATCCATAGATATGTCACTAGAATCAAAGTCTGATATGTTATCCATAAATACGGTCATATCATCATCAAAAGAAGCGATTGGAGCGCTAGTTGGGATGAGAGCTTGTAACTCTGGAGATATATTAATTTCCCAATCCCTACCCTCTAAAACCAAATTTTGAGCGTGTTTTGTATCCTTAATGATAACTGGGGCAAGAGTACGATAAGAGTTATCTTGGAAGGCGATCGCAGCTTTTACCGTAAAAATAAGTTCAGACCATTTATCTAGATTTAGATTATTTCCTATGGTTAATAACTCAGAACATATAGAATCAAGCTCACGCCTAGATGATGAACTTTCTTCTAGTTTGAAAAGTTGCAACATATCTCTAAGCTTATTAGATACTTCAACTTGAAATATGCGATCTAGAGCATTACCACTAGAATCAATACCAGTGCCATCCACTAAACTATTTAAATAGGATTCCAACTCAATAAATATAGGCTTGACACTCTCTAAAGCAGCCGCAGCGAGCTCATCAGAAATCTTATAGTTAACTTCTAGTTGCTCAACTAGTTCTTGAAGGCGATCAAACCCAGCTAAAAATAAACTCTTTAATCTCTCGTCAACTTGAATATTGCTATGCTCTTGCAGAATTTTAAAGTAGTCTTCTAATCTATGAGAAATATGCTGAACACTAGCAACACCCAACATTGCTGCCCCACCTTTAATGGAGTGAGCTGCTCGAAACATCTCATTTGTCATTTCTCTATCAAGCAAAACATCTTGAAGATTCAGGACTCCTTGCTCAATTGTATTAAGGTGATCCTTGGCTTCCTCAATGAAGTAGCCCATTATACGTTGTTGCTGTTGTTCTGTGTTCATGGTGGGTCTTCTGTTAGAGATATATGTATAAGAATGATCGACTCGGCTTAAGCCTTGCCTCCAGTGTGATCAGAATCAACTCGGAAACGTTCCACAGACTCCTGTAAGCTCCGAGCAACACCCACAAGATTTTGGAGCGATGCCGATACCCTTTGAGACTCTTGAGAAGTTTCTTGAGCTGTAAGTTCAACGGACTGCATAACTTGCGCCACTGTTCTAGAGGTTTCAGTTTGCTTAATAGTATCTTCCGTAATTGATCTTACTAAACCATCTATCCTCTGTGATACTTGAATAATATCAACTAGAGATTGTTTGGCTTGCTCAGCCCGTTTAGTTCCATCAATAACCTGTTGAGTACCCTTATCCATAGCCTGTTGCAGAGAACCTGTATCACTTTGAATCTGCAACACAATTTTTTCTATCTCTTTAGAAGCTTTAGCGGCTCTATCTGCTAGCTGCCTAACTTCATCCGCAACGATCGCAAAACCTCTACCCGCATCACCAGCCCTAGCGGCTTCAATGCTAGAGTTAAGTGCCAACAGGTTAGTTCTAGAAGAGATGGCAGAAATCAAACCGACAATCTTGGAAATTTCCTGTGACGACTCCCCTAGACGTTTTACTTTACGAGTAGTTTCTGCCACAGTTTCGCGAATGTCAAGAATACCAGCCACTGTTCTTTCTACTGCTTCTCCACCCTTTAGAGCAGTTTGGGAAGCAAGTTTTGCCACTTGCTCAGCTTCTCTAGCGTTTTCTGCTACCCGTTGAATTGACTCTGTCATCACCTGAACAGAATTTAAGGTGACGCTTAATTCTTCAGCTTGCCTTAATGCATCAGAGGATAAACTACGAGCAAAGCTTTCATTTTCCTTTGAACCTTCACTAACTTGTTTTGCTGCTAGTTTAACCTGCTGCACAATTTCCCTAAGGTTCTGAATAGTGAGGTTAAATGAGTCTGCTACTGCACCTAAAACATCTGCCGTAACCTCAGCTTGCACGGTTAAGTCTCCTCTAGCTGCACCCTCTACATCATCTAGGAGCCGAATTACTTGCCGTTGCAGATCTTCTTTTGATTGCTCTTGTTCTTCAGCTTTACGTTGAGCCTCAACGGTACTATTAAGAATAGATTGAATCATTTGGTTAAAGCTGGTTGCCAGTTTCCCAAACTCATCGGTTGAGTAAATAATAGCTTTAGGGTTCATATCTCCTCTAATTACCAACTCAAACTGCGTTTGCAAATTTTCCGTAGATCGCTTAATCAAGCCTAAAGCTCTAATACTAATTAAAAGAGTAATAGCTGTACTAGTTAATCCCGCCGCTAAAGCCATTGTCAAAGTAGTTGTAGTAATTTTAGAAACAACTTCTTGCCTAGTAATAACCGTTTGATCTTCTTTTGTGATTAAATCTGTAACCACTGAAGTTCCAACAAAACCTATGGCGATCGCCGCTGTTGCTCCAGAAAAAATAGATATAAACAGTGACTTACCTTTTAAGGGCATATTATCAATGAATGAAAACATACCTTGCTTGCCCGCATTAATTGGCACCGCACTTAAAGGTATTGAGCTAGTTGGCTTAACGTTAGAACTAAATAGCTTTTGCGAATCTTTACTAGCAGACTGAGATATAGGGGGCGACTTAGAGGCAACATTAAACCCACTAATTTCTCCACCTGTAACCATTTGAGTAGCATCAGAATCATCAAATGTCCCAGGGAATCCAGAAATATCTGATAAATTATCAAAATCATCAAATTCATTGATAAATACTAGATTAGTATCAGCATCTTGGCTGGCTTTAGGCTCAGCAACTACCGCTTCGGTGATATCTGAATAGTCAATATCTAGTCCACTACTATATTGATTATCTTGAGCTGTATTTGAGCTATTAAAGGTAAAACTATCAGTATCATCAAAGCTATTGAATTCAACATTAGATAAGCCTTCGTAGGTGTCACTATCTGATGAAGATTCATTTATAGAACCAGTTTCTAGCTTTGTAGGATTATTCTGGAAACTAGTACGTTGACTAGATTGAATACTTGTGGCTTGAGTAATAAACTCATCTTGTTCAAACGAAAATGGATCTTCAAACTCAACATCATCAATAGCAAAGCCGCTATTGAAAGAATCAAAAACTTCATTAGGTTCAGGGAAGGTTTGATCATTGGTATATGGCTGATTCTCAGTATCATCTGCTTCCTCTTGATCTTGCATTAACCTGTCTGCTGCGGTTTCCATGCCCCAGTTAGCATTTTCAATAATTGCCGAATCACTTGTAAGCTGTAAGACAATTTGATAATCTTCAACTGCAGACTGATACCTTTCTAAAACTAAGTTAATATGCCCATTCAGCAGCCGATAGGTTGGATTATCAGGTGACTCTTTTACAAGCCTCTCGGTCATAGTTGCGGCACTTTGATAGTCACCTTGCATATATGCTAAAGAAGCTTTGTCGTAATCTCTTTGGTTTTGAATGCTAGGTGCCATTTACTTTCTCCTGAGTCTCGTGCCTATATACATATTAATTAAAATACTTGAATAAAATGCCCAAACTACTAAGCCCAAACTACTAAAAAGTGGCAATTCTATGACGCCCAACGCGCAGAACGTAAAATGCTGACTTGATCTAAAAGTTTAAGGGACTGATTATCGTCATTAACAGCCCATTCCCCTTTTATAAAGGGAGCCATGCTATCTGGAAGAGTTTTTGAGGCTTTAAGCCGATCTGGATCAAGCCAAGCAATTACCCCAATTCGATCAATGGCTAAGCCCAAAATTACACCTTGATCTTCTATAGCGATAATTGATACATCGTTTCGATCAGTACTTAAGGGAGTAGTTTCACCCAAAAATTGTCCCAAATCTCCAACCCATACAACTCTTCCTCTCAAATTAATTGTGCCTAGAAGCAAAGAGGAAACATTAGGCATCGGATTAATCCGATCTGGAGAGTATTCAAGTACTTCTTTAATTCCAATCGCTGGCAGAGCAAACTCCATACCAGATCCCACAAAAAACCGCAAATGCAACTCTCCCTCTGGGGCTTCGACTTGCTGAAATGTCGGCTTCTGCTCTTGGTCGATCTCTAGCTCTGAATTTTCCACCATAATCTAAAAGTTTTACCTAACGATATTTGATATGTAGCCTAAGATATTGACGAGTTTATGGATAGTTACAAACCTAGTTGCATAATCACTGCTAATATCTAACAGCAAGTAAATGATTAAATCAACTTAAATTAACTATTTCTTGAATTTAGTTTGAACTCCTTAACAACTTTTTAACAGTGCCAACTAGTTCTTGCGGCTGAAAAGGCTTAGCTATGTAGGCATTTGCCCCTTGACGCATTCCCCAATAACGATCAAATTCTTCGCCCTTTGTTGAACACATAACTATAGGTAATTCTTTGGTGTTAGGGTTATCTTTGAGTCGTCGGCATAGTTCATAGCCATTCATGCGAGGCATGACAATATCTAAGACAACTATATCTGGTCGATCTTGCTGAATTTGCTCTAGAGCTTCGATTCCATCACTGGCAGAAGTTACATTTAAACCACTATTTTTTAATAAAGAGGAAATCATTTCTCTCTGTGGTGGGCTATCTTCAACTACTAAAACTTTACTCATAATCTCTTTTTCCTGATTTTGGGTCTCTTGATCATGTAATCGTCTAAATATTGATCATGTAATTGATATTGATAATAACTATGCCCAATGTTTTAATTTTATTTACTTTATTATAGGTTTGCTAATACTTAAATACCTTTCAACAATTGTTAAAAGCTCTTTTTCTCGAAATGGTTTAGTCAGATATTCTGTGGCACCAACCATACGGGCTTTAATCCTATCGATAAATCCATCTTTGCCTGTGAGCATAATAATCGGAATTTGAGCAAATGTAGCAGATTTTCTCAGCATTGCACATAATTCATATCCATCTAGTTCGGGCATTGTAATATCACAAAAAATTAGATTGGGCTTAAGTTGAAATACTAAACTTAAAGCCCTGACTGGGTTAGAGATGGATGTAACTTGATAGCCGTTACTATGTAGGATATACTCCACGGCTCGACAGATCGTAATACTGTCGTCTATGCAGGTAATTCGTAATCCTGACGCTTGTTGGTAATGAGTTTCGCTAGAGGCTGGAGCGATCGCCATTGTGCCTTGATTTACCTCCATAAAAATTGATTTTGCAACTTGCAAAGGGTCTTGGTTGGTATAACGGGCTATTTGCCTTATAGAGGTTTTACCATCAATCCATCTATTTATGTTGGTTGAGGATGTGTGGTTTATGGGGGTATTTGGCTGAGCAGGAATTAAGGTGGGGCATTGATCTGGAGATTGAATTAACTGATATAGCTCTTTCCAACCTTGAGCTTGTTTAACTATATCTTCAGCGAGGAGATCAAATTTTAAAGTAGTAAGTTGAGGAGCTAAAGCGATCGCCTGATGGAATGAAAAATTCCCTTCATATAAGCAAACTAAGTCAGTTAATACCTCATAGACCATATTTTGAATGATCTTGGTGGCTTGATCGGTCGAGAGTAAATTGGCTTCGAGTAAAGCCCAAATCTGCCCATATTCTGCAAGATTTGAACTGAAGTTGGATGAACTAACTTCAGTAAGAACTTGATGAAGGTCAATACCTTGTAAGAATTGCTTTAGCCTATGGCTCTCATTAGAAGTGGCATAGACAATATCACCATTCAAAAAAAATATAAACCAAGATTTTCCTGAATATGACTGGATTAGCAGTTCGCCAGTCCTTTGCCCAAACTCAATCAGTTTGAGGATGCTCCATAAATCTATTTCTCTGAGGGTACCTTGCATTGATTAAATTGTTTAAACCTTATAAGATGACCGACCTAAGTTTTTCAATGCGTTGACGGTTAATACCAAGATCTGATTCACCGATACGTGATGCCGAACGGACTTCAATTAGTTTAGTTTCTGGATTAAAGTAAAACTCGACATCATCTACAAATCCCATAAGGCGACTGGTGGCTTGAGCGTAGATGTAGTTGTCAGTCTCGGAGATAATTTGAGTATGTTTCTGATTTTCCAAGAGCTTTTTGATCTGAGTATAAGCCTCTGTAGATGAAGATTTATAGGTAATAGGAGCAATGTAATGTTGAGGATCGGTGGCTTGACTAGAAACACAATTTGGGGTGACGAGGCATGGGGCAAATTTACCATCTTTAATGCCAAGGTTAGTTGGGGTAGAGCCACTTAAAGCGAAAAGAGGTTGATCGCTATTTACGAGAAAAATAGATAGTGAGGCGATCGCTATTAAAAGTATTAAAACTATACCTAGGGAAATCTTCGACATAACTTTTTGGGTAGTAAATCAGAAAAATAATTAGAAACCTACTCGAATCAATAAGCCTAGTGTAAACTAAATCTCAGTTATTCCTAATTACTTTAAGTGTCAGAGCTAACTGTAACCCCTCCATCAACCCCTCTCGTAGAATTACAAGGAATTCACAAAAGCTTTGGCAAAAATGTGATCTTAGACGGTATTGACTTGAAAATATACGCAGGGGAAGCCATTGCGGTAATTGGTCCTTCGGGTACGGGTAAATCCACAATTCTTCGGCTCATTACTGGATTACTACAGCCAGATTCGGGAACAGTTTTGGTCAATGGCAAGCCTCTAGATAGCGTAGCTGGTAGTGATGACGATGATATCCGTATTGGGATGGTATTCCAGCAGTCGGCTTTATTTGATTCTTTAACTGTTTTGCAAAATGTGGGGTTTTCGTTGTTTGAACATTCACGGTTATCCCATCACCAGATTACAGAATTAGTTCAGAAAAAATTAGAGTTAGTTGGGTTGGCTAATATTAGCGATCGCTTCCCCAGTGAACTTTCGGGCGGGATGCGTAAGCGAGTTAGTTTAGCTCGGGCAATTTTAGAGGATTCAAGCTCTAAAATTGCAGCCCGAAAACTGCTTTTATACGATGAACCTACGGCAGGATTGGATCCTATTGCCTCAACAATTATTGAGGATCTAATTCGTTCTTTGAAAGTAGACCAAAAAGTTTGTGATAGTTATATTGTTGTCACCCACCAAGAAAGCACTATGCGCCGTACTGCTGATCGAGTAATCATGCTGTATCAAGGTCATGTGCAGTGGCAGGGTTCTATTACGGAAATAGACACCACCGATGATCCCTATGTGCAACAATTTTTGAGTGGTAGTAGAGATGGTCCAATCCAAATTGTAGCTAAATAGGTATAGATATAATGCAAGCAAAAATTCTAAAGGAAGGTTCCCTCGGACTATTAATTTTATTGGCGATCGGCATATTTGGTGGATCTGTTCTATGGTTGAGAGGCTTTCGATGGGGAGAGACGGGTTTTATTTTTGATATTAAGTTCCCTGATGCCAGCGGACTAGATGTGGGTTCAACAGTAAGATTTCGGGGCGTGCAAGTTGGTAAAGTGCAAAGCGTTAATGTCCAGAATGATGGCGCAACTGTGACCGTAGCGATCGCCAATCCTAGCATTATCATTCCTCGGTCATCAATTATTGAAACTAGCCAAGCTGGGTTTCTTAGTAATACAGTAATTAATATTCAGCCCCAAACTGAGCTCTCTGCCGATAAGAACTTTAATCCCTTGAGTAATGAATGTAATAACCAAATTGTTATATGTAATGGTAAAAGTATCGACGGATCGGTAGGTGTAAGCTTTACTAAACTTTTGAGACAAACTTCCGCAACCCTAAATCAAATAAATGATAACAATCTAATGGCTAGACTTAGTGACACTTTGAAGACTACTGCTGAGGCGGCTAAAAGCGTTAAAAAGTTATCTGACAAGGCGACAGTCATTGTGTCTGGAGTCGATGTTCAACTAGAACAATTTGGACAGACTGCAAGCCAAATCAGTAGTGCGGCGGCAAGTGTGGGCAGAACTGCTAGTACAGCCGAGAATTTCTTAGCATCTAATCGAGCAAACTTAGCCAATACCCTTGAAAGCATTAGTAAGACCTCTAAAGAAGCCCAAGCTCTTCTTGCCAGTGCTAAGCCCCTTTTAGCTGACGGTGAATTTATTGGCAACTTAAAAAAATTATCTGACAGTGCGGCGGAAACTGCTAGTAATCTCCGTCTTGCCTCTAAGGAAATTAATAACCCTGAAACTATTGCGTCTTTAAGGGCGACCCTTGATGCTGCTCGTGTGACTTTTGCCAATGCTCAAAAAATTTCTACCGATCTAGATGAGCTGACAGGCGATCCGAAATTTCGTTCAAATATTAGAAATTTAGTGAATGGTTTATCAGGTTTAGTCTCGTCAGGCTCAACCCTTGAGTTTGCTGCTAACGCCAAATCTCCTACAACTAAAAATACAGAAAACATAGAAAGGGAAATAAATCCTGAGCAATTACGAGATAAAAAAATTGCTGCAGAAACAACTAAGTCTGAAAAATAGGGTTAGGTAAAATCTAAAACAATGGCAGAAATATATAAACTAAACCCTGAAACACCTCAGTCTCGAACTGTGTCTCAGATCGTATCAGCGTTGCGAACAGGGGCAGTTATGCTTTATCCCTCTGATACTGTCTATGCGATCGGGTGTGATCTTAACTCTAAATCGGCGGTACAAAAGGTTAGAGAAATTAAAAAAATATCTAATGACAAGCCATTAACGTTCTTATGCCCTTCGTTATCAAATATTGCCATGTATGCACAAGTTGATGATGTGGCTTATCGTCTGATGAAGAGCTTAATTCCCGGTGCCTATACTTTTATTTTGCCAACAACTAAACTAGTGCCAAAGTTAGTAATGAATCCCAAGCGCAAAACCACTGGGATTAGAGTTCCTAATAGCTCTATTTGTTCGGCATTACTAGAGGCACTAGGTAATCCAATTATTTCTACATCCGCTCATGTGATTGAGTCTGAAAGTGATGAATTTGCACCTCTTGATAAACTATACCCTTCGCAAGTTGAGCTATTTGATCACTTTAGTAAATTAGTAGATGTAATTATTGACAACGGACTAGAACCAGAGTATCAAGTTTCCACGATTCTTGATCTTACTGAAATAGAGCCTAAGCTAATTAGACAGGGATTAGGTAAATTGCCTGACTATTTAAGCAGATAAGTAGGTAATTTACGGCAAATGGCAACACAATTATACTTAAAGGAGTGCTTAGGGGTATTTCCCCATTTGTGGAAGTTCAAATCATGAATAGATCCTACCTATCAGATTTCAATCTATGGATTAATCAAACTACCCAGTTATTACAAGAGCGGCGGTGGGATGAGGTTGATCTAGAGCCACTAATTGAGGAGATTAAAGATTTGGGTAAAAGTGAACGAAGAGCGATCGCATCTCAGTTGACCCGTCTTTTATTACACTTACTCAAATGGGAATATCAACCACAACGTCGTTCAGATAGCTGGCTAGATTCTATAACTGATGCTCGAACTCAAATCGAACTGGCGATCGCCGATAGCCCCAGTCTTAAAAACTATCCATTAGAAGAACTTGAAGCCAGTTATCAGCGCGCCCGTCCCCAAGCGGCTAAACAAACAAATACCGAGATTTCCATATTTCCAAATACTTGCCCATATTCGGGACAGTTGGTTTTGGCAGAAGATTGGCTACCAGAATGAATCTAGGTACTTCTCAATGCCACAATAGGATCGAGTTTGGCAGCTTGCTTAGCAGGAAATACGCCAAAGAATAAACCGATCGCCCCCGAAACTCCTACTGCGATCACAATTGCCACACCCGAAACCCCTGCTTTTAAGGGAGTAACTGCGCCAACTAATAACACCCCAGAAATTCCCAATCCTGTGCCGACAATGCCACCCGCTAAGGATAAAATTACTGCCTCAATCATAAACTGCGTCAAAATACTAGATTGAGAAGCACCGATCGCTTTCCGTAAACCAATTTCCGAGGTTCTTTCTGTCACCGAGACCAGCATTATATTCATAATCCCAATACCACCCACGAGCAGAGAAATCCCCGCCGTCGCCGCCAACAAAATCGTCAATGCGCCCGAAATTCGATCCACAATCTCTAAGGCATCTTTTTGGGTACGAATCGTAAATGTATCCTCAGCATTGATATCTGTATTTTGATGGCGTAATCGCAACAGGTTACTAATTTGAAACTGGGCTGTTGATACACTATTACTATCTTTGGCAGCAACATTAATAAAGCTAATACCCACGCCGAAGGGGGAAGTTCTGCCAACTAGTCGGCTAGTCATGGTAGTAATTGGGATAAACACACTATCATCTTGATTTGTACCCAGGAATGCCCCTTTCTCCGCCATAATGCCAATAACTTCAAAGCTGATCCCCTTAATTCTGATCTGTTGCCCAATCGGATCGGTTTGTCCAAATAAGTTCTTAGCGATCGCTGTTCCTAAAGCCACAACTCGGGCATTACGCTTTACATCTGATCTGCTTAAAAATCGACCACGACCAACATCGGCACTACGCACAGAGCTATATTCAGAAGTCGTTCCAACTAGGTTAGCGCGCTGAGTTTGATTTTTATAGGTTGCTAATTCGGAGCCATTAACTTGGGGCGCAACATCACGAATGGATGGAACTTGAGTGGCGATCGCCTCAGCATCAGCTAAAACCAAGCGATTCGGAGGACTAATTGTATTCCGTCTAGCATTATCTGTACCTGGTAATACAAAAATAATATCTGTACCTAGGGATTGAAACTGACTGGCAGCATACTTTTGAGCACCTTGCCCTACACCCACCATAGCGATCACAGAGGCATTACCAATAATAATCCCTAACATAGTTAACCCACTGCGTAGCTTATTTGCTACTAGGGTTTTACCCGCCATTTTGAGACTTTCTAATAAATCCATAGTTACCCTATATTAACGCTACATACAGCTTACTTTAGCTAGTTAAATGGTTGGGCTTAAAGGCGATCGCTTAGCCAAATTATATTTACTACCCGCACTGAGAATATGCACCCGTAGGTTGTGAATAGTTAAAGGCGCAGTGTCACTAACCCAAAGCTGATTACTATAGGAAACTTCAGCAGGATCAACAATGGTCACTGTCCCTCTCCCCATCACTCGCATCATATGATCTTGCTCAAAAATGGCAACGGTATCTTCATCAATACCCACACCTATCTTATCGGGATGGGCAGCGATCGCCGTCATTAGTCTTGCCATACGGTTACGGTTATGAAAATGTTGATCAACAATAATGTTAGGAATAATGCCCAAGCCAATACTCATACTCACCATTTCCTTGTTAGGCGAATCCCCACTGCCACCACCAGCAATCATTTGATACCCCATTACCGCCGCTCCAGCACTGGTTCCTGCTAAAACGAGCTTACCTTTCTGGGTTTTTTCTCGAATTGCGATCGCCAAAGGAGTCTCAGCAATCAAAGCACAAAGCCTGAGCTGATCGCCACCAGTCATAAAGACCCCTGTAATCCCAGCAAGCTGAGCTTCAACTTCTTCAGGAGTCTGATCTAATCGCTCACGAATATCAAACACCTCTATGTGTTCAGCCCTAAGCTCTGTAAAGATTTGATGATAAATTCGCCCGATAATTTCTGGTTCACGGGAAGCTGAGGGTATTATCGCAATTCGGGATGAAGCACCGCCAGAATTTTCGACAAATGCCCGTAAAATCTTACGATCTTGAACTTTATCCTCACCACCGCCAATAATCATCACTGCAGCTTTGATTGGTTGAGACATGCTTACTGCCATTTCTACATCTAAATTCAGCATATTAGCAGATTGATTGGCAAACTGCTTTAGTCTCTCAATCAGAGTCAGGTTAGATTTTTGTGATTTTGCTGTCACAGCCCCATACTTCCCCTAAAAACTTAGATAGATATGTAAATAAATTAATCGTTAGACCAGTCTTCTTTACTCATAAGATCACAGATGCGATCGCGGAGTAAAAATTGATTGACTTCAAGCTCGTGCTCGATAAAAACCCATTCTCGATCAGGGAAATACTTACACAAGTCTAAAATTGGCTGTTGGCGACTGACCGAACCACTTTCGACAAGATGTCTAGCTTCGTCACTAATAGCACCTATTGATAAATGCTTTGACTCTACCATAATGATTACCTCACAAATAAAGTGAGTAATTTTTGTAATTAAATATACATTTCAATAATAGCTGAAACTACTTTGAAAAACCTGTAAATATCCAAATAAAAAAGCAAACTGTAAATAACTAGTATTAATTATTTGGACATAGTTTTAGATACAGATCTATCTTCTTTGCATATTAGCCCTCAGATTTTTGACTATTTAGATATTTATATACCTTAGCTATTAGTGCCTTTTGTCCCATATTGAGCAGGATAATTAGCTGGAAACCAGTTATGATAAGTTACAAATAGTTAAGAACTGTAAAGCATGAAAGATAAAGTTGTAATGATTGTCGGTGCCACAGGTGGAATCGGGAAGGCTCTGACGGAGAAATTAGCTAGTCAAGGTGCAAAATTAGTTTTAGCCTCTCAAAATAGCGATCGCCTCAATCATTTATCATCCCAGATTTCTGACACTGACCACATTGCTGTACCTACGGATATTACCGATCCAGAACAAGTCCAAATTTTGATGGAAAAAGCGATCGCTGAGTATGGACAGCTAGATGCCCTTGTAAATGCGGCTGGGGCAGGAATATTAAAGCAATTTAATAAAATTGAGCCATCTGACCTCGATAAAATGCTCGATCTTAATCTCAAAGGCAGTTTCTACACTTGTCAAGCCGCCATTAATATTATGAAAGACCGAAAAATCGGGCATATATGTAATGTCGTAGGCATACTAGGTAAACACTCCATGGCAATGGCATCCGCTTACTGTGCTTCCAAGTTTGGCGTAGTTGGATTTAGTAAATGTATGGCAGATGAAGTCAAACGCTATGGCATTAAATTCACACTTTTCTATTTAGGAGGTATAGATTCGCCATTTTGGGATCATGCAGGACTAAAAGTGGATCGAACCAAAATGCTGAGTCCCAATACCGCCGCTAAAGCTATTGTTTATGCTTTAGAAAGTGACCCTCAAACTGTGCCGATGGAAATTAATATTCAACCTGAAAGCCATTTATTTTTCTAATTTTAATAGATATACTCTGCTATACTCTCTATCTAGGAATGCGAACTTAACAAAGCTTTTAATCAAGAGTTATAAGATTAAGTAGTATTTATGGTTTGTATGACTTAATTAACTTTTGATCATGCATACACTCATCTACTTAATGAAGTCTATCTAGTTCCTACAAAAAATTAGTATAAACGAAGACAATTGGTTTATGTACCTAGTCCTTACCCACAGGATTCAAGCTTAACCAATGTTTAAACTGCCCACATTAAGAACACAGCCTACAGTATGACCACAGTTTTAGTCGTTGATGATAGTCCCACCGTGAGAGAACTGGTTTCAGAGCATTTGAGACAACAAAAGTTTACTGTGGTTGAGGCTTTTGATGGACTAGATGCGACCGAGAAGATTAAAATTAGTGTACCTGATTTGGTGATTACTGACGTTGTTATGCCTCGAATGAACGGTTATGAGCTTTGCCGTTGGATTAAGAACAATGTTAAGAATAAAACTGTACCCGTTATTATGTGTACTACTAAAAGTGAAGAATTTGATAAATATTGGGGGATGAAACAAGGTGCCGATGCATACGTTACCAAGCCCTATAATCCACCAGAGTTGATTGATATTGTGAGGCGTTTAATTAGAATGATGAAAGATGCTTAAAATCTCGACTTAAAATTTTGAAGAAATCAGCTAAAATCCCACATAATTGGCGTATCGTCTAAGAAATCAGTAACAGAACGTCCTATCGCTTCGATTTCTAGCCAATCTATTTCAGTTAGTTTCAATTGGGCGGCTTTAGCATTTTGGACAGATTGTTCCTCATTTCTTGCCCCTGCGATCGCATTGACTTGAGGTCTAGAGCTAGAGTCAAAAATTAACCACGCCAGAGCCAAATTACCAAGGGTGGTTTGATAATGGGTAGCGATAGGCTGGAGTTTTTCAATTGCTAATTGCGATCGCTCAAAGTTCTCCCCATTAAATAATTTATTACTCACGCGGTGATCCCCTTCAGTAAATTTATGATCCCGCTTGAATTTGCCTGTTAATAATCCTTGGGCAAGGGATGAATATGCCAATATTGAAATTTTATGCTCAAGACAATAGTTAGTTAAATCTGGTTCAATCTTGCGCCAAAATAAAGAATAGGGGGGCTGAAGACTATCAATTCTGCCATATTGGGATGCTTCTTCTAGCTGTACTTTTGAAAAGTTGGATACCCCAATCGCTCGAATTTTACCCATTTGTTTTAGATGATTTAAGGCAGCCATGGTCTCGGCAATAGGCACAATTTCACTATTCCATGTACCCGAAGCCCAGTGAATTTGGTAAAGGTCGATGTAGTCAGTTTGGAGATTTGCTAAGGAGCGATCGCAAGCCTCAATTACTTGATCATACTTAAGGTGATTGGCAAAAACTTTGGTGGCATAGACTACCTGCGATCGCACATCTTTTAATGCCTGAGCCACAATTTGCTCAGAATGTCCAGTCCCATAGACTTCGGCGGTATCAACAGTGGTAATTCCTGCTTCAAATCCACTCCGAATCGCTTTGATGGTTTCGGAGTCTTCTATGCCCACCCACATTCTTTTTCCTGCTTGCCATGTTCCCATAATAATCGGGGAAATATGGATACCAGAAGTGCCTAGAGTTCGCTTTTCCATGAACTATACCAAAGTTAGATCTTTATTTGCCTGATGCCATTATAGCTACTTCGATAGGGGGGTGAATTTAGGGCAACCAGCGATCTAAGTCTAAAATAGTAGCGAAATCTAACAATGCTTCGCCTAGTTCTTCAAGTTTTTCAATTGATAACATGGCAATTTCTTCTATTTGACGATCGCTCAGCTTACCAAAGCGTTTAGATAGCTGGCGCAGAAGTAATATTTTTGCCTCGTTTTGCCTACCTTCCTGTCTGCCTTCTTGCCTTGCTTCTTGATATACCCGTGTTTGCTTAATATCACTTAGTAAAAACATAGCTTCAATCTCCTGACGACTTAATTTGGAAAATTTTGATCCTAAAACACTTTCTAGAAATCAGCTAAATTAGTTCTATACTAATTGATCCAGATGATATTTCGTCAAGATAAATCGAGACACATTAAATTTCAAGCATTACAATAGGATGTATACCCAATCTGATCTCAAGATTAAAAAATCAGGTTAAGCTAGGGTTAATCATCAGATTTTATGTGTTCTAAATACCTATGCTGCGAATTATCACTCAGCGATCTGAAGCAGAAACTGAACTTAAAAGAATCTGCGATCGCATCTATGATGACCAAGTAATTCATAAAGAAGCTACTGTAAGCGAAATTATTCAAACGGTGCGCCGACAGGGAGATCTAGCATTAATTCGTTATACGTCGGAATTTGACGGACAGAATATTACCCAAGCTGATCTGCGTGTGACTGGAGCAGAGCTAGATGTGGCATATCAGCAGGTAAATAGTGAATTATTGAAGGCGATCGAAACTGCCCATGCCCGTATTCTAAGTTTTCATAAACTCCGTATTCCTAAAAGTTGGGTGCAATTTGAGGATAAAGAAGTAGTTTTGGGTAAACGCTATAGCCCTGTGGATATTGCAGGAATTTATGTGCCTGGTGGTAAAGCTACCTATCCCAGCACGGTATTAATGAATGCTGTACCTGCAGTAGTTGCTGGTGTTAAGAAGATTGTCATGGTGACCCCACTTGGTAAAGATAAAACTATTAACCCTGCAATTTTAGTAGCTGCCGATATTGCAGGTGTAGATGAAATCTATCGTGTGGGTGGGGCGCAAGCGATCGCCGCTTTAGCATATGGTACTGAGACTATTCCTGCCGTTGATGTGATTTCGGGACCAGGTAATATTTATGTCACCCTCGCCAAAAAACAAGTCTATGGCAAAGTTGGGATCGACTCCTTGGCTGGACCTTCTGAGGTTTTAATTATTGCCGATCGCACTGCCAATCCAGTTCACATCGCCGCCGATCTTTTAGCGCAGGCTGAGCATGATTCCCTAGCTGCTGCCGTTTTGATTACCACCGATTCCCGTCTAGCCCAAAAAGTTAGCGAAGAAGTTAAATCGCAATTAGAGTTGCATCCCCGCCGACTATTGACCGAAAAAGCGATCGCTAACTATGGCTTAGTTGTAGTTGTGGACAGTTTAAAAATTGCCGCAGATTTATCTAATTTATTTGCCCCAGAGCATCTAGAACTAGCAGTAGATGAGCCTTGGGATATGCTAGAAATGATCCGTCATGCAGGGGCAATTTTTCTTGGACATTCAACCCCAGAGGCTGTTGGCGATTATTTAGCAGGTCCTAACCACACACTACCAACTTCAGGAGCAGCCCGCTATGCCTCGCCTTTGAGCGTAGAGACGTTTATGAAGCATTCCAGCATTATTCAATATAGTCCTGAGGCATTAAAAGAAGTTGCTGGAGCGATCGCTGCTTTAACAGAGGCTGAGGGTTTGCCATCTCACGGTGATTCGGTCAGACTGAGGATTGAAGATTTGTAGGTTAATTATGCCCAAAGCGATCGCCCCAGAATTAATATCTACTCACTCTAGCCTCTACGAAACTGACTTCTATGCATGGGTGCAAGAGCAAGCCAAGTTACTAAAGCTTGGAAAGTTAAATGCCCTTGATCTTAAAAATTTGAATCTTAAAAATTTGATTGAGGAAATTGAATCTTTGGGCAAGCAGCAAAAACAAAAGCTTATATCGGCTTGGCTTTCTAATTGGGGGAAACGCAGAATTCGGACAAACCAGCACGCACGCTAAGGCTGAAACACTCGAATCTAGTCGTTGCACATTTGAAAGATGGAAAATCGTTTAGGCATCATATACTAGCCAATGAGTTAATCCCTATGAATCATCAAAATCATCCCTCTGTCGCGCAAAAACAATTTGGAATTTCTCTGGAATTAACTCTGGGACTGAATTAGTTTTTGAAAGGATAATAAAGTTTGTTTTAAGCGATCGCCTGCGATTAAATTCAAATCATTATGCCCTGCTCCATCTACCCAAAGGGAAAGCTTAGGTTGGGATGCAGCTTCATACAGGGCTTGACCGTGGGAAAAAGGAATTGTTTCGTCGGCTTTTCCATGTACTACAAGGACAGGAGCCTTAACCTTTGACAGTTTATCTAGAATGGGAAAGCGATCGAAGGGCAGTAAGGGGAAAGG
>Ga0209591_10003597_pt1 | contig 17939 bp, 16 predicted proteins | sample MAT01_FD_187207 | JGI IMG/M metagenome (GOLD analysis project Ga0209591, IMG submission 187207) | Freshwater microbial communities from Lake Fryxell liftoff mats and glacier meltwater in Antarctica - MAT-01 (SPAdes) (version 2) | ecosystem: Environmental > Aquatic > Freshwater > Ice > Liftoff... | reverse complement strand
CGGGCACCTGGAACGCCCGCCGGTACACGCCGGTGGGGTTGTGCTCGGGTAGGCGCGGCGGCGGCCCGGGAAAGGGCATCTGTACGTTGGTGTAGTGCGGGTGGTCGCCGGTGCTCTGCACCGTCCAGTTCCCTGGGACAGCCAGCTGCTGCCAGCGAGTGGTGGCGCCGGTCAGTGCGCTCGCGGGCACGGCTGCCGGAGAGCGGAACAACCGGAACTGCCATGTGCCATTCAGGCTGCGGCGACGCCGACCCTTGCCATCGACTGGCAGCGGCACGTGCATCTGAAGCCGGCGAAGCGACACGACATCTGGGTCGGTCCACGGTGCCGCGGCACCGATGTGGGGCAACACGGAACTACTCGTGCACCCATACGGGAGTGCCCACTGGCACCAGCCCGCTGTCCCACACGAAGTCCATGGCAAGCGTGCTGAGCCGAACGCAGCCATGCGACGCCGGGTAGTTGGGCACACTGGTCATGCCGTGAATGGCGATGCCACCGACGAAGTACTTCGGGCGGTAGATCTTGCCGAGGTCGCCGTCCCACCAGCCCTCCGGGCGCTCGCGGGTGACCTTGTAGAGACCGGCGGGCGTGACAGCGTCGCCCTTTTCGATCTTGGTGGGATCGTTCTTGTTGGTGGCCTCGTACGGTATGCCGCTGCCGGTGGACGTGTTGAACGTGAACAGCGTCTGACCATCGACCACGATGAACAGCAACTGCTTGGCCTTGTCGATTTCGACCAGCGTGCCACTGTCGGCCAAGCCGCGTGCCCTGTCGCCAAAGGCGGTCAGGTACTCCGCCGTGGTGCCGTCGACCTTGCCGGTGGAGGGCAAGCCGATGTACTTCTGGAAGGCCATCACTGCCTGCACCGTGACGAACCCGTACTGCCCATCGGGCAAGCCGACCCAGAAGCCCAACGTATTGAGCCGATCTTGTAGCGCGAAGGTGTCGGCGCCGTTGCTCTTGCCAACAGCGACGATGGGTACGGCAGCCGGGCCGACGACCACCACGTTGGACGGCACCGTCGTGGTGGGCGCGACGGTGGTGGGAGCGATGGTGGTGGGAGCGATGGTGGTGGGCGCGATGGTGGTTGGCGCGATGGTGGTTGGCGCGACGGTGGTGGGTTCCGTGGCCGGGCCAGCGGTAGTGGGGGCTGGCGTCTCGGTGGCAGCGAGGGGCGCTGTCTGCGAGCTTGCCGGCGAGTCGGCGCTGGAGGTTTGCGAGCAAGCCGAGAGGCCGACGAGCGCGCTCGACATACAGAGCCAGGCGATTGCGGTACGAGTGGAAGTCATGTGGGAGGCCCTGGGGAGAGGTGACTGATGTACGTCCCAGGATAGCCAATGGGCCATTCAGAAAGTCGGCACCTCGAACCAGATCGTCAGCGCGTATTTGACCCCACTGCGCAAGGGCATCGTTTGATGCGGATGGGTGACCAACGACGGCCACGCAATCAGTTCTCCAATGCTGGCGGGCTCGTTGGTGACGCTCTGCCGAGGGAAGTCGAGCACCGCCCCGTCGTAGCCGTCGTTCAGCTTCACCGAGCCCGAAACCTGGGCAATGTCGTGGTGCATACGCAGGTGTTCCTGCTCGCCCATTGCGTAGCGAATGACGAACACGTCACGCAGCCCGCGGTAATCGATGTATGGCCACACCGTTTGTAACTGCGGCCAGATGCGCACGCCGAGGTCGATCTCGACTGCCTCGAACAGGCGCGGGCTGATCAGCGCCAGTGATACCTCATGGCCGGGCACCGGGTCGTGAGGCTGCGGCTCGAACGCGCCGACTGCCTCGGCTGCACGGATCACTGTCGAACAGAAGTGTGGCGTCCAGAACGGCACGACCAGCACCTCATGGCCAATACTGCGTACTCCGACCTGCTCGTCGACGGCACCGCGGTACCCGAGAATCTGTTGCAGGTCGTCAGGTTGCAGGTCGGTCATACAGGGATCGTGTCAGAGATCGTCGTCGCCCAGCGACCACGGCTCGCGCGGCACGGTGTCCATCCGAAAGCGCCCCACCAGCTCGTCTGCAGTCACCGTCTCGTCCGGCGCGCACAGGCCAAGGCTGGCCGCAACGCGAGACAGAACGCGTGCAGGCCCGATGCCACGAACGGCCAGATCATCAAGAGTGACAGCGCCATGGCGCTTGGCGAGACGCGAGCCGTCGGGGGCCATCGCCAGCGGCACGTGCGCATAGACCGGTTCGGAAAGGCCCAGGAGTTGCTGCAGCAGTCGCTGTCGCGGTGTGCTTCCCAGCAGGTCGTCACCGCGCACCACGTGCGTGACGCCCTGCGCCGCATCGTCGACCACGACAGCCAGGTTGTATGCGGGCACGCCGTCGTTACGTTGCAGGACGACGTCATCGCTGATGCCCGTGTACTTGCCGGCGATCAGATCCGGAATCAGGAATTGCTCGCCGTTGGCTGCGAGCCGCAGCGCAGGTTGTCGCCCGTCGGCCACCGAACTCGATCGTTGATCGGCGGTCAATGACCGGCAGGTGCCCGGATAGGCGTCGTCGGGTAGATCGCCGTGGGGCGCTTGCGCGGCCTCGCGAATCTCGCGGCGCGTGCAGAAGCACTCGTACACGCGGCCCTGACCGCGCAGGGTTGCGATGGCGTCGCGATATAGATCGAAGCGCTCGGATTGACGCACCACCTCACCGTCGGCTCGCATGCCAAGCGCAGCGAGCGACCGCAACTGCTCTGCCTCATGCGCACGAGAAGCGGTCACCGTGTCGAGGTCTTCCATACGCACCAGCCATTCGCCGCCCTCGGTGCGGGCCTGCAACCACGACACCAGCGCAGTTCGCAGGTTGCCGAGATGAAGCGGTCCCGTCGGTGAAGGTGCAAAGCGACCGCGCATGCCTCAGTATCTCGCGCAACGTATGCGACACGTAAAGTTCGCGCTCGGAACTGCCGAAGACATCGTGATGCGTTCGCTGAGGGCGCGCGTGAGGGAAGGCAGAACAGGTGGCGGACACAGGCGTGCACCGAGCGGAGGAGGCCGTTGGCTCCTTCGTGCGTGAGCGTGCACTGGCGATCGTCACCAATAATCTTGCTCCCTCGCCGTTTCTGATGCTGCCGTTGACGTTGCTGATGGGTTCTCTGCTGCGCGAGGACGCCGACGCGGCCCGACTCGGCTGGTGGGTCATCTCCGCGGTCGTCAGCACGGCTATCACCCTGTTCGCGCTGTACCGCTACTACATGCGCGTCGAAAGCAGGACGCCGCGCACCACTCAGTTGCTGATCGGAATCGCGTTCGCCTCGATCGGGCTCCTCTTCGGGATCTGCCCGTGGGTCGCCGGCGAGGATTCGACGGAGTTGGTGCTCCTGTTCGCGCTGTTGCCCAGTACCGCCAGCGTGGTCGGGTGCATCGTCACTGCCGGCCGCCGAGATTTCTACCTCGCCTTTCTGGTGCCGTTGATCGGGATGTCGTCGTGGACGCTGATATCCGCCGAGAACTCGCGACTACGGAGTTTGGGGTTCCTGGCGACGTTCTTCGGGCTGACGTTGATAGTGCTGCACCATGTCGTCAGTCGCAACACGCTGGAGGGGATTCGGCTGCAGTGGCGCAGCGAGCGATTGCTGAGTGACCTTGCGCATGAACGCAGCGAACTCACGGTCGTCAACGACCAGTTGGCCTCGACCAACAAGCGTCTTGCGCACCAAGCCACTCACGACCCGCTGACAGGTCTGTACAACCGTCGTGGCACGCTCGAACTGCTGGACCAGGTGCTGGCCAAAGCCAGCGATGTCGCGCCCGTCGGTCTGCTGTTCTGCGACCTCGACCGGTTCAAGGCGGTCAACGATGCGTTGGGTCATCGCGGTGGAGACCGGTTCATCAGCATCATCGCCGATCGCCTGTCGCGCAGTCTGGAGCCCGGCTCGATCGCCGGGCGAATGGGCGGCGACGAGTTTGTGGTCGTGATGCCAGGTCTCGATATGGCCGCTGCGGCCGCAGTCGCGAATCGCTTGGTCGGCGTGCTGGCGCAACCCGTGTACGCAGAGGGTCGCGAGGTGCCGTCGTCGGTCAGTATCGGCGTCGCAGCTTCACCGTTGCATGGCAACGCAGCCAGCGAACTGCTCCGTCACGCCAACGCAGCGCTGTACCGAGCGAAGGCGGGGGGCCGCAACCGTGTCGAGTTGTTCGACGGATCGATGCAGCGAGAAATGGTCACGCGGCTCGAAGGTGAGCAGGCGCTGCGCAGGGCAATTGACAACGGCGAGATCATGGCCTTCTTCCAGCCCGAGATCGACGCTACCAACGGCCAGATTGTCGGCGCCGAGCTGCTGGCTCGCTGGGTGCGTCGCAACGGGCAGGTCATCAGCGCCCAGGACTTCATGGCCGTCGCCATGTCTGCCGGCTTGCTGGAGCGGGTCACCGACCGCGTCATCGCCAGCGCCCGTCCGCACATCCGTCGCCTCGCCGTCCTCGGCTTGCCGGATGGCTTTCGATTCCGCATCAACATGGCGCCCGAGGCGACTGAGCACAGCTGGCGCGACGACCCGATCGAGCAGATGCTGCAGGGTGTTGACGCATCGTTGGTCACCATCGATATTCGTGAGAGCTCCGTCGACGGCGACCTGCCGTCGGCGGCCGCGAACCTGGCGTCGTTCCGTCTGCGTGGCGGGCGGGTATGCCTCGACGACTTTGCCCGTGGCGTGTCGTCGCTGAGCCTGCTCCGCAAGCTGCCGCTCGACGAGGTGCGCATTGATCGGGTCTCGATCGACACGATCACCGCTCATCCTCACGACCGCGCCATCGTTCGTTCGATCATCGCGCTCGTCCGTGAAATTGGCTTCGCGGTGACCGCTGACGGGGTGGAGACGGGTGCTCAGGCAGATGCGCTCATCGCGCTCGGATGTGTGCACCAGCAGGGCCACCTGTACGCGCCAGCCCTGTCTGCGGGCGAGTTCGAGGACTACCTGCTCGCTCGCATGGCCGAGCGCTATGTGTTGGCCAGCGACCCGCAACCGACCTGGGAGACTGGCGATCTCGCCTAATCTCTGGTCGGTCCGCTCGAAGCAGGGGAAGAGGTAGGCGAATGTACTGTCCATCATGTGGCACCGGTGTCCAGCCAAGTCAAAAGTTCTGCAACGAGTGCGGCGGTTCGCTGGTTGGCGCGTCTGCCCACGCCGCGGCTGATTCGTCGCCCACGCCGCCGGCCGGCATGCTGCCGCCGCCGAACCTCGCCCCGCCACAGCCCGCGGCACCCCCGACACAGCCCACCACCTATCCGCCGGATCAGTACGCGCCCACCGCTGCGCTGACTGTCGTAGAGCAGACCTCACCGACGGGCTACGAAGCCAATCCGTGGGATGGTGGCACCACCGGCCAGTGGCCCGCGCAGAGCGGCGATACCGGCGAGGTGCCACTCACTCATGCCTTCCGCCTCACGCCGCTGATGGTCGCCGCCACGCTTGCCGGCGTCCTTGGTGTGGCTGCCAGCATCGTCACGATTGCCAGTTTCGAAGTCGCTGGCGACAGCGTCGACCAGCAGGAATTCAAGCTCAACGACTTCTCATCGAACCTCACCGTTGGTGTCATCGTTGCCGCAGTCCTGCTGATCGGTGGCGCTGCCCTGGGGGCTACCGGCCGACGCGTTGGTGCCGGCCTGGCAGGAGGCGCCGGTTTGGCGCTGGCCGGTGCATTCGGCTGGGTCATCGGGCAGGTCACGGCGCAGTTCGACCTTCAGGAGGTGCTGCTGCTCGGCGGCGGCGGCACGTTCACACTCACGACCACCCAAGAGGTTGGCTTCTGGCTTGCCGCCGTCGCAGCTGGGTTGGGCGTACTGGTCTTTGTTCTCTCGCTGTCGTCGGGTGGCGCCGACGGGCAGCCAGTCATCAATCCGTTCATTGGTGTGATCGGCGCACTGGGCACGATGGCCGTGGTCGTGGGTCCACTGATTCCGATGAACGGCGGCGCGTTCGGCGACAACTTCAGCAACGATTTCATTCCCCCTGCCACCCTCTATCTGCGGCTGGCGGTGCTGGTGCTCATCGGGATCGGCGGCCTCATCGGGTTCCTGGCCAACCGCCGGTGGGGGTACGGCGTGGCGCTGGGTGCCATCAGCGTGGGCGCCGTCCAGTGGGTCACCGCAATTGGTGAGTCGGGCGATTACCCCCTCGGTATCGCTGGTGGGAACGTTGGGGCCGAGCAACTCGACTACGCGCCACACATCGTGACCACGATCGGTGTGGTGGTGATGTTGCTCGCCGGTATCGGCGGGTTGCTGGTGGCCGCCCAGCAACGCAACGCTCACTGACCCGATTCGAGCTTCTGTCCGGCGTGCGGCGCCCGTCGCACTCAGGCTGTCGAGGCGCGGCGCACCGCATCGGCTGCAACGGCGTGGGCGCGCCTGGTGGCGCCAATGGGGTCGGCTCCATCGGCCAGCGCCAGAAGCAGCCCGGCGGCGAACGCGTCGCCGGCACCCGTGGTGTCGCGCACGTTGTCGATTGCCTCGGCCGGTATCTCGAAAGGCGGCTGACCGGCCTGCAACACGATGGCCGGCTGTGCGCCCTGCTTGATGATCACCAGCGCGCCGTCGAGGTGATCGGGGTGCAGTTCTGCCCCGAGCACCGCTGCCTCCAGCTCGTTGGCCAACACCACCGATGGGCGTAGCGACCGAATGCGGGCATGCGCCTGCCCCGGCCCGACCTGGTGGAGAACAGCCGATGAGGAGGTGTCGATCGACACCCGAATACCTCGTTCGACAGCCCACCCCGCGAGCGTTGCGGTTGTCGTTGCCAGCGGCTCGCCGACAAGCGAATAGTAGGGAATGTGCAGCGTGTGTAGACCGTCCAGCCAATCGGGCGACGGGTCGGCGAGGTTGGTGCACGCGGCGCGATCGCTCAGCATCGTGCGCTCGCCCATCGGGTCCAGCATCACGATGATCGAGCCGGTGCGCCCGGCGCGCCTGACGATCACGTTCGCGCCGGCCGCCATCAGCGCGTCGGTCAGCCCGCGGCCGGTGGCATCGTCGCCGACCTGGCCGATGAACCGTGCAGCGCCACCGGCCCGACACGCTGCTGCAATCACGTTGGCCGCGCTGCCCCCTCGGCGCCGGATCACTGTGGCTCGCGTGTCGCTGGCGATATTCACCTGCTCGTGCAGGTGCACCACCACGTCTTCCACGAGATCACCGACCGAACCCAACATGCTCCCCGAACCAGTCATGACGGCGACGCTACGCCCTCTACCCTGTTCCTCACGCGCCCTCGGAGGATGCCATGACTGCAACGAACGACCTTGACCTGAAGACCCGGCTGCGGGCGGCGATGACTGCTGCCATGAAGGCACGCGAGGAACTCGCCCTCGGCGCTCTGCGCCAGGCCCTGTCCGAAGTGGCGGTGGTCGAGACCGCCGGCGATGAGGTGGCGGTGCTGTCCGACGTGCAGGTGTTGGCCGTCATCGCCATCGAAGTTCGTAAACATCATGAGACCGCCGATGCCTTCGACACCGCCGATCGGCCCGAGCAGGCTGCGCGTTCGCGTGCGGAGGCTGCAGTTCTGGAGACGTACCTTCCGGCTGCACTCAGCGACGAAGCGCTGCATCGCATCATCTCGGAGGAAATCGCGGCGGCGACCGCAGCCGGCGCCGAGGGCATGAAGGCGATGGGTCGTGTGGTGTCCGCAGTTCGCGCAAAGGCCGGGCCCGCTGCCGATGGCGCCAAAATTGCGGCTGCCGTGAAAGCTGCTCTCGCTTAGCTCCGCCACCCGGCAGCGAATTCGTCGAGAAGAGTTGCCGCATTCCGCATGGTGTCGGGACGGCCGCGCACCAATTGTTCGCGGGTGTTACAGCAAGTTCAGTGCCGTTGCAATCGTTGCCGCGAACCTGAACGCGCCACTCGAGTACTCGCTACAGCCCGTTGCCGGAGCGTTGGAGCAGAAGTGCACACCGTCCTCGCTGCGCACCGTGATGCTGCCGTCGGCATCGCATTGTGTTTCACCCGGCAAGCACGGCAGGCGCAGAATGAAAGCCCCGTTGGCGTCTTCCACCGACGCGCCGGCATCCACGAATGACACCGCTCCCGGCTGGGCCAGGCCCGCGTACAATGCGTTGAGGCCGGAAATCTCGGTCTCGACGTTGGCATCACCTGGTCGCTGTGGTTGGCCAACCATCAGCACCTGCGCCCCGCTAGAGCGCACCTGCGCAACCAGGGCGGTCACGTCCGAACGGTACTTGTCCACCAGCGCCTGACCTTGCAGAAAGCCGCCGGCGCCATCGGCCATGCATGTGCTGGAGGAGTTGCCGATGAAGGTGATGACGGCGATGCTGGTGGCCGTGACCGAGAGGTCCTGGCCCAGCCAGTCGCATGGGGCGGTGCCACCGAACACGTGCGAGACGAAGGTGCGGTTCGCCACCAGTGTCTGAAGGTAGGGCGTCGTCTGCTCGCCCAACGAGTCGCCGATGAGAACCACCTGGTCGATCGGCGCGGGGACTCCCGATGGCGAGGCGTCGTTCGCCGCCGAAACTCCCGACGTCGCAGTATCGGAGGGCGGTGAACAGCCGACGAGCCACACCAGGCCGATTGCAGCAGCCAACCGAGCGGCGAAGCGCACGGTGCGCAGGTGCGGGTCAGCCGGTTGCGTCACGCACCGAATGTATCCGCACCCGACGCCGATGTTGGGTTGGCTAGGTTCGGCACTGAGATGACGAATGATGCGGCTGTGCTCGCCTGTCCGAATTGTGCCCTCGCGCTGCAACTCTCAGCTTCAGGTGCAACGTGTGCGAGCGGTCACTCATTCGATCGCGGTCGCGGCGGTTACCTCAACCTGCTCGTCGGCGGACGTCTGAGTGCGGCCACCACGCCTGGCGACACGCCCGACGCGCTCGCCGCCCGTCGCCGTTTCCTGGCGGCCGGCCATTACGCGCCGATCGCGAACGCGCTGGTGCGGGCGGTCGGTGTGCCCGAGGGGCCAGTGCTCGATGTCGGCTGTGGTGAGGGCTACTACCTCTCGCAGCTCGACCTTCCGAACCTGCACGGCATCGACGTCGCAAAGAGCGCCGTGCAGATGGCGTCGCGTTTGCTGCCCGACGCGCAGTTCGTGGTGGGCTCCGCGTATCGCCTGCCGGTGCTCGACGGTGCTGTCGCTGCAGTGTTTTCGGTGTTTGCGCCGCATCCGGTCGAAGAGTTCCAGCGAGTGCTGCACGCCGATGGTCGCTGGGTGACAGTCACCCCTGGGCCGGATCACCTGCGCGAGATGCGGCCCGTGCTCTCCGGCGAGTCCGAGCGCAGGGCGATCGAACGTCTGGCCCGTCGCAAAGTGGCGCCACTGGAAGCGGTCGCTGCGCAACGAGTTGAGTTCGAGTTGCAGTTGAGCGCCGATGCGTTGCGCGACCTGTTCTACATGACTCCCATTCAGTGGCAGGCGGGAGCGAGCGGCTTCGATGCGGAGGTCGGTCGCACGGTCACCGTTGATGTCTGGGTGGCGTCGTCATCGGCGTGGCAGGCGTCATGATGGAGGCCATGACGCCGTCTTCGATCCCCACCGTCGACCTTTCCGCGCTCGACGCAGCTGCGCAGATGGTCGAGGCGTACTCCACCGCTGGCTTCGCCTATCTGGTGAACCATGGTGTCCATCCTGAACTGCTGGCCGCGCTTTTCGACGCCTCTCGCCAGTTTCACGCGTCGAGCGTGGACGACAAGCAGACCATCGCACTCGACCACCTTCATCGCGGCTTCATCGCCATCAACACATCCACCGACAGGAACTCCACGTTGGCCGAGGTGACCAAGCCGAATCAGAGTGAGTCGTTCATGCTGATGCGCGAAGACTCACCCGGCAGCCAACACGTACGGGCGGGGCGCTACCTGGCCGGCCCGAATCAGTGGCCAGCGTGGCTGCCCGACTTTCAGCCGGTGGTTCAGCGCTACCACGACACGATGATCGCAGTCGGTATGCGGCTGGTGGAGTTGATCGCCGAGGGTCTCGGAGCGCCGGCCGATGAGTTGGCCCTGAACTTCGAACCGCCCACCACCTGGCTGCGGTTGTTGCACTACCCACCGCGCCCGCCGGCCGCGGCCGACGACCTCTACGGCTCGGCGCCGCACTGCGACTTCGGGTTCGTGACCATCCTGGCGCAGGACAACGTAGGTGGGTTGCAGGTGCAAGGTGTTGATGGCCAGTGGCTCGACGTGCCGCCCGTCGAGGGCGCCTTCGTGATGAACGTCGGCGACATGCTGCACCGTTGGAGCAACGGCCGGCTGCGCTCCACGCCACATCGCGTGATCAACCATTCGGGCGCGCAGCGTTACTCGTGCCCATTCTTCTTCGACCCGTTCGTGGGCACCGTCATCTCGCCACTCGCCAGCTGTGTCGGCGCAGACGGACCGCGATTTGCGCCAACCGACTTCGGGCAGTTCCTGCGCAACGAGTTGGAGGCCGCCTACGACCAGCACGACCCCACTACCCGGTCGGGTAGCTGACGCGCGACGCAGTTACTGCGTGCCTTCCCGAAGTCGGAACCGTTGCACCTTGCCGGTTGCGGTCTTGGGCAGCGAGTCGATGAACACCACCGAGCGCGGGTACTTGTAGGGCGCGATCGCAGCCTTCACATGCTCTTGCAACCTCGTGATCGCAGCGTCGTCCGCAGTCACGCCGTCCTTCAGTACCACGTGGGCTTGCACGATCTGGCCGCGGGCTTCGTCGGCCACACCGATCACCGCGCACTCGGCGACGTCGGGGTGGCCCAGCAGTGCGGCCTCCACCTCTGGGCCGGCGATGTTGTACCCCGAGGAGATGATCATGTCGTCGCTGCGGGCCGAGAAATGGAAGTAGCCGGCCTCGTCCTGCATGAACGAGTCGCCGGTGAGGTTCCATCCATCGCGCACATACGCGCGCTGGCGCGTGTCGCCCAGGTAACGGCAGCCGGTGGGGCCGCGCACGGCGAGGAAGCCGATGGTGCCGCGAGCCACCTCATTCATGTCGTCGTCGACGATCTTTGCTTCGTACCCGGTGACAGGCGTGCCGGTGCACGCCGCCTGCGAGTCGCCGAAGCGGTTGGAGATGAAGATGTGCAGCATCTCGGTCGCTCCGATGCCGTCGAGCATCGGCTTGCCCGTCTTGGCGATCCACGCGTCGTAGACCGGTGCCGGCAGCGTCTCGCCTGCCGACACAGCTGCTCGCAACGACGACAGGTCGGCGCCCTCGTCCATCGCCGCCAGCATCGCCCGATAGGCGGTCGGTGCGGTGAAGCAGACGGTGGCGCGGTACTGCTCGATGATGGCTATCAGGTTGGGGGGTGAGGCGTTCTCCAACAGCGTTGCGGCAGCGCCGAAGCGCAGCGGGAACACGGCCAGCCCGCCGAGGCCGAAGGTGAACGCCAGCGGCGGCGAGCCGACGAACACGTCGTCGGGCGTGACTGCGAGCACCTCTTTCGCGTAGCCGTCAGCGATGATCAGAAGGTCGCGATGGAAGTGCATCGTCGCCTTCGGGTTACCAGTGGTGCCAGAGGTGAAACCGAGTAGCGCAACGTCGTCGCGGCCGGTTCGGACCGCTTCGTAGCGAACTGATTTGTGGAGTGCGACTCGATCCAGCTCGGCATCGTGATTGGCCGTGCCGTCGAAGCCGATCACCTGCGTGAGGAAGGCGCTGTCCTTCGCGCAGGCCACCACTTCGTCCATCAGGCGCGTGTCGCACAGCGCGATCGTGATCTCCGCCTTGTCGACGACCTTGCCCAGCTCACCCGCGCGCAGCATCGGCATCGTGTTGATGACGACCGCGCCGGCCTTGGTGGCGGCCAGCCAACAGGCCACCATCGCCGGGTTGTTCGCCGAACGGATCAGCACCCGGTTGCCGGGCTGCACGCCGTAGTCCTCGGTGAGCGCGTGAGCCAGCCGATTGGTCCAGTCGGCGAGTTCCTTGTAGGTGCGGCGACGGCCGTTGCCGATGAGCGCCGTGTTGTCACCAAACCCTTGCTCGACCATGCGATCCGTCAGTTCGACCGCCGCGTTGAGGTACTCGGGATAGTCGAAGCCCTCGAGCAACAGTTCGGGCCACTGATCGCGCGGCGGCAAGTTGTCGCGCGCAAACGTGTCGACATGACCAGTGGGGCCGAGCGCGTGAACGCTGCTCACGGCACCACCGCAGTCGCCTCGATCTCCACCTTGGCTCGTGCCTCCATCAGCCCCACCACCTGCACCATCGCCATTGCCGGATAGTGGGTGCCGATCACCTCGCGGTACACGGCGCCCAGCTCCTTCGAGCGGGCGAGATACTCGTCGCGATCGGTGATGTACCACGTGAGGCGCACGAGATGCTCCGGCCCGGCGCCGCCAACGGCGAGCACGTCGACAATGTTCTGCAGGCACTGGCGCGCCTGTGCGATGAAGTCGTCGGACTCGAATTCCTGCTGGCCGTTCCACCCGATGGTGCCGCCGAGGTACAGCGTGCGCCCGCTGGCGGCGATGCCGTTGGCATAACCGCGAGCAGGCTTCCACCCGGCGGGGTCAAGAATGTCATGCGGTGTGTAGTTCATCGTGCGCTCCTTCTAGTTCCCTTCGAAGACGGGCTTCTCGCGCACTACGAACGCGCGGTACGCGCGCTCGAAGTCGGCGGTTTGCATGCAGATCGCCTGCGCCTGAGCCTCGGCCTCAATGGCCTGCTCCAAGCCCATACTCCACTCGTGATTGAGCTGCGTCTTGGTGATGCCGTGGGCAAACGTGGGGCCTGCTGCGAGGCGCGCGGCCAGAAGTTGCGCCTGCGTGTCGAGGTCGGCGGCGGCGTGGAGCGAGTTGTAGAAGCCCCACCGCTCGCCCTCTGCGGCGGTCATCGAGCGACCGGTGTAGAGCAGCTCGGCAGCGCGGCCCTGTCCGATGAGGCGAGGCAGAATCGCACAGGCACCCATGTCGCAGCCGGCCAGACCGACACGGGTGAACAGGAAGGCGGTACTGGCTTCGGGCGTGGCCAGCCGTAGGTCGGAGGCCATCGCCACGATCGCGCCGGCCCCCACGCAAACACCGTCGATGGCCGCGATGATCGGCTTACCGCAACCAATCATCGCCTTCACCAGGTCGCCGGTCATGCGTGTGAACTGCAGCAGATCCTTCATGTCCATGCCGACCAACGGCGCGATGATCTCGTGCACGTCGCCGCCCGAGCAGAAATTGCCACCGTTCGATGCGAACACGACGACATTGACGTCGTCGGCGTAGGGGAGTGCGCGAAAGGTGTCGCGCAGCTCGGCGTAGCTCTCGAATGTCAGTGGGTTCTTGCGCTCGGGCCGGTTCAGTCGAATGGTGGCAACGCGGTCCTGTACCTCCCACAAGAAGTGCTGCGGTGTGAAGCCGGACATCGTGTTCGTGGTCATCATCGTGTTGCCTTTGCAGTCGTTCGGGTTTCAGGATTCGCCGTCATGCGTTCGAGGAGATCTTCGAGGGCGGTGAGGTCGGCGCCGGAGAGGCCACCGAACAGTTGATTCACCCGCGCCTCGTGGTCGACAGCGAGCTGTTCGAAGTGCGCGCGACCATCGTCGGTGAGCGCAACATGGATGATGCGCCGGTCGGAGGCCGGCGTGCGCGTCACCAGGCCGTCCAGTTCCAGCCGGTCGACCACGGTGGTCGTGTTGCCGTTGGAGACCAGCAGTCGGCGGGATACCTCGCTCATCGTCAGCGGCGTGTGTGCGCGATGCAGCGCAGCAAGAACATCGAAACGCGGCAGTGTCGAGGCGTGTTCGGCGCGCAGGAACTCGCGCAGCTCGCCCTCTTTAGTGTGAGTGACGCGCAGCAGACGAATCCACAACTTCAGTCGACGCTTGGACAGGGTCTCGCTCACACTTCACCACCAGCAATCGCGATCGCTTGGCCATTGATCGAGTCGCTTCCCGGGCCGCACAACCACAGCGCGGCGGCGGTCACTTCCGCGGGCTGGATCAAGCGGCCCTGCGGGTTCATGCGCGTCAGCGAGTGCAGCGCTTCCTCGTGGCTGCGACCCGTCTTGGCCACGATGTTCTCCAGCGTGCGTGCGGTCATCTCGGTGTCGAGGTAGCCGGGGCACAGTGCGTTGACGGTGATGCCGCTGCCCGCCAGTTCCTGCGCGACCGAACGGGTCAGCCCGACTGCGCCGTGCTTCGACGCTGCGTACGCGGCCACATACGGGTAGCCCTTCAGCCCGGTGATGGACGCAACGGTGATCAGCCGGCCCCAGTCGCTGCCCTTCAGTTGGCGCACACCCTCGCGCAACGTCAGGAACGCACCGGTGAGGTTGACGGCCATGATCTCGTTCCACATCTCCAACGAGGTGCGGCCGAACGGTGCGCTGTCAGCCATGCCCGCGTTGGCGATGACGATGTCCACGTTCCCGGCTTCGGCGAACAGTCGTGTCACGGACTCCTCGCTGGTGACGTCGGCGACGATGGCTCTGATGCCCGTGCTCCTCGCGACCACCGTCGCGAGTGGTTCGCTCCTGCGACCCGCGATCACCACATCTGCCCCCGCAGTCGCGAATGTGAGCGCAAGGTCGGCGCCCTGGCCCGTCCCGCCGCCGGTGATCAGTACTCGTCGTCCCTGCAAGGATCGTTCTGAGATCAGTCGTTCTTGCATCAATCGTTCCTGCAACGTCATGCGCGAAACGCTTCCTGTGCGCGCTGCGCCAGGCGCAACGCTTGTTCGTGTCCGGGTTGGTAGGGCAGCGGCCACTCCGCTTGCATGTCGCCGAGCTCGATGGCCGCGTGAAGCGTCCAGTACGGGTCGGCCAAGTGCGCTCGCGCCAGGCAGACAAGGTCGGCGCGGCCAGCCATCAAGATGCCGTTGACCTGGTCGTGCTCGTAGATGTTGCCGACGGCCATGGTCGCGATGCCCGCCTCGTTGCGAATACGGTCGCTGAACGGAGTCTGGAACATGCGGCCGTAGATCGGTCGCGCATCCGACGACGTCTGCCCGGCAGACACGTCGATGATGTCGGCGCCGGCCTGTGAGAACAGGCGTGCAATCTCGACCGCTTCATCCGGTGTCACTCCGCCGTCGCCCACCCAGTCGTTGGCCGAGATGCGCACCGACATCGGCTTGTCCGTGGGCCACACAGCGTGCATCGCCGCAAACACTTCCAGCGGGTAGCGCATGCGGTTGGCCAGGCTGCCGCCGTACTCGTCGTCGCGCGTGTTGGAGACGGGCGAGATGAACGAGGAGATCAGGTAACCGTGCGCAGCGTGCAGTTCGATCATGTCGAACCCGGCGCGCTCGGCCATCTCCGCGGCGGCGACGAACTGCGCGGTCACCGCTTCCATGTCGGCGCGATCCATCGCCCTTGGTGCAGCGTTGGCCGGCGCCCACGCGATTGCAGAGGCGGACATGGTCGGCCAGTTGCCGTCTGCCAGCGGAGCGTCGATGGTCTCCCAACCCAACTGCGTCGAGCCCTTGCGGCCGCTGTGCCCGATCTGGCAGCACAGCTTGGCCTGCGTCTCGGCGTGCACGAAGGTGCTCAGTCGCGTCCACGCAGCCTCGTGCTCCGGCGCGTAGAGGCCGGTGCAGCCGGGCGTGATGCGACCCTCCGGCGAGACGCACGTCATCTCCGTGTACACCAGCCCGGCACCACCCTTCGCCCGCTCGGCATAGTGCGCAAAGTGCCAGTCGGTGGGGCAGCCGTCGACGGCCTTGTACTGTGCCATCGGCGACACGACTATGCGGTTGATCAGCTGCATGCTGCGGAGTGTGAAGGGAGCGAACATCGGTGCTCGGCCGGGTGTGCCGCCGGCCTGCGCCTGGAACCAGTCCTCTGCCGAGCGCAGCCATTGCGGGTCGCGCAGGCGCAGGTTCTCGTGCGAAATGCGTTGCGAGCGAGTGAGGAGCGAGTAGTTGAACTGCACCGGGTCGAGGCCGAGGTAGCGCTCACACTGCTCGAACCACTCCAGGCTGTTGCGCGCCGCCGATTGCAGCCGCAGCACCTCGATGCGCCGCTCCTCCTGGTAACGCTGGAAGGCGGCCTCCATCGTCGGCTCCGTGTGCAGGTATTCGGCGAGCGCGATAGCGCTGTCGAACGCAAGGCGCGTACCAGACCCGATGGAGAAGTGGCCGGTAGCGGCCGCGTCGCCCATCAGCACGACGTTCTCGTGATACCAGCGTTCGCAGATCACGCGCGGGAAGTTCATCCACACAGCCGAGCCGCGCAGGTGGCTGGCGTTGGACATCAACTCGTTGCCGTCGAGGTGTGCGGCGAAGACGTGCTGGCAGGTCGCGACCGTCTCCTCCTTCGACATCTGCTCGAAGCCCCACGCTTCCCACGTTGCCTGGGTGCACTCCACGATCACGGTGGCGGTGTCGCTGTCGAACTGGTAGGCGTGCGCCCACATCCAGCCGTGCTTGGTCTGCTCGAAGATGAAGGTGAACGCCCCGTCGAACTTCTGGTGCGTGCCCAACCAGATGAACTTGCAGAGACGTATGTCCACGTCGGGTCGGAAGACCTCCTCGTACTCCTTGCGCACCAGTGAATTGATGCCATCGCAGGCAACCACCAGGTCGTAGTCGTGGCGGTACTCCTCGGCTGCGCCGAAAGCGGTTTCGTACTGCAGGTCAACGCCCAAGTCGCCGGCCCGCGCCTGCAGCAGTAGCAACATGCGCATGCGGCCGATGCCGGCGAACCCGTGCCCGCTCGAGACAGTGCGCACGCCGTTGTGGATGACCGCGATGTCGTCCCAGTAGGCGAAGTGGTCGCGGATGGCGGCCGTGCTCTTCGGGTCGTTGCGTTCCATGTTGCCCAGCGCGTCGTCGGAGAGCACGACGCCCCACCCGAACGTGTCGTCGCGGCGGTTCCGTTCCAGCAACGTCACCTCGTGCGCCGGGTCGCGCAGCTTCATCGAAATGGCGAAGTACAACCCGGCCGGGCCACCCCCGAGGCACAGAACTCTCATGCCCGCAGTCTGCGCCCTACGGCCGATTATTTCAAGCCTAAAGTATTGAAACTCTCCTCGATGCGGACCATTACTCTGTCACACCCTTTTGCGATGATGCGTACATGAGTTCGTGGGCGGTTTCGAACCCGGATGTGGCGGCGATGTCACCGGCGGAGGCTGAGGAATACGTTGGCGCGTTGGATCGGGAACGACGCATTGTGGAGGCGAAGATCGCGGCGTTCGTTCATCAGGTCGCCGAGAGCGGGTTGTTTGCGGCCGACAAGCACCGCACCCCGAAAGCGTGGGGCAAAGCGGCGTGCAACTGGTCCAGTGCCGAGGCAGCCAAGTTCGTCCGCGCAGGCAACATGCTCGCCACGTTCGACTCAGATGCGGAGATGGCCGCCCGCGTGGACCTGGGTGTTGCCCAGATGCATGCCTTGGCCTCGGTGGTCGCCAACCCTCGTGTGAAGGAACACCTTGCTGATGGTGAGGAACTGTTGGTCGGTCAAGCCGCCAGCTCGACTACGACGACTACTTCTGCTTGCTCGCCAACTGGGAACGCGTTGCCGACGAAGACGGCGCCCACAAAGACAGCGAACGAACCCATAGGAACCGCACAGCCTCCGGCTCGATCGTTGGTGACAAGTTCTTCCTTGACGCCGTCTGCGGTCTGGCCCAAGGTTTGCAGATCAAGGAGATCTTGGAGGCGTTCGCGAAGTCCGAATGGATGGCTGATTGGGACGCAGGGGTCGCTGTGCACGGTGACGGAATGGCCGCGCATTTGATGGACCGCACCGACCCCCAACGCCGCATGGATGCACTGCTCGCGATCTTCCTCAAAGCCGCCGGCAGTGAAACCGAGACCACCGGCACAGGGTTCACGATCAACCTGATGGTCGGGCTGTCTGCGTTCGAAAATCACCTCGCCAAAGCCATGGGCGCACACCCGGCACCGTTGGATCCGAACGATCAATTCGGCCGCTGCGAAACCGCCGACGGCACACCGGTCGATCCGTACGACATGCTCGCGGCGGCGACCATCGGCAAGGTTCGTCGGGTCGTGCTCGGCTCGTCCGGTGTGGTCGTCAACATGGCCGCAAACAACGACTCTTC
>Ga0209591_10003594_pt1 | contig 17942 bp, 18 predicted proteins | sample MAT01_FD_187207 | JGI IMG/M metagenome (GOLD analysis project Ga0209591, IMG submission 187207) | Freshwater microbial communities from Lake Fryxell liftoff mats and glacier meltwater in Antarctica - MAT-01 (SPAdes) (version 2) | ecosystem: Environmental > Aquatic > Freshwater > Ice > Liftoff... | reverse complement strand
CCTAGTTGCACATCGGCCTCACCAGCCCGCTCGCTGACCGATAAGACTTCACCGCTCGCTTGCAAGCTGGCCACCCAAACCCGGTCGCCCACTTCAATTGGTCCACTCAGCCGCTCTTGGGCATCGCCGGGGATGATCACGCCGCGGCGGATTTCACTGTCCGCCTGTTGCGCCTGCTGGCGCCGGTTTAGCTCTTCGGAGGCGCGATTGAGGAATTCCTCGTGCGCGCCGGCGCCGGTAAAGCCACCGCGCGTCAATTGGCGGCGAATCTGGTCGACTTCGTTGCGTGCCTGGCTCAACTCGGCTTCCAATGTGGCCCGCGTTTCGCTGATCACGGCGCGACGCGCTTCTTCGATCTTTGCCATCTGATAACGTAAATCACGCTCAATAAGTTGCGCTTGGCGCTCACGTTCTTTGGCGCGGCTTTCGGCCTGCTGTGCTTCTTGTTTGGCGCGCTTGATATCGTCTAACAACGCATCGGCTTGCAGTGTATCTGGCCGCACAATCGACTCGGCCTTGTCGACAATGGTTGGGTTCAAACCGAGGCGGCGCGCAATGATCAGTGCGTTGGAGCGACCAGGCAGACCAATGCTCAATTCGTAGGTTGGGCTGAGCGTCTGGACGTTGAACTCTACCGATGCATTGCGGACACCGGGCGTGTTGTGGGCATAGAGTTTGAGATCACTGTAATGCGTGGTGGCAAAGGTGGTAATGCCGCGATCTCGCAAGTTTTCTAACAGCGCCATCGCCAGCGCCGAACCTTCGTCTGGATCGGTGCCGGCGCCTAATTCGTCGAACAGCACCAGGCTCTTCGGATCGGCTTCTTCTAAAATTGCAATGATGTTGGTGAGATGACTGCTAAAGGTGCTCAGGCTCTGCTCAATGCTCTGCTCATCACCAATGTCGCTGTAAACGCCTTCGAAAACCGACAACTTACTACCTGGTTCGGCGGGAATCATTAGTCCAGATTGCGCCATCAGCGTCAACAGACCTACTGTCTTGAGCGTAACCGTCTTACCACCGGTATTCGGCCCGGTTACGACAATAATATAGGTCTCGTCATCTAAGTAAACATCGATCGGGACGACAGTTTTTTGATCGATCAAAGGATGGCGCGCCCGGTGCAGATCGATGATTGAGCCGGGATGCTGAAACATGTCATCAGCTTCGGCCGACTTTGGGTTCTGCTTAGGCGGCTGGAAAGCCACCATCTCTGGGGCATAGGCGTCCAATTGATAGGCATATTTAGCCTTGGCAAAAGTAAAGTCTAGCTCGGCCAAAATCTGCACGTTGCGCCGAATATACATTGACTCTTCCGCCACCGCCATCGTCAGCTCGGTAAGGATGCGCCGTACTTCCTTTTCCTCTTGCAACTCCAACTCGCGCACCGCATTATTCTGCTGCACCACTTTCAAGGGTTCGATAAAAAGTGTAGCGCCGCTAGCTGATTGGTCGTGGACAATGCCGTCGATCTGGCCTTTATATTCCGAGCGCACCGGAATCACATAGCGGCCCTGGCGTTGTGTGACCAACGCATCTTGCAAATAGGGCTTCAGATCGCTGCTGTGGACCAGGCGATCCAGCGTGGTAAGGAGCCGCTCTTGGGCGACATGCAGTTCCTGGCGGATGCGGCCCAAGGCCTCACTGGCGCCATTGACAACATCGCCGCGTTCGTTGATGCAGCGCGCAATTTCGGCGCTGACATGGTCGCACGGTTCGATGTTGTAGGCGATCTCGGCCAAAAGTGGGAAAGCCTGCTCGAGCCGGATCAACAAGTTGCGCAACGAGCGTGAACGCAGAAGTGTATTTTTAACCTCTGACAACTCTGGCGCAAAAAGCATCGAACCGCGTTCGGCTTTGTCTAGGTATTGGCGCAAGTCCCGCACACCGCCAAAGCTAACATCGTTTTTCTGCTCCAACAAACGAAAGGCTTCCGAGGTCTGCGCCAGGTGCGACTGGATCGTTTTTAAATCGTCACTGGGCAACAGGCTGCGCGCCATCTCGGCGCCCCCGCTAAAGGCGCAGTGAGCGGCAAGTTGCTCCAGGATTTTATGGTATTCAAGCACTTTAAGGGTATGCGGGTTCATTTTTTGCCTATATGTAAAATTTGTCCAACTTGCAGCGTCGGCAGCACCGCATCAATTTCAGCTATCAATGGCGCGACATCTGAGTAACGGTTCGTTTTAGCAGACAAAATGATAATCGCTATGTTGATCTCGCTAAAATTATGCTTGAGTCTGTGATCTAATTGCTCATCAAGCAGGACGCGCATACACGACCTCAGTCAGAGCAGATTGAAGTGCAAGTTCTAGAAATGCCTCTGCCTGTTGGCGCGTCACACTGGGAAAGCCAGCGAGAAAATCCTCCAAACTATCACCAGCTTGCAGATGATCAATTAAGCTTTGGATGGGTACACGGGTGTTAGCAAATACCGGCGTACCACTCATAATCTCTTGATCAGAAATCACTATTTTCTCTAAATTCGGTAAAGTTCGTGCAATTTCGCCATGATTGGCAATAGCAGACGCTTTGTCTTCAGGCAAGTGTTGTTCACCAGACATACGTTCGCGGATACGATGGGCAAGCCGCTCCATGAGCCACAATTGTTCGCCAAGTGAAAGTCGGCTGATATTGGCTTCAATTCGAGATAGCACAGATACAGTCATCATTTTGCTCCCCGCTTGGAGATTCCCCATGCGATAACATGTCTCTAAAAACCTGATAACGCAATGATCATATCATAGCCCGTAAGCTTCTACCAAAGTATATATCCTATTGGCCAGCGTTCATTGTGTCGCATAGCCCAGCCGGCGCAGCAGGTCTTCGCGTGTACGCCAGTGCTCCCACACCTTTACCCACAGTTCCAGATAGACGGCTGTACCAACCAGTTCTTCAATTTCGGGGCGGGCGGCCGCGCCGATCTTCTTGATCATGCTGCCCTTTTCGCCCAACACAATCCCTTTCTGGCTGTCGCGCTCGACGTAGATCACGGCGGAGATGTAGGTCATCTTGGCGCTGCGTTCGCTAAATTCGTCCACATCGACGGCGATGCTGTGCGGCACCTCTTGTTGCAGCAACATCAGTGCCTTTTCGCGGATCAACTCGGCGACCAAGAAGCGGACCTGAACATCGGTTACTTCATCGGCAGGGTAATAGCGCGGGCCGACCGGCAACCGTTCACGCAAGGTGGCGCGCAGTTCATCAATGCCATGACCAGTCAAACCGCTAAAGACGGCAGCAGTTACCGCCATCGTATCCCCTACGGTCTTCAGCCAACTCAGCAAAGCCTGGTACTCCTGGATACGACGGTTGGTTGTCTCTGGATTGGCCGACCACTGATCAATTTTGTTCAACCCGATCACAAGCGGTGGCAGACGTTTTTTGCGGTTCAATGTGTGCAACAGGTCGGCAATATGGTGATCTTCTGGCTTCGGTGGCGTACCAATGTCGACGAGCCAGAGCACCAAATCAGCATCTTGAATCGTCTTGGCCGCCACACCCACCATATACTCGCCCAATTTGGTTTGCGGTTGGTGAATGCCAGGCGTATCCAGAAACATAATCTGGGCGTCGTCTTCGGTCAGAATACCCAGCAGTTGATCGCGTGTGGTCTGCGGTTTGGGGCTTGTGATAGCAATTTTCTGGCCCAATAGCCGGTTGAGCAAGGTAGATTTGCCCACATTGGGCCGACCGATCACGGCGACAAAGCCACTCCGGTGGTCGGAAGAGAGTTGTTCGGTTTCGGGTAGTTGATTGTTCAGTTGGGTTTTCTCCTTGAGCAATTATCTATCCAGGTTGCCTTACAGTAATACCTGGTATACGTTCAAAATCAGTATCATTGGTAGCCAGAAACTGGATCCGTTCGCGCTGCATAACAGCTACAATGAGTGAATCATTTGTCAGTAATCCATATATATCCCGAAACTGCCGGCTTGCATGCAGGTCACGATAAGTTAGGGGTAAAATCGCGATGCGCGCCTGAGTTATATCACGAAGAATCGTTTTGTAACGCGTTAATTGCGAAACAGTTCGCGGATATTGTTTAAGATACGCCACTGCATCAGTGGACTTCTTCTGGATACCCTGCTCTAGAATCTCTAAAACCATCGCCCGATGAATCACATCGGCAGCGGCACTGATAACAATATGCAAAGACAAGTCACCAAGCGCGCCGCGTTCTAACAGATGCTTGCACGAGGTATGTTGTGAAGCTTGCGGGAATAGCGCATAGACAAGTATATTTGCATCAATCATGACGGCAACCTGAGCAGGAATCGAGTCAAGCGTCTTCGTCATCGTACAAGATCGCCAATATCGGTATTCGCCATTGCAAGCATTGGATCGTTCAGAATATTTTCCAAATTTGGTATATTAACATTAGCAAAGAGAGTTGTCAGGCGTTGCACAGCCGCCAGTGCTCCCGTTGTCTCATCGCTCAAGGTAGCGTTTTCTAACCATTCATCCATCTCCTCAAACGGTACACCAACATCATTCACTAGAAGATGCTCAATGACGCGTTCCGGCGTCGTTTGTAAACGGGCCGCTTGTTTTAACAATAATTCATAGATATTTTCCGACACTTGAATTGTGTGTTGTCTCATCACATCCTCCGGTCAGACATTAAATAAGGAGTGCTCACATTATCGCATAACAAAGAACTGCACAATTATAGCATAATTTACTACTTCTCGCTTCACGAACTACCGTATAAGCGGCGGCGGCTTGGGCAATGTCAATTGGACCGTACCGGACGCTTCTGTATCTACCTTTGTGCGCCAACCAAAGGTAGCGCTCAGGGTGCGTAAATATGAATCCGGATTGAAGATTTGCTCAATCGTATACGTCGAGCCGGTCACGATGATGATGTCTTCGGCGCCTTGCATGGAACGCGCCACTTGGTAGGCAGCTGCCGGCTCAGCGACGAGCAGCGTAGGTGTATCACCCGTCAGTGCGGCAATTTCGCGCTGCACTTTCGCCGGATCTTGGCCTTTGTAAGAAGCCCCCGTAACGACGATCGCCTTCGCCACTTTTGCCAATGCCGCAAACACCTGCCGGGGCACGCGCGGGCCAGACAAACCGACGACGAGAATCTTACCCAGACCGGCGAAGCGCGTCTCGATTTCGCTGGTTAGCGCCGTAATCTTTTCGGCATTGTGGGCAATGTCGGCGTAGACCTGGGTTTCCACCTGCCACAAGCGCCCGACTAAGCGAGCATCCGCAAATTTTTGCAGCACCTGGCGTTCTTCAAGCTGGGGGCAAAGATGACGAATTACGGTGAGAGCAAGGCTCGCATTCCACTTCTGATAGCCGGCGCTCAACAATGATTCGGCAACTAACGGCGGGTCAAAAATGCGCCGGACCTGTTCCTCTAATTCAGCGACCTGGATCTCGTTGATCTGATAGAGTGGTGCTGCCACATCGCGACAAACAGCAGCCATAATCTCCAGATTAGCCGGGTTGGTGTCGCTCGTAAAAAAAGGGACGCCTGGGCGGGCGATACCGGCTTTATCCAACACCCGTTGCCACTGTTCATGGCCGAGCATATGGGCGTGATCACTGCCCACGTTGGTTAGCACGGTGGCGACAACATCCAGCGCGCGCGTCTGGTCATACCGGCCGCCTACGCCCGCTTCCATAGCCGCCCATTCCACCCCATGCCGCTCGAAAAGCGCCAGTGCAATTAGGATCGAAGCTTCGTGAAAGGTATGTGTGTGATGCGGATTGTGCAGGGCCAACCGTACACAATGGGGCTGTACGCGCGTCTCCCAGGCCCACGCCACATCGGCCTGACGTACAAATTCACCATTGATGCTAAAACGCTCGCGGTAATCGAACAAGTGCGGGCTCATAAATGCGCCGGCTTTGCCCAGCGCCGAAAGCCCCATCTCTAAAAAACGACAGGTGGATCCCTTGCCACTGGTTCCCGCAACATGAATTAGGCGAGTCGGATGGCCATTGGGCCACAAGGTGCGGATCGATTCGCGCACCAGTTCCAATCGCACTAATTTTTGCGTGCTCCACTCGACGTGGTAAATTTGATCAACGGTGTTGTAATAAGAAAAATTCGGTTGTTCCACTACGGTTTCATCCAGACTTTCTTTGGATCAGTACGCACGCGCAAAAATCGCCATCTGGGTAGCTGGCTGCCCCGTGTAAAAACAGATACCTTCGCCACCGGGCTGCTCTAGTGGATAACAACGGTGGGAAGCCTTTGTCTCTGCTTTTACCTGTTGTTCATCCGCGTCACTGCCCGCCCACCAGGCGCGCACAAAGCCTTTGGCCACCATTTCTTTAAACTCAGCGTAATTTTTGGCTTCATGCATATTGTCATCGCGAAATTTAGTTGCGCGCGCCAATAAGGCGGCCTGAATGGTTTCCAAAAGCGTTTGCAGCGTGGGGACAAGTTCATCTTGGCTGACCACCTGCTTGCCAGGTTTGCCGGGCAGATCGCGGCGCGCCAATACCACAACATTCTGGTCGACATCGCGCGGGCCAATTTCCATGCGCACCGGTACGCCGCGCAATTCCCAGTCGTTAAACTTAAAACCGGGGGTCAAGTGGTCGCGCAGATCCACTTTGGTGCACACGCCGGCTGCAATTAGGGCTTTGTTAATTCGCTCTACCGCGGCAAGCACTTTACTTTTCTCATCGTCATTTTTATAAATTGGCACAATCACTGTTTGATAAGGCGCCAGACGCGGCGGCATGATTAAACCGTTATCGTCACCGTGCACCATAATAATCGCCCCGATGAAGCGCGAGCTAAGTCCCCAGGAAGTCGTCCAGCAGTGTTGCATTTCGTTGTTCTGATCGACAAATTCGATATTGAATGCTTTGGCGAAATTTTGGCCCAGATTGTGGGATGTACCTGACTGCAAGGCGCGACCGTCGCCCATCATGGCCTCGATCGTAAAGGTGCGATCGGCCCCAGCAAAACGCTCCAATGCCGACTTTTCGCCCCCGACATGGGTCACCAACGCTAATTCTGGCGAAAATCCTGCCACATGCTTGGCTTCACGCTCCAGAAAGCTGTAGGGCAGAAACATCGGGAAACCGGCATTCAGGTGACCTGTAGCTTTAAAGCGTTGATCCAGGGCAGCCTGCATATTTTCCCACAAAGCCCAGCCATACGGTTTGATAATCATCGTGCCGCGCACCGGGCCATAATCGGCCATGTCGGCCGTGAGCACGACCGTATTGAACCATTCGTTAAAATCTTCGCTACGCGCAACGAGTTTAGTTGCCATCGTTTCGACCTTTGTAGGCTTCCTATAAACATGAGGGCAAATAGGTAGACAAGTAGAGAGGTATACACGTGCCCCACCCAGCTTTACTTGTCTACTTATCTCCCTGTCTACCGATTTACCGAATGCGGTTGTCTCATAATTTCACTTAGGTGAGCATGGTTTTGAGCCACTGCCATTCAGCATCCAGGGTTGCTTGTATGCCAGGCAACAGGTTATCAAGCGCAATCTCTTGCATCGTACCCGTCCGCCGCAGTTTCGCTTCGACCACACCATTCTTCAGCCCTTTGCCGCCTACTGTTAAGCGCAGTGGGATGCCTAGCAGATCGGCGTCATTGAACTTGACCCCGGCGCGCTCATCACGGTCATCATACAACACCTCAATCCCGGCGTCTACCAGTTGACGATAGATGCGGTCGGTTGCGGCGATTACGTCCGGTGTCTTTTCTGTGCCCAGCCCAACCAACATAACCTGATAGGGAGCAATACTGATTGGCCACTGAATGCCATTGGTGTCATTGTTCAGTTCGACAACAACTGCCATCAGACGATCCGAACCAATCCCGTACGAGCCCATCACAATCGGCTGTGCTTCGCCCTTCTCGTCTAGATAGGTCGCGCCCATTGCCTTGCTGTATTTCGTACCCAGTTTAAAGATATTACCAACCTCTACGCCACGCACCGTAAGCAGCGGTTCACCACAGGTTTGGCACGCATGACCATCGCCGGCAGCCACAAGATCGGTGACAATATCGGCGCTGTAGTCGCGACCATAGTTGACGTTGCGCAAGTGCCAATCGACCTCGTTGGCACCGGCGACCAGATTAGGACTGATGGCGACTAAATCATCGACCACAAGCAGCAGTTGATCGCGCTTGACGCCCACCGGCGAACCGTAGCCGGCTTCCGCACCAACGGCGTGAATTTCATCCACGGTGGCTGGGCGCAACTTACGCGCCTTGATCGCGTTGGTCAGTTTTGTTTCATTCAATTCCATGTCGCCGCGTACAACAGCAAAGACGAATTTCTCATATGGCTTGCCATTTGCGCCATCCAACTCGGCCACCATAAAAACCGCTTTGGCCGTCTCAGCTTCCGCAATCTGCAAGAACTGCGCCAACGCGACAATCGTCGTCACACCTGGCGTGTGGACCCGTTCAATGGGCAATGCCGCGCTGGCGGACGGTTCTGGTTTACGAAACGTCGCAATTTGGCGATTAGCGCTATAGCCACAGGCATTACAGATCACGAGCGTATCTTCGCCAATCGGGGTCAGGGCCATAAATTCGTGCGCCATTGTCCCACCCATCATGCCGGTATCGCTCTCAACCGCTACCACTTCCAACCCACAGCGGTGAAAAATATTAAAGTAGGCCTGGTAGATACGCGGGTAGAAGGCGTCTAGCCCGGCAAAATCGAGATCGAAGGTGTAGGCATCCTTCATTGTAAACTCGCGCACACGAATGGTACCGGCCCGTGGGCGTGGCTCGTCGCGGAACTTAGTCTGGATTTGGTAGAGCATAAAGGGCAGTTGCCGATAGCTGCTCACAATCTGGCGCGCTAGGTCAGCCATCAATTCTTCATGCGTCATACCCAAACACATATCGCGCCCGTTGCGATCTTTCAGCCGCGCCATGTCATCACCGATCGCCGACCAACGCCCACTGCGCTGCCACAGTTCGGCGGGGTGGACAACGGGCAGGGTTACTTCTTGACCATCAATAGCGTCCATTTCAGCCCGAAAGATATCTTCAATTTTTTGTTTGACTCGCCGGCCCAAGGGTAGATAATCAAAAATACCGGCGGCCACTTGGCGCACCAGCCCAGCGCGCAGCATCAATTGGTGGCTGACAACCTCGGCATCGGCAGGCACTTCGCGCAAGGTTTGGAAAAAGAGTTTGGACATTCGCATGGAAGAGTTCTCGGATCTACCCATTATGCTGGGTATGTTTTCGTTTGATAAATATAATTAAAGGATGATATTGGGTTATTAGGTATTGGATATTAAGATCTAATACTCGCATCAGTCACTACCAGCCAGTGTTCAACTTTTTGCTTCAGTTCTTGATAGTTGGTAACGCCAACCACACGATCAACCTCGGCGCCGTTGCGCAGAAAGAGCAACGTTGGCAAGCCCATAATATTGTATTGGTTTGGCGTATCCGGGTTTTCATCCACATCCAATGCCGCCACTAACACCTGGCCCTGAAATTCGGTGGCGAGAAAACCAACCCAAGCCGAGATGACATGGCAGGGTTCGCACCAATCTGCCCAGAAGTCGACGATGGCAAGTTTGCCACTTTGCAAAATGACGCTGCTAAAATCCGCGTCCGTTACGTCGATGGGTAGTGGGCGAGCGGAGTGCGCTGGCCGGTCTTCTGGCGGCACGGTAGGTGGCTCGGCGACTAGACCGATTGTTTTCAATAGATTTTTGAACATATTCACGCCTAATCATTACACAAAATACGTTGCGCTCAATCAATCACGTTCAAAGAGTATATGATCGCGTATGCTAGATGTCAAAAGAGGAATATGGTATAATTTGCATAAGTGCTACTCATTGTTAACAAGCTGGGAACTTACCTGTGCTATGATCACTTTACCCTAGCCTTGCCTATCAATCTGTAAACCCATACTTACATATGTGCCACGTTGCGCTAGCTAAGCTTGTGCTAACATCGGCGTAGACCAAAATATTCGTGCTATGATGGTATTATAGTTAAAAATTCACCTTACGAGATATTTAGCAATATAAAGGAGAAGTTGATGTCTTCTTATCCCTGGTTTGCTCATTATGAAAAAGGCGTCCCCCAAACGGTAGAAGTGCCGAACATTCCAGTCCACCAGATTCTGGTCGGTACCGCCAAGCAATATCCATCCGCTGTGGCCGTGCGGATGGTGCTCAAATATTTGCCTGCTGGTCTGGCTATACAATCTAAAATGACCTACCGCGAGCTGAATGAAGCCGCCGATCGTTTTGCCGCTGCGTTGCAAAAGTTGGGTGTACGCAAGGGTGACCGTGTTGCGCTTGTGTTACCCAATCTGCCGCAACAGGTGATCGCCTACTTCGGCACGTTAAAGGCTGGCGCCACCGTCGTCAACACCAATCCAACCTATACAGCGCGTGAGCTACGGCACCAATTAGAAGATTCTGGCGCCGAAACAGTTGTGCTTCTCAGTGGTCTATATGAACGATTGGCGCAGGTACGGCAGCATACGCGTATCAAAAATGTGATCATCGCCGATGTGCCAGACTCGTTGCATTGGCCGTTCAAGGGTTTGGTAGAAAAGCAAGTGCGCGCCAGTGGCATGCTGAAAGATGTGGCCGCGGCCCCCGACATCCATCGCTTTTACGATCTGATCAAGCAGGCGACGAGCAAACCTAGCCCAGTAGCCATCGATCCCGAGGATGTGGCCCTCTTCCAATATTCCGGTGGCACCACCGGTGTTCCTAAAGCCGCGATGCTAACCCATCATAACTTGGTCAGCAATGTCATGCAGATGGTGGCCTGGTTTGCGACAGCAGAATCGGGCAAGGAAAAAATATTGTGCGCCCTGCCTTTCTTTCACGTTTATGGGATGACGGTGGGCATCTTATTCGGCTTTGCCAAAGGCGCAGAATTGGTGTTGGTGCCAGATCCGCGCAACACTAACCATATTTTGGAAGTGATTGCGCATGAAAAGATCTCAATTTATCCAGGTGTACCTAGCATGTACATCGGGATTATCAATCATCCCAAGGTCAAAGAGTACAATCTGCACTCGATCAAAGCCTGTCTGAGCGCCGCCGCGGCCTTACCAGTAGAAGTGGCGCAGCAATTCGAAGCGATTACAGGTGGACGGCTGGTGGAAGGATTCGGTATGACCGAGTCTTCACCCTTGGCGATTGCCAACCCGATCAATGGCGAGAGCCGCGCCGGCTCGATTGGTTTGCCCGTCTCTAGCACAGAAGCCAAGATCGTCGCTTTGGATGCCGACGCCGACGGCAACTATGCCACTGTCCCCGAAGGTGGCGAAGGCGAGTTGTTGGTGCGCGGCCCGCAAGTGATGAAGGGGTATTGGAATATGCCAAGCGAAACCGACCAAACCGTTGATCGCGAAGGCTGGCTGCATACCGGCGACATTGTGAAGATGGACAAAGATGGTTATTTCTACATTGTTGACCGTAAGAAGGATCTGATTATTGCGAGTGGCTATAATGTGGTCCCGCGCGAGGTAGAAGAGGTAATTTATACCCATCCTCAGGTGCAGGAAGTGGCTGTAGCTGGCGCACCCCATCCTAAGCGCGGAGAAACGGTGAAAGCCTATATCATCCTAAAGGAAGGCGCACCATCAAACGAGGCAATGGAAAAAGAGATTATTGAGCATTGCCGGCAAAATCTGACGTCCTACAAAGTGCCGACAGCGATCGAGTTTCGCAAAGAACTGCCCAAGAGCCAAGTAGGCAAAGTGCTACGCCGTATCCTAGTCGAAGAAGAGAAGGCAAAGCTAGCGCAGGGATGACAAGCTGACAAGATGAAGGGATGACATAGGGATTTCTTTTATCATCCCTTCATCTTGTCAGCTTCTTTCGACACCACCAGCAACGAAAGATCAAGCCGACTGCGCAGCCTAAGACGCTGCCAGCGACAACGTCACCCACATAGTGAATGCCAAGGGCAATCCGACTCCAGCCAACCAGAATGGTGAGTGGCCAGGCAAGTACGCCCCAGCCGGGCGCCAATGAACTCGCCCAGACGGCAATTGTGCTTAACCGGGCGGCGTGGCCACTAGGGAAGCTGTGGACATCGGCGCCTGCCCCATACAATAGATGGCCTTGCCCAGGCCGTGTACGCCGCACCCACTGTTTGATCACCAACGTCAAGCCAATCGATGCGATCACACTGCTCAGCCAGGTGAGCACCAACCGAGTGCCGGCACCACCATCTTCACCCCGACGCGCATAGGCAACTTTTAACCAATATCCCGCCACAATTGCCCACAGCCAACTATCGCCCAGATGGGCGCTGATCCAAGCCGGCCGGTAAAGGCGCGCATTTTGGTTATGTGAATCTTGTTGCAACGCAATACGGTGACTGAGTGCAACATCCCAATGATGCAGCCGCCAGATAAGCGACCAGAAGAGATTACGCATGCAGCGCGCCCGTGTTATTCTGCGCTTGGCTTGCGACATCCGCACCGGAGCGCTGTTCTAAATAGGCCAACACCTGAGCTAACTGGTGTGGTTTGTCGACATCCATGCCTGGTTCGGCAAAAGGAAGAATGATCGCAGCTCCGCTAAGCCCAAGCCCTCGTTCAACCACACCCAGCACGTCGTGCAATCGCAAACGACGTAAAAGAAATTTAACGACAACGCCTAGCCCTAATAAGCGCAGTTGCCGGAAGACATTTTTACGATTGTCGATCATTTCTTGAATTAATGCCTGGCGCCCCAAGGCTGCGTGGATCGTGCCCAAAAATAGATCAGCACTACAGAAATCGCCCTCCAGCAAACGCAAATAACTGCGTTTGCTATTAGGGAACGTTGTCTCCATGGTTTGCTTTTCGACAATGCCCCAATAGACATCTTTTTTTAGAGGCTGACAAGCTTTGACAAACCAGTCCACCATCGAACCAGTGAGCAGGGGAACATCTCCGGTTAATAGTAGCCCATACTGTTCGGGTGATTTGGTTTGCGCCAACCAGGTAAAGCCGTGCACAATATTGTCCAGCATTCGCCCCTGGTCGGGTAGATAGTGTACCTCGCGCCCAAAATCGACGCCATCCTCTGCGCTGAGCCCCACAATCACAACACGATCCACCGTCTGGCTTTCGGTTAACGCCTTCACCACATGCCAGATCATCGGCTGGCCAGCGATTTTGATCAGCACCTTGTGGGGCTCGCCGCTCTGCTCAACCAACAGATCGGGTTTCGTCTGCGGTCGGGTGCGATCATAGCCGGCCAAGATCACGGCGTCAAAGCGTTCTTGCATAAGGATCTCCAACAAAATAAGACCGCGCCCTACCGAAGCAAAGATTCGTAGGGCACGGTCACAATTTTAATTCGCTCATCAGCCGAAAATGTGCAAACACATTGTTTTTGATCAGAGCAAAACACTGGTTTGCATACTTTGCCCAGATGAGCCTTTTAGTTTACTTACTCTGGTCGATTTTGAGCCGCAGATTGTACTCTTCGGCCATCAGTTGCTCAAGCTGCGACTCCAGGTGGCTGATACGGCGGCGATTTGGCGGTCGATTTACCGTAGGCAGTAACAACTGTTCACGTTCCAGGCGACGACGCGCTTGCTCAATCTGTCGCTGCACCTCTTGTTTGCGTGCGATCAAGGCGAAGCGATCCGACATGCGCTTACTCTTTAATGAATGGTTCCTCAGAGAAGTCGCGCGGTGTACGCGGGCGATAGAGAATATATGCTAAGCCTACACTCAGAAAGTAGAGCACAATCAACGGCCCCATCACAATCGCCATATTTACTGGATCAACCGTTGGCGTAATAATGGCCGCCACGATCGCAATAATCACAAACGCGTGGCGCCAGAAGTTTAGCAACTGCGGGCCACTGACCAGACCGGTGCGAGCCAAAAACGCTAAGATAACGGGCATCTCAAAGGCGACGCCAATCCAGAAAACGATGCGGGTAACAAAACTAATGTAGCGGTCAAACTGCCAAAGCTGTTCAATTTCGTCGCCAAAAAATTCTTGCAAAAAACCAATCGCAACGGGCAGCATCACATAGAAAGCAAAGGCTAAACCCGCCACAAAAAGGCCAACAATGGCTGGCAAAGCGAGCAAGAGTGCGCGTTTCTCGTGTGGATAGAGGCCTGGCGCAGCAAAAGCAATGAGTTGATAAACAATAATCGGCATCGCAAAACAGGCACCCAACATGAAACTAATCTTAAAGATATTAATCAGCGTATCGGGTGGTCCAGTCGAGATCAGTGGTGCGCCGCGCAATGGCAATTTGATGAATTCCAAAAGTGGGTCGGCAAAAAAGAGGGCGATCATAGCCCCCACGACCAAGCTGGACACAATCCAGATCAAGCGGGTACGTAGTTCCAGTAGATGCTCCATGAGCGTCATCTGGCTGGTTTCAATTGGATCAAAGCGTGGTGGTTGTGGATTAGTTATCGTCGCCATAATGTTTCTATATCAATCAACTGAGGATCATTTGTTGCTTGCGGCTGCCCCGATTTATCCAGCATCACTTGTGGTATCAACTTTGCCGTTCATAACAACGGGTGTAGCTGTTACACTGGCCATGATGCTAGGTTCTACCGGCTGCTCTTCCTTGGGCGGTACCGCCGCTGGCACATCCGGTGTATGTGAAGCTTCGCCATTCATACTAGCAGGCTGGGCAGGACTAGGTAGTTCCTTGGCCGGTGGCAAAATTTGATTTTCCACCGCTGGGAAGACCTGAACACTCGTATCAGCAGGCTTACTATCTGGATCCGCACCCTTGTCGTCCGCGCTCTTATCCGCTACAGTCGGTTTAGCAGGTGTTTTAGTGACGGTAGTGGCTGGTTTTTTCGGAGTGGTCGTTGTGGTTGATTTATCCGTAGCCACTGTTTTCGCTGGTGTAACCGGTTTGGGGGTAGTCGCCGCTGGCGTCGCCGCTTTAGGCTTACTTTCTTTCACTTCTTGCGTGGGGTTTGCCATTTCATTGAAAATTTTGCGCGGGTTGATCTCATCTAACGCATTCAATTCATCGCTGAATTGCGCCATCAGTTCACTTGATAAATTGCGTACATATCCCCAATATTTGGCAATCTCACGCAAGGTGCTCGGTAAACGCTCTGGCCCCAGCACGATCAGCGCAATAATGGCAATAAAGAAAAGTTCGCCTATCCCAATGCCTAAAAAGCCGTCCATAGTCTCCTGTCCCGGTACTCAAGGAAACAGAGGCAACGAATTTGGCCAGTTTACGCGTATTTTAGCGCGCAAAGCTGTGTTTATTCGCGTTCTGCGCCTAGAACAATTTCCGCGCCACTTCATTCAATGCAGAACCAAGTACACCATTGATAAATCGAGGGCTGCTATCACCGCCAAAGGATTTCGCCAATTCTACAGCTTCGTTAATGACTACTTTCGGTGGCGTAGCGAGTTCCTTACTTCCGATCTCGAATAGTGCCATACGCAAGATATTGCGATCGATCACAGCCAACTGATCAACCGGCCACTCGGTCGCATATTTATGGATTAAATCATCGAGAACGGTGCGATTTGTGACGACGCCACTGACCAACCAACGTAAAAAGACGATACCTTGTGGTTCAAATTTATTTTTGGGTAGATGTTCATCAACCACATGGCCTGGCTGATGGCCCACAATATCAACTTCGAATAATGTTTGCAACGCTACCCGACGGGCAAGCCGTCGTTGTTTGATCATCAACTGATGATCTTCTGCCAATGAACGCTGTTCGCTAACGCGCCCTTCATCCGGGGCTGTTTTGGCGATTGGTGTCACGCCATTACTTAGTTCATTCATAAGTTAATTGCCAATTTACACCATCACCAGTCCACCATCCACCGTCAGCACTTGGCCCGTAATAAAGCTGGAACGTTCAGCTGCGAGAAAAGCAACTGCCCAAGCCACTTCTTCGGGTGTACCCATACGACCAACTGGTGTATCTCGAATAATAGCATTATGTTGCTCTTCATTCAAGACAGCAGTAAGCGCGGTAGGGATAAAGCCAGGTGCAACAGCATTGACGGTGATATTACGACTTGCCACTTCGCGCGCCAGGCTCTTGGTAAAGCCAATAATCCCGGCCTTGCTGGCCGCATAGTTCGCTTGCCCGGCCTGTCCTATTAAGCCTACCACACTGGTAATGTTAATAATCCGTCCCCAACGGCTCTTGAGCATGCCACGTAACACAGCACGTGAAAGCGCATAAACACTCTTAAGATTCGTCGTAATGACGGTATCCCAATCTTCCTCTTTCATACTCAGTAACAGCGTATCGCGCGTCGTGCCGGCATTGTTGACCAAAATATCCAAGCCGCCTAGCTCTTGCTGCACTTGTTTCACCAAGTTAGCCGCTTGTTCGGTATTGCTCACATCGGCCTGGAAGATCGCGCAGACACCGTCGCGCTGGCGAATTTCTTCGGCGATCAGATTGGCGCCGTCGGCATTACCACGATAATGGATCGCAACCTTGGCGTTGGCGGCCGCAAATTCTTTCGCAATGGCCGCCCCAATGCCACTGCTGCTCCCTGTTACCAACACGACTTTCCCCGAAAAATCCATAAGCCTCTTATCAATGTGAATGGGTAATAATGAATGGTTAACGGTTGCTACGTGTCAATAGCGTTGATTATACCGCGGAACGAATGAAATGGCGAATATGAAATAGTTGTTGGGTTGCCGCAAATAAGCATCAAAGAAATAATTTCCTGACTTGCTTGCAGCAATGAAGCGCAAATAAAAAAGGAACCAATTTAGACGGCTTCTAATCGAGAACGTGTGTAAAATCTGCACAGGAGGCGTAGGCACACCCTCAAGCTGTTCTGGTCGCACGGGGCGTGCTCCCTGCTCAATTGCGCAATGTTTATTTGGGTTCTCGATCAGAGCAGAAAACTTCAGGCCAGCAGACGATCCACAAATGCCTTGACACCTTCTGGGGTGTTTACCGTTGACCGCTGCACATTGCGGTCGATCCGGCGCATCAGCCCGCTTAGCACGTCACCCGGTCCAAGCTCGACAAAGTGGGTGGCGCCAGCACCGACAGCAAATTGCATCGAAGCTGTCCAGCGTACACGGCCGGTGAGTTGCGCCACCAACTCGCGGCGAATGGCGGCCACATCAGTCAAAGGCTGGGCGCTTGTGTTGCCAATCACGGGCACGCTTGGCGCGGCAATTGGCGTCGTCTCAATTGCACTACGCAACGCATTCGAAGCCGGTTGCATCAATGGACTATGCGCCGCGATGCTCACCGCTAATGGCATAACGCGTTTGGCGCCCGCCGCGCTAAGCGCAGCCATTGCCGCCTCCATCCCTGGACGGTCACCAGAAATTACGACCTGCCCTGGACAATTATCGTTGGCCACACCCACAATGCCACCGTTTGCGGTTGCTTCAGCACAGATGGCACTGACCTGTGCCTCATCTAGACCCAAAATGGCGGCCATCATCCCAGGCGCATGCTCGCCGGCTCCCTTCATTAGCCGGCCGCGTTCACGAACTAGACGCAACCCATCAGCAAAAGAAATACTGCTCGCAGCAACCAGCGCCGTGTATTCACCCATGCTATGCCCAGCCACAAAGGCTAGGCCATTGGACGGCAACAATTGAGCATCACCGAGTTCATTCTGAATAGCACGCAAAATAGCTACGCCTGCGAGTAACAAGGCTGGCTGCGCGTTGATGGTGGCTGTCAGTTCGGCTTCTGGCCCTTCAAGACAAAGCTTACCCAGCGCAAAACCAAGCAGATCGTCTGCTTCTTCAAACGTTTGCCGGACAACGGCATACGCGTCGAACAGTTCGCGCGCCATGCCAACTTGCTGGCTACCCTGGCCAGGAAAAAGAAATGCGGTAGATTGAGCAGATTGGATAAAAGAAAAGTTAGCCATGCTAAAAAATGAGCCTTGCGCAAGCAAAAAAGGGGATTTGGTCTTTAGCGCCAAATCCCCTTCGTAGTGACAAACTTATGCAGTCTTTGCCGCGTCGCCAATGTCGAGGATTTGTCGTCCTCGATAAT
>Ga0209591_10003589_pt1 | contig 17947 bp, 15 predicted proteins | sample MAT01_FD_187207 | JGI IMG/M metagenome (GOLD analysis project Ga0209591, IMG submission 187207) | Freshwater microbial communities from Lake Fryxell liftoff mats and glacier meltwater in Antarctica - MAT-01 (SPAdes) (version 2) | ecosystem: Environmental > Aquatic > Freshwater > Ice > Liftoff... | reverse complement strand
GCCGGCAGCGGCCTTCGGCCGGTCGAACGCGCCGCGGTACGCCGTCAGGCCGAGCACCGCGACGACGTCTGGTTGCAGCGACCGAACCTTCGTCTCCAACACCGCTCCCCCGGCGCGCAGTTGCTCGCGGGTCAGCTCATCGGCGCGGGCGCTGGCGGTGGGCACCACGTTGGTGATCGCAATGCCCAGGTTCGCCAGCATCGCCAGGTCGTCCAACTTCATCCCGTCGCTGGCGTCGACCTCGTGCGGTGTGATGCCCGCCGCGCACAACGCCGGCCAGAAGCGGTTGCCTCGGCGCGCGAAGTGGGCGTGTGCGGCCGCGGTCCACAGGCCCGGGTTGATGCCGACGAACAAAATGCGCACGGGGTCGCAGACAAGGTCGTCGACGAGTGCGCCATTGCATGATTCGAGCTCCGCGCGGGTGAAGCGCGCCATTCGGGAGTCAGCCGACGATTTCCGACACCTGCATCACCGGAGCAATGTTGGTGTAGTTGGCCACGTCGGTCATGACGTCGCCCATCTTCGGGTTGCCGAAGGCGGCCTGCATGGCTTCCATCGACTCGAAGTAGAAGTTGACGGCAGCGGCATTCGGGCCATCGATGCCCTTGTCGACCTCGGTCTTCACCGGGCTGAACACTGCGTTGCACAGCGGCACGTGGCTGGCTGCGTAGTAGTCGTGGTCGAAGGTCGTTCCTTCGCCATTGGGGTAGGAGACGGTGAGTTTGATCATGGCCGAAACCGTATTCCGGCCGACGAGTGCCCCACGACTCGTAGGCGCCCGACCCCGGCCTCCCGCTTGACGTAAAGGCTGTTCGTCGCTGAGCTGGGCCTGAGCGTTGGAGCTTTTGACACAAATCGGAATGGATAGTGCGGGCAGTTTCTGACAGATCTGCCGGTCGTGGGCCTCTCTTTGGTACCAACCAGAAAAGGAGGCCGTCATGGCCAGCAACTCGAACATCATTCCGCAGCCCGACTATCGCCGGGCATTTCGCTACATCGACGTCGTAGTCGTGCTCATCGCCGTTCTGGCCTGCGCTGTGCTGCTGGTCGTGAACCTCAGTACCGACCCCTCCAACCCTCTGTCACCCGCACCAGCGCCGGTCGCAGGTAACGCGTCGGCCAAGCCGACATCCAACCCGGTGTCCCCGGCCGACACACAGCCGGAGGCGCAACCTGTCCCACCAGTCGACTCTGTCCCACCAGTCGACTCTGTCCCACCAGTCGACCCTGACCCGCAGGTGGACCCCGAGCCGCAGCCCGAGCCCGACCCCGACCCCGACCCGCAGGTGCCAGTCGGTCCCGGCAACCTTGCGCCAAACCCCACGCTTCCCACACCGACGTGCCTGCCCGATTGCGTGGCACCGGTCGAGCTGCACCCGTTCGAGTTGGAGACCAGCAACACTCCCGCCAACATCGGCCTCGGCAACGCCGAGGATGGTGGATGCTCCACCGAGTGCGTCACGGCCGTCTCGACGTGGATCTGGCCCGGGACCACCGACATCGAGATCGAGGTGACCACGCACACTGCTGCCTTCATCAAGATCTGGATCGGCACCGAAGCCCCCGGCGTCACACCGGCGGGTCGGCCGTACTTTCCCGGCAGCCCCGTGGCGCACACCATCGGCGACCTAGGTACATGGTTCAGTGCCACGCTCAGCGGGCTCGACGAGGACACCAAGTACTGGATAGTCGTGACCGCCACCGACGAGCAGGTGCACCGCCACGACCTGGTGGGCACCGTCGTGACCCCACAGCTGCTCGACGACGTGGAGTTGGTGTTCGCCGCGATCGACATCATCTACGACGGCGACCACGGCCGCAACAAGGGCGAACTCGACTTCGACTGGAACGTGGGCTCCACGGAGGTCGGCCGCAACGGCACCTACGAGCGCGGCGACGGCAACCGCATCGATCTCAGCGGTCAGGTGAACTCCTACGCCCGGTTCGACCTCGGCGACGAGGCGCTGCCCGCGCTCACCGTGCGCGGCCTCGAGCAGGACCCCAAGGGCTTTGGGTTCTGCTCCGGCGGCGACGAGCAGGGCGGCTACGGCACCGACAACAACTGCGGGTACGCATGGAACTCGACACTGCCGATGGCGTTCACCATCGACGACATCGAGGGCATGGCCGACTGCAGCGTGTTCGACCTCGGCAACGAGTTCGACGACTTCGTCTGCACTCGCATCGCCACCACCGAGTCGCACAGCGGCATCCCCGAGTTCTCTGTGGTCGTGGCCTTCCGACTGTTCTGAGCAGGTAGGCTCGGGTCGCTAACCCACACAACGGGGCTGACAGGTTTCGACGTCAGATTCATTTTGCGGGCGTGCGACCCGAGTTGCTCAGACTCGCTAAACGGGGCACAAACAGAATTGCCAACGAGCAGTTCGCTCTCGCCGCCTGATTCATTAGGTTGTGAAGAGACATCGTGACCAGAAATGGCGCACGGGGCCGATCCACCGCAGCCTGGCACCAGAAGCGGGGGATGACAGCGGAAAAGACTGCTGGCGTCGGGAAAGACCGATGACGATTCGGAAAGACGATTCGCGGGCCACCGGGCAACCGATGGCCAACTGACCCGCCGGTCTCCCTGCGTTAGGGAGAAAGTGGGAATGGTCGTATCACGAACGTTGAGTGCCTGATGGACGGGGGTTCGATTCCCCCCAGCTCCACCATCACATATGCCCTGACCAGGGGATATGCCAAGAAATCGGCGGGGGAAATCCCCCCAGCGCAAGTCCGGCGAAGCACCAGGTCAACCACACCTTCTCCGCTCTGAGACTCACGGTCTTCTACCGGATTTCTACCGACCGAAACACCACCGCAAACCAGTCAGGGCCGAACGGAAGCTTGCCCGCCCAATCGGCGAGGCGTTGGCTTGGTGTAGACCGCGGATGCAGAGGTACCCACCGGACGACCTCCAGGACGAACTGAAACGCCGCGATCTCCCAATCTCAGAATTGCTTCAGATTGTCGAGCGCGCCGAACCCGAACGTCGCGATGTACTCGACGCAGCCGACGACGAACTCACCGATCTGGCCGCCGATGTCGGCGAACCGACAGCGCGTCAACAATCTCGCGCCACGCGATCGCACTACCACGTCGACCACTACGGTACAAATCTCACTACCGTGCGCGCCGTGATCGATGGCAGCGAGGCCCGGCTACTGATCGGCTTCGGATCCCGCGACCCGGCGAAACCGAGATCTTCACTGCCGTTGCAGCGTTGGGCGGCGACGGATCACACGCGGCCGTCGCCGGTGCTGAACGAGTCCTCGATCAGCTCGAAGGCGTTTTCGGGATGATGGGTGGTGAGGACAATCCGATCCTCCATACGGCACATTTCATGCCAGGCACCCTGACGGCAACCGACCGCCAACTGGTGCGCTTCCTGCAATATGTGCGCGACTACCCCCGAGCCCACCCGTCAGCCGACTTCATTCGTTGACCTGCACGAGCGCTCGGTCTGTTGCCGTTGTCAACTACCGTTGCAAGCGAGCGGTGGTAGTGAGGAGATCGAGGCGATGGTTCAGACGCACGAGGTTGCGTACATGGCCGACGAGCGGGAGATGGTCGCGACAGTGGCCGTCCCCGATGGCCCGGGTCCGCACCCGGTGGTGCTCATCGCCCACGAGGGACCAGGACTCGATGAGGTGCAACGCGCCCGCGCCAGCGAGATCGCCGCCCTCGGCTACATCGGGTTCGCGCTCGACTACCACGGCGAACTCAGCCCGTTTCCCACGCGAGACCACATGATGGCCCGACTCGGCGTGCTGTTCGCCGACCCCGATCGAACCAGAGCGATCGCCCACTGCGAGCTCCACGCCGCGCTCGCCGAGCCAACCGCCGACCCGACCCGCGTCGCCGCGATCGGCTACTGCTTCGGTGGAACACTGGCGCTCGAACTCGGACGATCCGGCTCTGATCTCAAAGCGATCGTTGGCTTCCATCCAGGACTGACCAACCTGCGTCCAGCCGACAACGCCAACATCACCGCACGGGTGCTGGTCTGCATCGGCGCCAACGACCCGCTGATCCCCGGGGACGATCGGACCCGCTTCGAGCGAGAGATGCAGGCAACCAATGTCGATTGGCAGATCCACCTCTACGGGGGCGCCCAACACAGCTTCACCCACCCCCTGGCGTCCGGAGCAGGGATACCAGGCATCGGCTACCACAAGATCGCCGCAACCAGAGCATGGACTGCCATGAGCCTGCTCCTCGCAGAAGTGTTCTGACCGGCTATTCCGCCAGGCCACGACCTGACCCGCGTGTCGTTGGATCGCCGAGCCACTTCACGCAGGCCTGTGTACGGCGGCCGTGCGAGACTCGGTCGATGACGATGAACGGACGGTGGTCGAAGCCCACGCTGGTCGGTGAGCTGGTCACGCTTCGCCCGATCGATGCCGGCGACGTGGATGTCATGTGGGAGATGGTCAACGATCCGGTCGGCCGCGACCTGACCGCGACAACCAGCACCTTCACCTTCGATCAAATTCGGGCGTGGTGTGCGTCGCGGCGGGATCAGGACCAGCGGCTCGATCTGGCAGTGATTGAGAACAAGTCGGGAGACGTCGTGGGTGAGGTCGTGCTCAACGAGTTCGATCCACAGACCGAATCGTCAAACTTCCGGATCGCGCTACCGGGAGACCAGTGGTTCGGTCGCGGATTCGGTACCGAAGCAACACGCCTCATCGTCGAACACGGCCTACGAGTCGTGGGGTTACGCAGCATCCATCTCGGCGTGTTGCAGCGGAACCCTCGTGCAGTCAGCACGTACGAGAAGGTCGGCTTCCGTCGCGTCAAGGAGGAAGTCAATGACGGCGAGACCTGGATCGAGATGGAGATCACACCCTGACCGTTCAAGGGTGGCGCCTCGCCGGCGACTCCCGCCGATCGGGTGGTTGGCAAAAAAAACTGGCAACGAATCGCCGTCCGGTAACACCGAAAATCCGACTGTCCCCCCGGTGATCACGGGGCTACCGGAACGACTTGGGGATCAGCCCGCGCGCCCGTGCGTCGCGTGTGAGCTCGTCGCGGAAGTCAGGGTGTGCGATCGAGATCATTGCCTTCGCCCGTTCTGGGATCGACCGGCCTTTGAGGTTGACGATGCCGTATTCGGTGACCACGTACATCATGTCGCTGCGTGGCGATGTGACGACGTTGCCGGGTGTCATGTCCACCACTACCCGGCTCCTACGCACACCCTTACGTTCGTAGGTGGACGACATGCACACGAATGACTTGCCGCCCTCGGATGCGTACGAGCCGCGCACGAACTGGAGCTGACCTCCGCTGCCGCTGATGTGGCGGTGCCCGTCGCTCTCGCTGGCCGCCTGGCCCTGGAGATCCATCTGCGTGGTGTTGTTGATCGACACCATCCGGTCGTTGAGGCGGATGAGGTGGGGCGGGTTGGTGAGATCGGTGGGTTGGAACGAGAAGTCGGGGTTGCGGTTCACCGTGTCGTACATCGTCTTCGAACCGACGCCGAAGGTGCACACGATTTTGCCCGGATGCACGTTCTTTGCTGACCCGGTGATGACGCCGGCCCGGTAGAGGTCGACGATGCCGTCAGTGAGCATCTCGGTGTGAACGCCGAGGTGCTGCACACCGCTGGTTCCCAGCAGCGCGCACACCGCGTTCGGCATCGCGCCGATGCCGATCTGCAGACATGCACCGTCCTCGATCTCGGCAGCGATCAGCGCACCTACTGCCCGGTCCGCATCGGTGAGCGGCGAGTTCGGCAGCTCCGGCAGTGGGAGCCCGGCGCCGTCGATCACGTAGTCGACTTGGCTGACGTGCAAGCCCTGATCGATCCCGTACAGGTACGGCATCGCCGGATCGATCTCGACGATGACGATCTTGGCCCGCTCGGCGATCGCACCGTGCCAGGCGTTGGTCATGCCGAAGTTGAAGTAGCCGTCGGCGTCGACCGGGCATGTCTTGATCACCATCACGTCGACCGGATCGATGAATCGGCGGTAGTAGTCGGGAATCTCGCCGAGGTTGCAAGGGATGTAGTTCTGCGCACCGACATCCGCGTGCTTCCGGTCGTAGCCGCTCATGTGCCAGTTGAAGAAGCTTACGTGGGCGCGCTCGGGGTCGGACTCCACCACGGCACGGGTGCGCAGGCTCAAGCAGCCGCGGACCTTCACGTCCGACAGCTCGGTGATCCGAGCAGCCAGCGCCACGTCGAACGCATCGGGCATCGACAACACGGCGCCGTAGTCCACCCAGTCCCCCGAACGCACGAGCCCTGCGGCAGTCTCGGCCGTGATGTGGCGAGCCTCCCTCGAGGTGCTCACGACAGCTGAGGCGCTCATGAGATGGTGTCAGCTTCGTACATCGGTGACCTGCTTCCGTCCAGTTCGTTCTTGATCCTGGGACCAGCCTGAATCGGTGACGCGTCACTCGCGCGTCACCTCGGCCGGGCATGCGGTCGGCGGGCCAGCAGTAGCGTCGGGTGGTGGCCGACGGGGGAATGCGAGTACGAATCCTCGGGTCGATCCAGGTCGTCATGCGTGACGGCTCGCTGGTCGATCCCGGCAGTCCCACGCCGCGCCGGCGGCTCGCTGCACTGGCACACACCACGCCGGCTTGTACTGAGGCCAGTTCAGTAAGTTTTGGCCCAGCCGCCTGTGTGGAAGGTCACGTCGGGCTCGGAGGTGACGCCGGCTTCTTTCATCACGATCTGCAGCTGGGGGTCGGCGAGGAAGCTGTGCAGAGCGTCGAAGGATTCGGCCTGGTGGTAGACGGTGATCAGAGATGGATCGTCAAGCGAGCGGTTCGCACCGTGGCCGATGATCCCAGCGGATTGCCGCAGCTCGCCTGCGGCGTCGTAGCCCCCCAGCCACGTGTCGAAGTCGGCGACGTGGTGGTGGAGGAGGAATGCGGGGAGCTGGCGATCTGACACGATCTGGTTGCGGATCGGTTGCAGATATTGGATCTGCGGAGGTGACACGACCCCAACTTTCTGCATCACCTTGCCGAGTTCCGGCGACGAGGTGAACGCTTTGGCATCGTCGAGGTCGGAGAGCGTGAGGTACACGGTGATCAGGTGAGGGTCGTCCTGAGCCCGGTTGATGTGGTGGCCGAGGATTCCGGCGCCACGGCGGGCCGGCTCGTGGTCGTCGAACCCAGCTTTCCAGCGGTCGACGTCGTCAACACGGTGAGTGAGGAGTATGGCGTAGGGTGGCAGCTCGTTGGTCATCGCCGCATGGTGGCACTCTGGTCGCGTCACGAGCGCGTCACTGCGTCGAGGTGAGCTGGCGCAGCTTCGCGGCGCGCTGGACCCAGCTGGTCATGCCGTACGTCGCGCAGAGTTCCTCGGCTTTGGAGAGCCACCCCTCTCCTACTGCGTCGAGTGACGCGGTCGCGCGCAGCTGGTTTTGTGCGAGGGCGATGAGGGTGGTGGCGTGGTGGTATTCCCAGCCGAAGGCCTCAGTGGTAGCCAGCGCGTCGAGGAGGTGCCGCTCGGCGTCGTCGTGTTGTCCCAGCATCGAGGCGAGCTTGCCGACATAGGCCGAGACCGGACCTTGGCTGGTGACCCCGTTGAACGACACCTCGCCGGCCAACGCTGCGATCGCCGAGAACAGCCACTCGGCGGCCGTCACGTCGTCCAACTCGATCGCGAGAACTGCGTGGGCGATCAGCGTGGTTGATCCGAAAGAGTCCTGCGAGATGGCATCGAGCCCCGCCGCCATCACATCAGCGAGCACGGCTTCGCCGACTTCGGGCCGACCGAGTTCGTTGCACACGAGCGCATGGGCGGCCCGGAACAGCGGCGCGATGTGCGGGTCGGTGTCCATCATCTGCTGGACGACGGGGAAGAGCTCAGCGTGGCGCCCAGAGAAGGTGCCGAAGAAGAAGAACTGTCCTGCGAAGACGCCGAAGGCATCTGGATCTCCGATCTGCACCCCCAGCCCAAACGTCGTATTCGCGATGCGTTCAGCCTCGTCGAATCGTGCGGCCATCGTGGCAACGAAGGTCTCGATGATGCCGACGTGCCACCGCATCAACGGTTCACCGATCTGGTCAGCGATGTCGTGCAGCCGCCCCAGGTACCGGGCTGCACGGGTCGCGTCGCCAACGCAGACCGCCGTACCGTACGCAGCGTGGTGCACGACGAACGCCAGGTGGGGATCATCCGCCTCGTCGGCGATGGCGGTCGCCTCAGCCGCGAGCTCGGCGCGCGCCGACGCGGCCCCCGGTGTCCAGAGCGCGTACAGGACGTCCGACGCCACCCGGGCCACGACGGTGGGGTCGAGGCTGGATCTTGCGAGTTCCAGGGCCTCAAGTGCCATGGCCTGTCGTCGACCGTGCTGGCCCGTGTGTTCGAGGCTCTGCGCCAACAGCGCGGTCAGGCGTGCCCGGGTTTCCAGGTCGGAACTCCCGGATCGCGCGTATGCAGCCTCGACGATTGCCAGTTGCTCCCCGGACCAGACGCTGCGGAGCGACCCGCGTGTGGTGGCGAGGGCAGCTCGGATCAGCGTCGCGTCCGCACCACACTCTCGGGCGAGCTCCGCTCCTCGGCGGATCGTCTCAAGCGCATCTGGCTGACCAGCACGAGTGGCGGCCTCACCGAGCCTCACGAATAGGTCCGCCCGCTCTGCGTCAGGTGCAGCGAGTGACGAGGCGAGATCGATTGCCCTGCGGAACCAACGGACCGCTTCGTGAGGCGCCAGCTCCGACAGTGCGAGTTCACCCGCGGACGTCGCCCACCGCTGAGCCTCGCCGAACAGTCCGCCAAGTTCGGCGTGGCGGGCGAGCTGCGGGGCGAGTTCGACAGGCGGTGTCACTTGGGCGGCGAACATCGCTTCGAACGCGCGGGCGTGAAGAGTCTCGGCGGCGCGACTGCCGAGCTCCGCCTCCAGCGCGCGAGCGACCAGAGCGTGCGTGAAACGGACGTTGCCCGACAGCGAAGGGTGGTCGGCCAGGATCCCGACGGCCACGGCGCGATCGAGCAGCGCCGTCACCTTGTGGTCGGGAAGGTCGGTCATGGCAGTGAGCACTCGCTGGTTGAACTGCATACCGAACACCGCTGCGGCACTGAGCACCGGTTGGGCCTCCGGTCCGAGGGCGGCGACGCGATGCCAGACGAGGTCGCGCAGTCCCGATGGCAGCCCGATACCAGTCGACGGTGCAGATGATGCGACCTCGTCGTCGAGGCCGATGTGGCCGATCTCGCCCCAATGTCGGAGGAGGTGCTCGGCGAAGAGCGGATTGCCGGCCGTCTCCGTGTAGAGCCGGGCAGTAATCGCTCCGACGTCACGGCCAGTAGATCCGGCGAACTGCACGTGCACCATCGCGCCGAGTTCGTCGACGTCGAAGCCGCGCAGCTCGACGACGCTTGCTTCGGCGAGCACGGCCATGAGCGCTGCGGGCTCCCGAGCGCCCAGGACAAACAGGACCGGTGACGGCCCGAGGTTGTGCGCCAGGTGCCGGAGCAGCTGGAGAGCGGCCGGCTCGGCCCAGTGCAAGTCGTCAAGCATCAGGATCAGTGGGGCGACCTCCGCAGCGCGTTGGATGATGTCGAGCACCGCGTTGAACATCTGGTGGCGGGCGGTGCCGTCGTCCCCGGCCACCGGGACCGAGCACGCGATCCGACCAGCGAGGTGCGGGAGGAGCCGCAGCAGGTCGCCGCCCCAGCAGGCCGTGTGTGCCATGAGCACGTCACTCTCCAGGGTGTCGACCAACCGACCCACGACGCCTTGGAAGGGGTGGTACGGCACGACGACGTGTTCGTCGCACCGCCCGTAGAACACGTCCCAACCCGACGCCTCGCGTGCGAAGGTGGCGAGGAGCGTGGTCTTGCCGATGCCCGCTCCGCCTGTCACCACCACAGTCCGCACCCCGTCGTGACCTGCCTTCTCAGCTGCACCAGCGAGCAGCGCCAACTCGCTGCGCCGCCCAATTCCGCTCCGTGTCGCAACCAAAATCTCGTGCAGCGGCGGAGCCGCTCGATGCGCACCGGGCTCGGCTGCTCGAACCGTGCGGGAACGGAGTCGGTCATCGAAACCATCCCAGCCGGCGGCCACCCGCTGGTCCAGGAGCCGCAACTCGGCCGACGGCTCGGTGCCGGCCGACTCAGCCAGTTCGTCGCGGTAGCGCTGAAATGCTCGGAGCGCCTCGGTTTGGCGACCGGCGGCCGCCAGCGCCCGAATGATGAGACCCCGAGGGCGATCCCGAAGGGGGTGCTCGACGATGTGTCGTCCGAGCACGGCCAGAGCGTCATCGGGCCGGCGGACGGCGATCAGCGCCTCGCCGAGATCCTCGACCGCGACGGACCTGACCGCCCCCAGGCGGACCGCCTCGGCGACAGCCCACGCCTCGTCAGCGAACTCCTCGAAAGCGTTCCCCACCCATCGCTCGAGCGCACGGCTGATCACCACGACGTCACCCTGTGCCGACTGCAGTTCAGCGCACGCAACCCTGGCATCGACGACGGCATCCAATCGGTACCCGCCGACAGTCGTCTGCAGCGCCTCCTCTCCGACGAGGCGACGCAGGCGGGACACCGAGGTTCGCAACGCACCGCCCGTGACCTCCAACACCCCGCACAGCCACTCCGCCCGCACGGCGGTCGAGGCATGGACCGCAAGCACACCAAGGAGACGGCGCTGCGCCGCACTAGGCAGCTCGATCCCCTCGCCTCCCGCCCCGACCAGCTGGACAGGGCCCAGCACCCGGACAGAAGGCTCGTCGGATGGCATCGTCAGAGTCTTGCGCATACGGTGATGCGCAGGTGACGCAAACCCTTGGCTCAATCAGGCCTCAACCCACTCAACAACACACGAGGTCCACAATGCCCAAGTACCTGTTCGAAGCCAACTACACGCCGGAAGGCGTGGCCGGCCTGAAGGGGTCAGGCGCGTCAAGTCGGGCCAAGGCGATCAACGACATGGCGACCGCCCTCGGTGGAAGCCTCGACTCGTTCCACTTCGCGTTCGGTGACGTGGACGCCTACGTCATCGTCGACCTTCCAGACGACGCAGCGGCCGCAGCCGCTGCGTTCACGGTCGGCGCGAGCCCGATGACAAAGCTCAAGACCGTCAAGCTCCTCACTCTCGAAGAAGCCGACGCCGCCATCAGCCGCTCTGTCAGCTACCGGGCCCCGGGAAGCTGACCCATGCCGAAGCTCATCGCAACCCACGAAGTCGACGACGTCGCCCATTGGCTCTCATCCCCCAAGCGCACCGAGGTGTTCGGCTCAGTAGCAAGTGACATTTGCACCTTCGTCGACCCAGAGAACCCCAGCCGCGTTGGTCTGAGCATGGATGTCTCCGATATGGACGCCTTCCACGCAGTCATGGAGAGCGAAGCAGGTGCTGCAGCGATGAAATACGACGGCGTCCGCCAAGACACCCTCGTGCTCCTCGTCGAAAGCTGACCTCCGCAAAGGCATGTCCGTGCCTGCCTCCCGACAGTTGGGCGTCCTCGCTTGATACAGAGCGAACACGGGACGCCTCCGCAAGTTCCGGTGCAAGGGCCAACAGTGCTGGGTCCTTGCACCCGAAGGCGTGCCTCCTTCCCCTGGCCTTCACATCACGCTGAGAATTCGCTCCTAATTCATCCCACGATTGAATTCCTACTCGATCGGCACGGACATGATCCACCTGTTCAGACTGTGTTTCGTGCGTCCTCAGGAGGTTCGACCTCCGACCTGAGATTTAGGAAACCGATGTGCCTTCCCAGAGGGCTCAGGCGGTCCGTGGGACAGCGGCGAACTCCGGGAGCCAGCTATCAGCGAACCGCCAAGTGTTTGAGACCGGATGCACCATCGTCGCCAACCGAAGAATAGACGTCCCGTTTCAGTCTCCTGGCATAAAGAGGGCGGCGACGGATGTCGCGGCGTCGTCGTGCATGGTCGGGAGCACGTGCGAGTAGGTCTGCAGCGTGATCGCGATGTTCGAATGGCCGAGCCGTTCCTGAACGACGCGAGGGTGGATGCCGGTCTGCAGGGCGATCGTGGCCCACGTGTGGCGCAACCCGTGCAGCGGAATCGTCGGCAGCTTGTGACGGAGCAGCGCACGCCTGAACGCCTGATACACACGCTCTGGATGCAACGGCTCACCATCGGGCCCACAGAACACAAGACCACCGGCCGCCAAGACCGGCGTCGATGGTCGCGCTGAATCTTGGCGATGTCGGCGCAGAACTTCGACGGTCAACGGATCGAGAGCAACGGGACGCCTCCCAGCCTGGGTCTTTGGTTGGCCGACGTAGACCTGCCAGCCGATCGCGATCATCGTCTGGGTGACGTGCGCTCGACCGCTGTCCAGGTCGACGTCGGACCAGCGCAAACCGAGCGCTTCGCCTCGCCTCAACCCGGTGGTGGCCAGCAGCATCCACAACGGTGACAACTCGTCGCCACCAGTCAGCACCAGAAACGTGTGAAGCGTGTCGATGTTCCACGCCTTGATCGGACGAAAGGTCGCTGACCGCTTCGGCGGGTCAGCCATGTCCGCCGGTGACTTGGGGAGCCTCCCCCACCGCACCGCATCGCGCAACATTCGATGCACCGTCATCGCCACGTTCTCCACACTCTTGGCCGACAGACCAGACACCGGCCCGCCGGGCCTGGCCGCCTTCCGGCCCGACACCGCCAGCTGCGCCCACAACCGGTTGAGAGCCGGACCATCCAACTTCGACAGCAACACGAACCCGATATGACGAATCACGTGCGCGCGAAGATCACGCTGATACTTGTCCAACGTCGATGGGCGCACCGTCGGAGCGATCGTTGTCAACCACTCCTGCGCGAACTCGCCCACCGTCTGCCGGTTCGCCTGAAGATAGTCACCGCGTTGCATCGCCGCTGCCAGCTCGTTGCACGCGGCCTGCGCTTCACGCTTGGTCCGGAACCCGGAATGCCAGCGCCGCTTACGAGCGCCGGTTGCTGGGTCACGGTCTTCGATCACGACGTACCAGCGGTCGTTCTTCTTCACCACGGACCCGCGCATCAGGACCTCCCCACACAATGAGCGGTATTCCTCAAAGGGGTCGCCGGGACCCCGATGAGGAATATGCCGTCGAGATTGGGTGTGAACGTGTCCGCTTCTACCGATCTTCTACCGAAGTTCGCACCACAGACCACCAACGACCACCACAGATCACCACGATCAGACAGCATCGTCGCAGCTCACGACCACTGAACAACACAGATCAACAGCGAGCCACACCGAAATTTGGGGTTCGATTCCCGCCAACTACTCCACGAACACCCGTCGACCGCCTCACCCGAGTTGATCGAACAGATTCGTGCGATCAAGGGCCAGTACCGCTACGAGACATATATGTCGCTGACATGCCGAAACTGCCGAGACGTCGTTCAAGCGCTCAACTTGATGAGTGCGGGCGCCGGGGCCACTGCGATGCTCGGTGCCTTCGCCCATTTGGTCCGCACGCCTATACGTCAGTAGTTGAAGACCAGGGCGCCGCCGGTCGTGTACTCGAACACGGCGGGAACACCGGCAACCGTGGAGCTGGCGATCCACTCGGCATCTTGCAGGTTGCGGACCTTCACGCACACGGGACAGGCATACATACGGCCACCACCGGCCGCATACTCCTCGTGCAACGCTGCGATGGAGGGTGCGCCTGGCACCTCGATGGTTGCTGCGAAACCCTCGATCGCGACGTGGATGGCGTCCTTGGTGAGGAACATCAGCGCCTCCTTGCCGGCTCGCAGCGCTTCAACACCGAGCAGGTAGGCGATCAGCACGTTCTCGGGCTCTTCGGCGCCGTGGGTGAGGCAGATCAGCACCTTGCTATCGGGTGTGTTGATGGATGTATCGCTCATCTTGATCACTCCTGCGGTTGGCACACTGTCGACAGGTACTTCGACATCACGGATCTTCGCACTCTCAACGCTGACATGCATCGAATTCATCGGATACGAATACCGCGTTGTGTCGTCAGCGCCCTTTGTCGGCGATCGTTGCCCGTCGGTGCGATACTCAGTCATGCCGTATGTGATCGCGCAGATCTCCGACACCCACATCGGCGGACCCGCCGCCGAAAGCGGTGAGCGGTTCTCGATGGCTCTTGCCGAGATCGGCGCGATGACATCGGCGCCGAATCTCGTGCTTCTCACCGGCGACCTGACGCACAACGGTCTGCGAGTGGAGTGGGACGAACTCGTCGCACGGCTGGACGAGTTGAGCGTGCCATGGCTGGCGATTGCCGGCAATCATGATCGGGGCATCGACGAGCTGGCCGGGCATCGTGCGGTGGATGCCGGACCGTTGCGGCTGGTCCTCATCGACTCCAGTGCCGAGACGTTCTCCTCGGACGACGCTCTCTGGCTCGAGGACACACTCGGCGGACATCCAACCGCACCGACCGTGATCGCGATTCACCATCCGCCGTTCGAGACGGGTATTTGGTGGATGGACTGTGTTGGCCTCGATGGTATGGCTCTCCTCGAGGAGGTGGTCCGTCGACATCCACAGGTCATCAAGGTGCTCTCCGGACACGTTCACCGCGCAATACAGGCCAACTGGGGTAGCTGCTCGTTGTGGGTTTGCCCTTCGACCGCTGTCGCCATTGCCGCCGATCTCGACCCAGGTCACGACCCCTCCGAGACAGCCGAGCCTCCAGCGTTCAGTCTTCACGCGTACACAGGCGCGATGATCGTGTCGCACATCATCCCGGTAGGCCCGACCGCTGCACGGGTGCCCATTGCGGCCTCCGCGCCATCCTTCGTGGAATGGGCTCGCGCCGTCCAACCCGACCGCACCCATGCCTTCAAGCGGGGCACCTCATCTTTCGGCGGAACGTGACGCTCGGGCACCCACGGCACTTGCCACGTTCTCGGCAGGTTCACCCGGGGCGGCTGACGCCGACCACCGCTTTCCAGTTGACGGCCCTGAGCCGGACGAACGCACCCGTGTGCGGGGAGTCGATCATCATCCCATCACCGACGTACATACCGACGTGGCTGATGGGTGAGTAGAAGAAGACCAGATCACCGGGCTGCGCCTCGCCCTTGGGCACCTGTGGGTTGGACCTGAACTGCTGGCCGGACTGGTGTGGAATCGATACACCTGCCTGCGCCCATGCCCAACTCGTCAGCCCGGAGCAGTCGAACCCTTCATTCGGCGACGCCCTGAACGCCACGTACGGCACACCTAGCTGGCTGTATGCCGCAGCGACGGCGGTGCCCGCCGCGCCAGACACGGGAGGCGGCTGAGGAATTGCGGGTTTCGGCGCCGCGACCGGGGTGGACGGCGTTGGAGCGGAAGTGACGCCTCCGCCGCTGGTTGCAACACCTGTATTGCCGCCACCACGGGGAGCTGCCGCAGCGGCAGCCGAGGCGCTGGCCGACGACGCTTCCGCAGCTGCACGGGCCTGCTCCGCCTCGACAGCTCGTGCGGCTGCTTCGGCGCGCAGCGTCATCTGCCGATCTGCCTCTTGCTGAACCAACTCGCCGTACTTCGCCTTTGCTTCGGCAGACTTGGTGGTGTACTCGGCGATCAGCTGCTGACCCTCGGCGAGTTTGGCGTCGAGGTACGTGATCAGATCTGCAGCGTCCTTTTCCTGCCGTTCCAGCTTGGCGACGTCGGCGTCGAGAGTGCGCAACACCGAATCGAGCTCGTCGGCCGTGCCTTCGCCGGTATCGAGCGCAATCGACGAGAGCGCGTCGAGTTGTTGTGCGTCGTTGTAACTCGTTGCCGAGGAGAACAGTGGGCTGAGGCCCAAGGAGTCGCCACCGACGAAGCGGTTGACGGCAATCTCGGTCATCGCAGCTTGCAGCTCGGCCAGCTTTGCGTTCTCGGCGGCAACCTTCGCAGTGCTCTCCACGATCTGGCTCTGGAGCTCGACCTGCTTGTCCTGCGCTGCGCCGTACTCTTCATCCAGAGTTGCGATGCGTTCGTTGAGCGAATCCAGCTCGGCTGCCAACTGTTCGACAACCTGTTTCTGGTCACTCACCCCATCGGCGCTGAGAGTGGGCACGCCGGCGAACATGCTGGAGACCGCAATGGCAGCCACCACGACGCGGGCCGTCAACCGGCGGGTTTGAAACATGACAGAAAGACTACCAATATGACAGTTGTATTGCGAGTCATGCATTTTTCCAGGTATCGGCGTCTCGGCCACGTCACTCCTCATGGCAGCAACGGCACCATCACGGCGGCCAGGAACGGCGCAAAGTACTTCGATGCGGTGGCCGAGATGTGGTTGTTGTCGCGATACAGAATCATGTTGCCGATGATCACCGGGCACTCCCAGGTGCCACACAGCCAGTCGCTGACCGACACGAAGCCGGCGTCGTGCTGGCCGGCCACTTCGCCTTCCAGTTGCACACGCGAGACATCGACAGAATCCTCACGCGGTGCCAGGCACCCGCGCACGTTGCGCGGCTGCTTGGAGAGGCAGTTGGGGATCTGGTGAATCGGGAGCGGTGTGTCGCCGATGATCAGCAACTTTTCGGTGGTGGGACGAATCTGCTCGAGCGTGGTGGTGAGGCCCCTTCGCCACACGTCGTCGGAGTCGAGGCCCACATCGGAGCCACCCGGGTCGTAGGGGGCCGATGACATCACGAGCACGGTGGGCTTGGCAACCGTGAGCTGCTCGACAACTTTGGCGCGCCACGCAATGCACTCCGGGTCGAGGAACGTCCTGCGAATGCGCACATCGGCGGTTGGGCAACCGCTCTTTGCGAACACGATGAGCTTCCAGCCACGGGTGTTGGACAGCTCCTCCAACGCTGGGAACCACTGCGCTGCGTGAGAATCCCCGAAGAGCGCTATCACCGTCGGAGAGGTGAGGTCGCCGTACTCACACACGTTCGGTTCGACAGTACCGTCCTTGAGCATGCAGCCGTCGTTGTAGATCCACGGCTTGTCGGAGCGGACTCCCTGGACTGACGGGTCGACGTTCGAAGGTACCTCCGTGATCTGCGCGCCGTCGTTCAGAGCGATGAGCTGGGCGGCCAACAATTCGTCCAACGGCACCAGCGGCGGCAGGGGCTGAAGGGTTGTCGTCGGCCCAGGAGTGGTTGTACTTCCCGTCACCCCAATGTTGGAGACGGCGGTGGACGTGACGAGGGAGTCGGCGGCCGCCTGCGGCAGCGTTGGCGCAGCGGCCACCCCTCCTCCCTCGATGTCGTTGGGAAGATTGATCATGACCACCGCCGCCAGAGCGCCGACCGCCACCATCGACGCGCCGAGCATCAGGCTTCGCCGCGGGACGGCAGCGAGCCAAGCCGACTGCCGCACCGGGTTCTCCAGATAGTGGAACGACAGTGCAGCAACGCCAACAGACGCAACCAGCACCACGATGCGAGCAGGCGCCGAGAGCGGGCCGAACTTGGCGTCGATGAGCACCAGCATTGGCCAGTGCCACAGGTAGATGCCGTACGAACGCTGGCCCACCCACACCATCGGCCGCATTCCAAGATAGGCAGCGGGCTCGTTGAGGTGGCCGCTTCCCGACGCGGCGACGATGGCCACCGTGCCCAGCACCGGTAGCAACGCGGCGTAACCGAGGTTCATCGTGTCGTCGTAGGTGACCACGCAGTAGCCGATGATGAACAGGCCGAACCAGGCAGCCGACGCTCGCACGGTCGGTGAAAGACGCAGCACGGCGCCACCCGTCAGCGCCAGCATCGCGCCGGCGATGAGCTCCCACGCACGAGTGGGCAGCAGGAAGAACGAGGGCGTGCGCGCCCACTCCGAGAACCACACGAATGCAAGCAGCGACTGTAGGAACAGACCCGCCATGATGGCGAGCGCATACCGGCGCGTCTGCCACCGAACGCGACTCAACGCATACAGCAGCAACGGCCACACCATGTAGAACTGCTCTTCCACGGCCAGCGACCAGAAGTGCAGCAGCGGTGTGGGCATCGACTGGCTGACCACATACCCGTCGCCCATCGCAAACTTGATGTTGATCAAAAAGCCACTGGCCCACAGCGCATCATTGGCAAGATCAGATTGCGACA
>Ga0209591_10003585_pt1 | contig 17958 bp, 14 predicted proteins | sample MAT01_FD_187207 | JGI IMG/M metagenome (GOLD analysis project Ga0209591, IMG submission 187207) | Freshwater microbial communities from Lake Fryxell liftoff mats and glacier meltwater in Antarctica - MAT-01 (SPAdes) (version 2) | ecosystem: Environmental > Aquatic > Freshwater > Ice > Liftoff... | reverse complement strand
CATGCCCGGCATCACGCTCGGTGCGCTCTCGGAACCAGACACCGGATTTCCCTGTGCCCGCGCCTGATCGAGCATCGGATGGTCGCCGCTGATGAGAATCGCGCGCATGTCGCTACTCACCCCGCCGCCCAGCAGTGCCCGCACGACACCGTCAACCTGCTGATCACGCGGCAGGCTGTCGAGCGTTGCGAACAGCGGCCATGCGCGCACCGACACACCCGGGACGCTGCCACTGGCCAACGCCATCCCGAAGTTGATTCGGTTCAGGATCGCGCCGGTGTTGATCCATCCGTCACCAGTTTCCGGCCAGCCGTTGGGAGCCTGATGTTGATAGATGCCCTGTCCCAACCGCGCCACAATGCCCGCCGAACGCGCTGTGGTGTCCACACCGGCGTTCATCGCACGCAGCGCACTCACAACCACCTCGAAAGGCGATTTCACCTTCGCGCGCCACGCCGTCGCCGAAAAGAACTCCTCGCTGGTGACAATCGTGCGAACGACTTCACGGAGATCACCGCCAGTGCGGCGAAAAGTGCTTGCCGCACGCTGCACCAGCGCCAGCGGCGGCGTGTCGCTCACGAATCGCTGCGCGAGCCTGGTGGCGATAAACGTCGCGGTCGCAGGATGCGCTGCAAGCAGATCGAGAAGACGCTCACCTTCGGCGACGCCCTGTCCGGCCGGAAACGCAGTCCCCAGCACGGTCTTTGCGCCCGCATCGTGCAGCGCAGGATTAAAGCGAAATGCCGCCGTTTCATTGGGCCGCTCGATGCTCCATCCGGTCAGAATCCGCGCCGCCTCGGTCACATCCTGCTGCGTGTAGCCGCCATCCACTCCGAGGGTATGCAGCTCCATCAACTCACGTGCGTAGTTCTCATTCAACCCGCGCCGACGCTGCTGCACCCTGGCGACGACCGTAGCGCGCTGCGTCGGCAACAGCCCCGCCAACTGCGGTGCACGTTGCGCATACCGGCGCTGCGCAGCTTGCGCCAGACGAGGCGGAACCAGGCGTGGGCGCCCGCTATCGGCCGTACTCGCCTGGTTATCCAGGTAATACAGCATCGCCGGACTGTGAGCCACCGCACCGAGCAGATCGCGGAACTTCCCAAGCACGTGCGGTCGCACCGCGTCCTGCTCATACGACACCAGATAGTGCCGCATCGCGGCGCTCTTTCCGGCGAACACGTTGAAGTGATTGAGCCAGAAGTCCGTCAGCACCTCATCCAGCTGCCGTTCACTCACCACCGCCCGTGCCACCCGCGCTGAGACGAGCTGCTGCCCGATCACCTGGGTGCGCCGTCGCAAACGGAGATACTCGAGCGAATCGTCGCGAGAAACGCGCAGCGAATCGTCGCGTGAAACGCGCAGCGAATCGCGTGTCAGACCGCCCGCAGCGCGCCGCGCCATGCGCCTGAGCACCGGATTGGGGGGATACTCATCGAGCAGAGACGGGAGCGACAGGCCGAGGATCTCGTAACGCCCCTTTGCCGAATCACCGGATTCGTCGGCGAACCGCGTCGGCTCCAGTTGGGCGGCGATCCATCGGTCCACGCCGATGTCGCGGACCGTCTGCACATCACCGGGGCGCGCACCAAACGCCAGCCGATTCAGCGCCTGCAACACCTGCTGATCAGCGGTCTGCTCGCGCAGCGCAACGCTGGCAGCATCCGGCGTGGAGAGTCCTCGGACATCCACCACTCCGCGCGCACCAGTCGCACCGGCGCTTGCGCAGGCAACCGTACCCAACATCAGAAATAATGATCGAGCGCCGACAGTTGCTCCCACAGCTCGCTCCAGTCAGAGTCCTTGTTGCACAACAGACGTGCGCACACCGGGCGGCGTTAACAGCCTGTGACACTCGCACACTCGAGCGCGGCGCAGACAGATGAACTTTCGCGCTATCTGGCCGCACGACCTCGCAGTAGTATCCATGCATTCAGGTGACGTTCCTCATTGCGCGGCTCAGTCCGGTGCCTCGCGACTCACAAGCCATTGCTGAACGAATCGACGATGGACGACCTGACTGGACTGCCGCTGCGCGGCGCGTTTGTTGTCGCCGCCGCACACGCCATCGCGCACAGCAAAGGCACCGCTGGCGAGGGCGCGATGCTCGTCATCGACGTCGATCAGTTCAAACTGGTCAACGACACCCACGGCCACCTGACGGGCGACGCGGTGCTTGCGCTCGTGGGTGATCTGCTGCGTCGCACGCTGCGACGCGGCGATCTGGCGGCGCGGTGGGGCGGCGATGAGTTCGTGGCGCTGCTGCCGGGCGCGCCGATTTCACGCGCTCGCGACGTCGCGGAGCGACTGGCGGCAGCGATTCGCGGCCACAGCGGTCTCCTCGATGCCGATCGTCAACCGCTGATGATCACCGTCAGCATCGGCGTGGCAGCGTTCCCGTCCCACGGCGCCGACCCGGAAGCGCTGTTCGCGGCGGCCGATCGCGCGATGTATCAGGTCAAGCGGCGTGGCCGCGACGGCGTCGCGGTCTCTGGCGGCGCGCACGGCGCGGTGATGATGCCGGCGCTGGACCGATTCGTCGGCCGCACGGAGGAGCTGCGCGGCCTCATTCGCCTGCTCGATGACGCCGTCGGCGGACGACCGCGCGTTGTGGCGGTGCTGGGAGAAGCCGGCGTGGGAAAGTCGACGCTGCTGAAACAGCTCGAACCGGAAATCAGACTCCGCAATGGCTCCATGGTGACCGGAAAACCGGTTGATGCTGTCATAGCTCAAACACCGTATCTCCCATGGATCGAAGTCATCGAGGCGCTCGAACGCCACCGCCACGCCCCCCACGATCCGCGTGACAACAAGGGCAGCGGCGCATCGGCTGTGGGTGTTACGGCACTCCCGACACACGGGAACACGCCCAGCGCTGCGTCTCTCGCCACGCTTTTTGCCGATGGTGGAGCGACGCCACTCGGGATGCGCCTTCCCACCACGCCGGCGGCTACTCGAGCCGTTGATGCCACCGGTAACCGCTGGCCTGAACTCTCACGTATCGTCCCTGGCCTCGCCGGGTCGGACGACGCCGCCGCACTCCCCACCGGCAGCAAGTTCGCCCTCCTCGGCGAGCTCGCTGCCTACATCGCCGACGCCGCCGCACGCAGACCCCTGGTCGTCGTCCTCGATGACTTCCAGTCTGCCGACGCCGCCAGCTGGGATGCACTCGAGCACGTCGTATCCCAGCTGAACGGCGAACCGCTGCTCCTCTGCCTCACGCTCCGCATGGAGGACGTAACGCCCGAGATCCATGAGCGCATGCGAAAGCTGGCTAACGGCGGACGCGTCCATGAACAGGCACTTGCGCGACTGACCCGTGACGAGCTCCGCCGGTGGGTGGACGGCGCCTTCTACGGACAGGAAATCGAACGCGAGTTTCTCGCCTACCTGTACCGCCAGACCGAAGGCAATCCACTGCTCGTCGTTCAGACCCTCCGCACTTTGGTGGACGAAGGCGATATCTGGTGGGAGAAGGACCGCTGGCACTGGCACCCCGTCTCCGAGCTCCGGCTCCCGAACGGCGTCGTTGACCTCATGGGTCGTCGCCTCGCCAAGCTCACCGACTCCGATCGCGACGTGCTCACGGTCGCAGCCGTCGTTGGACGCGAATTCGATCTCGGTGTCGTTCAGGACGCCGCGCGCGTCAGCACTGACGTCCTGCACGAAGCCATCGAAAGCGGCGTCCGCGCCAGCGTCATTCAGCCGGCGCACGGCCGCGGCACCGACCGCTATGTCTTCGGGCACACGCTCCTCATCGAGGCACTCTGCAAACCCATCGATCAACGACGGATGCAGCGCACCCATGAGCGCGTCGCGCAGGCGCTGTGCAAGCGCAGCCCGGACGCCATCGCTGAAATAGCGATGCACTTCGATCGTGCCGACGATGCGGTACAGGCGCACGCCTTTGCACTCACCGCCAGCGACCGCGCGCGTCGGGTTTACGCGCACGAGGAGGCCGAGGAGTTCTTGCGCATCGCTGAGCGTCACGCACCCGACGCCGGCGCCGTGGCGTCAGTGCGCGTCGCGATGGCCGAGGTGGCGGAACTGCGAGGCCGTTACGCGGAAGCCGAGGAGACCTGTGCGCTCGCGCTCGACTGGTTCGCCGCGCGCGCTGATCAGCGACAGACGTTGCGGCTGCGCCGCATGCGAGAGCGTCTCCGTGCGCTTCTGGGCGAACCGGCGCGACAGACACTGACTGCGTGCGAATCGCTCGTACGCGACGCGACCGATCTCGGCGCAGACGATGAACGGGTGGCGCTGCTTGGCATGATTGCCGCCACCCAGCTGCGGCTCGGTGATCGCACCGCTGCAGTCACCGCTGCGCGCAGTGCGGTCGCCCTCGCCGGCAACCTCGGCGACGATTCATTGCTGGCGGAAGTGCTGGTGCGGCTTGGTATCGCGCTCGACGCCGACGACGCCGGTGAAGCCGAGTCGAGCTACCGACGGGCGTTGGCGCTTTACGAGCATCTGCACGACGCGCGCGGTCAGGCCCGGTGCTGGGATCGTATTGGGGTGGTGGCGGCACAACGTGGCCAGTGGGCCGACGCGCGCGTGGCGCTCCGTCGCGCCATCGACCTCGGTCGCACCGCTGGCACCCCCGACGAGTGGGGCCTGGCGGCTCTCGACCTCGGTGTCGTTGCGCGACGCACGGGCGACCTCGAGCAGGCGCGCGAACTGTTTGGCGATGCCTTGGCGCTCTTCGCGGCAGTGCAGAACAGCGAACGACAGTTATTGGCGCTCTATCACCTTGCCCACCTCGACCGTGAACGTGGCGACCTGAGCGCAGCCGCCGATCTCTACGAAGTCGCGGCGTCGCTGGCGGAGCGCGTCGGCCAGCATGACGTCGAGGTCGGCGCGGTTTCCGGAGCGGGGCTGTGCCGCCTGCGACTCGGCGATCGCAGTCACGCACAAGTGAGTCTGGCGAAGGCCGAGGCGCTGGTGGCGGGCCGCGATGGGTGGTTCCCGGGACGAGAACTGCAGGATGCGCTGGCGGTGGAACTGCTGGCGGCAATTGGCGACGGCAGTGCCGTGGAGGCACGACTGACCGAAGCCTGGCACCGCGCGCACGCCGCCGACGCCTGGGCCGCAAACTGGCTGCTCACCGAACTCACGCCGACTCTCACCCGGCTCACACCAGCACTCCTGCTGCGACTTCGCGACGAGCCGGACGCGGTCTCCGCCGGTCTCCCGAGCGGTTCAATCGCCGCGATGAAACCTCTCGAGTAAACGTACGCTGCCGCCGATCAGGCGCGCAGCATGTACCCGGTGCCGCGAACGGTGTGCAGCAGCTGCGCACCGTCGCTGCCGTCGATCTTCTTGCGCAGGTAGTTGATGTAGACGTCCACGATGTTCGTGGACGGATCAAACTCCGTCTTCCACACATGCTCTGCGATCTGCTCACGCGTCACCGCGTGCCCTGCGTGGCGCATCAGATACTCAAGCAGCGCATACTCTTTCTGCGTCAGCGAAACGGCGGCGCCGTCGCGCGACACTTCGCGTGACACGGTATCCAGCTGCAGACTGCCAACGCGAAGCAACAACTCTTCATCACGCAACGTCGACCGTCGGAGCAGCGCTCGAACGCGTGCAACCAGCTCGTCAACATCAAATGGCTTGACGAGGTAATCGTCGGCGCCAGCTTCCAGACCGGCCACGCGATCGCCGACCGTCACGCGTGCGGTGAGCATCAGCACCGGTGCGCGGAAGCCACGTTCGCGCAGTTCACGCGCCACATCCAGTCCGTTCGCCTTCGGCAAACCGATGTCGAGGATCAGCAGATCCGGAGAACGATCGAGTGCCAGAGCGAGTCCGCTCTCACCATCCTGCGCGGTGAGTACGTCGTATCCACTCTCCGTCAGGGTGCGGGAGACCACGTCGAGAACCTCGGCGCGATCCTCAACGACGAGAACGGTTGCTCTTGAACGACTGGTGGGCGTTGTCATTGACGGGAAGGTATGGCTCGCATCGCGAGCGGCAAGGCGCGAAAACTGTCAAGACAGGACGGTTGACGAAGTCATCAAATCAACGCGAGTGTCACGTCTTCATGAATGAGATCGTCGTGACTGGTGACGGAACCAGTCTGGAGACAGTATCTGAGACGTGTCCGCCTTTCATGCGTCTCTCTGTCAGGCTCACCGGCAGACAGCGCATCTTGACTCAGTCCGGTGGCACGCCGACGCCGGACGCCTGCCCAGCGTTGCAGGCATGACGTTTGCACAGTGAACTTCACCGGAGGAAAGTGATGATTGATGTGTTCGTTCGAATGTCGGCCACCCCAGCGAAGTCTGGCGTCGTCGCGGAGTCGGTGCGGTGGTCGAAGGGCGCCGATCCGGCGGCCGCTCGGCATCAGGTCGTCACGCTCTACGGTGACCCATCGGTCACCCATCTGGCCTGGGCTGTCGCCGCCGCCAATCGCGGTGCCCCCGACTCGGTCTGGCGCATCGCGGAGGACGGCAGCGCAATCGCTGCCGATCTCTCCCTGCCGATCGACGTCGTGCACGACGACGCTGACATCCTCCTCAGCAGCAACGGGCCGCAGCTTCGCGCCGCCATGGCGCACCTGCTCAACGTTCGGGGGCATCCGGAACACAGTCCGGCCATCCGAGTGCCACTGACCGTCTCGACCTTCGATGACGTGGACGGCGACGCAATGCTCGCCTCACTCAGAGAGGCCGAGGGCGACGTCGACTTCGACGTGCAGGAGGACGACATCGCCGCCTGATCCGTTCGCATGGATGCAGTACATGAGGCCGGGATGCCATCGCATCGCCGGCCTCAGTCTTTCCCATGACGCTGAGCGTCTCGGGATGCTCACCGTCACACCCACCGCGCATCGCAAATACGAGACGCACTGGTCGGTGAATGACTACTTCGGCGTGGCCGTCTCGCGCTGCGCCATCTTCACCGCCTCGTATGCGTTCACGATACCGCCGGCCACCGAGAGCAAGGAGAACGGCACGCGCGTCGATGGAGTACCGGGCTGGATCACCGGAAGCGCATCGTAGCGCGTGACAGTCGCCAGCAGAATGCGCTTGACATCCGATGCCGTCAGCGTCGGGAAGTGCGACATCAGCAGCGCCGCCACGCCGCTCACCACCGGTGCGGCGACGCTGGTCCCATCTTCGCGTCCGAAGCCATTACCGGGCGACGCCGAAAAGACCGAAACGCCGGGAGCGAACAGGTCCACCATGGTGTGGCCGTAGTTGCTGAACTCTGCCGCCAGACGGTCTCCCTCACGCCAGCTCGATGCGCCGACATCGATCCACGTCGCTGCGCGGCCTGTCGACGCGTACATCGCGCTCGGGTAAGTCAGCACCACATCGACGTTGGCACTTTCGTTTCCTGACGCGTGGACCAACAACACTCCTCGCGACACCGCGAACTGCACGGCGCTGTCCACCATCGCCTTCCCCGGCGAATACGGCTTCCCGAACGACATGTTGATGATCTGCGCCCCCGCCTCCACCGCGTAGCGAATCCCATTTGCCACATCGTTGTCGTACTCATCGCCGTTCGGCACCACTCGCACGGGGAGAATACGAACACCCGGCGCTATACCCACAAAACCGCTGTCACCACTCACGGCGCCGATCAGGCTGGCGACCGCCGTCCCGTGCGATGCATCCGGGCCCGTGACGTTGTTGTTGCCGTAGTGGCGGCCCATCGCTGGTGTCTCGCCGATGACCTTGCGACCGTCAAACGCGAGGTTGAAGCCGTAGTTGAGGCGATTCTCCACCTGCTTGCGCGCCGCCCGCGACAGATTCGGCGTCAGACCGTTCTCGGCGAACGCCTGCAGCTGGGCCAGCGCACGCTGCGATGCCGGCGTCCTGGCCTGCATAGTACCAACCGTGGCATCTGTGATCGCCGTCACAGGAACACCGTTGTCACTGGCGACGACACGCAGCAGCGAATCGTACTGTGTCAGCACGGGTCGCAATCCGGCCCACTGACTCACGGCATCGGCGCGCTGCGTTGCGAATTCCCGCTCGAGCTCCGTGCACGGTGTACTCACCGCGCTCTTGCCGGCAGTCGCGCGACAGCGCGCGACCAGGCGCGTGAGCTCGAGCCGATCGTCGTCGATGTTGCCCTCGGGTCCACCGATGAAGTTCCAGCCGCGCGCATCGTCCACGTATCCATTGCCATCGTCGTCTCGACCGTTGGAGGGAGTCTCACGCGGGTTGAGAACCAGTGCGTCTCGCAGCGCCGTATGCGAGGTGTCTATGCCACCATCGATCACCGCAACGGTGATCAGGCGCGCTGGTCGCGCGTTCCGCAACAACTCGGTCAGCGCCCGCTTCGCGCCGACTCCAGCCACGCCATCGGCCACGGGATCGAGGAGATGCCAGTCGGCGGGTGCCGATTGGTAGACCGGGCGCGGCGCGACGGCCACCGGAGCCGAGGGCGCAGTGGGCCGCGCAACCGGCGCGCCGCCGGCTGTGGGCGCCTGTGGAACCCTCGGCATCGGCGCTGGCGCGGTGCCGACGCGTGGTGGCGTGCAGGCCGCCAGCGCCAATGCGCCGACCGTAAGCCAGACCTCGGCGCGAACACGCTGCGACATCACCCCTCGCTCAGACTTTGTGAAAGCCGATCCGAGCCGCCTCACGACGGTCGTCGGCCGTATAAATCTCGAAATCGCTGAAAAATGCTGGCGCCTCTACCTGCAGCATCCGCAACGCAGCCACCGCCAGACGACGAATCTCGAGTTCGGCCCCTTCACTCGAGCGCAGCTCGAGCATCGTGCGCCACGCACGTGCGTTCGCCGTCACGACGATCTTCGTTTCAGTCGAGTTGGGAAGCACACCGCGTGCCGCCTCACGCGCCATCTTGCGCCGATGCACCTTGTCGGCCACCCAGCCATAGCGCTGCATCAATTCATCAACGAGATGAATGTACGCCGCTTGCGCCGAGTCGATCTGCGCGCGCCACGCCGCTTCGAGCGGTGCATCCCCGACCATCGCCGGCGGCACGACGAACGCCGCGTCGCTTTCGTCCACATAGCGCTGGCTCAGCTGCGAGTACGCGAACCCCGCGCGATGCCGCACCAGCTCGTGGGTCAGCGAACGGCTCACCCCCTCGAACAGCATCGCGTAATTCGCGTGCTCCAGCACGCTCCCATGGCCCTGCTTCTTGATATTCTCGAGATATTCGCGCGTGGACCGGCCGGCGGGATTCCGCTGGCTCATGTAGCACAGTCGCCCGGCGAACTCGGCGAGCTTTTCACCGTCGGTGGCTTCGCCAAGCCAGGCGACACCGAGATGTTCCGGTTCGAGAAACAGAGGGCGCGAAAGCAGCGTGAGGCGGGGTTCCGTAAAAAATTCGGGCACGGTCTGGACGGGCTGGTGTGGTGGCAGGGGCGAGCCGACTCGCCTCCAAAGCTACCCAGCGGGGGGAGAGCCGAACCGCCCGCGACGGCGCGTCGGCAAGATCGTGGAGGCGCGGGAGAGGCGGCGGCACCGAGGCGCGACCCTATCGACCCCAGTCCCGGGTGCGGACGCCCACGGTCACGATCGGCTGGACTCCTAGGCCCCCTCGTGCGGTCGAGATCTCGGTCCATCGTCCAGTGCCGGCTGTCGCCATCGTCACGCCTCCCGTCACGAACCAGCTGGAGCCGATGAATCCACGATGTTCGACGCCCGCTTCGAGCCGCCCTCCCCATGCCTGCTGCGTCACGTCGCGGGGAGGCAAAGCCATGGATGACGGTGCCGGTGGGACTGCGACGCGTTCCAACTCCTGCCGAAAAGCGCTCGTGGTGGCGATCAGACGAAATCCGCGGCCGGATTCGAGGAGCAGTGTTTCAAGGCGCAGTCCGATCGCCGTGCGCCCGAAGCCGCGAGTGCTTCCGGGCTGCGCAGGCCCATCGAGTGTGGTGGTGGCGCCTTCGTAAAAGCCTGCAACTTCCACACGACCCACCATCAGGCCAGCGGCGACCCCGACTCCGCCGCCCGCGCGTACGCCGCCGCCCAATGCGTACACATCCCGAACCGCCGGCGCCAACGGCGGCGCACTGAAGGTGCCGAAGACCTCGAATAGCGGCTTGATACCACGTTGCTGCGCCGAGAGCGGTGCTGGCATGGCGAGGAAGACACTCGTCGCGCCAACGACGGCCATCCCACCCCTCCGACCGACACACCCTCGCAGTCGCAGCATCACGGCTCTGACATTCATTGTGAGTCACCTTGGGTCACGGGACATCCACCAGACACGAAATCGTTTGTCAAGGAACACTCTGCGCTCACGTCTGTTTCGCTCTCAAGTGTCACGACACTCACAAAGTTGCGATCCCTGCACAGGGTGCCTTTGGCCGATGAGACGATGTTACAAACGAAGCGCAAACAACCGATGTCCCGAGGGTTCGAAACTCAGTTCCCATCGTGATGCCACCCGTCTCATCACGCGCTCCTCTTACAGAATTGCACTGCGTCGATGCCCGGCACAACCTCTCGCTCCAGCGCCCTCATCCTGAGCGGTGCACTGCTGTCACCAATCCACGCACACCAGACGATCATCAACCGGCCGACCGACAATCAGACTGGGCGGAGCAAGGTCTCCGCTTTGAACGAGAGGCAGGCCTGAAACCGGGCTGGCGCTTCGTTCTGATGCACGACCAACTTCCGGACCTGCAGCGTGAAGGACAACTTCGAGGCGGCGGTGACAGTGTACCATACAAGATCACCGCGCGCCGCAAACACAACGGTCGGCACCGGATTGGAGGGACGTCGGTCGCTCTACCCATCGCATTTTCACTTCAGTCATATGTCCCACATGTCAATTCGTTCACGCTACCTGATGGCACTTCTTGTCGTCGCGGCACCTGCGGTTTCGGTCGCCGCGCAACGCACTTCCGCCACGCCAATCAGAATCGGCGTCATCGACTCCCGTGTTCTGCTGCAGGATATGCCAGGTCGCGCGCAAGCGGAGTCACAGTTTGCCCTCGAGATGGCAAAAGCACGCGAACTGGTGCACACGGCTACCGATTCAATGAGGGCGGCGGTTGATGAACTCGGTCGGGCCGAAGCGGACCTGCGCCCGCAGCAACGCGAGTCAGCGATCATGCTCATGCGCGCCCGCGAGCTGGCGCTTGAAGACATGGTTGCACAGCTGAACCTACTCGCCGGGAAGCGGCTGGAAGAGCTGCAGGCGCCGCTCCTTGCCCGACTCCAGGAAGCAGTGAAAGTGGTTCGTGTGCGGGAGCGCCTGTCGCTCGTCGTCGACCTCGGAGCCGCCGCAGGCGTGGTGGACTTTGATGCGCAGTTGAGCATCAACTCGCTCGTCCTCGACGAGCTGCGGCGCACTCCATCGAAAATACCGCCGAAGTGACATTTGCGATATTCGGCTGGCGGTCGTCGTGTCATCGTCAACGCTTTCGCCGTGCGCAGGTTGCGCCGCAGGCGCAACCTGCGCGCTTTCCCATTCTCAGCCTCAGCCCTCCAGCATCTCCAGCCGGAACCGCCCGTATGCGCGCTGCTCCGAGACGACGTCCAGCGCCCGGCGTGCCGAAGGCGAGAGCGGCGGCAGCGCCGGATCGTACTTGATGTCTCCCAGCGGTTGCTGACCCGGGAGCGCAACCTTGACTCCCGGATTGAAGATCCCGCGCGGATCGAAGCAGCGCTTCACGAGCTCGAACAGCACGATCGCATCGTTGGCCCAGATGCGATGCATGAACGGTGTCCGCAGCCGCCCATCACCGTGCTCGCCCGCCAAAGTCCCGCCCAGGACCGCCGTCAGCGTCACCACCTCATTCAACGCCGCTTCGACGCGGTTACGCCAGCCGGCCTTCGTGACATCCACCAACGGATTCACATGGACGTTCGCATCGCCGGCGTGCCCAAAGATCACGCCGGGAAATCCATGGTGGTCGAGAATCGCGCGCACGCCGCGCACGTACTCCGGCAGCGCGGCGGGCGGCACGGCGCCATCCTCGATGAACTGCATCGAGACACCAACACTCGTCATCGTGGCCAGGATCGGACTCGCCGCGTGACGAATGTGCCATAACGCCGTAATCGCGTCGGGCGTGCTCGCGCGCGTCACACCCGTCGCGCCGAGCGACTCGAACACCTGCGTGATCGCGGTCGCACGGGTGTCGGCGTCGCGCTGATTGGCCGCCTCGGCATCCACCAGCAGGAGCGCCTCGACATCCTCGGCCACGCCGCCCGCCGATCCGCTGGTGCGCACCAGCTCGAGGAAAGTGCGATCGAGCAGCTCGCACGTTGCCGCACCCAGCCCGGCCGCTCGCGTCGCGGCCTCCACCGCCGCTTCCAGCGTCGGAAATCCCGCGCACAACGACGTGCGACCACCCGGCAGCTCGAGCAGCTGCAGCTCCACGCCCACGATCAGCGCCAGCGTACCCTCACTCCCCACCAGCAGATCGACCAGATCACCAGACCTGGCGAAATCCACCAGCGCATACCCCGACGACTCCTTCCGCACACCGGCGTGGCGGATCCGCGCAATCGGCTCGGCCATCGCGGTGGTGAAGATCGTGCTCATGGCCTGCGTGGTGAATCGCCGGATCGCCGCCACGGTCCTGGCCTGGGTCGGCAGCTCCGCTCCGCGGCGGATCGTGGCCCGCGATCCGTCGTCAAAGACGCAGTCCAGCGCCGTCACCCACTTCCGCATGGCACCCAGCTGCAGCGAGTGCGGACCGGCGGCGTTGGTGGAGACCATGCCGGCGATCGTCGCCCAGGCCCCGCTGGACGGATCGACCGGGAACCAGAGTCCGCGTGCATTCGCGGCGGTGTTCACCGCGTCGCGCACCGCCCCGGGGCCAACCCAGACCCGTTTGCTCGCTGGATCAACGGATCCGATCGTCGTCATACGACTGAGGTCCACGATCACCCCATCGCCAATCACCGCCCCTGCCATCGACGAGCCGGCGCCACGGGGAATCAGCGGTGTATGGGTCGTGTACGCCCAGGTCGCCAGCGCCACGACGTCAGCGGCGTCGGCTGGTACCGCAACGGCGCGCGGCACTGCGCGGGCGATTCCAGCCGCCTCCGAGTAGACGCCGCGGGCGTCGTCATCTTCGCGGAACGTGCCGCGGAATCCAGGTGGTGTCATTACGCCGATAGATGCACCACCCGACACTCCAAGTGCAGGGGGGCGGGACCGTTCGTGGCGTGCTGAGCGACTTGCGACCATATATTGACTGTGCCTTTATCCGAGAACCGTGAGCCGGCCGACGCCGATCGCCCCGCCGATGCGTTGCCCACCTTCGTCCGGCGTCCGCTCGCGCGCGATGTGGAGCGGTGGTGCCGCGATCTGCTCCCTCGCGTCTCCCGCACCTTCGCACTCAGCGTCCGCGTTCTTCCCGGTGAGCTCGGGCGCGCCGTGCTTGCCGCCTACCTGCTCTGCCGCATCGCGGACACGATCGAAGATGCCCCGCAGCTCGACGCGACGCTGAAAGCGGCAACGCTCGACCGATTCCTCCACTGTTTTGACGATCCTGCGAGTGCAACGGCACTCGCGCGCGATCTCGCCGGGTGGCCGGGCGACGGGGCACACGTCGAGTTGAGCGGCGGCACCGATCGGGTGTTCGCGCTGTTCGCATCGCTCCCCGTTCCCACGCAGCGCCACGTCCATCGGTGGGTGTCCGAGATGGGTCGCGGGATGCGCAAGTTCGTCCTGCTCTATCCGGACGGCATCCGCATCCAGACGATCGACGAGTACAAGGAATACTGCTACTACGTAGCGGGAACGGTGGGCTACATGCTCACCGATCTGTGGCATGAGCACTCGCACGCCGTCAGCGAGTCGGTGTACCGCAAGCTCCGCGAGAAGAGCCGACAGTTTGGCGAGGCGCTGCAAACGGTCAACATCCTCAAGGATGTGGCGACCGACGCAGAGCATGAGAACTCCATTTACATCCCGGAGCATGCGCTGCGCGCTCATGGGAGTGGACACGCCACGATCCTCTCGGCGGAGCACAGCCAGGCCAATCACGCCGCGCTCACTGATCTGGTGAAGCTGGCGTGGGCCGACCTCGAGGATGCGGTGCGTTATCTGCTCACGGTACCACGGCGTGCGTGGAGTATCCGCACCTTCTGCGTCTGGCCGCTGCTGTTCGCCTTCGCGACGCTCCGCGACCTGACTCAGACGCGTGCGATGCTCCAACACGGTGGTGTCGTGAAAATCACGCGCCGAGAGGTGAAATCGCTACTGCTGCTTGCACCACTGCTGGTTGGCAGCAACGCCGCAGTACGGTGGCTGGTCGAACGCGTGAAGCTTCGGAAGTTCGTGCTCGCGGGTACCTGACCCACCTGACGCGTAACACAGCGCCGTCAGCGCGGCGTGCGCTTGGCCGCCGCCGCATCCTGCACGACCTGCGCAGCGTCGCGAACGCTCTGTGCCACCGCCGTGAGTGTCTCGGCGAGTACCGGGCCGGCGCCTCCACCCAGCGCCGAGCGCGGTAGCGCGCCGTGCTCGAGCCGATCCAGCAGCTGCTCCAGCGCCAGCTGCGTGCGTTCCGCCTGCTTTCGATGTCCCTTCGCCACTGCCCAGCCGCCAATGGAAAAACCGATCAGCGGCGTCGTGCCAAAGGCCAGAAACAGCGGCAGCATCGCAATCGGAGCCAGCACTGCGCCGAGCACCACCGGCACCGTTCCGATCACCACTCCCGCGGCCGCCATCCCAATCGCGCCGTTGCGTCGGGCGCGCCGCATCTGCGACAGGTCGGCATCCAGCCGGACTGCAGTTCGCCCGTCACCGATCGGGCTCACAGTGACCGCTACTTCGGTCGCCTTCATGAGCGCTGTCGCTGCCTGATTACCGCGCAGACTGCGCTCGACCTCCGCGAAGAACCCAACCCGCTGTTCCCAGGTGCGGCGATTGCCGAAGCGACGCTTGGCGAGCATCCGGTAATCACGAGTCATCCACTTTTCCAGCGCCGCCAGCACCGCCTCTGGTGCGTGCGGAATGGCGCGTGTCGCGCCCACCGCCGCCGGCCCCATGACGCGCGCCTCGGTGCCCGTCTCCTCCACCAGCACCACCCGCGTTCGCTCCTCGGCGAGCGCCTGCTGCAGCGCCGACGGCGCCAAGCCAACCTCCTTGCCAATCTCGATCAGCTGGGCCTCACTCATCCCATCCGGCGCATCGCTCGACTGGGCCGCCAGCTCCGAGGCGCGCGCGAGTACACGCTCCATCGCACCGCGATCGAGCGTGGCAGGGGCTACCGCAGGCACGTCTGTTTTGTCGTCAGCCACCGGTCACAACCCACCAAGATAGAGTTCGAGCTGCTTCTTCATCGTGTCCAGAATGTCGCTTTGCAGCGGCATCGCCGCTTCCAACGCTGCCACTGCGCCGCCGGCCGCCGGTGCCGGTTTACCAAGGATACGCAGGTAGAACCGCGCGTACCCTTCAGCCTCACCGGGAAGCGTCCGCTGCAGCAGTAAGAGGCCCGCGCGCAGCGAGGCCGCGTTTTGCAGCCGATCACCAACACCCGCCGACTTCTGCTTCGGCGTGATGTTCTCCGTGATTGCCGCCGTCGCAAAGGTGCCGGTGGCTTCGTGCACAATGCCGTACAGCATCTCCACCGTACGGTCCACCGAGGGGGGAAGTGTCACCACCATCGACGGCCCCGCGTTTGGATCGGCACTGATCGTGCGCCCCTCTCCTTCCACCACCGCCGACACGATGATGTCGCCGTTGCGCTGCTGTGTGCCGCGAAGAAAGCCACTCAGCTTCGGAAACCAGACATTCCGCCAGAGCGAGTCGGCGCGCGCCAGCACCGGCGCGCGCGTGCGCTGCACCTCCAGCCAGTTCGCATGAAAGAAGCGGAGACTCTCGCTTTCCAGGGCAACGCTCAACTGCTCAGCGAACTCACGCTCCGCAGGCGACGCGAAGTAATTCGCCGCCAGCGACACCAGCATCGCCTGATCCCGGTCACGCACCGCCCTCACGTCCCCTTTCACCTGCGTCAGTAGCTGGATCGAGACGCGCAGTGTACCAAAGTTGGAGAAGTGCAACGGATAGAACTGCGCATTGATGAGTCGCGGCGTGACCGCCAGCGTGTTCATCAATCCAGCCCGCGCCGTATCCAATCGCGATGCAATCCGTGCACTGTTCCGAACGACGATCAGCGAGTCACGGTAGCCGCGACGAAAGAGCGGCACCTGACTGGTGTCTTCCGAGAGCAGCGCGAAGCCGTGCAGCCACAGATCCACATGCTCACGCGTCTTGATGGCCCACGGCCCGTTGGGTCGCGGCGGCGCACCCACCACACGATCCTGCGCCGAAAGTGGCGCCCCCAAACCGCACAGCAGCGGTAGCAGCAGGCCGAGCCATGCTCGCGTCCGCCGCATCACGCTAGTGACTCCAGAACGACCGCGATCCCCTGTCCGCCTCCGATGCACGCCGAGCCGAGGGCGTACTTCTTGCTCATTGTCTTCAGCGCGTGTGTCAGGTGGGCTGTGATGCGCGCACCACTGGCGCCCAACGGGTGCCCAATCGCAATCGCTCCACCGTGCAGGTTGAACTTGTCCAACGGAATGCCCAACTCCTTCTGCACCGCCAGGGCCTGCGTGGCAAATGCCTCGTTCACTTCGATCAGATCCATCTGCTCGAGCGTCATCCCGGCCTTCTGGAGGGCGATGCGCGAGGCAGTCACGGGTCCGATCCCCATGATGCGCGGTTCCACGCCACTCACGCCCCAGCTCACCAGGCGCGCCAGCGGAGCGATTCCGCGCGCCCTCGCCCACTCGGCCCGCGCAATGACCAGCGCGCCAGCACCATCATTCAGCCCCGACGCATTACCCGCCGTCACCACGCCGTCGGGCTTGAAGACCGGGCGCAACTTCGCGAGCGAGTCGAGCGTGCTGTCGGGTCGCGCGTGCTCATCGCGGGCGAACGACACCGTCTGCCTGGACTTCCTGTCCGTAATGGGCACCGCAACAATCTCATCCCCGATCAGCCCTGACGCCCACGCGTCGCGGGTGGTCTGCTGCGAACGCAGTGCAAACTCGTCGGCAGCCTGTCGGCCGAAGTGATACTCGCTCTCGAGATTCTCGGCTGTGACACCCATCGGCGTCTGACAGTACGAGTCGGTCAGTCCCTCGAACAGAAGATCTTCAAGCTTCGGCGAGTTGCCATACGACAGGCCCCATCGCAATCCGCGCGCGGCGTGCGGCACGGTCGACATGCTCTCGCCGCCACCAACCAGGCACACGTCCGCATCACCAACGATGATCTCGTGCGCACCACTCACAATCGCCTGAAAGCCCGAGCCGCAGAGTCGATTGACGGTCAATCCCGGCACTTCGATCGGACAGCCGGCCTTCAGGCCAACGTGTCGTGCGAAGTAGACGGTATCAGTTGTACTCTGGATGACGTTGCCGAAGATCACATGGCCAACGTCCTGCGGTGTAATTCCGGCACGCTCCAGCGCCGCCTGCGCCGCGACAGCTGTCAGGTCGACAGCCGACATGTCGCGCAACGAGCCGCCGAATGTGCCAAACGGCGTTCGCGCCGCCGAAAGTATCACGACATCAGTCGCCGTGCCTTGAGTGCCCATGAATATCGATTCGTGACAGGATGGAGGTGCGAACTTGGTGTGATCGCACGAGAAAGCTGTACGATGCGGCGACAGAACGTCGCATGCGCGGCGGAAAAACGGTGGCGCCGAGCCGAGAATGATGATACCCACGGTCGCACCTGCGGTGCCGCTGCCGCGACGCGAGTATGGCGTGAGCGCTGAAACGCAAGATTCACGGGTCCGCCAGCTGCGTCAGGCGCTCGAGAGCATTCCCGACTCGGACTGGGACGCATGGTTCGGCGAGGCCGCCAGCATGCCCGACGGTACCATCGGTTCGTTCCGCTACAGTGTCGTAGCCACCTTTCTGCTGCCCCTCGCTGATACCCCGTCCGCACTCTGCCTGCTGCAGGTCGACGCGCCGCCGCTCGGCCGCCGCCTGCTGCAGACAGCGGTGCAACTGATCTCCGGCAGTCATCCCATCGCCAGCG
>Ga0209591_10003584_pt1 | contig 17961 bp, 17 predicted proteins | sample MAT01_FD_187207 | JGI IMG/M metagenome (GOLD analysis project Ga0209591, IMG submission 187207) | Freshwater microbial communities from Lake Fryxell liftoff mats and glacier meltwater in Antarctica - MAT-01 (SPAdes) (version 2) | ecosystem: Environmental > Aquatic > Freshwater > Ice > Liftoff... | reverse complement strand
CCGCGCCACTCGCATGGTTTCCTCGCCTGCTGGAGGCCACTCCAACGCAACGAACCCAAGTGGAGTTGGGCAAAGGCGGTTTGCATTGGGACGCACTGGATGAGGACATTTCCGTCGCCGGCTTACTCGCTGGTCAACCGGATTTGTCGCGCCGGGGCACACGTCTGCCCCTTTGATGGGGCGCTCAGGTTGCATCTGACTCAGAGGCGTTGCGTACCTCTTGGCAGCCATGCGCCCTGCCTGAAGATACTCAGTATCGACGACCATCCGCTGGTGCGCGAAGGAATGGCGGCACTGCTGGCGCAGCTTCACCCGCGGTCCAGGGCCAGCGCGCGCCCGACGGCGAATCCGGTTTGAATAGGCTTTCGGCCCATTCTGGCGCGAGGCGTTGCGCCATGCAAGCGTCTGCCCGCTCGGGCGACTGGCCGCCCGGGCCATCAGATGATGACACTGCCCCCGTTCACATCAAACACCGCGCCGGTGATGAAGGATGCCGCGTCGGACGCCAGGAACTGGATCATCACCGCCAGCTCCATCGGGTCGCCATAACGGCCCATGGGAACGAGCTTGGTGATCATCTCGCGGTTGGCGGCCGACGACTGCGCCGACAGTCCGGTAAGGATGGGGCCGGGCGCGACCGCGTTCACCGTGACGCCGTGGGTGGCGTATTCGTACGCCGTCATGTGGGTCAGGCCGATGATGGCGTGTTTGGACGCAACATAGGCCACGCCGGTGGGCGGCACTACGGTGCGTGCCGAGTTCGACGAGAGGTTGACGACACGGCCCCATCCTCGCGCCTTCATCGCCGGCATGAGTTCCCGGCAGAGCAGAAACGGTGCGGTCAGGTTGATGGCCATGACCTCCGCCCATATCTCCGACGTCGTCTCCTCCAGGTAGACCTTGTTGCCATTCTTCTTGGGATGGATGCCGGCGTTGTTGACCAGGATGTCCACGCCGCCGAATTGGCGCAGGATGTCGCTGCAAAGTTGCAGCACGTTGGCTTCCTGCGCAAGGTCGACCACCAGCGCGACGGCTCGCCCCCCGCTGCGTTCGGCGAGCGCAGCCGCAATTGCGCCAACGTCCGCGCTGCGGTCGGCCATGATGACGGTGTGGCCATCCTTGAGCAGCAGTTCGCTTGTGGCCAAGCCGATGCCGCTGGCGGCGCCGGTGATGAGTGCGGTACGTGGGTTGGGCATGACTCCTCCGAGGACTGATCCCGGATTGTGCCCGGGAGCCTGTTGGACCCATGCCTATCCGGTTTACGCCCAAAATCACTAAATATAGTGAGTTCGGATTGATCAAAGACACCACCTGTAGTGTCCTTGGGTGCCAACCGGATAGGCACGGTTGGACCCAACCTCAAGCCCCATAGCCTCCCAACCGCGCGTCCATCGGATAGGTAGACAAACACTCCGCATGTGTCTCATGCACAAGATATTGTTGCTCCAGCTTTACGCCCTGGCCGACGCGTGCTGAGCCGATGTAGCTCTCCAGGCAGATCAGCATGCCAGGTTCTATGTGGCCGGTGAGTGGATAGGGTTGCGCCGGATCGAAGTGCGGGATGTTCGGAAACTCACCCGCCATGCCGAGGCCGTGGCCGATCAGGCCGTAGCGCCAGGGGCGGTACTCGTCCGGGCAAGACCAGGCGCGCTCGGCGAATTCGCGCCATGAACGGCCCGGCGCCAACAAGGCAGCGTTGACCGCCAGGTTTTCCTGCGCAAGCTGGTAGAGCTGGCGCTGGTCGGCACTGGGCGCACCGTTGCCGCACAAAAAGCTGCGCGAAAGGTCGGCGGCGTACCCTTCGAACCCCATCGCGTCGGTATCCAGGCACAACAAGTCCCCTGCTTGCAGCACGCGGGAACCAGCTTCCTGAAAGTATGGAAAGGTGCGTGGCCCGCTCTGGCATAGCCGCGTGGTGAGGCACTGCCCGTCTTTTTGCATCAGGTCGAACCACAGGTGCGCCCAGACCTCGTTTTCGCTGCAACCGGGCGCGATGGACTGCTCGAGCCTGCGCACGCCTTCCAGCACCCGGCGCATCGATTCGCGCACATAGGGGATTTCAATTGGCAGCTTGGTCGCCCGAGCGGGAATGAACACTTCGTCGGCATCGCGTACACGCAGACCGGCTTGGCGCAGCGCATCGATGGCCATGAACGGGAAGCGGTCGACGCCAATGCAATCGACCGTCGGGTCGATGGCGTGGATGGTCGCCGCAACCTCTGCGGCGAAGCGGCGGCAGGCGGGCTCCATGGCACCGCCGGTTCCCAGATAACCCACGTTGATCGCAGGCACGATCCGGTCCAGCGTCGGCAACGTGGCGGACAGGTGTTCGCTGCCGCCGTATTCGTACAGGATCGCTGGCCCTTCGGCAAACAGCAGCAGGTAACGCGACGGCGCGCGCAGCGCGAAGATGGTCATGTTGCGCGCGCCCGTGGCGTACAGGATGTTGTTGGCATCCATCACCAGCAGCGCTGGCAGGTTGGCGCGGCGCATGGTGTCGCGCACGCGCTGCAGGCGTGCCAGGTACAGCGCACTGCGGTGGGTCTCGAGCTCTGTGGCCGACCAGATCGAGCCCCAGTTGGCTGGTGGCATGGCGGTCGCGGACATGCCCATCTCAGGGCGCGCGCAGGATCGGGTCGCCGAACGCAGCCGGGTCGTAGTAGCTGCCCAGCGGCGCGTATTCACCCCAGGCTGTGAGGCTGGCGTTGGTGTCGATGCGCACAATGGTGGAGTCGAAGCCGAAAGCCGGGCGCCCGCCCGCGCAGGTGCAGGTCCCGTCCACGAGAAGCTGCCATGGCGCCCAGGCGCTGATGGCGGTGCGGTTCATGGCGCAGTGTTGCTTACAAGGTTGGGCAGCCCAGCGCCATCGCGGTGTCGTACATGGCCTGGCAGGGCTGGTAGTCGGCAAAGTCCAGCGGCTCAAAGCCGTTGATGAACAACGCGTCGAGGGCTTCAGCCAAATCCGGATCACCGACCGATTGGGCGAGTGCGTGCCGCAACGTCACCAGCATGGCGTCGTCGGTGTCGCCGGCGGTAATGAGCGGCAGGCCTGGATAGGTGTCGGACTGCATCAATACCCGCACACCCTGCATCACTTCGGGCGTATAGCGGGCAAATCCCGCCACGCTTACACAATCGATGGAGGCGATGTCGGCGCGGCCATCGCGCACCGCCTTGATCGAATCCAGGTGCGTGCCAGTCTGCAAGCTGCTGCCGAAGAAGCGTCCATGCTGCGCCAGTGGTGCCACCAGGGCGCGCAGGCTGTTGTAGCCCGAGTTCGAAACGGTGGCGTTGAAGGCGAGGCGGCGACCGCGGAAGTCGGCCAAAGTGCGGGCCGGGTCGTCGGCACGCGCCACGATCTGGCTGCGTTGGAGCGCGCCACTGCAGCCGGGCACGTTGTAGTGAAAGGTGCCAACGACGCGCACCTTGCGGCCCAGCTCAATCACCAGCGGGAAGCCGCAGGCCTGGCTCAACAGCAGCTGGGGCTCCAGCCAATGCGCATGAAAGTCAACCGGCCAGGCGGGCAACAACGGCACGCCGCCCACTCCGCCCTTGGTCAGGTGCGCCGCAAGACCAGCCCACAGGCGCTCCACTGCCGCCGGGTTGCTGTGGTACATCGGCAGCGCGCCAACCACGGTGGCGGGTTCTTCACGGACCATTGGCTGCCCGTTTGCCGTCGTCGAATCCGGGATGGATCGGAGAATCCACCGGCTTGAATGCATGGTTCCAGATCAGTTGCGTATAACCCGGCGTATAGAAGTTGCCATTGCCGTGAAGGAATTCCACGCGTTGTGCGCGCCAGACGGCGGGAATCCGGTACCAGGCCAGGCCCGGATAGGCATGGTGGACGGAATGGTAGTTGTTGTTCAGGTAAAGCAGCCGCCACGGCCACGCAGCATCGTTTATGGCGATGCGGTGCGCGGGGAGCGCTGCAGGGCGGTGCTCGTAGAACGAACGGAGCATTGCCAGGCCAAGTGCCGGATAGGCGATGCCGAACGCGTAATGCAGCGGCGTGATGCCCGACTGCACTTGTACCCACCACAGCAGCAGCACCAGCAAGCCCAGGTGCAGCGCCCAGCTGCGCACGGCTACCATGCCGCGCTGGCGCGGCCCGGTGAAGATGTCGGCCCAGACCTCGACGATGGTGACGCCGGGCCCGACCAGGAAGCGGCCAAACACAGTACGCAGCGACCAGTGGGTGGCGCGCTGCACGGCCGACAACTGCGGATAGTCTTGCGCCTGCACGTAGTTGCATTCCGGGTCGATGCCCGGTGTGGTGAGCAATTCATCCCGGTGGTGCGCCAGATGGCTGTCGCGGTAGATGTCGTAGGGATACCAGACACTCAGCGGTGGCAATCCGAGCAGGCGGTTGAACCACTTGCTGCGGGTGGGATGGCCATGCAGCAGTTCGTGTTGAATGCTCATGAACCAGCTGGTGACAAGCACCAGCGCCACGTTGGCCGCAACGGAGGGCAATGCCTGGTAGTTCAGGATCAACATGGCCCAGCAGGCGTACACAGCCACGATCACGAGCCAGGTCTGCCATTCAAAGCCATTGCCTGATTTGTTGCTGCTTTTAATCATTTCGTCGGTTTGTCGATTTTGGTGTCTGGATCGTGCGGGTGACGGGTCAGGATTCTCGCGGTGCCAACGGTGAACCTTGCACGCCGTACCGCGTCAGCAAATCAACATCGGCCTGCTTCACCTGGATCGTGTGGGCATGCGCGGCGCGTGCGTGCAGTCGGCGATCACCTGGCAATCGCACGGCGGGCGCTTCGCACATTGCCAGCAACATGGCTTCGAGTCTGGCGGAGAACGGATCGCCCCCCAGCATCTGGGGATTCAAGGCAATCAGCATTTGCCCGCAGCGGGTTGGCCCACCCTCGCAGGAGCCGAACGACGATACCTGGTGTGAGAAATGCGAGCCGGTCAGCCCGCCGCTGAGCACATCGACCATCAGTGCCAGTCCGGCACCTTTGTAGCCGCCCAGCGGTGCCATTGATCCCGCCAGGCCCTTTGCGGCATCGGTAGTGGGCCAGCCATCTTTGTCGAGCGCCCAGCCCAATGGCAGCGGCAGGCCGCGCCGGTGCGCGTCGTTCACGGCGACCCAGGCCACGGTGCTCGACGACTGGTCGAGCACCAGTGGCGGATGGCCGACACGCGGCACCGCAAAGGCCAGCGGGTTGGTGCCGAAAAACGGGGTCTTGCCGCCAAACGGAGCCATCAATGGGGACGAGTTGGCGGTCATCAGCGCGACGAGGCCGCCCTGTGCCAGCTCCTCGACAAAGTAGCCGAGCGACCCGCAGGAATACGAATTGCCGACGGCCAGCACTGCGATGCCGTTGCTGCGCGCGGCAGCGGCAAGAGCCGGAAGCCCGAGCGCAATGGCCGGGTGCGCGAAGCCGGTTTGCGCGTCGACGCGGATCGCCACCGGCGAGAGCTGCTCCAGCATGGGCGTCGCGAACCCGTCGACCTTGCCGACTGCTGCGTGGTCGCAGTAGGTCGGCAGGTAGGACAGGCCGACGATGCCCTGCCCGTCACGCTCGGCGCAGGCGATAGAGGTTGCGACCTGTGCGGCGTTGTCGGCGCGTACGCGGCTGGCCAGCAGGGCGCGCAGCGCCAGTTGCTCGATCTCGTCAAAACGCAGGTCGATGGTAGGCAAGGATATGGACATGGACATGGCGGTAACCTGCGCGCCTAATTGAGCGGCAAGCGCCGGTAGGTGCCGGGCCGCGCCGGATCGTGGTATTTGTTCATCGCGCCGTTGTCAACATAGTCGCGGTGCAGCCGCTGCAGCATGTCGCGGTTGAGCGTCACGCCCAACCCATGGCCCTCGGGCACCCGTACCGTGTTGTTTTTCGGCCGCAATGGACCCTCGTTGGTGATGTCCACCGGCTGCATGCGAAACAAGGACTGGTTGGGCTCACGGATCCACGCCGTCGCCGCACACAGGTGCAGATAGGCCGCGCTGCCAATGCCGGAGTCACCGCTGTAACACCAATAGTCGATGCGCGCGTGTTCGCAGGCGCCGATGAAACGCACCATGCGCCCGATGCCGCCGAGCAAGGTGGGATTGCCGACCAGCGCGTCCGGCACGCGCAGCTCCATGGCGCGGGCAAGGTCCATGTTGTGGGTGGAAAACGGGATCGAACAGTGCTGGCGCAGCTCGCGCATCTCCTCGATGGTTCCCACCGGGTCTTCCCAGTTGCGCACGCCCAGATCCTCCAGTGGCCGCACCAGACGCCGCGCAGCGGCCAGCGAATAGGCGTGGTTCGAGTCAATGCGCAGCATTACATCGTCGCCAAGCTTCTTTCGGATGAGCTCCAGCATGCGCAACGAGTCTTTCGGGTCCGGCGTGGAGAACTTGCCTTCGAAAAAAGTGGTGCCATGCGTTTCGTGCAGCATGACGCAATAGTCGGCGACCTCCTCCGGCGTGCGTTCTCCGCGTACCAAGGGTTGGCCCTTGAGGATTGGCCCGTCGCCGCGCAGCGAGAAGTAGTCGGTAAACGGGATGTCTTTGCGCACCGCGCCGCCCAGCAACTGGTACAACGGCTGTTTCCAGGCCTTGCCGCGGATATCCCACAGCGCCATCTCCAGAGCGCCGAAGGCCGCGATGCGCGTGCTGTCGTTGATGCTTTGCACACTCACCCAAAACGGCAGGCAGCGCAATTCGGCGCCAGCGATGTCAATCGGGTCGTGGCCTACCAGCTGCGGCGCAAACGCCTCGTTGATCAGGGTTGCGGCGCCTGCGCCCGAGGTTTCGCCCAGGCCGACGATGCCGTCGTCCGTTTCCACTTCCACAATGGTCTGGGAGAAACCCGGCAATTCGCCGAACACCCAGCCGTAAGGCGCTTCCAGCGGGAAGTTGATCGGCGTGGCAGTGATGCGACGGATTTTCATGGATCGAGGTTGTGCTGGGCTGTCGCCAGGAATGAGCGAATGTCATGCGGTTTGCCAAACCCGCTGGCACCGTATAGCTGGAAATTCTATACTGCGGGTGCACCGGCTGGACCCAGGAATTGTCATGTCAAGTATTCACGAAACGCATGGATCTGATTTGCACCTGTTTCACCGTCGCTTGCCGCCCTTGCATGCGTTGACGGTGTTTGCAGCGGCCGCAGCGGCGGGCAGTTTCAGCCGGGCGGCAGATTTGTTGTTCGTCACCCAGGGCGCTGTCAGCCGGCAGATCCAGACCCTTGAAAAATACCTGGGTTGCCCGCTGTTCGTGCGCCACAAGCGCGGCTTGAGGCTCACCGCCGAAGGACAGTTGCTGTTGCCGGTGGTGGACGACGCGCTGGGACGGCTGGCCGGCGCCTGTGACAACCTGCGTACGATTGGCCAGGTGCTGGTACTGCGTATGCCGCCCACCTTCACGGCGCGCTGGTTCCTGCCGCTGTTGCCCGAGCTGCGCGCCCTGCTGCCGGACGTGGATGTGCGCATTACGACTTATGACTCCTGGAAGCCGGAGTTCGAACGCTCGGACGTGGACGCCGCCGTGGTTCAGGGGCGCGGCGTCTGGATGGGTGTGGAAGCCGTTGCCCTGATGCCGGAAGTGCTTTCGCCGGTGTGTTCGCCGCAACTGGCCGCCCAACTGCAGACACCCGCCGAGCTGCTGGCCCTGCCGCTGTTGCACTGCGACCCGCTCGATGCATGGCCGCGCTGGCTGCATGCAGCCGGGGTGGATACCAAGGCGGCGCGGCGCGGGCAGGCCTTTGACACGCTGGAATTGGCCTTGGCGGCGGCCACACGCGGACAGGGAGTAGCTATTGGTGACCTGAACCTGGTGCGCGAGAGCCTGCGCGATGGCATCCTGGTCGCGCCGTTCAAGCAGACCATCGACCAGGGCCTATCGTATTATTTGGTATACCCGCCGGACCGCGCCCAGCAGCCCAAGATCCGGGTATTGCGCGACTGGCTCACGGCCAGCGCCGCAAAGGCGTGAGACGTCCGCCGAAGGCCTGCGGTCGGTAGCGCCAGCGCCGCAATATTACCCAGGCCGGCTCGGGCCTGCGGCCATAAAACAGGCCATAGGTCTTGTCGTTCAGGCGGTGGCCTGCATGGCGCGCACAGGAAAGCACCGCGTCGATACGCATGGTGTCGCCCTCCACCGGCGTCACACGGACGCATGGTGTCGCCCTCCATCGGCGTCACACGGTGTGGGCTCCGGTGTCCACGAAACAATGCAAGCGTCCCGGCGCTGCCCACCATGGTTCGAACGCCCGGATGTCGTGCGGCGAGCAAGGCGCGCGCGCCGACGTCATTGCGGTCGGTTCCGGAGCGCAACATCGGCACCTACTCGAACACGCCGCCGCCCGGCGCTACCTGCAGCAGCAGGGTCACCACGTAATCGGCATTGTCGAAATGCCAGCCGAGTTTGTCGCCCCGCGGGCAAACCATCAGGTTGAGCGCGCCCAAAGGGTCTGCGCAGCGGAACAGGGGGTCGACCTGCAAGGCTGCGAGCACCGCTGACTTTGACTGCGAGGCTTCCTGCCTTCTTGATTGTGGGTCATTTCACGTCAACGAATCGCGCAAGTGATACGGTGGATCCATGCACCAACGGTTGCGCCCGCAGCGCCGGTCACATCAGGACTGGGGAGGCCGTGTGGCGCTAACGCTCACACGGCCAATGCTTGCAAAACGCTGACGCGCGAGCCCGGTTAGCGCACCTTGCCTGCCTTCCACGCGCTCAGCAGCGTTTCGTAGGCAATGGTTTCTCCCTTTGGCTTTTCGTTGGCCAACTTCTTCCAGGGTGCGCCCTTGTCGCTCAGGTATTTGTTGGGGTCGCCCTTGGGGTTGAGCTTGGGTGGGCAGTTGGCCATACCGGCGCGCTCGAGGCGCCCCATCACGTCATCCATCTCGTTCGCCAGGTTGTCCATCGCGGCCTGTGGCGTCTTCTCGCCCGTCACCGCCACCGCCACGTTCTTCCACCAGAGCTGCGCCAGCTTCGGGTAGTCGGGCACATTGCCGCCGGTCGGCGTCCAGGCCACGCGCGCCGGGCTGCGATAGAACTCGACCAGGCCGCCGAGCTTGGGTGCCATGTCGGTCATCGCCTGCGACTGGATGTCACTTTCTCGAATTGGCGTCAGGCCGACGAGGGTCTTCTTCAGGCTAGTGCTCTTGGCGGTGACAAACTGCGCGTAGAGCCAGGCGGCCGCCACCTTGTTCGCGTCGTGGTCCTTGAAGAAGGTCCACGAGCCCACGTCCTGGTAACCGTTCTGCATGCCTTGTTTCCAGTACGGGCCGTTCGGGCCGGGGGCCATGCGCCACTTTGGTGTGCCGTCGGCATTCACGACCGGCAGGCCCGGCTTGATCATGTCGGCGGTGAAGGCGGTGTACCAGAAGATCTGCTGTGCGATCTGGCCTTGGGCGGGCACCGGGCCGGCTTCGCCGAAGGTCATGCCGATGGCTTCTTTCGGCGAGAACTTCTTCATCCAGTCGATGTACTTCGTCAGCGCATACACGGCAGCCGGCGAGTTGGTTGCGCCGCCACGTGCCACCGACGCACCGACCGGCGTGCACTTGTCGTCGGCGACGCGAATGCCCCACTCGTCGACCGGCAGGCCGTTCGGGATGCCGATGTCGGCGGTGCCGGCCATCGACAGCCACGCGTCCGTGAAGCGCCAGCCCAGCGACGGGTCTTTCTTGCCGTAGTCCATGTGGCCGTAAATCGGCTTGCCGTCGATCTGCTTCACGTCGTTGGTGAAGAACGCGGCGATGTCTTCGTAAGCGCTCCAATTGAGCGGCACGCCCAGCTCGTAGCCGTACTTCTTCTTGAACTGCTCCTTCAGCTCGGGCTTGGCGAACAGGTCGGCGCGGAACCAGTACAGGTTGGCGAACTGCTGGTCGGGGAGTTGGTATAGCTTGCCGTCCGGCGCAGTCGTGAAGCTGGTGCCGATGAAGTCCTTGATGTCGAGGCCGGGGTTGGTCCACTCCTTGCCCACACCGGTCATGTAGTCGGTCAGATTCAGGATCTTGCCGTAGCGGTAGTGCGTACCGATCAGGTCGGAGTCGCTGATCCAACCGTCGTAAATCGACTTGCCCGACTGCATCGAGGTCTGCAGCTTCTCGACCACGTCGCCTTCCTGGATCAGGTCGTGCTTGACGGTGATGCCGGTGATCTCGCTGAAGGCTTTCGCCATCGTCTTGCTCTCGTACTCGTGCGTCGTGATCGTCTCCGACACGACCGAGATCTCGGTCACACCCTTGGCCTTGAGCTTGGCGGCGGCGTCGATGAACCATTTCATCTCGGCCATCTGCTGCTCTTTGGACAAGGTGGACGGCGTGAATTCACTGTCGATCCACTTCTTCGCCGTCACTTCGGCGGCAGTGGCGGATGGGGCTGCGGCCACTGGTGCAGGCGCACTCGCAGGCGCTGCGGCCGCGGGTACTTCCTTCTTGCCGCAAGCGGAGAGCGTCATCACGACGGCTATCCCCACAGCGGAAAGTGCGTAGATCGAAAGTGAGCGTTTCATTGCATGGTTCCTCAGAAACTTCCCGTTGGTTGTTGGGGCAGTCCGACTGGGAAGGTTCGCCGGCTACCGTTGGAATACTGTGAGAGTGTCGCTTCAACCCTTGCGCATGATCAACACCAGAAGTAGCATCGACGCGACAAAACTGAACCAAACCGATGGTTCCTGCGCGAGGCCGAACCACGCGACCATCTTTTCGCTGACGGCGACAAAGGCCAGGTTCACATAAGCCGCGCACAGAAGGCCAATGAACAGGCGGTCGCCGCGGGTCGTGGTCATCGGCAGCCAGCCCTTGCGCGCGACCGTCGGCGACTTGAGTTCCCAAACGGTCATGCCCACGAGCAGCAATACGATGCAGCTGAAGAACACCGCCACGGGCAGGGTCCATGCCATCCAGTTGAGCATCAGGCTCTCCTGTTCATACGCGGCCCATCGCGAAGCCTTTGGCGATGTAGTGCCGCACGAACCAGATGACGATCGCGCCCGGCACGATGGTCAGCACGCCGGCTGCGGCGAGCACGCCCCAATCCATTCCCGAGGCGCTGACGGTGCGTGTCATCACGGCAACGATGGGCTTGGCGTCCACACTGGTCAAGGTGCGCGCCATCAACAACTCGACCCAGGAGAACATGAAGCAGAAGAACGCCGCCACGCCGACCCCGGCCTTGATGAGGGGAATGTAGATCGTGAGGAAGAAGCGCGGGAACGAGTAGCCGTCTATATAGGCCGTCTCATCGATTTCGCGCGGGACGCCGCTCATGAAACCTTCCAGGATCCACACCGCCAGTGGCACATTGAACAGCAAGTGCGCAAGCGCGACGGCGATATGCGTGTCCATCAACCCGAGCGTCGTGTAGAGCTGGAAGAATGGCAGCAGGAACACGGCCGGCGGTGTCATGCGGTTGGTCAGCAGCCAGAAGAACACGTGCTTGTCGCCGAGAAAGGAATAACGCGAGAACGCGTAGGCGGCCGGCAGCGCCACCGCCAGCGAGATCACCGTGTTGATCGCCACGTAGATCAGCGAGTTGATGTAGCCGGAGTACCACGACACGTCCGTGAAGATGGTCCTGTAGTGGGCCAGCGTGAAATCCTGCGGCCACAGGCTGAAGGTGGACAGGATCTCTTCGTTCGTCTTGAACGACATGTTGATCATCCAGTAGACCGGCAGGATGGCGAAAACGAGGTAGAGGATCAGGAAGATCGTCCGCTTCTTGAAGCGTTTGTCATTCACCCGTGTTCTCCTTGTTTGCCGTGCCCACCCGCAGCATCCAGTTGTATAGGATGAAGCACAGCAGCAGGATGATCAGAAAGTAGATCAGGGAGAAGGCCGCCGCCGGGCCCAGATCGAACTGGCCAACCGCTTTTTGCGTCAGGTACTGGCTCAGGAAGGTCGTGGCATTGCCGGGGCCGCCGCCAGTCAGCACAAACGGCTCGGTGTAGATCATGAAGCTGTCCATGAAACGCAGCAGCACGGCAATCATCAGCACGCCTCGCAGCTTGGGCAGCTGGATGTATCGGAACACCGCCAACTTGCTGGCGCCGTCGATCTGCGCCGCCTGGTAGTAGGCGTCGGGTATGGCGCGCAAGCCGGCGAAGCACAACAGCGCGACCAACGGAGTCCAGTGCCAAACGTCCATCAACAGCACGGTGAGCCAGGCCTGTGTGGCGTTGCCGGTGTAGCTGTAGTCGATGCCCAGCCAGGTGAGCGTGGCGCCCATCAGGCCGATGTCGGTGCGACCGAAGATCTGCCAGATTGTGCCGACCACGTTCCACGGGATCAGTAACGAAATCGCGACCAGCACCAGCACGGCCGACGACTTCCAGCCCTTGGCCGGCATCGATAAAGCGAGCGCGATGCCGAGCGGAATCTCGACCAGCAGCACCGCCAGCGAAAATGTGATCTGGCGCAGCAGCGCACCATGCAGGTCGTCGTCACGCATCACCGCCTTGAACCATTCGGTGCCGACGAAGATGCGGCGCTCGGGCGAAATGATGTCCTGCACCGAGTAGTTCACCACCGTCATCAGCGGCAGGATGGCCGAGAAGGCTACGCACAGAACCACGGGCAGGATCAGCAGCCACGCTTTCTGGTTGACGGGCTTCATGGGTTCACCCCTGATACCAGTTCGTCGTCTCTGTAGAAGCAGGTGTGCGCGCCGACGATGGCCAGCCAGACTGTGTCGCCCACTTCCGGAATCGCCTGCTCGGGGCGCAGCCGGGAGCGGATCAGCGACTCGGCGGGGTCGCCGACGATGCGCGCCGTCACGAGCCAATAGGTGCCGATGTCCTGCGCCTGCGTCACGATCGCGGGTAGCGCGCCGGGCGAGCCCGAAGCCGCGAGCGCCACGTACTCCGGCCGCACGCCGAGCTTGAGCGTGTCGCCACTGCCGGCCAGCGCGGCGCTTGCCGCCATCACGTTTTGGCCCGCAACGCTTACACCGGAAGCATCCGCGCGCGCCGGCAGAAAGTTCATGCCCGGCGAACCGATGAAGTGGCCGACGAAGGTGTGCTGCGGGCGCTCGAACAGATCCGACGCACTGCCGATCTGCACCGCGCGGCCGCGCGTCATCACAACGACCTGGTCGGCGAAGGTCAGCGCTTCCACCTGATCGTGCGTGACGTAGATCAGCGTCAGCTTCAGCTCGTGGTGAATCTGCTTGAGCTTGCGCCGCAATTTCCACTTCAGGTGCGGGTCGATCACGGTCAGCGGCTCGTCGAACAGCACCGCCGACACGTCTTCACGCACCAGCCCGCGGCCGAGCGAGATCTTCTGCTTGGCGTCGGCCGTGAGGCCGGCGGCGCGGGTGCCCAGCTGCCCGCTCATCTCGAGCATCTCGGCGATCTTGCCGACGCGCTGCTTGATCTTCTCAGTCGCGACGCCACGGTTGCGCAACGGGAACGCGAGGTTCTCGGCGACTGTCATCGTGTCGTAGATGACCGGGAACTGGAACACCTGCGCAATGTTGCGCTGCTGCGGCGTGCGGCCGGTGACATCGGCGCCGTCAAACTTGACGCTGCCTTGAGACGGCTTCACAAGGCCCGAGACGATGTTCAGCAGCGTCGTCTTGCCGCAGCCCGAGGGGCCGAGCAGCGCATAGGCACCGCCGTCGTCGAATCTTATCTTCAGCGGCAGCAGCGCGTAGTCTTCGTCGCGCTGCGGGTTCGCCGTGTAGGCATGCGCCAGGTCGAGGTCGATGCGGGCCATGTCAACGTACCTTGGTGAGGGGTGCGACCAGCAGGTCGCCGGCCGCGTCGAACACATAGGCCTGGGCCGGGTTCAGATACAGCGTCAGCGTTTCGCCAAGCGCGAAAACGTGCACGCCAGTGAGCTGCGCGATGACCTCGCCGATTGGCGTGTGCACGTGCACGAAGGTGTCGGAGCCTGCGATCTCGGCGAGTTCGACGCTGCCGGGCAGTGCCATGTCGGCGCCAAGCGGTTGCAACCGCAGCGCGCCCGCGCGTACACCCAGGGTCAGGGCCGAGCCGGCCGTGGTGGCAGGCAGGTCCAGCGCCAGCGTCACGCCGCCCTGGAGCAGCATACCGCCCTCAATTGCCGTGCCATTGATCAGGTTCATTGGGGGGTCACTGAAGGCGCGTGCCACCCGCAGCGATCGGGGTCGGCGGAACACCTCGGCCGTGGGCCCGTACTGCAGCAGTCGGCCTGCGTCCAGCACGGCCGTGTAACCGCCCAGCAGCAACGCTTCGGTCGGTTCGGTGGTGGCATAGACCACGGTCGAATCGCCGATGGCGAAGAGCAAAGAGAGTTCTTCGCGCAGTTCTTCGCGCAGTTTGTAGTCCAGGTTGACAAGCGGCTCGTCGAGCAGCATCAGCGGTGCGTTCTTGGCCAGCGCGCGCGCCAGTGCCACACGCTGTTGCTGGCCGCCCGAGAGCTCGGCCGGCAGACGTTGCAGGAGGGGTTCGATGTGCAGTTTGGCAGCGAGCTCGTGGACGCGTGCATCGATATTGTGCTCACGGCGCAGTTTCAGCGGCGAAGCAATGTTGTCGGCCACCGTCATCGAAGGGTAGTTGATGAACTGCTGGTAAACCATCGCCACGTTGCGCTTGCGCACCGGCTGGTTGGTCACGTCAACACCGCCCACGCGAACGCGGCCCAGGGTCGGCTGATCCAGCCCCGCCATGATGCGCATTAGGCTGGTCTTGCCGGCCTGTGTGGCACCCAGCAGTACCGTGACGGCACCTGGGTGCAGGGCCAGGCTCATTTCGTACAGCCAGGACTCCGCACCCACTTTCTTGCTGATGCCCTCAAGCGTCAGCTGCATCGCGCCATTTTTCCAGATTGCGAGGACCGGTTCGGCCTGATTGCCACGCTTCGGCACTTGTCCGCGAAAGCATTTCGCTGTAGCCTCAGTGCCGGTCTGGAGTGATGTGAGGCAGACAACTAATTCTCTTCAAGCGTCGTTAAGCGATTCGAATAGTTGCTATTTTTGTTCTTTATTGACTATTTAATATAAGAGTATTCCCTAAGCCGGACGAGCCGGCACCAAACCGGTCGACGCAAGGCATGAAGGCGCCCCGGTAATGCGCGAATTGTTTGAGTTCTCAACGGATTTGAACTCTCGCAGGTGTTCCAAGGTTGTCCTGGTTTTATACAGAATCTCAATGGATTCAAGGCGTTCAGCCTCATGAAACCTAGAAACCGCAGTTGACCGCTTTCTTCCGCTGGATACGCCCTATGAACTCTAGCTTTTGTACACACCAGCAAGGTCACCTCAATGGTGACAACGCTACGCACCCGATTGAGCCGCGCTGGCGCACGCCGGCGGCGTTGCTTCTCCTCGCGGGCAGAAGCCCGCAGCGTGTGCGCCTTGCCAGCGCACCCCATCGCAGCCCACTCGGGCGCGTCCAACTGCGGTTTCTAGGTTAAATTGAACCACACGCTAGCTCTGATGCCACACAATTCTTCGCACGATATGTGAAGACCCAACTTGTTGGTGACTAACGCCAAGCTGCGCGCGCAGGTGGTGCCGACTTGCCCGGACGAGGATGCCTGCCGGTCGGAGCCCGCCACCACTGAGCCAAGCCGCAAACACCGTCGGCCGGCGCGCATGGGGTGGGTCCGGCGGCCCAGGCGCGCCTTGAGTTGGGACACAACTTGGGTACAAGTTGGTCTTCGCTAAATCTTCGCTTTGAGGTCGACCTCGAGCACTGCCCGAACTGCGGCGGTGAGCCCAAGATAATTGCGGCCATCCTCGTAGCGCCTGTAATCGAGCGCGGCGCGCAAAACATGGAGGCGCGGGTGCCCCAGTTGTTAGCATCCGGGCATGGGCACCAAGCCACCATCATCGCCTCGCGTTACTGCGACGGCCGCGCGTCAACCGCAGGAGATGCATTTCCTGCTCATGCCCGGTTCCTCCGTCATGGGATTCGTGTCGGCAATCGAGCCGCTGCGCGTGGCCAATCGGTTTCAGCCGGGCTCCTACCGATGGACGATCCTGAGCCTGGACGGTGGTCCGGTCACCGCCAGCAACGGCATGTCGCTCAATGCAGATGGGGCGTTTGCCCAGGCGCAAGCTGCGCAGACGGTGTTTGTGGTGGCGGCGAGCAACCCGCTGGAGCATTACCAGCCGACGCTGGAACAATGGTTGCAGACGACCTGGCGCCGCGGGGCCATTCTGGGCGCGATTGACACCGGCGCCTTTGTGCTGGCCGAGGCCGGGCTGCTGGGAGCCGATCCGGTGACCCTGCATTGGGAGGCGTTGGCGCCTTTTCGCGAACGCTATCCCCAGTTGCGCGTGACCGAGGAGTTGTTCCAGATTGGCCAGCGTTGCGTGACGTGTGCCGGCGGCACCTCCGGCATCGACATGATGCTGGCGCTGATCACCGCCAGCCACGGGCGCGAACTGGCCACCCGGGTTTCGGAGCAGTTTGTGCTGGGCCGTATTCGCAGCCAGTCGGACCACCAGCGCATGGAGATTGCCGCACGTTACGGGCTGCACAACCGCAAGACGATCCAGGTGGTGCGCCTGATGCGCCAACATATAGAAGACCCGCTGCCGGTCGACGATCTGGCGCGCCTGATCGCGGTAACCCGGCGCCAGCTCGAGCGCCTGTTCCGCGCCCATTTGCGCGACACCCCGGCGCGCTTTTACGCCCAACTGCGCCTGGAGCGCGCACGCGAGCTGCTGCGCGAGACCGACATGGGCGTGCTGGCGGTGGCAGTGGCCTGTGGTTTTACCTCGGCATCGCATTTTTCGCGTGCGTACCAGGGCCGGTTTGGCTGCAGCCCGAAGCAAGACCGCCTCTCTTGATCGGCGCAGCAGGCCCAAACGCATCCGTGTCGCCACCATTTGCGACTTGGAGCAGCGCGGACACGACAAACCTGAACGCCGGCTGCCCAGATCAATTCAAGTAACTGATATGCCGATAACCCGACCCCCATGGAACTAAGGGATTGTCTGGATGCCGGTCGCTGTGGTTACTGCGGTACCATGAATCCAGAGTGCAAAGCTGGTTGCCCTCGGGCTGCCCGGGACTCTCGCCTGCGACGTGCGGGTGGGAGGCGGGGAACTATTTATTTACTTGTCTGGAGATCCTCACAAATGGCAATGAACGAAACCACCACGGAGTCGGGGATCATCCTTGATCGCCGTCAACTGATTCTCGGCGCCTCGGCGCTGGGCCTGTCGAGCACCATCGGGGCTCTGCCGGCAATGGCCCAGGGCACGCCCAAGAAGGGCGGCACTTTGCGTCTGGGCATGGAGGGCGGTTCGCCATCGGACAGCCTGGACCCGCGCACCTATGCCGACTCGATCCCGATCGCCATGAGCCTGATGTTGTGGAACAACCTGGTCGAAGTGGCCGACAACGGCGACGCCACCGGTGAGCTGTTCGAGAACTGGACCGTCAAGCCCGGCGCCGCCGACTGGACCTTCAATATCCGCAAAGGGATCACCTTCACCTCCGGCAAGACGCTGGACGCCGATGACGTGATCTATTCGATCAACCTGCACCGTGGCGAAACCAAGTCGCCCGCCAAGTCTTTGACGGCCGGTATCTCGGACATCAAGAAGATTTCGCCGACGCAGATTCAGATCATGATGAGTGCCGGCAACCTGGACCTGCCCTACAACCTGAGCGACTACCACATCATTGTGGTGCCCAATGGCTACACCGACTTTGCCAAGCCCGACGGCACCGGCGCTTTCACGCTGGAAGAGTTCCAGCCGGGTGTGCGTGCTACGTTCAAGCGCAAGGCCGGTAACTACTGGAAGCCCAACCGCGGTCATTTCGAGCGTGTGGAACTGCGCTACATCGGCGACGCGGCCACCCGTACCCAGGCTCTGGTGACCGGCCAGGTGGACGCGATCAACCGCGTGGACCCCAAAACTGCTGCGCTGCTGGCCAAGAACAAGAACCTGAAGCTTTCGCGTACTCCAGGCGCCGGCAACCGTTTCGCCTTTGTCGCCCACACGGACAAGGACCCGTATGCCAACAAGGATCTGATGCTGGCCATGAAGTTCGGCATCGACCG
>Ga0209591_10003582_pt1 | contig 17965 bp, 22 predicted proteins | sample MAT01_FD_187207 | JGI IMG/M metagenome (GOLD analysis project Ga0209591, IMG submission 187207) | Freshwater microbial communities from Lake Fryxell liftoff mats and glacier meltwater in Antarctica - MAT-01 (SPAdes) (version 2) | ecosystem: Environmental > Aquatic > Freshwater > Ice > Liftoff... | reverse complement strand
CGCCGCCCCGTTCTTTTCGTACCCTACTCCCTCTTCACTGGCCTTGGGGGTGGCCTGTTTGAGCAGATTGGTTAGCTGGGTATCTTCCCATGCGATCGCGGTGTACGTCCCTACCAAGCGGGTAGATAGCTTGTGATTAAAAGCGTTAGACGAATTAGCGCCCTTCTCATGCGTCCTTGCGATCTGATACTTGAGCCTGATTTCATTCTTGGTGTCAGGGCGTTTACTTCCCGCATCCTTCCACTGCTTATCGTTAAGCTCTTTGATTGTCGCCAGCTTAGCTGATAGGTATTCAACCCGAACGGACGCTCTCTCTCTGGCAAGATTGGGACGGAATAGGGCACCGTGATCTGTACCGATAATTACGTTAACGCCTGGGTCAATGCCAATAGATAGCGGTTTACGATCTACAAAGCCAGCTTCCGAAATCTGAGAAGCAATCGCACTTACTGACGCCCGAGCCTCAAGATATTCAGGTGACTCTTTGCCGTACTGACTCTTGACTGCCGCCGCTGCCTTCTCCATCTTCTTTAGGCTGGGCTGCAAGGCATTGGCAAAGACAATATTGATATACCAACCAGACGGCTTTGAATTGACGGTGTAGGTGCGAGGGACGCCGCCGCTAGGGATACGATCTCTCCAGCTTCTATCCCCAACTGCGATCGCGCCTATTCCAGGGATACGAATAGTTTCATTTTCAAAATCAATTGATGGAGGTTTCTGAGGGTTAGACAGTGACTCAACAAAACCCTCCCTAGAATTCTTGAACTTGAGCTTGCCTCTACTCTTAAGCTTCGGATCTAGCCATGCTTTCCAAGCAGTATCAAAATGGGCAACCAATCCACCAATGTAATCTGATGGCAGAGACAGCGGCGGCAACCCGTCAGCTTCCCTTAGCTGATTCAGCTTCCCTACCCGATCCCAGTCAGCAGGCTTGAGTAGCAAGGTGCCATCGGTGAAGGTGCGGGGCTGATAGTCGGTGATGGGGACGGGGGTGTATGGGCGATCGCCCTTCATCCATTTGCCGCCCTTACGGAATTCCGTTTTACCCTTCACTTTGATGGCAACGTTGATTGAGTCATCACGTTTCCAATAAGCGCCACCAATAGCAATCTGGCAAGCGGCACCGATGAACGCGCTCTTCCCAAACCGTAAGGGCGTCATGTTGGCACCGTCAAGGCTGAATGCAGGCCAGCCCTTCCCCGACTGCTTAGCTGCCCATTTGTACCACTGAGCAGCGTGGTTGTTCAGTTCGGAAGCCAATACCTTGTTCCAAATCCAGCTTAATTCTGAGAAGTAGCTCTCAATTAGTTGAGATTGGCTGGGGGTGATGCTGAGCTTAATTTTGATTGTTTTCATTTTGTTTTGGTTCATTCATGGGACAAGTTCAAAGGCATGGACTACATGCCTTTGAACTTGTTTGGGGTCAGTCTATGGGACAAGTGCTTATCGGCTGAATTCAAAGAACGGTTGAATCATTCCGGCTTCTGCGCTCTGAGGTATACATCCTCACCGCTACTGCCGATAGACGGGTTGCCAAAACGGATGGCTAGAGTTATTTCGTCAGGCGGATCTCTGTCAACCATGTGACCAGTTCTCCCACCGTCTTCATTTGGTTCTCCCCAGTCATAAGATTCAGTGAAAAGATAAGCGCGATCGCCTGCTTTGGAAGCGATGAGCTTCTGAAGATCCTCAACTGTTGACGGAACAAAAGTTTCGTCGTCAAGTGAAACCCCGACATCATAGCCAGCGCATACCTCTAGGAAAACTTTGCAGACTGGCTCAACATAGGTTCGCATCAAATCCAAATCAGATTCCAAGCAAATAAGTTGGCAGCAAGACTCTGGATAACAGATGGTTCTACCGCAGATGATTTGCGATCGCCACACGATACTTGAGATGTTGTTAGCGACTTGGTAGTTTTGCACTTGCTCCCTAAATTCCTGATAGCCGACGATTGCGTTCACCGTTGATCGTGCCCCGTCTTCCCCTTGCAGGGACTCTATCAACGTTGCCATTTTGACCAGCCCGTTGTCAGGCATTTCAGCTTTTGCCTGATTCCAAATTCCAGCAGTAAAAACGCTATCGATACTGGCAAGGCGGCGATCGCCCTTAACCCATTCCCGAGCCTCTTTTGCTAGCAATTCACTGAGTTCTTCCGCAGTCTTCAAAGTAGTCATTTCTTTCCTAGTGATGGATTGAACGATCGCATTTTGATGGTTTGATTGACACGAAAATTCTTTACCGTAGAAGGGTTGCAGCGGATTTGGAAGGTCTGAAGTTGACACGCTTTAATGTAGAGCAATCCCATGCTTTCCTGAGGATTGCCCTACATTAAACATCAGGTCAGATCCATTTCCATCTGCCAGCCATCACCATAGAATTCATTGCACAGTGCCCTGAAGTTGTCCTTAGATCCTCTAGACAGCCCCATGAAGGTGTCCAGCCTGACCACATGGGGAGCAAGCCTATCGCGGATCTCTTCTGGCAGGAATTGGTGAATCTTGTGCCTGCGAATCCCATTTTGAGGAGGATTTAGCTGGTTGATTTTTGCCTTTTCTTCAGCCGTCATCCAACTGTAGACAAACTTCCAATAGCCGCTGCCGCCAAACCAGCCAAAGAACGGACGGCAAAATTTAGGATCAAAGAAGATCTCCCACGGCGCAGCTTCATCCAAAATGCGATCGATTGACCGATGCGATTCTGGGGCTGACGTGTACCGCTCTGGCAACCATCCTGTTTGGCTTTGGATGTAGGAGGTCAGACCAATGTTAGCAGTTGCAGATAGAACGTCTTGAGCCTTTTCCCTTCCCTCAAACGCATAGTGCTGGATGACTGCCGCGCAAAAGTCTGACGGCCAAGCGTTGATTTTCCCACCATTCTTTGAAATTTTGGTGCGCAGGTCTAAAGCCTTGCCTGCAAAAGGTTCTAGAGACCTGGATACCTTTTTGACACGGAGGACGTCTAGAAGCTTTCGGATGCTTCCCTCACTGACGCCACAGGCTCTAGCTATCCCCCGCTGGCTCATGAAAGAAGCCCCGGTAGCTACAACCGTGAAATACTCAACGCCATTGATCTCTGATCGCAAAAACTCTAAGCTTGTTACAGCCATTGGTCTACCTTTACTAGATTGTGGTCAGCGATCGCATTAAGGTATCAACTCAGTGCGGTCGCGCTTCCATAATTATACGATGAATTTTCTCTCTGGCATTACCGCTAGGAGGATTTCTACTTTAAAGCCGATCTGCAAGCAGCGCTTCGCTATCGTCCTCCAAAAACAGGCAGTGTCTACATGACAGTCAACAAATTGGCAACACCCTTAAAGCTTTGGTACGTATACTTTAGACACCTGCCGTCGCACCGTCACAGACTTTTCTGATTTCAAAATAGAACAGGATTTAGACTTATTAATTCAGTAGATTAAATATCTAATTCTCTTAAGTGGCAGCTCTGGCAGCAAACCTAAAACTACTAGATGTCAGTGACGGTGCGACGGCAGGCTTCTAACTCATGCTGAGTAAGGGTTTAACCCTGTTGCCAAATCTATGTCAGTCAACATGACACTGCCTACTTTTTGCCAAAAATGCTATCTGTAAGCAGCGCTACGCTATCTGTAAGCAGCGCTACGCTATCGCCCATAGCCTTCAGAAGGAATATAGTGGAAAGCGATCGCGCTTTTGAGGCAACATGGCACGCTGGCAAGTCACAATTAGGCAACCCGCCGCAGCTACTCCGGCTATCCCTGAACTGGTGTTAGACACTTTTGGGGAAGATGGTCATAACCGATCGCTGATTCAGCAGGTGAACCTTAGAGACTTCACGGTTGGTGGATCAGCGATTATCAGCGGTGCCACCTATCCCTATCGCTACACATGGGCGATCGCATGTCAGGTATCGGAAGATGACGCGCTGCAGTTAGAGGCGCTAGTAGTTTGGCAAGACAAACGATATGCCGCTGGGTTAGACGGACGACTCAGGTTAATAGATGAGGTAGAGCTTCTGCCACCGGAAGCCGCGCCACATTCCAAAACGCTCATTGCTCCTGAAACGAATTCCTATGGGTTTCTCCGTGGGTTTGGGAGCTTTGATGTGAAAATAAGCCTGCCTGATAGCCACAAGACTCATGTGGGGAGAAGTGCTGAAGATGGTCTACCGGTGAAGCTGATTCAGTTCAGTGCGGTAGAGTTGCCCTAATGGGTTATTCTGGACGGGAATTTAACGAGGTTTCCTGCGTATGCTGAATAGCTTTGGAGAGAATCTAGACGCAGCTGAGATGGTCGTTGCCAGTCAGATCAGAATAGTGGATGAGCTACAGCAAAAAGCGATCGCAGATCCGCTGAATGTTGATATTGCTACAGCCTTGAGCGCCCATGCTGCTACGCTCTCTTCGCTGTGGAACATGAATTTTGCTGGGGAAGAACTGACAATGGAGCTGAGCAATGAGGGCTATCCCTTGCCAGAAGCACCGAGACAGAATGGCTATCCTTGGGAGCGCCTATCTACTGGTGAAATTGGTATTGTCAAAAATATTTCATGGGGCTGAATCAATGGCTATCGAAAACGCAAGCAGGCCGACAGGTGAGAACGATCGCATTTGGAGAGGCCACATCGTCAGTCTATGCAAGGAATATCATCGCTGTGAGTCTTCAGGCGCAAGGGGCGTTTGGTATATGCGGCTCGTTTTAGAGGTTGCTACTTGGGCGCTTGATCACTGCAATAAAAAATTGAGCGCACCAATGCTCAGAACATGGCATTACCAAAAAGAACTGAAACGCGATCGCCACTAACCTCTAATGTCACTCCTTAACCAGATTGCCCGTAACTGCACAGTATCGATCGCCTATGCCAACGGCACGGGTAGCCTCAGTGTGACTGCTCAGCTAATCGATCTGGTAGTGGGCAATTCTCACTTAGATGAGAGCGGGCTGATAAAGGTGACGGGGAAGCTGACGCTAGCAGGCCGGAGGGTGGTCGGGTTCAGTGAGGAACTAGACCCACGCATAAACCGTAGTCGGTGGCTGCGTGGCAATCGAATCACTGTGCAGATAGCTGATAGTACCGGGGCGCTCGTTCCACATCCTAGAGGGGCGCTGCGTATCTTAAAAACACCGCCACCACCATCGCTTGACGGTGGCAACTTAGAAATAGAAGTAGGTTGTGATATTGCCTATTTCGATAGCCCTGGGTTGCCAGAAAGCAATATTGACGCATCGCCTACTTTCCCGGCTGTCTTGACACGGGCGATCGCAATCAATTATCTAGCTGACAAGATTGGCGCGCCATTACTGATTGATAGCATCCCTGAATATCCGCTGGCTTATCTGCCGTCTGACCTTGACGGCAGCCGCATCGCTCAAATGGGCGGGCTAGCATTTGTGGCGGGTTATGTGCTGTGGATGGATGGCGATCGAGCCTTGAGGGCAGCACGGATAGATGTAGAGCGATCGCCTGACTATACCTACTCAGCAATCTTAGACGCCAGTAGTTTTGAGTTTCGGCCTGCCGACGAAACCACGGCAGAAAACGTAACGGTAGTTGCCCCGATGGTAACGCGAACAATTTTTGAGGTAGATCCACCGCGCAGCGACACAACCGAAGAGGGCAACTATAAAGAGACTGTTACGACTTCGATCAATGGCGACGTCTACTTTGTAGAGAGTAGGAAACAGCTAAAAGATTTATTCCCTACTATCCATCCGAATAATCGGGCAATGGCGATCGCTTCTACCACAACCAGGTCGGAATCGTATTCAACTGAAATGAGGTTGGATAGTGAAGAGGAAATGACGCGATCGCCCCAAGGCGTTGTCCTGCCAACATTATTCCCCGGCAGCACTACGCTGATTGACTCTGAACGAACCATTACAAATTACGAATATCAGAACGGGGCAACCTACAAAATCTCAGTGTTGAGCTATCGCCCTGCTGGGGTAGCATTCCCATTTGATCCGCTCTACCCGGTGCCAACGGCATTGGTGCTGGTAGAAATGGATGTAAAACGATGGGATGTTTTCCGCGATGGGTATCAGTTGACGCAAACTAAATTAGATCTGACTACTCGCAAGTCAGAAGCTACTACCGATTACAGCCCAACGGAGTACACTCCGCCAGCGCCAAAGTACAAAAAGGCAGATTACGACCAAGAAGAGACTCCTACGGCAGGCGGCGCTGAGTTTGAGCAGGATGGCGGCACGAATAGCGGGCTAGGGCGATCGCGTGTCTACAGGGTGACAGGCTCCATCAGCAGCCCTCAGCAGGCCGTAGAGCTAGCCAAAACGTTAGGACAAATCCTATATGCCAGAGGGTATCCCGTAAGTTGGTCAACTGCCATTCCTAACACGATGCTCTCCAGCTACAGCCCTTTGAGGGTGTGGAAGTGGGCAGATCCTAACTGCACATCGCGGTATATGGCAGATGGTGACGCATTTGCGATCGCGCCTGACGAAGCTACCTTTGCGGCTGATGGCTTGTTCCTAGGCACTGAAAATACACCGGGGGTTGTTGATCCACCCTATCGGTTCAAGCTAAAGGGTACGCTGGCGATCGGCTCGTCTTCAGTGTTTGATCTGTCAGTGGTAGAGGATGCGCTGCTACTAGGCACCGTGGCGATCGGCTCATCCTCAGTGTTTGACTTGTCGGTTACGGCTTCTACGGGAATGTCTGGCGTATTGGCAATTGGCAGTTCTAGCACGTTTGATCTATCGGTTACGGAACCATCCGTACTGATTGGGTCAATGGCTTCTGAAACTACATCATCTTTTGTACTATCAGTACAAGATTTTGTACCAGGGTCAACCCGTACTTACGTTTCAAATAATGACCTTAATGGTTTATTCCAGTGGCTTGGAACTTTAGGTTTAACCACGTCAAGGCTAAACCCCAGTAGTCCTTTACCTGTTGGAAGAGCTTTAAGTCTTGTCACCTTCTCAAGTGTAGATAACTTCGGGCTTGACGTATCAAGAATGACCGATCGCGTTTCCAGTGCAGTAACGACTGGAAATTTTGCTAATAGTTGGATGCAATTCGATATTAGTCGAGTGGGTAATCGTACACTCGTCTGTAATTACTACACAGTAAGGGCTAGAAATGACGCTGGCGATGGTAGCATCGAACATCCGACCGCCTTTACGTTCCAGGGTTCTAACGACGCAACAGCATGGGTAGATCTAGATGTCCGAACAGGCTTAACGTATGTAGCGGCAACATTCCATTCTTACCCTGTGAGCGGGTCTACTGCCTATCGTTATTTTAGGTTGATTCAAACTGCACTAAATAGCAGCGGCAATAATAGATTTGCGCTATCTGAATTCGAGATTTATGGAGTATTCACCTAATGCCTAGTTCAATCTCTGGGTCTTTAGCATCTGAATTATTAAGTCAAGCTTTTGTTAGTTCGTCTAACTCTCCTGCGTATATTCCCTTGGGAACGATCTACATTGGGCTTTTTACAACAGCACCTTTTAGCTATTTTGATGGAGGGGGCGAAGTCGAAGAAGCAGGCATCAGTAGGGTAGCAATCACTAACAATTTAACCAATTTCCCACTAGCATCAACATCGGGATTAGTAACTCAAAAAGTTAATGGTTCTCCTTTAAGTTTCGGTATGGCTGGCAGCGCCCTATCTTTTTTGGGCTTCGGATTTTATGATTCTGCTACTTTTGGCACATGGCTTGGGGGTGGGAGTTTTACAGTGCCGTTAGACTTTGCATCAGGTGTTGATGTATTGATAGCTGCTGGCAGCATTGCGATCGCTATCAATACCGCCAGCGTAGGGGGATGCTCGGGCTTCCTATGTCGTCGCCTTTTAGATATGGCGTTTGGATCTGTAGAGTATGCTAAACCAAGTCTTTTTGGATCATATTTTACAACAGCGCCAAACTACATTACAGGGATAGGAGGTGTTGAGCCAGTCGGCGGCAGTTATTCACGTATTGGGATTCTCAATGGCGCTAGTGTTAGTAATGGTTCTGAACAATCTTTTGCCTCACTTCCGTTTGCTTCTAATATGCTTTTTGCAAATCCTACCGCGAACCAAGGCACTGCAATAGCAGGTGGAATCTTTGATGCTGCCATCGGTGGAAACCTGCTATGTGGAGGAGATTTTGCAATACCAAGAATTTTAGACGTGGGATCTTCTGGTGTTCTTTTCCCTAATAGCTCAATCCAAGCAAGACTCTTATCAGTTGCCTAACCGGAGATATTGACCATGCCAAGCGCGATCGCACGTACACTGTCGGGATCTCTTTTAGATCATGTATTTGGGAATACTGCTTACACCCCGCTGGGCACTATTCATGTAGCGGTGCTGACAACTAGCGCATCCGACTGGACAGTGGGCACCGGGGCTGTACAGTCGGCTGGCGTTGCTAGGATTGCGCTCACCAACAATCTGACAAACTTTCCTTCAGCGGTAACGGCTGGCACCTTGACCAGTAAAGGTAATGGGATAGCGATCGCATTTGGTAACGCCCCGGCGAACCTAACCCTAGTTGGATTTGCCTTGTACAGCGCGGCTAGTGCAGGGGTATGGTTAGGGGGTGGAACGCTAAATGCACCGCTAGCAGTCTCTAGCGGCAGTCCGATTAGGTTTGATGCTGGCACCATGACGATCCGAGGGAGTTCAGGTGCGGGCGAACCGAGTGGTTTCCTTTTCCGCAGGCTATTAGATCTTGCTTTTGGTTCTGCCGCTTATGCAGCGCCGGCTAATATATTTGGCGCGTATTTTACTACCGCTCCGAGCAATGCTATCGGCACAGGTGGCGTAGAACCAAGTGTAGGGGCATATGCCAGAGTCAGTAGAGCAAATAATACAACTAATTTCCCTAACGCTACTGGCAGCGCTGTGGCTACCAAAACTTGTGCTACTGACATTGCATTCCCAAACCCAACGGCTCCGCAGGGCACCGTTGTAGCAGGTGGGCTGATTGATGCTGCTACTGCGGGGAATCTATTATGGTCAGGGGCTTTAGTGGCTAACCGGGTTGTTAGCACGACGACCACTGAAGTCAAGTTTACGGCGAATACGATCGCCCTCAACATTACTCCGGTGGCTTAAAATGGCTGACCTAGCGCGACAACGATTAGAGCAAAGCCGCGCCAATTACCTGGCAGCTTTCCAGACCAGAGAAGAGCAGCGATTGACCCAACGACAAATCGCGATCGCCTATGAGGGCTTCGACAGGGGTAGTCATAAGGCTAAAACTTTCGATGGCGGCACAGTGGAAATTGAGCCACTTTTTAACGGCAGCGCGCAAGTCGGTGAACTGCTGGCAGGGGTGCGATCGGGTAACAGAATATTAGCAATTGGAAAGAGCCAGTGAATGACCTCGCACGGCGCAAACTTGACCAAGGGCGCGATCATTATCTCCAGTCGGTAGCCAGACAGTCAGCATCTCCGCAGCCGCCATCCTACCTAGGCGCTGGCAATGAGGATGGCAACCCATTGCTGACAACACCGGGCGGCACTCCTACTCAGTACGGGCGACAGCTATCATCAGGCAGTATTAGGGATGGGGAAGAGGTTGCGGTATTCAGGGGCGATCGCATTAGCCGGGTTGTTGGGCGCGATCGGATTGTGAGGGATGAAGATGAAGATGCTGCGATCGTGCCTACTGAGCTGGCATGGGCAATGTTTTTCCAGGGTGGGGTTGGCGGCAACTATATTTATAGGATTTACATAGGAGGCATCTGCCCCACGCTGCTAGCCTTTGAGATTGACGAAACGCTGCCGCTTGACCGTAACTTCGTTCGCAACCGTACTTTTGAGTACGCACTGGCGCTAGAAGATAGAGGGGCAATTCTAGAAACCCGATTTGGACGTCTGTACCCGTTCGCATTGGAGTTTGGCACTAGCCCTCCAGATCCCGTCCCTAGCGATGCCCTGACACAGTTTGGCAGTAATCAATCGGCTCAAGTGCTTGATCCTAACTCTGATTACTACCGATACGTGAGTAGGAGAGCTTTTCTGATCACTCGCGATGGGATTGTCACTGAAATTCCCCCAGGCACTAGCGAAGCGATCGGGGCTTGGGAGTATGAACGCCGTGAGTATTTTATTAATTGGCAGTTTTTAGATCCTACGCCTGTCCCTCTTACTGACTTTTGTGCCCAAAACCTTTTGCAGCCTGGTAGTGAAAACAATTATTACAAAGGAAAGCTGACTGTACCAAGGTTCAATCCTGTCACTCCTGGTGAACAAATAATTTTATCCAGAAGATTCGCAAGTGATGCGGTAGGGATTACGCTTATCACGAATGTCAATCCACCGCCTGAAGTCACCATTTACTTATGCGCTGCGAATCTCGAAACATCTCCAACAGAATGCCAAGCTACGGTTACTCAGGTCAGGCCGTTCGTCATTACCCGGCCTGACTTCATTTTGAGTTCCTTTGCCGCTGGCACCTACAGGTTTCTGATATCAGGCAATCTAGCGAGCTGAAGTCAACCTATCCGCTGGCTTGACACGCGATCGCGCTTTGAATTCCGGCATCGCTGATACCCACCTTCAGGCGATACTCTTCAATCTGCGCTGGCGTGGCTTCACCCAATATGTCTAGTCGGTTCATGCCGGGGCTGGCAACGATTCCAAAGGGGTTGCCGCCTTTGGTGAACTTTGCAGGCCGCGATAGCACGTATACAGAGCAGTGGTAGACGGTGCCTCTCTTGAGCGGTGCGGGGCTTAATGTGATTGCCCGATAGTCATAGTTGTTCCTGTCTACTACATATAGCCATTGCCGATAATTGGCAATTTTCAACTTTTGACCCGACCCGGCAACTGTCAGTAAGGGCATTGCTTTTGATCAATAGCTATTCCGGCTTAAGAATAGCCCAAGTCGGGGCGGGTAGCGATATTGGGCGCTGACGTGCGATCGCTTAGGCTTCAGACTTCAGCAGCCTTAGAAAAGCTGCCTTGTCGTTGTTAGCTCCCATTGCCTCCTTCAGAGTGTTCCATGCATTCATTTCAGTAGGCTCAAGAAAAATGGTGATAGGACGTCCCGATTCATCCCCTCTAGTTTTTGGCGGATTAAAAGCGCCTTCCCCCTCTGCCTCTAACTCTTCATACCTCAGTAGGGCATCCAAATAATCGCCGTCATAGCCAATCGGCAAAGAATCCTCATCAGCCAATCCTTCTAGCTGCTTAGAGAAGCCAGAGTCAAACATTTTGGCAATATCATGGGCGCTGAAATCGCTGCCCGCCATCGTCAGAATATTGTGAGAGAATCCAAACGCCTCAGCCTGCTTCTCTGACAGTGCATCAACCCCAAATTTCACAGGGACAACCCATTCGTGGGTTGTCTTGAGCGTGCCAATCCCTTTGGGTGGATCTTCACCCTGCTGCTTCATCAACGCCAGCCGGAATAGGAGAGCCTTAGTTCGTCCGTTGCCATAGACAAACCCACCCTCACCGCCATTTAAGTTGCTATCCCATTTGGCGCAGTCGGCATATCCATAGGACGCGATTGCTTCATCCAACATCTGGAGATCGTGCAACTTGGCATTATCCTTCCATAGCTGTAGGTCAAGGTTGAACGCTGGCAAGGGCACATAGCGGATGTGTAGAACATCGCCATCAACATCTGAGTGGGTAACCGAAGATTCTAGTATCGACATTTTGGGGAAATATTTTAGCTTAGCTTAGCGCGATTGCCTATACGTTTGGGCTAAACTTTAGCCAAACCCTGCATTTTGTATGGAACCTACTGATATTGACTCAATCGCGATTCGAGTTGATGCGCTAGAGCGATCGCAGGATGCGGCAGCCCAGATCGACACACAGCAGCAGGCACTAATCCAAAGTCTCTCTGAGGTGATTGGTCAACTAGCTACTGAGAAGCAGGCCGCGAAGGCAGAGGCTAGCTTCAGTCAGAAGCTAATGGCGGTGCTTTCCCTCACTGTGATTCTGGCAGTATTCAGCGTTGATCCAAATGCTACACGTTTCAAAAGTGATGGCGCTGAGATTGGTTTAAGAGAAGTGCCATGGTGGGCTGCGACGGGGTACGCATTGGCGATCGCGGTAGTAGTCCTGAATCAAGAGCAAACGGATAGAGGGATTGCGGTACTGGCAAGCATCAGGGGTCTAGCAGTTATTCATAAAGGCAACAGCTGACTTAGGGAAAGGCAAAATGGCAACACTCCACATCGTCAAGTCAACCTGGTTAAAGCAATCTGCTGTTCAGTCTTCAGGACTGTCAGATGGCAACAAATACGCAGCTAGTGCCGGTCAGATTTTTGATCTAGCCAGCTTTGAGTCAATTGAAGATCTGACAAAGGATGATGGGGATAGCCACGTCAAAATCTTTTTAGCTGAGCCAGTGAAAGAAAAAAGGACATGGTATATTTTTCAGCGTGACGTTGCGATCATGGATGGCGATCGCGTTTTGTTCCCATCACCTGAGGACGATGAACGTACTGCCAACCGCAAGCTGGCGATCGCGCATGACTATTCAGGGATTGTGCTATGGCTGCCGGGTGGGCGAAAGGTTCACTCTGACGAACCGATAATTAAGTCTGGCAATTTCTCGTGGGGTGAAGCTAGCCACGGAGGCGAGCGCATCCCTAAGAACAGTCAAACGGTAGAACGTATTACCAAGCTAGCGATCGCGCTTCAGGACGCCAGAGCGGCTATTGGCAGACCATTCCGTATCACCTCATGGTATAGACCCGAGCCGTTTAACTCAAGTGTGGGCGGGGCGTCGCGATCGCAGCATCTAAATGGCGGTGCCGTAGACATTGTGGTTGAGGGCTACAGTGGCGCTCAACTGGCAAGGAAGATTAAACCATTCTGGCCGGGTGGCGTTGGGATCTATCCCGGTAACCGTAAACATATTCTGCACTTGGATATTGGAACTAAACGATCTTGGGGAGTCTGAAACAGCGCAGTGTCTACGTGACTGACACACTTTTGGCAACACACTCAAAGCCCTGATATATATAGTTTAGAATGCTGCCGTCGCAGCGTCATTGGTTTTCGTGATTTCAAAATAGGAGAGGATTCAGTTTTATTAAGTCGGTAGATTAAATATTCAGATCTCTTAAGAGCAGTCCTTGGCAGCAAACCTAAAACTACTAGATGCCAATGACGCTGCGACGGCAGGTGTCTAACGTATACTCAGCATAAGTTTGAGTATGTTGCCAAAAGTATGTCAGTCAACATGACACAACGCTAATTCAGGGGGTTTCTAGATGGATCAACTACTTTGCCATTTTTGGGGCGACTTTATGACCCAGACATCTTGGATGGCGCTAGGAAAATACGAGCGAGGGCTTAGGGGTTGGTGGCCAGCGATCGCCCACGGCATTATTTACACATGTTTCTTCCTACTTTTAACTCAGGACGTGCGATCGCTTTTCATCATCGGGGTGACTCATATCGTGATTGATCATTATCGTGTTGCTGGCTGGTGGGCACGGCTGATCAACTGGGAATGGGCCAGCCCTCAGCCCGTCATTCCCCTTTGGTGCATGGTCGTAATTGACCAGACAATGCACCTAACGATCAATTATCTGGCGTTAAAATAAATGTTTTCAAGAAAAAAGAAGGAGCAATCGAATAAGGATGACTCAAATTATATTTATTTTGAATCGGGTCTGGCGTTCCCTGCGGCAGCGGGCAAGTCGCTTTACACATTGGCGGCATACCGAATCAGCGATCGCACCCGATACCTATTACTGAGTAAATCAGAAAATCAGGGGATCATTGCGGCGGCACTGTCGGCTGAGTGTCGGGCTGAAAGGCGATCGCTTATAGAAAAGCTGTTTTACGGCGCGCCAACTCACGGCGTCAGCTTCACCGCTGCCTTCAGCTTCCCAGTCAGAAGCACTACCATTTTTGCCTATGGGCTGAGGCTAGCTACTCCCGGCTATGATTCCAATGCGATCGTCGGTGGAATTTGTAAGTTTCTGCAATGGCAGGCGAATGAGCTGAGGGTAGATCGGTTACTTTTCCAAGGTGAGTTGAGCATCCCTGAAGCGGATTTACTTCGGGCAAACCACGCAATAGTGAAGATATTTTGGCTAAGCGCGATCGCCTCAAAATATGCGTCAATCATCGGCAGCCGCTAGGGTTTACGCTGATAGAGCAACTGGCCGCGATCTTGATAGTTGCGGTGTTGGGCGCGATCGTATTGCCTTCTTTCCTGAATCAGAGGGATAAGGCGGAGATTGCCCGTGCGCAGGGTGAGGCTAGGGCAATCTCGCTTACGATTACATTCACGCTAATAGATTATTATGCAAAGAATAGTGAGTTCCCGTTGGACGTGAATCAGGATATTGCCCCTGCGGGAATAGAGGATGTTTGGGTTGCTGCGGCAGCGGCTCCATTGCGATCGCCCTTTGACTATGACTATCACGGGTTAGGCGATGGAAGGTGTCTGGTGCAGGTAGTTTGGTTTGGGATTGATCAGGTGCGCAATACGTCGGCATATAGCACAATTGCGGTCGGAGACGATCGCATTATGCTGGTGTCTCTTTACAACTGTGATCAACCACGTAGGAGTATCCGCTAAATGCTGTTAGACGATATTGATGCGGCTATCTCCACCGATAACGGTAGCCTAGTGCTGCACTATCAGCCGCTCAAAAAGTTACCAGATCTGGACAAGCCGCCACTCTTTTTTGAAGCACTCGTTAGGATGAAGAGCGGCAAAAGGATTGTCCCTGCCAGCAATTTCATTACTGCGGTGCTGCATAATCCATCGTTGGCGATGCGATTAGATGAATGGGTGCTGAGGTCTGTAGCGGCGCAAATGAGGACGGACGACTTTAGATATGCCGTGAACGTTACCCCGGCGTCTTTGCACCAGCCTGAGTTCCTTCATCTGGTTAAAGACATATTTGAAGACATCCCGAAAAACAGGCTGGTGATTGAAGTCATTGAAACCCATCAGCTACATGAGGAAGCGATCGCATGTGTCAGAGCCTTGAACGAACGGTTTTGCACCTACCTTGACGATGTGGGTGAGGGGTTTTCAAATCTACGGGCGATCGCTAATTTGTCGGTTTCTGGCTTGAAGATCCACGGGCGCTACATTTCTAGGATGTCTGCCTACAAAAAACATCGGGCAATTGTGGGCGGCATTTTCGACATCTGCCGAAACGTTCAGCTGGAATGTGTGTGCGAATGGGTAGAAACCCCGCTAGAGGTTGAGGCTGTATCGCTGATGGCGGCACACTACCCATTCCTGAAGCTGTACTTGCAGGGCTATGAAATTGGGAGGCCAGAAGCCCGGTAGTCCTGCGCTGAGGCTAGACAAAAAGAAGCCCCGCCAATACGATGCGGGGCTGTCTGTGTGCGTGTCGTTGATATTCTAGCGCTGGTTTAGACTGAAGGGCGATCGCCCGTCCCACAGCGCCGCTGCCTCTGCCTTGCCTGATAGGCCAGCCGCACTCCTCGCCCCGCAGGAGCACCTGACGTAGTACCCATAGGCACTGCCAGTATCGCGGTCATCGTTTTCTACAAAGGATTGGCGTTTGCCGCCGCAGAATGGGCAATGGTTAGAGAGCTTAGGATTTTTCTTTGTCACAGCGATCGCCCTCCATCTCTTTAATCAATTGCTCCGCTACGATTAGCCGCGCTGAACGGTCTGCAAACTTGTAACCACGATTCCACCAAAGATGCTCGTCAAACCAATGGTAGTCGTCATCGTAAGGGCATTTTCGCCCGTCCCCTTCCCCCTTCAAAGCCGCCTGACGCCCTTCCTCAAACCACTTCTCAATCCCTGCTAGTTCACTGCCAAGCGCGATCGCCTTGAACCCTTCAGCCATGACGCCTGACCAGTCAGACTGACCCTGACCCCATCGCACAACTAGGCAGCCAAGGTTATCATGACCAGCTAAGTAGACAGACTCTACCGTTACCACGAAGCTTGGCTCCCACCCTCTTGAAATAAGGTGGGTTAGAGTTTGCGCGTCTATCGGATTGAGCTTCCCCTTGGTACCGACAGGGTATCTTAGCTGCAACGTTTGTTCCTGAGTGAATTGATTAGTCATGTGCGATCGCGCTCCAGTATTGTTTTGCAGTCATCATGATTGTGGCTTGGGGTATGGGTTTGAGCTATAATGGAGATACAAAACAACCGCAGTTTGGGCGGGATAAGCTTGACAGTTTTGACTCGTAAGGCGAAAGCCCAAGGAGTAAGAGGGGAAGCGATAAACCTCATAGATGGCACGGAACTATGTGTCACAATCTCTGCAAGTTTTAGCAAGGATTGAAACATGTGCGATTTGCAAGCAGCGCTTCGCTGTCGCCCTCCAAGTTTTCCACTAACTCAAACCTTCCACCAACACCGACTCTCAACCAATCAACCTCAGATGAGATTGCACATGACCTACCACGGCCATGAGGATTAGAATCGGCAACTAATCCCTGGGAGAAAATCTCATCCCTCAGCCCACCGTGTGACGGGCATTCCCAGCCCATTGACTCCAAGTGGTTCCACAGGTTTTGGCACTCTGGGCATGTGGAGAACGCGCTCCATTCGCCCTCCCACAACCCCTTTGCCTTCCAGTAATGCTCACCGGGCGCGATCGCCTTTTGACACTCGCAGCACCGATGGGTTTTTCTGGCCTTCACAGGCTTTGACTCGTATACGTCTGGCCCTTGCTGATTACACATCGCGATCTGCAAGCAGCGCTTCGCTGTCGCGCTCCAGCATTGTTCTGTAGGCATCAAAGTTGCCAGCGATCGTCATTGCATATTCCAACACTGCGATCGCTTGGCAATAATCCGATTCACTCACCATTTTGGTGCTGGGAAAATGGGTGGAAGTGCGGCCATTTCTGACCCTAATCTCAGCAAGTGGAAACACTGCGCTGTCGCTTTCGTAGATGGCGACATAGTCCTTAGAAGTTTCTAAGAAAAATGGCGATCCGTTTTCCTGAAGTCGATGTTGGCCAGTCATGTGCGATCGCCCTCCTGCTTTAGCTGGCCAGCAAACGAACTTACCTCATCCCTTTCAGACAACCCGGCCAGTTTCCCCACCTTCAGTCCATGTCCTTCAAGCTTAGATGCGATGGCTTCTGCCACTGTCTCTAACGGATAATTTGAATTCACGAAGACATCAAACATTCTCCCGTCAGGAGACACAAGCACGAATCTTGAAAATGACTGAGCTTCCAGTCCCTGCATCTCTTTCAGAACCTCGTGGTCTACACCACGAGCGAATTCTATTCTTACCAATGGGTTATTGTTCCTTGAAGCCGCGACGGTAACAGAATACGCGGGCTGAATCGAATCAAAAGTGTTGGGCATTAGAATTCTCCAAAGTTAATTTGAGCTTTTTTCTTCTTGTTCAACTTCAGCCGCGACTAGCTCAGCGCGGCTTGCTATCCCCAGCAGGGCCAGCCAGATTACATCAGCTTGGGTAATGCCCCGCTGTAGCGCGATCGCCCTGCACAGCCCCCTAGCCTGTGGCGTTACCGCTGTTAGCCGCACCCCTGCGTTATGGAGGGAGTTAGAATCGCGGCTACCGTATCCACCCTTATTAGCTGTCAATGACTGGCTCCTTGCGAGCGAAGCCCGATCGTAATAACGGAGTGGAGGATGACTGGCGCTTCATAGGTGCCGTTAGCGATCGATTCCAACTCTTTGTCTGCGTCATCCAGCTCTTTTTGCAGACCAATGCCGTTTGGCTCTGCTTTCATTAGTCTCTGAATGTACTGTCTGTGCGCTGTCCAGAACTCTAAGGGTGTTTTCTTCATAGCTTCCTTACGATGGTTTTTTGGGAAATGCGATAGCGAAGCGCTGCTTACAGATCGCAATTGCCTACTGTTCAAACTCTGCAATGCCTTCCCACATATCCTCAAAGGAGATGGACTCATCTAGCTTTTCCAAGTGCGCTATTGACGTACTCCCCGGCCTGAAGGCACGGGGATTCTGAATTCAAACAGCGACAGCAGGCAAAGCCCGTCTTACATCACCTAGCTCAACGGTGGACGCCCCCACCGCACAAATATTCAAGGCTGCATT
>Ga0209591_10003581_pt1 | contig 17967 bp, 16 predicted proteins | sample MAT01_FD_187207 | JGI IMG/M metagenome (GOLD analysis project Ga0209591, IMG submission 187207) | Freshwater microbial communities from Lake Fryxell liftoff mats and glacier meltwater in Antarctica - MAT-01 (SPAdes) (version 2) | ecosystem: Environmental > Aquatic > Freshwater > Ice > Liftoff... | reverse complement strand
AATCCTAAAAAAGAAGACAATCTGAATAAATACTATTAGAGGGTGCGGCCGAGTGGGCAATCTCTTATTTAGAGCCGTCCGCTTCATGGCGCGGACCCAGCAAGGCACCCGAGTCCACGAGCGGCACCATCTTCCTCACCCAGACCCACCTCCAGATCGAGGGATGAAAGGGCACAACCTTTGTCGAGATCCGCCGCTCCGGTCCCACCGACCAGGCCGTCACGATCACCTATGGGATCGCCGCGGATAATGTGACGCCAGGGGCGGATTTCCTCGCCGCGTCCGGCGCCATCGCCTTGGCCGTGGGGGCGGCTCGTGCCTTCATTCCCATCACCATCATCAACGACGCCATCGGCACGGCGGTGTTTGGTAGCTCCGCGGATGATGCGGTCGTTGTATCCGCCGCAGGGTTTGACGCCGGGCTGGTGGCCGGCATGGAGCTGCTCGCGGCCGGGCCCTACGAGGAAAATGGCCCCGGCGTCGCGACGCAGACAGCGGCCGGCGTCTTCGTCTTCGACACGGCGCGCAGCCTGCTGCTGTGGGGCGAGGGCGGCGTCGGCGTGGCACCAACTGTCCTGATCGCGAACCTCATCGGCGCGACGGGCTTGAGCGGCCGCGAGATCATCGTCATCGCCTGACGATTTCCGCAGATGCACTCGGCACCGCGAAATCATTCGGATCGATGACGCGAAAGCGGCTGACAGCGACTCCGTGCCGGCCGATAATGCCGGCGCAAAATGGAGAATCGCATGCGGATCCTGGTGCTTGGCAGCGGCGTCGTCGGCGTGACCAGCGCCTGGTATCTCGCGCGGGCGGGCCATCAGGTGACGGTGATCGACCGCCAATCCGCGCCAGGCATGGAGACCAGCTTCGCCAATGCCGGCCAGGTCTCGCCGGGCTACTCCGCGCCCTGGGCGGCGCCGGGGATTCCCATCAAGGCGATGAAGTGGTTGATGATGACGCATCGTCCGCTGGTACTCTGGCCGCAGCTCGACCAGGGGCTCTATGCGTGGCTTGCCAAGATGCTCGCCAATTGCACCGAGGACGCCTATGCGCGCAACAAGGCGCGCATGGTACGCCTTGCCGAATACTCGCGCGACTGCCTCAAGGAACTGCGCGCCGAGACCGGCATCCAGTACGATCAGCGCACCCAGGGCACGCTGCAATTGTTCCGCACACCAAAGCAGCTCGACCATGTCGGCGACGACACAGCCGTGCTCGACCAGTTCAGCGTGCCCTACGAGGTGCTGGACCGGGCCGGTTGCGCGGCCGTGGAGCCCGCGCTGGCGCGGGTCTCGGGCAAATTTGTCGGCGGGCTGCGCCTGCCTGGCGACGAGACTGGCGATGCGCATCTGTTTACGCAGCGTCTGGCCGCGTTGGCGGCGCAGGATGGCGTGGTGTTCCGCCATGGCATCGTGGTGAAGGCCATCGAGGCCTCGGCCGGGCAGGTGAGCGGCATCGCCACGGATCAGGGGCTGTTGCTGGCGGATCGTTATGTCGTGGCGCTGGGCAGCTACGCGCCGGCGCTGCTGCGCCCGCTCGGCGTGCGCGTGCCGATCTATCCAGTGAAGGGGTATTCGCTGACTCTGCCGGTCACCGACGAAGCCGGCGCGCCCGTCTCCACCGTGATGGACGAGACCTACAAGGTTGCGATCACGCGGCTCGGCGATCGCATCCGCGTCGGCGGCACGGCCGAGCTTGCCGGCTTCTCGCTCAAGCTGCGGCGGCCGCGGCGGGAGACGCTGGCGCATTCCGTCGGCGATCTGTTTCCCGATGGCGGCGACATTCCCAATGCCAGCTTCTGGACAGGGCTGCGGCCGATGACGCCAGATGGCACGCCGGTTGTCGGGCCGACAGCCTTGCCGAACCTGTTTCTCAACACCGGCCACGGCACGCTGGGCTGGACCATGGCCTGCGGCAGCGGGCATCTGCTGGCGGACCTCATGAGCAATCGCCAGCCGGCCATCGCGCATGATGATCTGGCGCTGTCGCGCTACGAAACCGCTTAGTTCATCCGCGGCGCAGCGCTGTCGGGTAGAGGCGCCCACCCGCTTGGACGCGCATCGCCTCCAGCACGTAGCCGCGCGGCAGGTGAAGCAGTTCATGCCGCGGCGGCGCATCCTCGCCGGCAACGAGTGCGGCGTGCAGCGGGCGGCCCTCCATGCCCTCGGGCGCGAGGCCCAGCACATGCAGCACGGTGGGCGCGATATCGGTCAGGTCGGCTGGCTGCGCGGCGACAGCGCCACTTCGGAAGGGGCCGCCCTGCATGACCAGCACGGTTGCAAGCTCCGCGCGGTGCAGGCCGCCGTGCATGCCGCCGCCTTCCGGCACATCGGGCGCGTCGAAGGGCGCGGTGCCGGGCAGGCCCCATTCATCCGGCGCCTCGCTGCCCGCGAAGGTGACGACCAGATCGGCGCTGCGCCGATGCGCCGAACCGAGCAAGGCCAGCGGGATGGCCTGGCCTTCCGGCAGCAGCGATGGGTCGCGCGCCAGCAGCGGGCCGGCCCAATCCTGCGTCGCGAGAAAGGCGGCGATCTGCGCCGCAAGCGCCGGATCACGCAGCCACAGGCCGGGCGCGGCAGCAGGTGCGACGACGATATCGACATCGGGCGCCATGCCCGTTCCGGCGCGGAAGCCGGCGCGCTGCAACTCCGCCTGGAGCGATCGCTTGCCGACCCCGGTGACATGGCCATGGTCGGACAGCACGATGATCGCGATCTCCGCCGCATCGGGCTGCGCATCGCGCCAGGCGACGATGCGGCCGAGCAGCGCATCGGCGTCGCGCAGCGCATCGCGCGCATGCGCGCACAGCAGCCCGCCCCAGTGGAAGGAGACATCGGGCTCCGACAGCCAAAGCAGCGCGACATCGGGGCGCAACTGGGGCAGCACCATCTCCAGCAGCACGCGCCCGGCATGTTCGACGCGCGGCGTTGCGGGCACGCTGGCCGGCGGTGTGGCACCGAAAACCGCGCGTACGCGCGCGGCGGTCTCGCCTGCGGTGTCCTCGACATTCCAGCTGAAGCTGCCGAGACGCGTGGCGGCCGGATGCAACAAGGCCGCCGCCCCCTGCGTGCCGGCACTCACCAGCGCGAAGCTTCGCCCCGCTGCGGCGAGATGCTCCGCGAGGCTCGCGCGTTCCATCGGCGATTCGCGTCCCGCGGCAAGCACCTGGAGGTCGGCCACCAGCTTGGTTCGCAACAGACGGTCCGGCGCGACGGCCGCATCGAACAGCGTGTTCGCCACCATGCCATGCCCACCGGGCCGGCAACCCGTGCTGAATGAGGGCGTGGCAGCGCGCGTCTCGGAGGGAAAGACGCTGCGCGCATGCGCAAAGCGCGTGCCGCGCGCGGTGAGTGCGGCGATGTGCGGCGTGGCCTCCGGTGAGACCATGTCTGGCCGCAGCCCGTCGAAGGCAACCAATACGAAACGTGTCATTTTGTCGGCCTTCGGCTGGGCGACCGATTCACGCCTCCGGGCCATTCGGCCCTCGAGCGATCGGGCGCCTTATCGCAATGTTGGGTCCAGCCGGTCGCGCAGCCAATCCCCAATCAGGGAGACGGACAGCGTGGTGAGCACGATGGTGAAGGCGGGCGCGAGCAGAATCCACGGCGCGCGCGTCAGGTATTCGCGCCCGTAGCCGACCATGGAGCCGAGCGAGGTCTCTGGCGGCTGCACGCCAAGGCCGAGGAAGCTCAGCCCCGATTCCAGCAGGATGATCTCCGGAAACGCCAGGGTCATCGACACGATCAGCGTCGAGGCGATGTTCGGCAGCACATGCCGCCCATAGATCCGCAGCGGCGTGGCGCCCAATTGCCGCACCGCCGCCGCATAGCCCTGCGCGCCGGCGCTGATGGCGAGGCCGCGGGCGATTCGCGCGTAACGCTCCCAGGCATGAAAGCCGAGCAGGCAGACGAACAGCACCATCGAATTGCCAAAGAAGGCCAGCACCGCCAGAGCGAGGATCAGGAAGGGCAGGCTGGCCGAGAAATCCACCAAAGCGAGCACGATTTGCTCGATGAATCCCCTGAAATGCGCTGCAAGAAAGCCAAGCGTGGTGCCGACCACCGCGCCGATGATGGTGGCGCCGAAGGCAATCAGCAGGCTCGTGCGGATGGAGTAGATCAGCCGTGCCGCGACATCGCGGCCGAGCTCATCCGTACCGAGCGGATGCAGCCAATTGCCGCCAAAGCCGATCGGCGGCGAGAGCCGGTTGCGCAGGTCGAGCGCGGTATAGGCGTAAGGGCTGACCACATCGGCGAGCAGCGCGATCAGCAGCATCAGCGACAGCCAGGTCAGGCCGAACATCACCAGCGGCGGCGGCAATGGCTGCTTCAGGCGCGGTTGCGCGATGGCGAGGGGCAGGGGCGCTTCGGGCATCTCAGCCAGCCCCCGCGCCGCGTGGCGCGCTGCGTAGCCGCGGGTCGAGCACGCCGTAGAGCAGATCGACCACCAGATTCGCCGTCACCATGGTCATCGCCACCAAAAGCAGAATGCATTGCACAACGGCGAGGTCGCGATTCGCGACGGCAACCACCAAAAGCCGCCCGACGCCCGGCCAGCTGAAAACGCTCTCGACCACCACGGCGCCGGCAATCAGGCTGCCGACCATGAAGCCCACGATGGTGACGGTGGGGATGGCCGCGTTCGGCAGCGCATGGCCCCAGACCACGTCGCGCCAGGACACGCCCTTGGCGCTCGCCGTGCGGATATAGGGCTGGCCAAGCACTTCGAGCATCGCGCTGCGCGTGAAGCGCGCCAGCACTGCGGCGCCGCCGATGCCCAGCGTGACCACCGGCAGGATCGCGTGCCGCCAGCTTTCCTGCCCGCCGGAGGGCAGCCAGCCGAGTTGCACCGCGAAGACCAGCACGAGGATAAGGCCCAGCACGAAGGAGGGCACCGTGAAGCCCGCGACAGCCATGATCATCAGCACCCGATCGATCGGCGCATTGCGATGCAGCGCGGCGTAGATGCCCGCCGGGATGCCAAGGCAGAGCTTGATGGCGAGCGCCGGTAGCGTCAGCGCCAGGGTCGCGGGGATGCGTTCCGTTACCAGCACGATCGCCTCGCGCCCGTCGCGCATGGAACGGCCGAGATCGCCGCTGAAGATCGCGCCGAAGTAATGCAGATACTGCAGCCATACCGGCTGGTCGAGGCCCCAGGCGATTCGGAACGCGTCCACCGCCTCTGGCGGCGCATCGGCGCCCATGATGATCTGCGCCGGATCGCCAGAAAGGCGCAGCACGACGAAGGCGAAGGTCACGACCATGATGATCGTGATGCCCGCTCGAAAGAGTCGGGTTGCGAAGAAGCGCAGCATGTCAGGCAGCCCTCGCCAGCGTGTCGGCTTCGCCCTGCGCGACGTGGCAGGCGACGAGCCTCCCATCCTCCGCACGCGGCTTCAGGATCGGCGCGTCCACCGCGCAGCGCGGCACGGCGGCGGCGCAGCGCGGGTGAAAGGCACATCCGCTCGGTCGGTTCGCGGGGCTTGGCGGGTCACCCTGCAACACGATGCGCCCCGTCTTGCCGGGCTGCGGAATCGCCGAGACCAGTGCTTGCGCGTAGGGGTGCGCCGGGTTCTGCAACACGGCGTCGGGCTCGCCCTCCTCGACGATACGGCCGAGATACATCACGGCGATGCGGTGGCTCACCTGGCGCACGGCACGCAGATCGTGACTGATGAACAGCATCCCGAGTCCCAGCCGCTCCTGCGCATCGAGCAGCAGGTTCATCACCTGCGCCTGGATCGAAACGTCGAGCGCGCTGATCGGTTCGTCGCAAACCAGGAAAGCAGGGTTGGTGGCCAATGCGCGCGCGAGCACGGCGCGCTGCCGCTGCCCGCCGGACAGTTCGTGCGGGTAGCGCGCCCCCTGATCCGCCCGTAGTCCGACGGAATGCAGCAGTTCGGCGACGCGCTCAGCGTGGTCGCTGGTGCTGCCGATGCGATGAATGGCGAGCGGTTCGGCAATCTGCTCACTGATGGTCAGGCGCCGGTCAAGCGCGCCGAGCGGGTCCTGGAAGACCATCTGCATCTGCGCACGCAGGCTCCGCCAGGCGGGTGTGTCGGGCGGCGGCATCGGCTTGCCGTCAAATGCGACATGTCCCGCATCCGGCGCTTCCAGCCCGAGTACGAGACGCCCGGTGGTGGATTTGCCGCAGCCGCTTTCGCCCACGAGGCCAAGCGTGCGCCCGCGCTCGATGGTCAGCGTGACGCCATCGACAGCGCGCACCTCGACCGCGCGGCCGAGCACGCCGCGACGCATCGCATAGCGACGAACCAGGCCCTCGGCCCGCAGCAGCGACGCATCCTGCCTCATGCCATCACCGTATCGGCCATCTGCGGCGTCGCCGCGCGCAGGCAGGCGGCGCGATGGCCGGGCGCGGGATGCGCATCGGCGGGCGTGCCGACGTCGCAGGCCGCAAAGCGCTCGCCGCAGCGGGGCGCGAAGGCGCAGCCGGGTGGCATCGCCCAGGGCTCCGGCACGCCGCCCGGAATCGCGGCGAGCCTTCGCCGCGGCCCGGTGATCGGCGGCAGCGCGCCGAGCAGGCCGCGCGTGTAGGGGTGCGCCGGCGCCGCGAATAGTTGCGCGACCGGCGCTTCCTCGACGATGCGCCCTGCATACATCACGCAGACCCGTTCGCAGGTCTCCGCCACCACGCCGAGATCATGCGAGACCAGTACCAGCGCCATGCCGAACTCGCGCCGCAGCGATTGCAGCAACTCGAGAATCTGCGCCTGGATCGTCACGTCGAGTGCGGTGGTCGGCTCATCCGCCACCAGCAATTCCGGCTGGCCGGCCAGCGCCATGGCGATCATCGCGCGCTGGTTCTGCCCGCCGGAAAACTCATGCGGATACGAATCGAGTCGTTGAGCCGCATCGGGAATGCCTACGAGATCGAACAGGCGCTTGGCCTCGGCCCGCGCCGCCGCGCCCGTCAGGCCACGATGCAAGCGAAGCGCCTCGCAGATCTGCTTGCCGACGCGATGCACGGGATTGAGGCTGCTCGCCGGGTCCTGGAAGATCATCGCGATGCGCCCGCCGCGCACGCGTTCCAGCACGTTGGCGGGTGCGCCGATCAGTTCCAAGCCGGCGAGCGTCACGCTGCCTTCGATCCGCGCCTTGCCGGGCAGCAGCCCGAGCGCGGCGAGCCACGTCACCGACTTGCCGCATCCCGATTCACCGACGAGGCCCAGCGCCTCGCCGGGCGCGATGCTCAGGTCGATGCCGCGCAGCGCCGGCTGCCCAGCGAAGGAAACCTTCAACCCGTGCAGCGCAACGAGCGGCGCCATGCCTCAGGCTCCCCAATTGCTTGCGCGGAAATCCATCACGAAGGAGTGCGAGGACTTCCAGCGGATGTCGCGGCGCTTCGCTGTGAAGTTGCCGTTGCGGTGCAGCACCGTGTAGCCGGGGTCCTCGCGCTCCACGATCTGCAGCATGCGCGCCCAAGCGGCACGGCGGCGCGGGCGATCCATGCTGGATTGCAGTTCGTCGCCGAGTGTCGAGAATTCCTCGTTCCGCCATTCGCCGTTGTTCCAGGTGGCACCGTTGCGCCCCCAGTTCGGCACGATCTGCGCGACCGGGTCGGGCAGCGCTGCCGTCTGCGACCAGTCGCGAATCGCGCGCGTGGGATTGCGCGCGGTGATCTGGCCCCAATTCTCCATCATCTGAAGCTGCACGTTGATGCCGGCGGCGCGCCAGCCTTCCACCAGAATCTGCGCGGTCGCGGTTTGGTTCGTGTAGTAGTTGTTCAGGCAGCGATAGGGGATGGGCTCCCCACGATAGCCCGCTTCGCGCAGCAGGCGGCGGGCTTCGGCCAGGTCGTACCTCGGCGCTTCATGCTCGGCGATGAACATGTCGGCGTAGTGATCCCAGTTCAGGCCGCGCGGCACGCTTACCCGCCCGCCCCACAGCGCGTCGATGATCGACTGGCGGTTGATGCTGTGCGTCAGCGCGCGGCGCACCAGCGGATTGGCCAGCACGGCATGGGTCTTGTCGAAGACGATGACGCGCGTGTTGTTGATGACGCCGCCCGAGACCTCAAAGCGCGGGTTGCGTTCGACGGTTGCGATCTGGTCGGGCGGGATGTCACAGGCGAAATCGACCTCGCCCGACAGCAGCGCGTTGATGCGTGAGGACACCTCCGGAATTTCCATGAAGCGCAGCCGGCGGATAGGTGGGCGGCCGCCCCAATGATTGTCGAAAGCATCCATCACCAGGATGCGGTCCGGGTTGAATTCCGTGATCTGGTAAGGCCCGGTGCCGACAGGCTTACGCGCCCAATCCTGCCAGGTGGGCGCGGCCGCGAAGGCGCGACGATTGGCGATGACGGCGGCGGTGCGTGCCATCTGGCCTTCCAGCGTCAGGTCGGCCGTGCGATTGACGAAGCGCACCGTGTGGCTATCCATCACCTCCATGCGCTCGAAGCCGGGGAAGCTGCGGCGCGCAATCTGCGGCGCCCCGGCCGGCGGCGTCTTGCCCATGGGGCCGTTGCCCCACATGCGGTCGGGGCCGAAACTGAAGGCCACTTCCTCGGCGGTGAAGGGATCGCCGTTGTGGAAGCGCACGCCCTGGCGCAGCTTGAATTCCACCACGCTGTCGCTGATGCGTCGCCATTCGGTGGCCAGGCCTGGTTGCAGCGACATGTCGCCGAGCCAGTCGGTATCGACCAGTGGCTCGACGAAGTTGCGGAAGATGCGGCTGCCGACATTCGATTGCTCGGCGATCATTTCCAGCATGTTGCTGGTGGTGATTTCCTGCACCGCGATGGTGATGACGGGGCGCGAGTCGGATTGCGCCAGCGCCGGCGCGGCAAGCGCCGCCGGCGTGGCGAGAAGGGCGCGACGGCTGAGGCGCATCGCTTCAGGACCCGAAATTGCCGGGGCGGAAGTCCATGGCGAAGGCGGGGCTGGCCTTCCAGGCGATGTCGCGGCGCTTCGCGGTGAAGGTCGCGTTTTGATGCAGCACCGTGTAGGCGGGGTCTTCGCGTTCCGCGATTTCCAGCAGCCGGCGGAACACGGCGCGGCGGCGGGCCCGGTCGGTGCTGGATTCCAGTTCTCCCGACAGGCGGTTGAATTCCTCGTTCGTCCATTCGCCGACCTGCTGCTGCTGCCCGTTCGGGCCATGCTGGTTGACGATCGAGCTGACGGGGTCGTTGAAGGGGGCGCTGTTCGACCAGTCGCGGATGGCGCGTGGGCTTTCGCGCGAGAAGATCTGCGCCCAGTTCTCGACCACGTTGATCTGCACGTTGAGGCCAGCGGCGCGCCACATTTCCACCAGTACTTGCGCGGTCGCGTTCTGGTTCGTGTAGTAGTTGGAGAGCAGGCGGTAAGGGATCGGCTCGCCGCGGTAATTCGCCTCTCGCAGCAGGCGGCGGGCTTCTGCCAGGTCAAAGCGCGGAACGCTCCAGTCGCTGTGGAACATTTCGCCGTAATAGTCCCATTGCAGGCCCTTCGGCACCACGGTGCGGCCCGACCAGAGGCTATCCACGATCGTCTGGCGGTCGATGCTGTGCGTCAGCGCGCGACGCACCCGCGGATCGCGCAGCTGTGGGTGGTTCTTGTCGAACACGGTCAGGCGGTGGTTGAGGATGGTTCCGCCTTGCACCTCGAAGGCAGCGTTGCGTTCGATCGCGGGGATCTGGTCGGGCGGAATGTCACAGGCAAACTGGTACTGGCCCGAGAGCAATCCGTTGATGCGCGACGACACTTCCGGCACTTCGACGAAGCGGATCTGCCGGATCGGCGGGCGGCCGCCCCAATACTGGTCGTGCGCCACCAGCGTCAGTGACACGTCGGGACGGAACTCCGCCACCATGTAGGGACCGGTGGTGATGGGCTTGCGAGCCCAGTCCAGCCAGGTGGCTGCTTCTGCGAAGCCGCGGCGCGAGCAGATGTCGCTGCCATACCGCGCGAGCCGTCCTTCCAGCGTGACATCCGGCGTGCGGTTCACGAAGCGCACCGTGTAGCGGTCGATCGCCTCCACCTTCTCCAGCGAAGGCCAATTGCGGCGAGCCACGGCGACCACTTCCGCCGGCAGCTCCTTCCCCTGGAAGCCCTGGCCCGGGATGCGCGTGAACAGCGTACCGGTGGCGCCCGCGCCACCTGTGCCGAACATTCGGTCCGCACCGAAGGAGAACACGACATCCTCGGCCGACATCTCATCGCCGTTGTGAAAGCGCACGCCCTGGCGGAGCGTGAGTTCCACTGTGCGGTCGTCGATGCGGCGCCACTCGGTGGCGAGGCCCGGCACGCTCTCCAGCGCGCCGCGCCAATTGCGGGCGATCAGCCCTTCCCACAGCGAGGAATAGAACACGCGTTCGCCGACATTCGACTGCTCACGCAGCACTTCGAGCGTGTTGCTGTTCACCACCTTCTGCACGGCGATGGTGATGGAGGGGCGCGTGTCGGACTGGCCGACGGCGAAGCGCGGCAGGGTCGATGCGGCGAGCAGGCTCGGCGCAGCCAGAAGGGAACGGCGGGCGATCATGGTCTTGTCTCCTTGGTTCATTCGGCCGCGTCGCGCAGGCGCGGCGCGGGCAGGGCTGATAGGCGTTCATCGAGCCCCGAGGGGGTGGCGCGGAAATGCGTGAGCGTGCGCTCGGCGTGTTTCATGCGGTGCGACAGCGCCTTCTGCGCATAGTCACGCACCACGCCGGCATGGGCGGGTTCGTCCGCCAGATTCTCGAAACAGTGCGGATCTTCGTTGAGGTCGAACAGCAACGGCGGCAGGGCGGCGAAATGCACGTATTTGAAGTCCTCGTCCTGCACCACACACAGGCTGCTCTCATCCATTCCGAGGCCGAGAGCGGTTTCAGGCTTGGAGTAGTGCACGTCGCGGAAGTCGTATTCGTAGAACAGCAGGTCGCGCCAATCCTCGGGCCGTTCGCCGCGCAGCAACGGCAGCAGCGAGGCGCCGTCGCAGGCGCGCGGAATCTGCCCACCCAACGCTTCGAGGATCGTCGGCATCACGTCCACGCTCTCGGTGAAGGCGGATTCAATGCTGCCGGCGCGGGCGCTCACGCCCGCATCCTTCACCACCAGCGGAATCCGGAAGCTCTCGTCCTGGTAGCCAATCTTGCCGAGCAGCCAATGGTCGCCAAGCTGCTCGCCGTGGTCGGAGGTGAAGACGATCATCGTCTCCTCCCACTGACCGGTCTGCACCAGATGGGCGAAGACCTTGCCGAGGCTGTCGTCGATCTCGCTGATCAGCCCGGCATAGGTGGCGCGCATCAGGCGGATGGCGTCATCGTCCAGTGCGGTCACCGAACCGCCCGCGCCATGGAAGAAGCTGCCCTGCGACTGTCCCTGCAGGTAGTGCCGCAGCAGCGGGTGCTGCGTGGCCTCCTGCTGCCAGGTCTCGCGCCGGATCGGCGCGGGCATGTCGGCGGCCGCGTACATCGTGTTGTAGGGCGCGGGCGCGATGAAGGGCGGGTGCGGGCGGTAGTAGCCAAGATGCAGGAACCACGGCTTGCCGTTGCGGCCCTTGAGGTAGGTCAGCGCGCGTTCGGTGAAGAAGGCGCTGTCCGAGAATTCGGCCGGGATGCGGCAGGGCAGGGCGGTGGCGCCTGGTACGGCATCCATGCCTTCCGGCAGCCAGATATCCTCGCGCTTCGCAGGCAGTTCGAAGCCCTTCTGCGCGAGCCAGCCGAAATAGCCATCCATGTTCGGCTCGAAGGCCCCGACGCTGCGGAAGCCGTCCATCAGATCGCCAAGCGTGGTGAAGCGCGGGTCGCGCGGCCCGGTGGTGCGGGGGTCGGGTGTCGTGGTCGTGTAGCCGATCAGTGCGGGATCATAGCCGATCAACCGCAGCGCCTTGCCGAGGTTGGTGTGGCGCGCATCGAGCGGCACGGTGTTCTGCACCGCGCGATGGTTCATCAGGTAAAGGCCGGTGAGGAGCGAGGATCGCGCCGGCCCGCAGGGCACCGCGGTGGTCACGTGGTTACGGAAGGTCACACCCTCACGGCACAGCCGGTCGAGGTTCGGCGTCCGCAGGAAATCCGCACCGAGAGCTGGTACGAAGTCCGCGCGCCACTGGTCCACCACGATGAGAAGCACGTTGCGCCGCTGCGCCATCGCCATCCGCCCCGATCCTGTCGAAGCGCGAATTACCGGTGGGTGCTGACCAACGTGTGACGGTCCTGCTTATCCTTCGTGACAGAAGGCGGGGTCGTGCGCCGCACAAAACGACTCTGCGGATGAGTTTCGTATCTCATCCAGGCCTATCGCCAGCTTGTCGCGCGGCCAGTCCCACCAGGCGAGGCGCAGCAGCGAGGCGCACACGTTTTCGGGAAATCGGAATCGCAGCAGCCGTGCGGGATTGCCCACCATGATGGCGAAGGGCGGCACGTCCTTCGTCACCACCGCGCCGGCGCCGATTGCCGCCCCCGCACCGATGGTGACGCCCGGCAGCACGATCACGCCAGGCCCGAGCCACACATCGGGGCCGAGTGTAACGCGATGCGACCGCCGCCAATCGAAGAAGCCGGCGTCGTCCGGGCCGAGTCCATAGGCGCTGGCGCGGTAGGTGAAGTGGTTCAACGGGGCAGGGCATGTGTGGCTGGATTTCGGCTGCCCGCCGGCATTGCTCGATGCAGGTATTTCATGCTTTCAGGCAGCTATCGGGACGCTGTGAGGAACCGCCCATGACCGCTGATGCGCGCGCGAGCGTGTTCGTCAACGCCACTGATCTCGCCGCTGAATTGGCGGATACGCGCCCGCCAGTGCTGCTCTGCGTGCGCAGCGCGGGGCCGCAAGGGCCGGCGGGCTTCGCCACGAGCCCGCGTATCGCGGGCGCCGTCGATGTCGATCTGCCGACGCAACTCGCCGGTCCGGGCGGCGGCACGCGCGGGAGCCGTCCCCTGCCCGAACTCGCGATTCTGCAACGCGATGCGCGCCGCTGGGGCATCCGCCAGGGCGATCGCGTGGTGCTCTACGACATGGACCGACTGTTGATCGCGGCGCGTGGTTGGTGGCTGCTGCGTTGGGCGGGCATCGCGAATGTGCGATTGCTCGATGGCGCCCTGCCCGCCTGGCTCGCGGCAGCACTGCCCCTGGTGACGCAGGCACCCAACCCGGCACCTGGCGATGTCGTGCTCTCGCCCGGCCACATGGCGGAACTCGATGCGGATGCCGCGCAGACTATCGCGCGGCAGGGCGTGCTGCTCGATAGTCGCGTACGGCCCAACTACATCGGCGCCATCGTGGCCCCCGGTGCGCCGCGTCGCGGGCACATTCCCGGCTCGCTCAGCGCGCCCGCGCCAGACAACCTCACCGAGGCAGGCACTTTCGCCGAGGCTGAGACGCTGCGGCACCTCTACGAAGCGCTCGGCGCGGATGCCACGAAGCCCATCGGCGTGTCCTGCGGCGCCGGCGTGTCAGCGGCGCATAACGTCGCGGCCCTGGCTTCGATCGGTATACAGGCTGCCATGTTCGTGGGTTCCTGGTCCGCCTGGAGTGCGGATCCTGCGCGAACAGTGGTGATTGGGGGGCGTCCGGGCTGAATTGCCCGTTGCGCCATCGCGCAACCTTGCAGAGACTGTGCCCGACCGATGGAGATCACCAAGATGAATCGCCGCCAGCTTCCGCTGCTGCTCGCCGCACCGTTTCTGGTGCCACGTGGCGCGCGCGCCCAGGGCGCCTTCCCGACGCGGCCGCTGCGCATCATCGTGCCCTTTCCCGCGGGTGGCGCGAGCGACGCGATGAGCCGTGCCTTCGCCGACCTCGCCGCGCCGCATCTAGGCCAGCGCGTGCTGGTGGACAATCGCCCAGGTGCCGGCGGCAATATCGGCGTCGAAGCCACGGCGCGCGCGCCGGCCGATGGCTATACGCTCGTGACCAGCGGACCCAACATCATCAACACTCGTTATTTGATTCGTGACACGTCCTTTCGGTGGGAGCGCGACCTTGAATGCCTCGGGCTGATGTTCTCCTCGCCCAACGTGCTGGTGGTGCATCCCTCGCTGCCGGTGCGCACTGTGCCGGAGTTCGTGGCTTACGTGCGCGCCAATCCGGGCAAGCTGAACTTCGCCTCCGCAGGTGCGGGCGGCTCGATCCATCTCTCTGCCGAGATGTTCATGAAAATGACTGGCACGCAGATGGTGCATGTGCCCTATCGCGGCGATGCCTTGGCGCGCGCTGACCTCACCAACGGCGCAGTGCAGGTCATGTTCAACTCCATCGCCACGTCGGTGGAGCCGGTGCGCGTGGGTCAGTGGCGCGGCATCGCCACCACGGGACTGCGTCGCGCGAGCATCCTGCCCGACCTGCCGACGCTTGATGAGGCGGGCCTGCCCGGTTACAGCGTGACGAGCTGGATGGGCCTGTTCGGCCCGAAGGGCATGCCGGCCGATGTGCGTGCCACGCTTCAGCGCGCCTTCGACGCCGCCTTCGCCGACCCTGGCATGCAGGTTGCCGCGACGCGGCTCGGTCAGGACATCATCACCTCGACGCCGGCCGAACATCTCGCCTTCATGCAGCGCCAGGAAGCGGCGTGGAAGCCGATCCTGGAAGGCATCGGCTTCGGCGCATGATCGAGATCTGGTCCGCCCGCACTACCAACGGTCTGCGAGCCTCCATCATGCTGGAGGAGCTCGGCCTGCCCTACCGCGCGCATCTGGTCGATTTCGATGACAAGGACTCGCTGCCAGCCGAGATGCTTGCGATCAACCCATCGGGCAGCGTGCCGGTGATGTGCGATCACGACACGGGCATCGTCATGTCGCAGAGCTTCGCGATCATGCTCCACCTGTGCGAGAAGGCCGGCCGCTTCCTGCCGACTGAGCCCGCCGCGCGCGCCGCGACGCTGCAATGGATGGCTTTCGTGATGACGGATGTCATCGCGGCGACGCATCCGATCTTCGTGCTGAACAGCGAATTGCAGGACACGCCACCGCACATCATCCGCCATTACGAGGGCCGGCTGATGCGTTTCCTCGGCGTCGCCGACGCGCAGCTTGCGAAAGCGCCCTATCTCGCCGGCGACGAGGTGACGGTGGCGGATTTTGCGCTTTACCCAACCGTGGCCTTTCGCACAAAGTTGCTCGACCGCCTCGGCGGCGTTGGCCATTTGCGCGGATGGATGGAACGCATGGCCGCGCGCCCAGCCCTGGCGCGCGGGATGCTCGTGCCGCTCTAACGCCGCGCGGCGCGCCAGACTTCATAGGCCGCGAGCGTCTCGGCATTGGCGGGGTAGGTGCCGGTCAGCGGCGCGCCGGCCTTGATGCGCTCGACGATGAAGGCCTCCATCTCCTCGCGCGCGAAAGCGGCTTCGGCCACCTTCGCAGCATGCGCGGCAGGCACCAGCACCACGCCATTGCCATCGCCCACCAGGATATCGCCCACCATCACGCCGACGCCATCGCAGCCAATCGGCGCGCCGATCTCGACGAAATGCAGGAACAGCGAAGCCGAGGTCGCTGCATTGCCGCGCGCGAACACCGGCAGGTCGATGCCGGAGATCGCCTCGCGGTCCGAGACACAGCCATCGATGACGATCGCCGCGGCGCCGGCGACCTGCGCATAGGTCGCCATGATGTCGCCAAAGACCGAGGCGCGCATGTCCGCGCCCGCATCGATCACCAAAACATCATCTCGGCCGAGCGATTCGAAGGCCTTGTTCTGCAAATCCGGCAGTTCGCCCGCCGCGACACGGGCGCGCAGATCCTCGCGCGTCGGAATGGCGCGCAGCGTGACGGCGCGGCCGACGAAACGCTTCGCCGCACCGATTGGCACGACGTGGCGCATGTGATTGCTGCCGAGTCCCGACTTCGCCATCACGGCGTTGATGGTGGGCACGGCGCAGGCGCGCAGTTGGCGGGCGATGTCGGGGGTCAGTGTCATGGACGAGTCCTTATCAATGGCAACAGACTAGCGCGAATTACCCCACGCGGCACAATTGCCAAATTCGCGCAGGACACCAAGCTCATGCAGACGCTCCGCATCGCCGCCGAGAAGGCCCGCTTCACGCCGCCCCGCCAGGTGACGGACGACACCAGCGTGCTGACACTTAAGAATCTGGCACTGGAGCCGCTGCTGCGCTGGGAGGATTCGCGAATTCTGCCGGGACTCTTTGCCGCCTGGCGGCATGAGCAGGGCGGGCGGCGTTGGAGCTTCACCATCCGCGAGGGCGCCGCCTGGCAGGATGGCAAGCCCTTCGTTGCGCAGGATGTGCTGGAGTTCGTGGAGGGCGTGCTTGGCTCGCTCGACATGTTCGGCATGAAGTGGAGCTACAGCCGTTACCTCGCCGACGCGCGGCTCACGGCGCAGGATGCTCGGAGCGTGGTGGTGGAGAACCCCACGCCCTTCGCCGCCATTCTCGACATTTTCTCCGAGTTCTACCCCTGCCGCCTGACGCCGGAAGGGCTGCCGCTGCTCGGCACGGGTCCGTGGCGGGTGACGGATTATGCAGCCGAGTCGCGCGTGATGCTGCAGCGGATCGTGCCGGGAGAGGGCCCCAGGCGCATCGATTTCCGTGCTGTGCCCCACGCCGAGGATCGGCTCGCGCTGCTGCGCGCGGGAGAGGTGGATGTCGCGATGAATCTCGAACGGGTCGCGGCGCGGCTGCCCTTCGAAGCGCCCTTCACCTGGGGGCGCGCGGTGAACACGCTTTCCGTCATGTACTACCTCAACTGCTTCCGCGGGATATTCACGTCGCCCGCGGCACGGATGGCGGCGAACCTCGCGCTCGATCGCCGCGCGATGGTGGAGGAGGTGTTCCACGGCCTCGGCCAGCTTTCGACCAGCGTGGTCAGCCCGATGCATCTGGGCGGCCGCACGGCAGCACTCGCGCCGATCGCCCACGATCCGGAACGTGCGAAGCGCCTGTTGGAGGGGCTGCACGTTGAGAGCCCGCTGCTGCTGCGCACGCCCGAAACCCTGCCGGAGAAGGCGCTCGAGATCAGCACGCGCGTTGCCGCCGCGCTGGAAGCCATCGGCCTGCCCTGCCGGATCGAGGTGCAGCCCGACCGCCCGGAATATGCGCGCGAGGTCGGGCGCAAGAACATCGGCGACCTCGCCATCTTCGACAGCTCGCCGCACAGCAGCTTTCGTGTGCTGAACGACAAGATTTCCTCGGCCGTGCAGGGCGTCTGGTGGCAGGGGCATGACGATCCGGCGTTGGAGACGATGATCCTCCGCGCCAGTCACGCCGTCGAGGATCTGGCGCGCGAGGAAGCTTATGCGCGCTGCCTGCGGCAACTGCACGCAAACCCGCCTTGGCTTTACCTGTTCCACCCGATCGACGTGTATGGCGCGGCATCGGGCGCGCCGTCGATGGCCCTCGACTCCAAGGGCATGCTGAGCCTCAGGCGGTGAGCGGCTTGCGCTCCGTCGCCTTATCGAGCGTGCCCGCCGCGCCACGATCGGGAACAGGTCGAAGACCTCGAAGAACACCTTCGAGCCACGCGGTGCCGCGGCCAGCGAGGTTTCGAGATTCTCCCGTACAGTGAGGCAGGGAAAGACCTCGCGCCCTTGCGGCACATAGCCGATGCCGGCGCGCGTGCTCGGCCGGCGGCGTGCGCTTGATGTCGCGGCCCACCCAGGTGATCGAAGCCTTGCGCACGCGCTCGAGCCCCACGCCCGCGCGCAGCGAGGGGGACTTTCCAAGCTCTTGCGCCCGAGCACGACGGTAACGCGCCCGGCTCCGCCACTGGCGAAACGCCGTGCGGTTACAGGCTCGCGCCTCATGGCAGGTCGAAGGTGTCGACGTTCAATATCCAGAGCACGCTGCGTTCGATTGAACGCAGGGTGCTCTGGAAACCTTCAAATCTGGAGCTGTAGATTCGCCTAGATGATTCTATCTGAACGCACATTACCCCGGCGGCCCAAATACAATTCAGCGATGCGCGGGTCGTTCTGCGCATGATCGATGCAGCCCTCGCTCTGTACGTTTCCCTCGAACAGGCCCTCCATTGCCGTTTGCTTGTGCAGATGAGTGCGACGCAATGCGGATGTGCTGCGTCCCGGCGTTACTG
>Ga0209591_10003577_pt1 | contig 17972 bp, 15 predicted proteins | sample MAT01_FD_187207 | JGI IMG/M metagenome (GOLD analysis project Ga0209591, IMG submission 187207) | Freshwater microbial communities from Lake Fryxell liftoff mats and glacier meltwater in Antarctica - MAT-01 (SPAdes) (version 2) | ecosystem: Environmental > Aquatic > Freshwater > Ice > Liftoff... | reverse complement strand
CCATGGCCGACATCTTTCTTGATGGCAAGACAGTTTCCGTTCCCGATGGCAGCATGGTCATGCATGCAGCCGACGCAGCGGGCACCTACATCCCGCACTTCTGCTATCACAAGAAGCTGAGCATCGCGGCCAACTGCCGTATGTGCCTAGTGGACATCGAGAAGATGCCCAAGCCCATGCCCGCCTGTGCCACGCCGGTGACGAATGGCATGGTGGTGCGCACGAAGAGCGAGAAGGCGCTGAAGGCGCAGCAGTCGGTGATGGAGTTCCTGCTCATCAACCACCCGCTGGACTGCCCCATCTGCGACCAGGGCGGCGAGTGCCAGCTGCAAGACTTGGCGGTGGGCTACGGCAAGAGCGCCAGCCGCTACCAGGAAGAAAAGCGCGTCGTGTTCCACAAGGATGCGGGCCCGCTCGTCGGCATGGAAGAGATGAGCCGGTGCATTCATTGCACCCGCTGCGTGCGTTTTGGCCAGGAAGTGGCCGGCGTCATGGAGCTCGGCATGGTCAACCGCGGTGAGCACAGCGAGATCACCACGGTGGCCGGCACCACCATCGACAGCGAGCTCTCGGGCAACATGATCGACATCTGTCCGGTCGGGGCGCTGACGAGCAAGCCTTTCCGCTACAGCGCGCGCACCTGGGAGCTCTCGCGAAGGAAGTCAGTGTCTCCGCACGACAGCACCGGTGCCAACCTCATCGTGCAGGTCAAGGGCAGCCGAGTGATGCGCGTGGTGCCGCTGGAGAACGAAGACGTCAACGAGTGCTGGATCTCTGACCGCGACCGCTTCAGCTACGAAGCGCTGAACGGCGATTCGCGCCTGATGCAGCCGATGATCAAGCAGGGCGGGCAGTGGCGAACGGTGGACTGGAACACCGCGCTGGCCTATGTGGCCGACGGGCTGAAGCGCGTGAAGGCCGAGTTCGGCGCCGAGCCGGGTGCGGGCATCGGCGCGCTGGGCCATGTCGGCAGCACCGTGGAAGAGCTGCACCTGCTGGCCAAGCTGGTGCGCGGCCTGGGCAGCGAGAACATCGACCACCGCCTGCGCCACGCCGACTTCAGCGCAGCACCCGCCGGCAGTGCGCGATGGCTGGGCACGACCATCGTTTCGCTGGCCACGCTTCAGCGCGTGTTCGTCATCGGCAGCTTCCTGCGCAAGGACCATCCGCTGTTCGCGCAGCGCATCCGCCAGGCCGTGCGCCGCGGTGGGCAGGTGTTCAGCCTGAACGCGGTGCACGACGACTGGGCCATGCCGCTGGCCGGCACGCTGACAGCCGCGCCCGCAGGCTGGGCGCAGCAGCTGGCCGAAGTGGCCGCCGCCGTGGCGCAGGCGCGCAGTGTGGCGGCGCCGGCCGCTGCCGCCGCAACCACCCCGGGCCCGCATGCCCAGGCCGTGGCCAGCGCGCTGCTTTCGGGCGATCCTGCGCAAGGACGCAAGGCCGTGCTGCTGGGCAATGCCGCCGCACAGCACCCGCAGGCGGCGCAACTGCTGGCGCTGGCCGGCTGGATTGCCGAACAAACCGGCGCCTCCGTCGGCTACCTCGGTGACGGTGCCAACGCCGTGGGCGCGCAGCTCGTGGCTGCCATGCCCGGCCCGGGCGGCCTGAACGCCGGACAGATGCTGACGCAGCCGATGAAGGCGCTGTTGCTGCTGAACACAGAACCCGTGCTCGACGCCGCCGATGCCGCCGCCGCGCGCAGAGCGCTGGGTGCTTCTGGGTTGGTCGTGGGCCTCACGCCGTTCAAGGACACGATGGCCGATGTGGCCGATGTGCTGCTGCCCATCGCGCCTTTCAGCGAAACGGCGGGCTGCTTCGTCAACGCCGAAGGCCGCCTGCAGAGTTTCCACGGCGTGGTCAAGCCAGCCGGCGAAGCGCGCCCGGGCTGGAAGGTGCTGCGGGTGCTGGGCAACATGCTCGGCCTGCCGGGCTTTGCTTTCGAGAGCGCAGAAGAAGTGCGCGCCGATGCGCTGGGCGATATGGCCACGCTGCCAGAGCGCCTGGACAACCGCGCCGATGGCGCTGCGCTGGACGCCGCGCTGCCTGCGCAAGCCGTCGGCTTGCAGCGAATTGCCGACGTGCCCATCTACACCAGTGATGCCATCGTGCGCCGCGCGGTGTCATTACAGCTCACGGCCGACGCCAAGGGCCCGGTCGTGGGTCTGCCGGCAGCGCTGTGGCAGCAGCTCGGCCTGGCCGCTGGCGCCAGGGTGCGCCTGTCGCAGGGCGAGGGCAGCGTGGTGTTGCCGGCGCAGGAGGACGCCAGCCTGGCCGCAGATGCGGTGCGCGTGGCCGTAGGCCACCGGGCCACCTCGTCGCTGGGTGCGATGTTCGGCGCCATCACCGTGGAAAGGGCCTGAACATCATGTTCGACGGCCTGCATCAGTTCGGCAATGCCACCCTCGGCACCGGTCTGTGGCTGGTGGTGTGGACCTTGATCAAGATCTTTGCGGTGGTGTTGCCGCTGATGGGCTGCGTGGCCTACCTCACTTTGTGGGAACGCAAGGCCATCGGCTGGACCCAGATCCGCCCCGGCCCCAACCGCGTGGGCCCCTTCGGCCTGCTGACGCCGATTGCCGATGCGGTGAAGTTGATCTTCAAGGAGATCATCCGCCCCACCGCAGCTCACAAGAGCCTGTTCTTTCTCGGCCCGGTGATGACCATCATGCCGGCGCTCGCCGCCTGGGCTGTCATCCCGTTCGGCCCTGATGTGGCGCTGGCCAACATCAACGCCGGCCTGCTGTTCATCATGGCCATCACCTCGATGGAGGTCTACGGCGTCATCATCGCCGGCTGGGCCAGCAACTCGAAGTACGCCTTTCTCGGCGCGCTGCGGGCTTCGGCGCAGATGGTCAGTTATGAAATCGCGATGGGCTTTTGCCTCGTCGTCGTGCTGATGGTCTCGGCCAGCATGAACCTGAGCGAGATCGTGGCCGTGCAGGGCCGCGGCACCTTCGCCGACATGGGCCTCGGTTTCCTGAGCTGGAACTGGCTGCCGCTGCTGCCCATCTTCGTCATCTTCTTCATCAGCGGCCTGGCCGAGACCAACCGCCACCCCTTCGATGTTGTTGAAGGGGAGTCCGAGATCGTCGCCGGCCACATGATCGAGTACAGCGGCATGAGCTTTGCCATGTTCTTCCTGGCCGAGTACGCGAACATGCTCCTGGTGAGCATGCTCACCACGCTGCTCTTTCTGGGTGGCTGGCTCAGCCCCGTGGGCTTCCTGCCCGACGGCTGGTTCTGGCTGGCGGCCAAGGTGTTCGTGGTGGCCACCATGTTCCTGTGGGTGCGCGCCACATTCCCCCGCTTCCGCTACGACCAGATCATGCGTCTGGGCTGGAAGATCTTCATTCCGCTCACGCTGATCTGGCTCGTCGTGGTCGGCCTGTGGATCCAGTCCCCCTTCAACATCTGGCATTGAAAGACAGGCCCTCATGTCGAGCATTGCTGCCATCAAGGACGTCGTTTCCAGCCTCTTTCTCACCGAGCTTCTCAAGGGCATGGCGCTGACCGGGCGCCACTTCCTTTCGAAGAACATCACGGTGCAGTTTCCGGAAGAGAAGACACCGCAGAGCCCGCGCTTCCGCGGCTTGCACGCGCTGCGCCGCTACGAAAACGGCGAAGAACGCTGCATCGCCTGCAAGCTGTGCGAGGCCGTCTGCCCGGCGCTGGCCATCACCATCGAGAGCGAAGTGCGCCAGGACGGCAGCCGCCGCACCACGCGCTACGACATCGACCTGACCAAGTGCATCTTCTGCGGCTTCTGCGAAGAAAGCTGCCCGGTGGACAGCATTGTCGAGACGGCTCACTTCGAATACCACGGTGAAAAGCGCGGCGACCTGTACTTCACGAAAGACATGCTGCTGGCCGTGGGCGACCGTTTCGAGAAGGACATTGCCGCCAACCTCGCGGCCGATGCGCCTTATCGCTGAGCGCCAGCAGCCCCTGACTGCTTATTGCTTATTGCTGACTGCTGACTGCCGACTGCCGAGCTGACACCCGAGAACAAGGCTGCCACCAGAGAGCCCCGCACCCATGAACACCATCACCGGTCTTTTCTACGTCTTCTCGACGGTGCTGCTTTTTGCAGCCTTCCGCGTCATCACCGCGCGCAGCACGGTGGTTGCGGCACTGTTTCTCGTGCTCAGCTTCTTCAGTGCCAGCTGCATCTGGATGCTGCTGCGCGCCGAGTTCCTGGCCATCACGCTGGTGCTGGTCTACGTCGGCGCGGTGATGGTGCTGTTTCTGTTCGTGGTGATGATGCTGGACGTCAACACCGACAAGTTCCGCGAAGGTTTCTGGACGCATCTGCCGCTGGCTGGGCTCGTGGGCGCGGTGATCGCGTTGCAAATGGCCCTGGTGCTGATGCGCGGTTTCCAGCTCGAAGCGCCAGCCGCCACCGCCCGAGACCTGGAGATGGGCAACACCAAGCTGCTGGGCATCGAGCTTTACACGCACTACCTGTACCCGCTGCAATTGGCGGCGGTGCTGCTGCTGGTGGCCATCATCGCGGCCATTGCGCTGACGCTGCGCGCGCGCAAGGACAGCCGCCGCATGGACCCCGGGCAGCAGGTGCGCGCCAAGAAGGCCGACCGCGTGCGGCTGGTGAAGATGGACCCAACCATCGAAGCACCTTCGGCGCCCAAGCAGGAAGGCGGCACACCATGACGCTGGGCGTCATCACGCTCGGGCATTACCTCAGCCTGGGCGGCATTCTCTTTGCGCTGTCGGTCATCGGCATCTTCCTGAATCGCCGCAATCTGATCGTGTTGTTGATGGCCATCGAGCTGATGCTGTTGGCCGTGAACCTGAACTTCATCGCCTTCTCGCATTACCTGCCACTGGAGGCCGACCGCATGGCCGGGCAGGTGTTCGTGTTCTTCATCCTCACGGTGGCGGCGGCCGAAGCGGCCATCGGCCTGGCCATCCTGGTGGTGCTGTTCCGCAACCGCGCCTCGATCAACGTCGAAGAGCTCGACGAATTGAAGGGCTAGTCATGGCCATCTCACAGAACTTACTGCTCACCGTGGTCCTGGCGCCGCTGGCCGGCGCCTTGATCGCCGGCCTGGCCGGCAAGGCCGTGGGCCACCGTGGTGCTCATACCTTCACCATCCTCGGGGTGCTCATCGCCTTCGTCGGCTCTTGCATCGTGCTGTCGCAGGTGGCAGGTGGGGCGCGTTTCAACGAGACGCTCTACGAATGGGCCGTGGTCGGCAAGACGGTGATGGAAGTCGGCTTCATGGTCGACGGTCTTACGGCCATGATGATGGTGGTGGTGACCTTCGTCTCGCTGATGGTGCACGTCTACACCATCGGCTACATGGAAGGCGACCCCGGTTACCAGCGCTTCTTCAGCTACATCAGCCTCTTCACTTTCAGCATGTTGATGCTCGTGATGAGCAACAACTTCCTGCAGCTGTTCTTCGGCTGGGAAGCGGTGGGTCTGATGAGCTATCTGCTCATCGGTTTCTGGTTCAAGCGGCCCACGGCCGTCTTCGCCAACATGAAGGCCTTCCTGGTGAACCGGGTGGGCGACTTCGGCTTCATCCTGGGCATCGGCCTGCTGGTGGCCTACACGGGTTCGCTGAATTACACGGAAGTCTTCGCCAAGGGGCCAGAACTCGCCCAGGTCGCCTTTCCGTATCCGATGTGGGGCGACGGGTGGATGCTCATCACCGTGATCTGCATTTGCCTCTTCATCGGCGCCATGGGCAAGAGCGCGCAGTTCCCGCTGCACGTGTGGCTGCCCGATTCGATGGAAGGCCCGACGCCGATCTCGGCGCTGATCCACGCCGCCACGATGGTGACCGCCGGCATCTTTATGGTGGCGCGCATGTCGCCGCTGTTCGAGCTGAGCGACACGGCTCTCAACTTCGTGCTCGTCATCGGCGCCATCACGGCGCTGTTCATGGGCTTCCTGGGCATCATCCAGAACGACATCAAGCGCGTGGTGGCCTATTCCACGCTGTCGCAGCTGGGTTACATGACGGTGGCGCTGGGCCTCTCGGTCTACGGTGTGGCGGTGTTCCACCTCATGACGCATGCCTTCTTCAAGGCGCTGCTGTTTCTGGCCGCCGGTAGCGTGATCATGGGCATGCACCACGATCAGGACATCCGCAACATGGGCGGCCTGCGAAAGTACATGCCGGTGACCTGGATCACTGCGTTGCTGGGAACGCTTGCGCTCATCGGCACACCGCTGTTCGCCGGCTTCTACAGCAAGGACAGCATCCTGATCGCTTCGCACCACAGCACGCTGCCGGGCGCCACGTTCGCGATGGTGGCGATCTATGCCGGCGTGTTCGTCACGGCCTTCTATTCCTTCCGCATGTACTTCCTGGTCTTTCATGGCGAAGAGCGTTTTCGCCACAAGCCATTCCCTGCGGAAGACGACCACGCCCATGACGGGCATGGCGCTCATCACGACCCCACGCCGCACGAATCACCCTGGGTGGTAACGGCGCCGCTCGTGTTGCTGGCCATTCCTTCGGTGCTGATCGGCTTCATGGCCATTCAGCCCATGCTCTTCGGTGAGTTCTTCAAGGACGCCATCGTGGTGGATGCCGCGAAGCACCCGGCCATGGCCGCGCTGGCGCAAGAATTCCAGGGCGCCGCAGCGATGGCGCTTCACGGTCTGCAGACGCTGCCGTTCTGGCTGGCCTTGGCCGGTGTCGTCATGGCTTGGTGGTTCTATTTGAAACAGCCGGCCATTCCCGCAGCCATCGGCAAGGCGCTCAGCCCGCTGGTGCGCGTGCTCGAGAACAAGTACTACCTCGACGCCTTCAACGAACACGTGCTGGCCCGAGGCTCGCGCCTCATTGGCACCGGCTTGTGGAAGTTCGGTGATCAGACCGTCATCGACGGCGCGGTCAACGGCCTGGCCGGGCTGGTGGTGCGCATTTCAGGCGTGGTGCGGCAACTGCAGACCGGCCACCTGTACCAGTACGCGCTGGTGATGCTGCTGGGCATCTTTGGCCTGCTCACCTGGCAGCTGTGGCCGTACTTCAGCAGCCTGATGCGCTGAGCCTCGGCCCGAGCCCGAGCGAACAAGACAGAAAGAACAAGAAATGGGTCTGCTGAGCCTTGCCATCTGGTTGCCGGTGTTCTTCGGCGCGCTGCTGCTCGCCGTGGGCCGCGACCAGCATGCCGGCGTTGCGCGTGCCGTGGCGCTGGTCGGTGCCGTGGCGTCTTTCCTGGTGACGCTGCCGTTGATCACGCGCTTCGACACCACCACGGCGGCGATGCAGTACGTCGAGAAGTTTTCGTGGATCGAGCGCTTCAACGTCAACTACCACCTCGGTGTGGACGGCCTGTCGGTGTGGTTCGTGCCGCTCACGGCCTTCATCACCGTCATCGTCGTCATCGCGGCCTGGGAAGTGATTCAGGAGCGCGTGGCGCAATACCTGGGTGCCTTCCTCATCTTGAGCGGCCTGATGATCGGCGTGTTCTGCGCGCTCGACGGCATGCTGTTCTACGTGTTCTTCGAGGCCACGTTGATTCCGATGTACATCATCATCGGTGTCTGGGGCGGGCCGAAACGGGTCTACGCGGCCTTCAAGTTCTTCCTGTACACGTTCGCCGGCAGCCTGCTGATGCTCGTGGCGCTGGTCTATCTGTACTATAAGAGCGGCGGCAGTTTCGAAATTCTGGTCTGGCACAAGTTGCCACTGCCGCTCGGCGCGCAGACGCTGCTCTTCTTCGCCTTCTTCGCCGCTTTCAGCGTGAAGGTGCCGATGTGGCCGGTGCACACCTGGCTGCCCGATGCGCACGTTGAAGCGCCCACCGGCGGCTCGGTGGTGCTGGCGGCCATCATGCTGAAGCTGGGCGCCTACGGCTTCCTGCGTTTCTCGATGCCCATTGCGCCCGACGCCGCGCGTGAATTCGACTGGCTCATCATCACGCTCAGTCTCGTGGCCGTGCTCTACATCGGCCTCGTGGCCCTGGTGCAGCAGGACATGAAGAAGCTGGTGGCCTACAGCTCCATTGCGCACATGGGCTTCGTCACCCTGGGCTTCTTCATGTTCAACCAGCTCGGCGTGGTGGGCGGCATCGCGCAGATGATCAGCCATGGCTTCGTGTCGGGCGCGATGTTCTTGTGCATTGGTGTTCTCTACGACCGCATGCACAGCCGCGACATCGCCAGCTACGGCGGTGTGGCCAACACGATGCCCAAGTTCGCGGCTTTTGCGGTGCTGTTTGCAATGGCCAACTGCGGCCTGCCGGGCACGGCCGGCTTCGTGGGCGAATGGATGGTCATCCTGGGCGCTGTGGAATACAACTTCTTCATCGCCTTGCTGGCCGCCACGACGCTGATCTTCGGCGCCGCCTACACGCTGTGGATGGTCAAGCGCGTGTACTTTGGTGATGTTGCCAACGACCAAGTGCGGGCCCTGCAAGACATCAACGGCCGTGAATTTCTGATGCTGGGCCTGTTGGCCGCGGCGGTGCTGTGGATGGGCCTCTACCCCAAGCCCTTCACCGACGTCATGAACGTCTCGGCGAGCGAGCTGCTGCAGCACGTGGCGCGGCCCAAGCTGAACTGACGGCCGAAAGAAGACAAACAACATGACAGCTTTGAACTGGCAGGTCGTACTACCCGAGATATGGCTGCTGCTGGCCGCCTGCGCGGTGTTGCTGATCGACGTTTTCAACGAGCACCCCGAACGCCGTCCGACCTTCTGGCTGACGCAGGTGGCTATCGCCGTCTTCGCGCTGCTGCAGCTGCAGGGCTACATGGCCGGCACCACGGCGTACGGCATGCAGGGCATGGTGGTGGTCGACCCGATGGGCCGTCTGCTGGCTTTCTTCGCGGCGCTGAGCGTGATGGCCACGCTGGCCTACGCGCGCCCCACGCTGGCCGCGCGCGACATGCAGAAGGGCGAGTTCTACACACTCACGCTTTTCGTGCTGCTGGGCATCAGCGTGATGTGCTCGGCCAACAACTTCCTCGTTGTCTACCTCGGGCTGGAGCTGATGAGCCTGAGCCTGTATGCGCTGACCGCGCTGCGCCGCGACCACGCCATCAGCACCGAAGCCGCGATGAAGTACTTCGTGCTGGGCGCGCTGGCCAGCGGCTTTTTGCTCTACGGCCTGAGCATGATGTACGGTGCCACCGGCTCGCTGGAGATTCCGCGTGTGTTCGACCGCATCGCCACCGGCAGCATCAACAAGGAAGTGCTGGTCTTCGGCGTCGTGTTCGTCGTCGCTGGTCTGGCCTTCAAGCTGGGCGCCGCGCCCTTTCACATGTGGGTGCCCGACGTCTATCAGGGCGCGCCCACGGCGGTCACGCTGCTGATCGGCGGCGCGCCCAAGTTCGCCGCCTTCGCCATCACCATCCGGCTGTTGGTCGAAGGCATGCTGGGCTTGGCCATCGACTGGCAGCAGATGTTCATCGTGCTGGCGGTGGCGTCGCTGGCCATCGGCAATCTGGCGGCCATTGCACAGACCAACTTGAAGCGCATGCTGGCCTACAGCACCATCTCGCAGATGGGCTTCATCGTGCTGGGCTTGAGCGCCGGGGTCGTCAGCGGCAACACGCTGAGCGCGGGCAATGCCTACAGCTCTTCAATGTTCTACCTGGTGGCCTACGTGCTGACCACGCTGGGCACCTTCGGGCTCATCATGTTCCTCAGCCGGCAGGGCTTCGAGAGCGAAGAGATCAACGACTTCGCCGGCCTTGCCAAGCGCAGCCCCTGGCTGGCCGGGGTGATGACGGTCTTCATGTTCTCGCTGGCCGGGGTGCCGCCGATGGTGGGCTTCTTCGCCAAGCTGGCCGTCATTCAGGCGCTGGTGACGACGAATGTGCCTTTGTATATCGGCCTGGCCGTGGCGGCGGTGATGTTCTCGCTGATCGGCGCCTTCTACTACCTGCGCGTGGTGAAGGTCATGTGGTTCGACGAACCCACGCAGACAGCGCCGGTGTGGCAGACCCAGGGCGTGACGCTGCTGCTGGCGGCCAACGGCGCGGCGGTGTTCCTGTTCGGCCCCTTCTCGGGCGGCATCATGGCCATGTGTCGCGACGCCATCGTCGCGGCCTTGAGCAGTTGAGCAGCTGAGCAGTTGGCAGTTGACCCGCTGAGCTGAAGCGAATCGTGGCCACCGACGACACGCATTTGATCGAACGCGCCACGGGCGAAAGCACCGTGTTGCACCGTGGCTGGATAGAGTTGCGCCAGGACACGGTAGTCTTGCCCGACGGCACCCCGGCCACGCGTGAATACCTGCGCCACAGCGGTGCGGTTGCGGTGGTGCCCTTGCTGGACGATGGCACCGAGATGCGGCTGGTGCTGGTGCGCCAGTACCGCTACCCGGTGCAGAAGGTGCTGCTCGAGTTCCCGGCCGGCAAGCTGGAATCTGGCGAAGACACGCTGCTCTGCGGCCAACGCGAACTGCAGGAAGAAACCGGCTACGTGGCGCATGAATGGGCCTTTGGCGGTGAAATCCACAATGCCGCGGCCTATTCCACCGAGAGCATCTGGATCTGGTTCGCGCGCGGCTTGCAGCCCGGCCCGGCGCGGCCCGACAGCGGCGAATTCGTCGAGACCGTGACGCTGACGCTGGCCGAACTGGAAGCCCTGTGCGACCGAGGCGAGCTGCCCGACGTGAAGACGCAGATCGGCCTGCACTGGCTGCAACGCTGGCAGGCCGGCAAGATGTCATTGACCTGGCAGAGCGGCGCTGCCAAGGCCAGCCTATGATGACGCCACGATGAAAGTGTTGAATTTGCGCTGTGCCAACGGCCATGGCTTCGAAGGCTGGTTCACCTCGGAGGACGATTTCCTCAGCCAGAACGGTCGCGCGTTGATCGAGTGCCCGCTGTGCGCAGACCGTGTCATTGCCCGCCTGCCTTCGGCGCCACGCCTGAACCTCTCTGGCGCCCGCGACTTGACGCCGCCGCCGGGCGCACCTCCCGTCAACACCGAACCTGCGGCTAACACCACACCTGAACAGGTGCAGGCTGCCTACCTGCACGGCATACGCCAGTTGCTGGCGCGCACCGAAGACGTGGGCCCGCGTTTTCCTGAAGAAGCGCGACGCATCCACTACGGCGAAGTACCCAACCGCGGCATACGCGGCCATGCCACGCCGCAAGAGCGCGAGGCGCTGCGAGATGAAGGCATCGACACCATGGCGCTGGCAGTACCGCGCGGGCTGGACGGCCCGGTGCAATAGGGCGGTCTACGGTCTACAGCACGCGGCCCGGGTTCAGCAGTCCCTGCGGGTCGAAGGCGGTCTTGATGCCGCGCATCAACTGCATCGCCACGGGCGACTTGCGCCGCGCCAGCTCTTCGCGCTTCAACAGGCCGATGCCGTGTTCTGCGCTGAAGGAGCCGCCATGGCGCGCCACGGTGTCGAAAACAACCGTGTTCACTGCATGTTCCTGTTCTGCGAGAAAGCGCCGGCCGTCTTGGCCATCTTGGCCGCTGGGCGCCTGCACGTTGTAGTGCAGGTTGCCGTCGCCCAGATGGCCGAAATTCACGAGCCGCACGCCGGGAAACTGCGCTTGCAGCAAGGCATCGGCTTCGGCCACGAAGGCAGGAATGGCAGACACCGGCACCGAAACATCATGCTTGATGTTCGGGCCTTCTTCGGCCTGCGCCAGCGGAATGCTTTCGCGCACATGCCACAGCGCCTGGCTCTGCGCCAGGCTTTCGGCCACCACGGCATCCGCCACCGTGCCGGCTTCGAGTGCCGCACCGAGCAGGCCCTCGAAGGCCTCGCGGGCATGGGCCTCGCTGTGCATATCGCTGTACTCCAGCAGCACCGTCCATTCGGCGTGCGGCAGCGGGCGGGGCAGGGCGGGGAAATGTTGCGCTGTCAGCTCCAGCGCGTAGCGGCCCATCATCTCGAAGCCGGTAAGCCCGGCGCCCAGCCGCGCCCGCGCCAGCTGCAGCAGGGCCACGCAATCGGCCACGGTGTTGCACGCCGCCAGTGCGGTGCCGGTGGCTGCCGGCAACGGCGCCAGCTTCATGGTGGCGGCCGTGATGATGCCCAGCGTGCCTTCGCTGCCGATGAAGAGGTCGCGCAGGTCGTAGCCGGTGTTGTCCTTGCGCAGGCCGCTCAGCCCTTCCCAGACCTCGCCTTGCGCAGTCACCACTTCCAGGCCCAGGCACAGATCGCGGGCATTGCCCCAGCGCAGCACCTGCGTGCCGCCGGCGTTGGTGGCCAGGTTGCCGCCCAGCGTGCAGCTGCCCTCGGCGGCCAGGCTCAGCGGGAAGAGATGGCCACGTTCGGCGGCCGCCTGCTGCAGCGCTTGCAGCACACAGCCGGCCTCGGCGGTGAAGGTGAGGTTGGCATCGTCGATGGCACGGATGCGATTCATGCGTTGCAGGCTCAGCAGCACCTGCGTGCCGCTGGCATCGGGCACACCGCCGCCTACCAGGCCGGTGTTGCCGCCCTGCGGCACGATGGCGGTGCCCTGGGCCGCGCAGGCCTTCACCACGGCGGCCACTTCGGCGGTGCTGGCCGGACGCACGACAGCCAGTGCCTTGCCGTGCCAGCGGCGTCGCCAGTCCTGCTCCCACGCCGAGAGGTCGCCCTCGGTGAGCACGTGGGCAGCACCCACAGCGGCACGCAGCTTGCCGAGCAGCGGACTCAAGCCGGCGCCTCTCCGGGTTTCTTCGCCGTCTCTGCAACAGCGGTCCCTGCGGCCGCTTTTTCTGCAGCAGCCTTCTCTACCGCAGCCAACTCGGCGCCATTGCGCAGGCGCCAGCGGATGTAGATGCCGCTGACGACAAAGAGCACCAGGCTCAACACCACCTCGATCACGGCCAGAGCTTGACCGATGCCACTTTCGGTGGTGGCGCGCACCACACCTTCCATGAAGTACAGCCAGATCAGCAGGCTCAGCCAGCGAAAGGTGTACATGCGGTGGCGCAGTAGCCCGGCCACGCACAGCACCAGCGGCAGCACTTTCAGCGCCAGCGTGCCACTGCCGGTGGGGGCCAGCCACAGCTCCCAGGCCAGGCCCAGGACGATCAGCGCCAGCAGCGCGGCCAGCGCTGCGGCGCGGGTGCTGCGCACCACGGCATCGGCGGCGCGGCGCGGGCCTTGTTGAGGTGTCATGCGGCATCATAGCCAGCATGAACATGACTCCCGGCCCGCAGGGTCGCCCGGACAGCGACTTGAAAGGCCCGCTCGCCACGCAAATTCAAACCCAGATGGCGCTGCTGCTGCAGACCCTGCGCGACTGGCCATGGTTCGACACGCTGCGCACCTTGCGCCAGCGTTTCGGTGAAGACCGGCTGGGCGTCACCGCTGGCAGCCTGACCTTCACGACGCTGATTGCTTTGGTGCCGCTCGTCACGGTGATGCTGGCCATCTTCACGGCCTTCCCGATGTTCTCGGGCGTCGAGGCGGCGCTGCAGAAGTACTTCCTGCAGAACCTGGTGCCCGACGGCATCGCGAGCCCGGTTCTGCGTTCGCTCACCCTGTTCGCATCGAAAGCGCGTGGCGTCGGCACAGTGGGTTTGGTGCTGCTGGTGATGACCGCGGTGGCCATGGTGCTGACGATCGATCGCACACTGAACGCCATCTGGCGTGTGCGTCGTTCAAGGCCCATCGCGCAGCGCATCCTCGTCTACTGGGCTGGCCTGACGCTGGGGCCGTTGGTGCTTGGCGTCAGCGTGTCGCTCACCTCTTACGCCGTGTCGGCCTCTCGCGGTTTGGTCGACGGCCTGCCGGGCGGGGTGAGCTATCTGCTCGCCATCGCTCAATTCCTGCTTTTCGCGGCAGCCACGGCGGCGATGTTTCACTACGTTCCCAACACCGCGGTGCGTTGGCGCCATGCCTGGGCCGGTGGCCTGTTCGTGGCTGCGGCTTTCGAAGGCGCGAAGGAGGCCCTGGCCTGGTATGTGGACGCCGTGCCGACCTTCTCTGCGGTGTACGGTGCCTTTGCCACGCTGCCTATTCTGCTGCTGTGGGTGTACCTGGCCTGGGTCATCGTGCTGCTGGGCGCGGTGATTGCAGCCTATGCGCCCAGCCTGCAGATGCGTGTGGCCGCGCGCCCTGCCGTGCCGGGGTGGCGCTTTGAGTTGGCACTGGCCGTGTTGCGCCTGCTGGAAGCTGCACGCCACGCTCCGCAGCATGGCCTTTCGCTGGCTGCTTTGGTGGAAGCGCTGCGTGCCGACCCGCTGCAGCTCGAGCCGGTGGTGGACCTGCTGACAGAAATGGACTGGGTGCAGCGCCTGGACGAAAGTGGCAGTGCGCGCCATGTGTTGCTGTGCGACCCCGAGCGCACGCCGTTGGCAGAGCTGATGAACCGCACACTGCTGGCCCCCAGCGCCACAGCGGCCGGCTTTCGTCGCAGTGCGTCGTTCGAGAAGCTGATGCTCGCCGACGCCTTGGGCGTTTGACGAGCGATGCACCCGCGGCAGCGCGAACCCGGAGTCACCGAGCGCTACGCCTGCACTAAGCCTGCACTAAGCCTGCACTAAGCCAGCGCGCTACGCACCACAGCCAGTACCGCATCGGGTGCTTCGGCCATCAGCGCGTGGCCGGCCGTCAGCGTGTGTACTTTCGCATTCAGGCGCTGTGCCACTTCTTTTGCGCCGCGCGGCTGCGTCATCTGGTCGGCCTGGCCCAGCACCATCGCGGCTGGACATCGCACGCGGCCGGCGGCATCCAGACCGGCCGTGTAGTTGTTGCAGGCCGAGAAGTCGGTGTGGAAGAGCCGCGCATCGCCTTGCGCCGCCAGCACCTGGTGCATCAAGGCGCGGCTGCTGCCGTGCAACCACATGCCGGGGCCGGGGTAGCCGGGCTTGGAAGCCAGCGTTGAAATCGAATAGCTCGTCACCCGGTCGATGGCGGCCGCGCTGTTCGTGAGCGACAGGTCCAGCAGCACCTGCGGCACCGGCATCGGCACGCAGCTGCCCAGCATCACCAGGCGCGTGGCGCGTTCGGGCGCGCGTGCCGCGGCTTCCAGCGCCACCAGCGAGCCCATGCTGTGGCCGGCCAGTGCGGCCTGCTGCACGTCGGCGGCGCTCATCAGGGCCAGCAGCCAGGTGGCCATGTCCTCGACGCTGGCAAGCGCCGGGCCGGCGCTGCGCATGTGGCCCGGCAGGTCCACCGCCAGCACGCTGTGGCCGTGGTGCGCGAACCAGCGCGCCAGCAGCGTGAACACGCTGTGGTCGTTCAATGCGCCGTGCACGAACACGACGCAGGGCAGCGTGGGGTCGAAGGGTTTGCCGCCGGTGTAGGCGTAGGCCGAAACCGCGCCATTCGGGCCGTCGACGTTCAGCTTCATGCCGACACCTTCTCGGCGACCTTGAATGCGCGCTTCAGGTCGTCGATGAGGTCGTCGGCATCTTCCAGCCCGATGCTCAGCCGTATCGTGCCGGCCGTGATGCCCGCGGCTTGCAGCGCTGCATCGTCCATGCGGAAATGCGTGGTGCTCGCCGGGTGGATGACGAGGCTGCGGCAGTCGCCCACATTCGCCAGATGGCTGAAGATCTTCAGCGCCTCGATGAAGGCGCGGCCCTGCGCGCGTGAGCCTTTCAGGTCGAAGCTGAACACCGCGCCGCAGCCGCGCGGCAACAGCTTCTTGGCCAGTTCGCGGCTGGGGTGGCCTTCCAGTTCGGGGTAGCCCACCTTCGCCACCAGCGGGTGCGCATCCAGAAACGCCACCACCTTGCGCGTGTTCTCGACATGCCGTGCCATGCGCAGCGGCAGCGTTTCGATGCCCTGCAGGATCAGCCAGGCCGTGTGCGGGCTCATGCAGGCGCCGAAGTCGCGCAGGCCTTCGCGGCGTGCACGCAGCAAGAACGCGCCATCGGTGCTTTCTTCGCTGAACACCATGCCGTGAAAGCCCGCATAGGGCTGGTTCAGTTCGGGGAACCGTTCGGCCGCATGCCACGGGAAACGCCCGCCATCCACCAGCAAGCCGCCCACCACCGTGCCATGGCCGCAGAGGAATTTGGTGGCGCTGTGGAAAACAAGGTCGGCACCGTGCGCGAACGGCTGCATCAGCCAGGGCGTGGTGAAGGTGCTGTCCACCAGCAGCGGCACACCGGCCTCGTGGGCGATGGCTGCCACCGTGGGAATGTCCAGCACGTCGAGCCCCGGGTTACCGAGGGTCTCGCCGAACAGCAGCTTCGTCTCGGGGCGGATGGCGGCGCGCCAGCCGTCGATGTCGGCCGGCTTCACGAAGGTGGTGCTGATGCCGAAGCGCGCCAGCGTGTAGTGCAGCAGGTTGTGGCTGCCGCCATAAAGCGCCGAGCTGGCCACGATGTGCGAACCCGCGCCGGCCAGCGTGGTGATGGCCAGATGCAGCGCGGCCTGCCCGCTGGCTGTGGCGATGGCGCCCACACCACCGTCCAGCGCCGCAATGCGTTCTTCCAGCACTGCGTTGGTGGGGTTGCTGATGCGGCTGTAGACATGGCCACTGCGCTCCAGGTTGAACAGGCTCGCGGCGTGTTCGCTGTTCTGGAAGACGAAGCTCGTGCTCAGGTGCAGCGGCACCGCGCGCGCGCCGGTGCTGGGGTCGGGCGCGGCGCCGGCGTGCAGCGCCAGGGTGTCGAAACCAGGGTCTGCGTAGCCGGGCATGGGAGTCCTTGATGAAGGGGTTCAGGTCGCCTGATCGGGCAGAGGCGGGTGCCACTATCGGCGCCGGAATTGTGGGCTATATTGGTTTGATGCAAAGGGCCGCTGCGGCCCGCCAACCGGGTGCCAGCCTGCCATGAAAGTCACCGACATCCTGCGCGTCAAGGGCAACACGCTCTTCACCGTGCAGCCCGACCAGACGCTGGCCGAGGCCGTGAAGATCATGGCCGAACTCGACATCGGCTCCCTGGTCGTCATGGAGCATGGCGACGTGGTCGGCATGCTCACTTTTCGCGAGGTCATCGCGGCGGTCGTGAAAGGCGGCGGCAGCATCGGGCAGGTTCACGTGCGCAGCGTGATGGACGATGCGCCGCTGACCTGCACCCCGGAAACCGGCGTCGACGAGGTGCGCCGCATGATGCTGCAGCGCCACGCGCGCTACATGCCGGTGCTGGAGAGCCGCACGCTGATGGGCGTGATTTCGTTCTACGACGTGGCCAAGACCGTGGTCGACGCGCAAGACTTCGAGAACCGCATGCTCAAGGCCTACATCCGGGACTGGCCCGAGAAAGACGCGTCGGCCGGCCCCGCTGCCTGAGCTTCGCGACCGGCCCCTGGCGGTGCGCTCTCTACAATTCCCGGTTTTCTCAAGGCTTCCCGTACATGTCCGGCAGCACCTTCGGCGAGCTCTTCCGCGTCACCAATTTCGGTGAAAGCCATGGCCCTGCCATCGGCTGCGTCATCGACGGCTGCCCGCCCGGGCTGGCCTTGAACGAGGCCGACATCCAGCTTGATCTCGACCGCCGCCGCCCCGGCACCAGCCGCCACGTGACGCAGCGCAACGAGCCCGACGCGGTGGAGATCCTCTCCGGCGTCTACGAGGGCCGCACCACCGGCACGCCGATCTGCCTGCTCATCCGCAACACCGACCAGCGCAGCAAGGACTACGGCAACATCCTCGACACCTTCCGCCCCGGCCACGCCGACTACACCTACTGGCGCAAGTACGGCCTGCGCGACCCGCGCGGTGGCGGGCGCTCTTCGGCGCGGCTCACCGCGCCCATGGTGGCGGCTGGCGCCGTGGCCAAGAAGTGGCTGCTCGAAAAGCACGGCACCACCTTCCTGGGCTGGATGAGTGCCCTGGGCGAGTTGGAGATTCCCTTCGACAGCGCCGAGCACATCCCGCACAACCCCTTCTTCTCGCCCAACGCCGCCATCGTGCCCACGCTGGAAGCGCACATGGACGCGCTGCGCAAGGCCGGCGACAGCTGCGGCGCGCGCATCGAGGTGCGCGCCAGCGGCATGCCGGTGGGCCTGGGCGAGCCGCTCTTCGACAAGCTGGACGCCGACATCGCCTACGCCATGATGGGCATCAACGCGGTGAAGGGCGTCGAGATTGGCAGCGGCTTTGCCACGGTGCAGGAACGCGGCAG
>Ga0209591_10003572_pt1 | contig 17985 bp, 18 predicted proteins | sample MAT01_FD_187207 | JGI IMG/M metagenome (GOLD analysis project Ga0209591, IMG submission 187207) | Freshwater microbial communities from Lake Fryxell liftoff mats and glacier meltwater in Antarctica - MAT-01 (SPAdes) (version 2) | ecosystem: Environmental > Aquatic > Freshwater > Ice > Liftoff... | reverse complement strand
GCTGAAAGAACGGGGGTTTAACCAAGCGGAACTTTTGGCGAAAAGTTTTTGCGATTTGACTGGTTTGCCTTTGCAACGTGACGGTTTAGAGCGGGTAAAATATACACAGCCGCTGTTTGAGCTTTCCGCCCAAGAGCGGCAAGCAGAAATGAAAGATGCTTTAATTTTGGGTAAAGATTTTCGTCGCCGACTCCCCAGCGATCGGGTGTTGTTAGTCGATGATATTTATACTAGCGGTACTACTGTGCGATCGGCAATCAAAGTATTGAAGCAGTCAGGAATTTCGGTATATGGAACTATCGCACTTGCAAGTCCGAAAAAGACTTGAAATTGCTGATTAGAGGTGGTTCGAGGGCTTCGTCGGTAGCATAGGCGATAGCCTATATTTTCCTTTAGGCTAATTTAGAGATAATTTACGCTTAGAAACAACGCAATCTTGCAAATAAAGATTAATTAGTTCCTGGGAAGATATACCTTTTTCCTGAGCCATCATTTCAAAATATTCAATCACATCAATTCCGATAGAAATAGTTATCTGTTTTTTTAACTGTTTGGCAAAAGGATTAGGTCTTTTTCTCATTTTTGAAAGTTCATATTCCGGTTCCATTATTTTATCTCCTATATTCTTGATTTTCATTTTTAGTCGCTTTTCTTGCAGAGATAATTCTAATGATAGAATCTTCTTCTCTAAAACAATGAACTACAATTAATATTCTCAGTTTAGAGCTTATACCCAGAAGTAAAAAACGTTCTTCTTCTTGGGAGTGGTCTTCGTCCCAAAATTGAATCGCATAATCATCAAAGAAAACTGATTCAGCTTCTTCAAAAGAAATACCATGCTTTTGTTGATTAATTTTGTTTTTTTGCTCATCCCACTGAAAGGTTATTTTAGTCATTGAATCTTTATCTTCAGTCATTAAACAATTTTTAGGAATTTTGACAATAGCAATCTATTGATCCTCCTATTTGTTTTGGTAATAATTGAATTATAGTTCAACTTCCTCTCTACTCCACACATCCCTATTGTACATCATCCGCAATTGAGCGCACTATACCTGTAAAACAGAGGTTCCCGCTATATAAAATTCATCTTCTTTATTCCTTTTTCCTGCAAAAAAGCATCAAAAGTTGCCCGATCGCACATAGCAACTTGAGCCCCCATCTTAGTAACGCACAAAGCCCCCGCAGCCGCCCCCCAAACCACCGCCTCCGACAACGACAAACCAGCATCTAATGCTGCCGCCAAACCACCGTTAAAAGCATCACCAGCAGCCACAGTATCGATCGCATCCACCGCAAAAGCCGGTACAAACAAAGTTTCATCAGCAGTCACAGCAACCACACCGCGATCGCCCAATTTGACAATCGCATTCTTGACACCCCGCTGCTGCAACTCCTTAGCCGCGAGAATCGCAGTTTCAGGATTATTCACCGGAAAACCGACTAACTGACTGGCTTCGACTTCATTGGGCGTGATAATGTCAATTAGGGGATAAAGGTCGATCCTCTTCGAGGGCTCCGCTAACGGCAAATCGGAACGAGCCGGAGCCGGATCGAGAATCACTCGCACCCCCGCTTCACAAGCGAGAAATGCCGCCCTTTGCACAACTTCTAGGGTAATTTCTAACTGTAATAATAAGGCTGTAGCATCAGGCAACAACTTTTTTAGACCTTCCAACTCTGCGTCACCAATATGATTATTCGCGCCCGGAATCACAATAATATTATTTTGACCGCTATCATCTACGGTAATAATTGCCACACCGGAATGAGTATTTTCATCAATTAGTATATTGTCTATATTTAAACCATAAAATTGTAAATTTGTCAACAATTCTTCAGCAAATTTATCATTACCAACGCGACCAATCATGTGAGTAGAAGCACCAAGACGGGCGGCCGCCACAGCTTGATTTGCTCCTTTCCCACCTCCGACAGTCAAGAAATTGCTACCAATAATAGTTTCCCCCGGTAGTGGGAACCGAGGGGTTTTAGCAACGAGGTCGATATTGATACTTCCAAATACGATGATGGTCATAATTCAAATTGCGAATTGCGAATTGGGCATAGGGCATAGGGCATTAGAACTAACAGTCAACAGTCAACAGTCTTCCCCGCTTGGGGTGAGGGGGGGTTGTCAACAGTCAACAGCCAACAGCCAACAGCCAACAGTCAACAGCCAACAGCCAACAGCCAACAGTCAACAGTCAACAGTCAACAGCCAACAGCCAACAGTCAACAGTCAACAGTCAACAGCCATTAAACGTGCTACAACAGGTATGATCTACATCGGTCAATTCAATGGCTGCACTCACTCTCGATCGCAATCCCTGTGTCCTACTGGTTGAAACAGACGAAGTTCTCGCCGGACACTTGAGTATGGACTTAAAATCCTCTGGCTACGAACCGATAGTCGCTTCTAACATCGCCACAGGTCAACATTTAGCCCATGAATTACAACCAGCTTTGATTGTAATTGACAGAATGTTGGGGGGAGAGTCGGGGCTGTCCCTATGTTCTCACATCAGGAGTGTGGGGAGTCGAGTCCCGGTGTTGCTATTGATCGGGCGTGATACAGTAGACGATCGCGTGGCTTGTCTAGAAGCTGGGGCGGATGATTATTTTCTCAAGCCCTACCGTACTGAAGAGTTTTTGCAGTTGGTGCGCTTGTATTTGCAGCCCGATACCAGCAGCAACCATCAATTGAGGTTTGGCGATTTAGTATTGGATTTGGCTAGTCGGCGCGCCCTACGCAACGGACGAGCGATCGACCTGACTATGAAGGAATTTGAACTGCTAAAGTATTTGATGGAACATCCCCGCGAAGTTTTGACTCGTGAACAAATTCTGGAGAATGTTTGGGGTTACGACTTTCTGGGCGAATCGAATGTGATTGAGGTTTATATTCGCTATTTGCGGCTCAAGATTGAAGATGAGGGCGAAAAGCGGTTGATTCAGACGGTGCGTGGTGTTGGTTATGTGATGCGGGAAGCTTGAACAAGTTCGGCAACAGATACCAATTACCAATTACAATCTAAAATCTAAAATCTAAAATCTAAAATCATTATGAGTTATTTTGCTAATTTGCTCGGTATTGGGGTAAGTATATTTTTGCTGGGATGTTCGCCGACTTTACCTGTCGCAAATGCTGGTGCTCCTGGTATTTTGGTCTCGGAGTCTCCGACACCGACTTCATCGGGTCAAGTTTTGCCTATTTCTGCTAGAGTTCGGATAGCCGATCGCCAGATTGAACTTGAAGTCGCTAAAACTCCAGAACAACAGGCTATGGGTTTAATGTACAGAACATCTTTGCCCGATGACAGAGGAATGCTGTTTGAGTTCAAACCAGCGCGGTGGGTCAATTTTTGGATGAAAAATTGCAAAATTTCTCTGGATATGATTTTTCTGCGGGAGGGCGTGGTGACAGCGATAGAAGCCGCAGCACCTCCTTGTAATGCCGATCCTTGTCCCACCTACGGCCCGGATACTATGGTCGATCGAGTGATCGAACTCCGCAGCGGACGCGCTGCTGAACTTGGTGTTAAAGTAGGCGATCGAATTGAAATTGATTTTTTTTGACCTAATTAAGTGATTTAAGCTTTATTTTGGCAAAAAACAGTTGAGACCGCATACTCCCTAATTTTGGTAAAAATTTAGAAACGTTACAAAAATTGATTAAATCTGTTAAATTATTAATAATTAAGTCAGTACAAACACCAAAAGATTTGCTACGATGTCGATCTTAGTAAGTCCATTTCTGAGCTTGTTTGCCTAAACTGTAGATTTTTAGCCACAGGTGGGAATAACAAGTCAGTGACCCAGTGCTGATTCAGAGAGACGATCTTCGTCCTCAACGATTTAGCAATCTGGCACTCTTGAGAAATTCTCTGGAACTTCCTTTGATAAAACTAAATCTACTAAATCTATCTGAAGCTCAATGATACGAGCAAAATTAACTGGCAAAGTTGACTTCAGGTAGCAGATTCAGGTTCGATCGCTATATCTCACCTATTTTGCCCAAGTAGATTTGCGGATTCTGCATTTTGGCAGATGAAGTTAAGCTCTGAACCTGATTTAGTAGTTTTAAGTAGGTAGCAGAATTTATTGAGATTCGCGCTGCAAAGATGCAGAGGTATTCAGTTTAGGTTCGATCGCACATCCTTCGAGCCCATAGCGAAAAAATTCCAAAACCTTTCACTTTTTGGGAAAGGTTGGCTTTAGAGTCGCACTCAGCAAAAAACTTTCCCTTTTTAACTGCAAATACTGTTTTAACAGATATCAACAGTTCCAAGACAGATTTAAAACTGGCTTATTACTAATCAAAAACATCAGCTTCCCATCAGAAAATGGTGTCCTACACTTGGAGGAAAAATTCATGGCACCCGCTACATACACAAGATTAATTCGATTTTTACAAGAAGATTTGGCAATTTCTCGTGCGTCAATTGATGTCGCCGAACGTGTTGGTGGTAACGAACAACGACAACGCGATCGCGACCCGAATTCCCTGCCGATGGTATTGTGGCAGTACGGTTTGGTGACACTAGAACAATTGGATAAAATCTTTGATTGGTTGGCCCAAGCATATTAAAAGGATTTTAGATTTTAGAGAGAATCCAAAATCCAAAATCCAAAATCCTTTAATAACTGAGATTAGGATTCGGCCAAAAGTTTCGCAGCAGCAGCCACGCCGGCACCAGGAGTAAAGCCTTCGTAACCCATTTCTCGCAGCACCACTTCCAGGGAGGAAATTGCTGCTAGAATATCGCGATCGCACACAAAGCCCAAATGACCAATTCGGAAGATTTTGCCCTTCAAATGGTCTTGTCCGTCGGCTAGCGCAATGTCAAATCTCTTTTTCATCAAAGTCCGCACCTTTTGTGCATCTACTTCGGCAGGTGGCATCACGGAGGTAATCGCTGGGCTGGCGAAACTTTCAGCAGCAAACAATGGCAAACCTAAAGCTTGTACAGCCGCACGGGTAGTCATCATTAACCGTTTGTGTCGCGCGAATACATTTTCCAATCCTTCGGCTTTCATCATCTGCAATGTAACTTGCAGTCCAAAAAACATATTGACCGGTGGAGTAAAAGGAGTGGTATTTTTGGCAGCCTCTTTGCGATATTTGCCCAAATCCAAGTAATAGCGGGGCAATTTCGCAGTTTTGTAAGCTTCCCAAGCTTTCGGCCCCACGGCGACAAAACCCAAACCAGGGGGAATCATGTAAGCTTTCTGAGAACCCGAAGCAATGACATCAATTCCCCAATCATCCATCGGAATATTGACAGCACCTAAACTGGTGACAGCATCCACCATAATTAAAGCTTCACCGTGGGCTTTAACGTGGCGATTGATGCTTTCAAGGTCGTTGAGCACGCCCGTGGATGTTTCCGAGTGAGTGATGATGACAGCTTTGATTTGCTTGTCTGTGTCTGCTTCTAATTTTTCACGGAAGTTTTCCGGGTCTAAAGCTTGACCCCATTCAGCTTTGATGATTTCGACATTTAAACCATAAGCTTCGGCTACTTCAGCCCAACGTTCACCAAATTTACCATTGGTGCCGACTAAAACGCGATCGCCCGCACTCAAAAAATTAATTATCCCAGCTTCCATCGCGCCGGTACCGGAAACAGTTAAACTCAGCACGTCACTTTTGGTTTGGTGCAACCATTTCAGGTTTTCGGTACATTCTGCAAAAATCGCATCAAATTCCTTGCTCCGGTGGGCCATCGGGTGTTTTGCCATCGCCAGCAAAGCCGCTTCGGGTACCGGCGTCGGGCCGGGAATCATCAGCATTGATTTGTTATCCATGATGTTGTCCTAACTATTTCTGTGGGAGTTAATAGAATAAATCAAAAAGCTCAATTGCGGAATCCACACTCTAAGTTTTTTAAGTTTTAATTTTTATTTTCCCTCGGATTAGTTTCATTGAGAGACCAGCGGTATTCTACTGCTAAGTTCGACCGTTCGCAACTTTGTTCTAATTGCTTCTGAAGGGCAAGGGCTTTCCGCAAAGTAATAATCAGTTGGTGAACTTGTTCTTGCTGCGGTGATTTCTGACTAACAGCAAACATCGTTTTGCGTTCCAACAATTGAAGTAGCAATTCGTAGTGAATGTGTGACGGAAGGGGAATTGGTTCCATTAAAGATGACATACCTCAGTAAAGCGACACCCCATTGCCATTCGCATGAGGACTCATATCAATTTCGGCTGCACCGGAGGAGACGGCAATGCCGTTTCCCTACCCCAAAATCATATTGTAGGGAAACGGCAATGCCGTCTCCTGATTTTGGGTAATGTTAATGAGGAGACGGCAATGCCGTTTCCCTACCCCAAAATCATATTGTAGGGAAACGGCAATGCCGTGTCCTGATTTTGGGTAATGTTAATGAGGAGACGGCAATGCCGTGTCCCTACCCCAAAATCATATTGTAGGGAAACGGCATTGCCGTCTCCTGATCTTGGTTAATGTTAATGAGGAGACGGCAATGCCGTGTCCCTACCCCAAAATCATATTGTAGGGAAACGGCAATGCCGTGTCCTGATTTTGGGTAATGTTAATGAGGAGACGGCAATGCCGTGTCCCTACCCCAAAATTATGCAGTGGCGATGTCAGCCGCCAGGGTGGCTAAAGCAGCGCCCGGATCTGGCTGTTTGACTAGAGATTCGCCAATCAGAACCGCATCGGCAGCAGCGCTGGCAACTTGAGCGAGGTCGGCGGGAGTGTGGATGCCTGACTCGCTGACGGTGAGGATGCCTTTTGCTTGGATTTCGGTTTGGCGCGAGGCTAATAGTTTGCTGGTGGTTTCTAGGCTAACGGAAAAGTCTGCTAGGTTGCGGTTGTTGATGCCAATCAGGTTTACGCCTTGGAGGGTTAATACTCGATCGAGTTCTTCTTGAGTGTGAACTTCGATTAAGGCGGTCATGCCTAAAGTCTTGACAATTTTCACAAAGTATTGTAAGTCTTTATCGGACAGAATGGCTGCGATTAAAAGTACGGCATCCGCGCCGTGAATGCGGGCGAGATAGATTTGGTAGGGATAGATGATAAACTCTTTGCAAAGCAGGGGTAAATCAACGGCGGCACGGATTTTGCTGAGGTTTTCAAAGCTGCCTTGAAAGAACTTTTCGTCGGTGAGTACGGAGATGCAAGTTGCGCCGTTTTGTTGGTACGATTGGGCGATCGCAACTGGATCGAAATCTTCACGAATTACGCCTTTGCTGGGGGAAGCTTTTTTGACTTCGGCGATGATGGCGGGTTTGGTTTTGCCATTTTTGAGGGCACTGAGAAAGTCGCGGGTTGGTGGTGCAAAAGGTAGTTTTTTGTGAAGTTCGGCTAAGGGCGTGCGATCGCGCTTTTGGGCTACTTCAGCTTCTTTTTGCCAGACGATTTCTTCGAGGATGTGCTGGGGTTCGGCATCGGGTACGGCGATTTTGTAGCTCAGATAAAGTACGGAGACGGAGGTGCTGGGGGGACGGCGGCGGATTTGGAGCATGATAGGGGAGATAATCGGCTGATGGCTACAGATTTTAAGTTGTCGTTACGATCGCCCTTAATTCTACCATTACTGCTTGGGAGGACGAGAGGGCGATCGGCACAAACCAGTTTTTTTGCCAAAAAACATTTTTTAAATCATCGCATAAACGAACCGACAACACCGTTCATATCTTCAGCCAAAGGATTTCCCAAAGCCTTAAATTTCCACGCGCCACCTTCTCGATAAACTTCTCCCATCAACATATTTAATTTTCCTTCATAGGAAGGGTCATTTGACAAGCGATAGCGCGCAATTTCTTTACCGGTGGCATCTACAGCCCTCACAAAAGCATTATCTATCATGCCAAAATGCTGCTTTCTCTCCTTAGCATCATAGATATTTACGCCCAAAACAATTTTGTGATACTGTTCCGGCAAAGCACTGAGTTTCACCAATATCTGTTCATCGTCGCCATCTCCTGCTCCGGTGAGATTGTCGCCCGTGTGAACAACTGTTTTATCCTTTGACTCCAAATGAGAATAATAGATTACATCCTCTTTGTAATTCTTTAATTTGCCATTTTCTCCCAATAAAAGAGCGTAGGAATCTAAGTCAAAATTTGTGCCACTGCTTCTGCCGAAAAGACTGTTTTTGGATTTCGCCACATCCCATCCCAAAGCCATTGTCAGCCTGGATAAATCGTATTCGCTTTTGCTGAGAACGATCGACTGTCCTTTTGTCAAGTTAATAGTCATAGTTTTGTGATTTTGTAGAGTGTACTGTGAAGTTGAAAGATTGCCAAAAGCTAGATTCTCTTTGCCTTCGAGGGCTAACTATACGGTAACAGATTTTTGATTCGCGCCGATTTTACCCAATTGGGATATTCTGCTGTCAGCAAATCGTATAATTCCTCATCTGCAATACTTTCCGGGTCTTCTAAACTAAAAAAATCGGCATTGTCCAGGTGGCGATCGCCCATTTCGTCAAGCTGCTCTAAAAAGCTAAAATCACTCGCTGTAGCCCTGGAAAACCAGCCGCCAATTCCCTTACTTTTGACATCCTTCTGCGATTTGCCGATCGCCATAAACTGCCAAAATATCGGCTCGTAGGACGACCATTGTAGCTGCTGTTTGGTTGCAGACTCGTCCGCAGTGGCTCCATCGGTTATAAACATCACATAGACAGGTTTATCGGCGCTAATAGCTGCGTAGCGACTGCCATCACGAGCGTCGGGAAAATAGAAATTTCTCATCTCCTGCATCACTCTACCGTAATAAGTACCTCCTTCTAAAGGATACCGCTTCAGCATACGATGGAGGAAGTTTGGGAAATTGTCGATCGTCATTTCGCCTGCATTGTAAGAGTTAATGCCAAACAAAAATATATCGATCGATGCGTTGTCATCAAACCGACACCCCAAAGCCAAAATCTTCTCAGCCAAACGCTGAATTTTCCCCGAACTATACAACGAAGACATAGAGGCCGAAATATCAAGGCAAAGTGCTACTTTAGCATCGTGATTTGTGAGATTTGCCTTCTTGAGCGAGATATCGGCTTTCTTGGCGAGATTGAAAATGTGTGGGGCTTTTTCCTCAAGTTTTTTCTCTAAGGCTATAGCTTTATCACTTTTGTGACTAACTTTGGGAGTTGCTAATTCAGTTATTGCTAATTCTGGGATTTTTAATTCCGCAATTACTAATTCGGGAATTTTTAATTCAGTAGCTGCTAATTCAGTTATTGCTAATTCTGGGATGTCAAAATCTGAATTTTTTAAGTTAGTTTCTTGTTGATTATCTTCCTTAATTTCGACATAATATTTGTCTACAAAACTTTGCAGGCCAGCGTTGTATCCCTCTCCGACTGCCTGAAACCTCCACTTTCCGTCTTTTTTATACAACCTGCCAAACTCAACTGCTGTCTCTTGTGAAAAATTATCTTTTAGGTTGTAGCAAGCAAGTTCGCTGCCGGTTTCTGGATTGTAAATTCTAATAAAAGCATTGTTAATTTGGCTAAAATTTTGATTTTTTGCTTGTGCTTCGTGAATGGTGACGACAAAAATAATTTCCGCTATAGCTGGATTTATTTTATTCAAATCTACATCAATCGTCTCGTTATCTCCTTTACCTTTGCCAGTTTTGTGATTTCCTAAGTGGTGTAGAGACTCATCTAGAGAGCGAAGATTATTGTAAAATACAAAATATCTTTCATCGGGTATTTTTCCGTCTGCACCCAACATGAATACAGAAGCATCTATATCATAGCTTTCTGTGGTTTGATTCATTCGCCAGCCGAGAGCGAAGGACACTTTGTGTAAGTTAGCGTCTTGAAAAAGATTAAATCTTTCGCCCTTACTTAATTGAATTTTCATCACGTTTATCCTCTAATTAGTAGGATTTAAAATCAAGGGAAACATTCATGATTTTGCTGAATTTTCCCTTGATTCATTTAGCCCGATGCGATCGCAAGTCGATCAAGAATACTTGTCTACAAAGCTTTGCAAGCCTGAGTTGTAGCCTTCTCCGACAGCTTGAAACCTCCACTCGCCGTCTTTCTTGTAAAGTCTGCCAAATTCCATCGCAGTTTCCCTCGAAAAATCCTCATCCAAATCGTACTTAGTGACTTCTACATTAGTCGTAGTATCATAAATCCTGATAAAAGCATTCCGAACTTGACCGAAGCCTTGTCTCCTCGATTCAGCTTCATGGATTGTCACCACAAAAACAATTTCTTGAACCGCTGGATCGACTTTGGTTAAATCAACAGTCACTGTTTCATCATCGTTCGCTCCCTCTCCGGTTCTGCTATCTCCCAGATGTTTGACTGAACTGTCTGGCGACTCTTTGTTATTATAAAAAACAAAGTATTTTTCGCTGGGAATTTTCGCAGTTGCACCTAACATGAACACGGAAGCATCTAAATCAAACGCTGTGCCGGTGTCTGTAGCATTGGTATCCCATCCCAAACCGATCCCGGCATTTTTCAGCCCCGGTGCTTCTTTAGATAGGTTGATTCTTTCGCCTTTTTCCAAGTTTATAGACATTTGCCCTCCTGTTCACAACATCACTGGCGTTACTACTAGCAATTATATCAAGTGTTAGAGCAGCTTGACAAATTGCTGCTGGTACTCATCCTCAGTCAATCGATTTTAGATTTTAGATTTTGGATTTTGGATTGGAGAATTGGATAATTCTTGGTTATAGCAGGTTGACAATTTGCTGCTGGTACTCATCCTCGGTCATCAGTTCTCTGGTGCTTTCCACCCTGTCTAAAAACACGATGCCATCTAAATGGTCGTGTTCGTGCTGAAAAATCCGAGCCACAAAATCTGTTAGTTCTTGTCGGTGCAGTTTGCTGTCTCTGCTGGTATATTCAATTTCGATCGATCGACTTCTCGGCACCAATCCCCGTATCCCCGGAATGCTCAAACAGCCTTCCCAGTCTTTGACTATTTCTGTTGAGCTAGCTATAATTCTGGGATTGATCATCGCTGTGGGCTCCATTGTCGGTGCTTGGGGATACCGCAGGTTGGGACGGGATGCGACGACGAACAGCCGATCGCCCATAGCGACTTGAGGGGCGGCAATCCCGACACCGTTTGCCTGTTGTACTGTAGATATCAGCTTATCGATTAACTCTTGAATGCGATCGCCCTGAATATTTTCCACAAATTGCGATCGCTCGCGCAATACAGGATTTCCTAATTGTGATATTTCTAATATTTCTGGCATTGGTAATCGGTAATCGGTAATTCTGACTAATGACTAATGACTAATGACTAATGATTATCGAACTTTTTGCACCGGGAGACTTCCTGGTTTCACACTCAAATTAAGTATTTGACCATTGCGATTAATCTCCATTTGCAAAAGCCCGCCCACCCTAGCATTTTGCACAAATTCCTGAACAGCTTCCGACTGAATAATCGGCTGATTGTTAATCTTTTGAATTACATCACCAGCCCGCAAACCAGCCGCCGCTGCGGGAGAAGCAGGAACCACACTCACAATTGCCACACCCCGATCGACTGCAACTCGAAGACTGCTGTTACCGTTTTTATTAATTTGCTCCTTCACATCAGGACTTAGCGTCGCCATTTCAATTCCCAAATAAGCGTGTTCGACTTTCCCCGTCGAAATCAGTTCCTGAGCAACTTGTTGAGCCGTCTTAATTGGAATTGCAAAGCCCAATCCTTGAGCACCTTGAATAATCGCCGTATTCATCCCGATAACTTGTCCGGTAGAATTCAGCAGTGGGCCACCCGAATTCCCTGGATTGATCGCCGCGTCTGTTTGAATAAAACCGACTCGTTTGTCAGGTACACCTACATCAGAACTCGATCGCCCAGTAGCGCTAATGATCCCCGCTGTCACCGAATTGTCCAAACCCAAAGGATTGCCAATCGCGATCGCCCATTCACCAGACAGCAGCTTATCAGAATTGCCGATCGTCACCACAGGCAAATCATTCGCCTCAATCTTCACCACAGCCACATCCGTCACCTTATCTGCCCCCAACACCCGCCCAGTAAAGCTGCGGGTATCCTTGAGAGTTACACTTACTGTATCTGCCCCCTCAACAACGTGAGCATTAGTCAGAATCACGCCATCGGCACCGATGACAAAACCCGAACCAGTACCCCGTTCCACCCCACCCCGGCGGCGTGAATTTGGATCGCCGCCAAAAAAATCTTCCGGCGACAGCCCTCTATTTCCCGGTTTCACCGCGCGCGAAGCATCGATCCGAACCACTGCCGGACCTACTTTTCCCACCGCTGCTACAATAAAATTCACATTAGCCCCGTCGCCAGAGAGGGAATTCGGAGGCGAAATTTTACTAGCTTGAGGCTTAGCATTAATCGGCAATTGCAATTTCGGCTGCAATGTTTTTTGTGAATCGCCGGAATTTGCTCTTAATCGGGAAGCCGTCAGACGATCGCCCAACATCGCGGCCCCAGCTCCCGTCACCAGCAGTAATATGTAGATTGCGGGTTGCTTCCAAAATTTGCCAGTAGAACTCTTCATCACGACGTTTTTAGGCTTTTTTGCCAAATCAAAATATTTGTGGGCTGATTCCGTTCCGAAAAACTTACCCATAGCTACCCAAATCTAGACTTAGCTGGACATGAGTGATAGGAGTGTTAACTTCCTGTTTCTTTCGTAGCGACAGCATGACTGCTGTCGGGTTTGTCTACTCCACAGGCTGACACGGTGGAACTCACCGCCAATTCTGAACGTTTTGGTACAAAAATACCTTCAAACCAACGTTCTATATTTCTCGCTGCGTTTAAGTCACGGTCTTGAACATTTCCACAGTTAGGACATTCAAAGACTCGGACTTTCAAGGGCATTTTGTGCCGGTGATTGCAGCAACTTGAGCAGATTTGACTGCTAGGGAAGAATCGATCTACAAGCGTCAATTTAGAGCTAAACTTTTGGGTCTTATATTCAAGTTGACGCTTGAATTCATACATTCCGCAGTCAGCAATCGCACCTGCTAATTTGTGGTTCTTCAGAAACGCCTTAATATTCAAGTCTTCAATCTTGATCTCGCTGTGATTTTTGGCGAGGTAAGTTGTCAACTTGTGTATGGCATCTTTTCGGATATTTGCTACCTTAGCATGGAGTAAACTCAGTTTCTTAATCGCTTTGGTACGATGTCTGGCAACGCCTGATGCTTTTTTGAAAGCTGTAATTTGCTTGTTGTTCGGGATTAATGCCGTTCGGAAACTTAAAAGCATTGATTCGACCTTGCAATCTGTGCTACAAGTAGATTAACTTACATACACAGGTGGTGTCAATGCCTTTTCAGAAACACAATACATACGGCGCGATCAAGCGACTTGCGCGACCAACAGACAAGGCGGTTATTGCGTTTAGGGGGTATGAAGGACAGAAAGATCAACTCAAGGCTATCCCTGATTGGCAAGAAAGGCTGAGATTGTTTGTTGACCAATTAATTGAGGAAAATGGACAAATTGGGTAGTTTTGAGTAAACATGGGTAGAAATTAACTTTCAGTCCACAACCCGATACCTGTGAGCCTCCTGCTGGCCCCAGAATTTTAGGGCGATCAGCAGACTCCCTTAAACTTTAGCATTGACCTTCATCAATTGGGTCAGGCGATTTTAGATTTTAGATTTTAGATTACACAAGCCAAGCACACACAATGTTGATCGATCGATCAACCTTCAAAATCGCCAATTCGATTAAACTGAGTTCTCTAGAATACAAATTTAATCTCTTTGAATGCCGATCGGCAGAGGTAGAGCGTGGAAATTCCCCTCGAAAGTCTGTGGAATCAGATACTTGAACGTCTCCAGGTACAACTGAGCAGACCTAGTTTTGAGACGTGGATCAAAACAGCCAGAGCCGAACAACTAGAAAATAACTGTTTGATCGTTAGCGCCCCCAACCCCTTTGCTCGCAATTGGTTGCAGAAATATTACGTCAAAATAATTGCCGATGCAGTCTACGACATTCTCGGCTATCCCGTAGAAATTTACTTAACAATTACTGGGGGGAATGAAACCGATGGGAATGGCGATCAAGGAATGATTTGGCCATCTTCGATCGCCGATGTCCCCGAAAGCCACTCGCTTCATCCCCCCAAACCAGCCAATCTCAACCCCAAATACGTCTTTTCCCGTTTTGTTGTCGGTTCCAACAACCGCATGGCTCACGCAGCATCCCTAGCAGTAGCCGAGTCTCCGGGCCGAGAATTCAATCCCCTATTTTTGTGTGGCGGTGTCGGTTTGGGCAAAACTCATCTCATGCAGGCGATCGGTCATTACCGCTTAGAAATTGACCCCAACGCCAAAATTTTTTACGTTTCCACTGAGAAATTTACCAACGATTTGATTGCCGCAATTCGCAAAGATAGTATGCAAACTTTCCGCGATCATTATCGGGCAGCCGACGTTTTGCTAGTAGATGACATTCAATTTATCGAAGGCAAAGAATACACTCAAGAAGAATTTTTTCACACTTTTAATACTTTGCACGAAGCCGGCAATCAAGTAGTTTTAGCTTCCGATCGCCCGCCACAACAAATTCCCCGCCTCCAAGAGCGTTTGTGTTCGCGATTTTCGATGGGATTAATTGCCGACATTCAGTTGCCAGACTTGGAAACACGAATGGCAATTTTGCAAAAAAAATCCGAGTATGAAAATATGCGGTTGCCACGAGACGTCATTGAATACATTGCTTCTAGCTACACTTCCAATGTTCGCGAGTTAGAGGGAGCTTTGATTCGAGCCGTAGCATATCTTTCAATTACTGGTTTGCCAATGACAGTGGAAAATATCTCCCCGGTTTTGAATCCGCAAACTGAAAGTGTAGAAGCAAAACCCGATGCAGTAATCGCAGTAGTGGCAGAGGCATTTGATGTTTCTGTGGAAGATTTGAAAGGCTCTTCCCGCAAGCGAGAAATTAGCTTTGCCCGTCAAATAGGTATGTATTTAATCCGGCAACACACTAATTTGAGTTTGCCGAAAGTTGGTGAAGTTTTTGGTGGAAAAGACCACACGACTGTGCTTTACAGTTGTGACAAAATTGCTCAGTTGCGGAACACTGACCCGAATTTGTCCCAAACCCTGCGTCAATTGAGCGATCGCATTAATGTTGTCAGCCGCAAAAGTTAATTATAAGTAGGGAAACGGCACTGCCGTCTCCTCTGAATTATAAGGAAACGACACGTGCAGTCTCCTCTAAATTGTGGGTAATATCAATTCCCATGCCGTTGGATTTGATATTAGCTGTGGAAAAACCTGTGGACAAATGACCCTGATTTTGTGGAAAACATGACTATCTGGCTGGAAAAAGTTTTTGATGAGAAAGAGTTGCGCGATCGACCCTTCACCAACTTTTCCACAAGTTTTCCACAGACAACAATCCGCTATAAAGCATACAGGATAAGTATTTAAATTTATTTTTCCACAGTTTGCACAGTGCGATCGGGCATTGCGGGGTTGTGGGAATTCTGTTTTTTTAGGTCAGCTTACTTGCCCACCAACTTTCTGTGATAGGATTTGTTTCTATCTCAAATCCGGTTAATTAACCTTCCTCCCATGAAATTGGTTTGCACCCAAAGTGACCTCAACGCCAACCTCTCGTTGGTAAGTCGCGCGGTTCCCTCTCGCCCGACACATCCCGTACTAGCCAACGTACTCTTAGTAGCGGATGAGGAAAATCAGCGGGTTAGCTTGACAGCTTTCGATCTAAGTTTAGGCATTCGTACCAGCTTTGCAGCAGAAGTGACAGAAGGCGGAAGTTTTACCATACCCGCTAAATTGCTCAACGATATTGTTTCCAGACTCCCAGATGGAGAGATTACTTTAGAAGACGAAGCCGGAGACACCGTAGCATATATCACTTGCAGTTCTGGCAGCTACCAAGTCAGAGGCATGGGCCCAGAAGAATTTCCAGAATTACCCGCAATCGAAGCAGGAACAATCCTCAATTTACCCCCAGAAGCCTTAATAGAAGGACTCAAAGGAACTTTATTTGCTACTAGCCCCGACGAAGCAAAACAGGTACTTGCAGGCGTGCATTTAAAGGTACTAAAAGATTGCCTAGAATTTGCAGCTACAGACGGCCACAGATTAGCGGTAGTTCAAACTTCCAATGAAAAAGCCGAAGCAGAAGAAACAGAAGAAGAATTTGAAGTGACCGTTCCAGCTAAAGCATTGCGGGAAGTAGAAAGAATGTTAGTCATGCGGCAGTGGACAGAACCTGTCACCCTGCATTTCGAGCATGGTCAAGTAGTGTTTGAATGGGCAGACCAGCGACTGACAACCCGCACCTTAGAAGGGCAATATCCCGCCTACAGACAGTTGATTCCGCCTTCCTTTGAGAGGCAAATTACAATGGATCGGAGATCTTTCTTATCAGCAGTAGAAAGAATAGCTGTTTTTGCCGACCAAAAAAATAATATTCTCAAATGCAGCATCGACGAGGAAAATCAGGAAATCACCTTATCTGTAGATGCTAAAGATGTAGGTAGTGGCAAAGAGTCAATGCCGGCACAAATTTCGGGAGACAGCATAGATATTGCCTTCAACGTCAAGTATTTAATTGACATTTTGAAAACGGCTCAATCCCCAGAAATTCAACTGCAATTAAATGGTGCTTTGGCCCCCGTAATTTTCCAGCCTTTGGGCGGAGTCAATGCTACATTTTTAGTGATGCCAGTTCAGCTAAGAGCGTAAAAAACAGTCAGTAGTCAGTAGTCAGTAGTCATTAGTCAGTAGTCATTGGTAACAAATAACCCATAGACCTCTGGCATAATTATTGTGGAACAGGCATCCTGCCTGTTCAAAACCTGCTTTTTAGGAGATGTCTAATAACCAATTACAAATAACTAATAACAACTGACTTTTTTATTCAAATCAATGGCAACAAAATTTCAAATTCCGTACCCGTACCGGGCGTAGAATGCAGATTTAACTTGCCTTTATGCTTTTCCGTAACAATTTGATGAGTAATTGCCAACCCCAAACCCGTACCTTTCCCCGCAGGTTTAGTCGTGAAGAAAGTATCAAAAATCCGCCGCTGAATTTCTGGCGGAATTCCCGGCCCGTTATCGGCAATTCTGATCGCTATCCAAGCATTATTTTGATTTTTCCCCGCTGCTTCTGGGCTGAAGTCCCCATTTTGGCTGGCGGATGGTAGCAATTTTGCATTTTGTCCTCCCAAAACATAATTTTGAATTAATTCCGAATTCACGCAGTCTCCATCAGCACTGTTGATCACCTCAGTTTGAATAGTAATCGCAGGCACAAAACCTTTTGTTCCTTTTAGCTCTTCCAAAGCGTCCATCGCATTGCTGACGATATTCATAAATACCTGGCTCAACTGACCAGAATAACACTTGACTAAAGGCAAATCCCCATAGCTTTTAACTACTTTAAACCCGTACTTGAGACGGTTTTTCATAATTAGCAGCGTACTGTCAATACATTCGTGGAGGTTAGCTTCTTTCAAGTGGGTTTCGTCCATGTGAGAGAAGGTGTGGAGGCTGGTAACGAGCTCGGTCAATCTCTCGGCTGAAACTTTCATACTTTTGAGAATTTCCGCCCAATCTTCTTGCAAAAAATCAAATTCTATGCTTTCTTTTAGTTCCTCAATTTCTTCATTTTCACCGACAATTTTTTCGTAAGCCGAGAGCAAATCCATCAAGTCTTTTGAGTAGTTGGACAAAAAGTCAAGATTTCCAGTGATGCAGGTAACAGGATTTCTAATTTCGTGGGCGACTCCAGCTACCATTTGTCCCAAACTGGCTAGTTTTTCGGTTTGAATTAGTTGAGATTGAGTTTGTTGCCTCAGCAATTTTGTCGCTAATTCGTGAATGTTTGACTGGGCCACTAACAGTTCGCGTACATCTACCAAAGTATAAGTTTGGGGCGACACTTGAACCACAATCGGCTCGTAAAGCAGTTCTTTCGAGCGCTGCAGCGACTTCCGGGCTGCATCCACGATTAAAGTATTGCTGGGAAAAATCAAAGTCTCAA
>Ga0209591_10003571_pt1 | contig 17986 bp, 16 predicted proteins | sample MAT01_FD_187207 | JGI IMG/M metagenome (GOLD analysis project Ga0209591, IMG submission 187207) | Freshwater microbial communities from Lake Fryxell liftoff mats and glacier meltwater in Antarctica - MAT-01 (SPAdes) (version 2) | ecosystem: Environmental > Aquatic > Freshwater > Ice > Liftoff... | reverse complement strand
CGACACCTTCCCCAACTTCGCGCCCAAGGCCAAGCGCGTCATCTACCTCTTCCAACACGGCGGCCCTTCGCAACTCGATCTGTTCGATTACAAGCCGGGCCTCACCAAGCTCTCCGGTACGGAACTGCCGGACTCGATTCGCCAAGGCCAGCGACTTACCGGCATGACCGCCTTCCAGACGGGTTTCCCCACGGCGCCTTCGGTCTTCAAATTCGCGCGCCATGGGCAATCGGGCACTTACCTGAGCGAACTGCTGCCACACACGGCCAAGATCGCCGACGAGATCGCGGTGGTGCGATCGGTGCATACCGAAGCCATCAACCATGACCCGGCGGTCACCTTCTGCCAAACCGGCTTCCAACTCGCCGGGCGGCCCAGCATCGGCGCCTGGATCAGCTATGGACTCGGCAGCGAGAATCAGGACCTGCCGGCCTACGTCGTGATGGTGTCGCAGGGCAAGGGCAACGCGCAGGCGCTCGCTGACCGGTCCTGGGGCAGCGGCTTTATTCCCACCAAGTACTCGGGCGTCAAGTTCCGCTCCGGCGCCGACCCGGTGCTGTATCTGTCGAACCCGGAGGGTTATTCGCCCACCGCGAGGCGCCGCTTCCTGGATGATCTGGCTGCGCTTAATCAGCAGAAGCTCACCGACTATCAAGACCCCGAGATCGCCACGCGCATCGCCCAATACGAGATGGCTTTCCGCATGCAGACTTCCGTGCCAGAACTGACAGATCTATCGAAAGAGCCGGAGAGCACCTTTGACCTTTACGGCCCCGACGCCCGCACGCCCGGCACCTACGCCGCCAACTGTATCCTCGCCCGCCGCTTAGCCGAGCGCGGCGTCCGCTTTATCCAGCTCTTCCACCGCGGTTGGGATCAGCATGGCAACCTGCCGCGCGACCTGCGGCTGCAATGTGAACAAACCGATCAGCCCTCCGCCGCCCTCATCCAGGACTTGAAGAATCGTGGCTTACTCGATGAAACATTGGTAGTTTGGTCGGGCGAGTTCGGGCGGACCGTATATTCACAAGGCACTTTAACTGCCACCGACTATGGCCGGGACCATCACCCGCGCTGCTTCTCGCTGTGGATGGCCGGCGGCGGAATCAAAGGCGGAATTACGCATGGGGAGACCGACGACTTCAGCTACAACATTGCCAGCGATCCGGTAGAGGTCCACGATATTCACGCGACGATGTTGCACTGTTTGGGCGTCGAACACACCAAGCTCACCTACCGCTTCCAAGGCCGCCATTACCGGCTAACGGACGTCCACGGCCAAGTGGTGCGGGCATTGTTGAGTTAGCATAGGCGTATGGCAACCCAGGCTCTCATGCCCGTGGAAGAGTACCTCCGCAAACGCTTCGAGCGGGAACCCGAGTATCGCGACGGGATGCTGGAGGAGCGACCATTGCCCACTTTCATTCACTCGCTATTGCAGATCTTCTTCGCCCAGCACCTGGTGAAATGGACCGAAGTCGACACGCTCACGGTGGTTGCAGAACTCCGCGTCAAGCTCCGCAGCGGCCGCTATGTGCTGCCAGATATCTGCATCTTCGAAGGCGCGCCCACCGACAACCTTCCCGACTTGCCGCCGCTAGCCGTGGTAGAGGTACTGTCTCCCGATGACACCCATGCAGAGCTCATCGCAAAACTCGGCGAGTATCACCAATGGGGAGTGCCAAACATCTGGGTAGTCGACCCCGATTCCCGCACACTGCAGGTCTTCGACGGGGGGAGGCTTCAACCCACCGACGCTTTCTCCTTAGCCGCCTATGGGATCGGGATTCCGCAGGCGGAAGTCTTCCGCAAAGTGAACGAGCGCTTCCCGAAAAGCTAGCCGATCTCGACGAGCTCGATCTCGAAGGTCAGCGCTTGGCCAGCCAGTTCATGGTTAAAATCCAGGGTTAAGGTCTCCAGGCCCAGATCGGCAATACGTGCCGCGTGGACGTGGCCCATCTCATCCTGCAACCGGATGCGGTCGCCGATCGCCACCCGGGCGTCGGCGGGGAGTTCGCTGCGCGGCATCTGGATCATGCGCTCTTCGTCGCGCTCCCCATAGGCCTGCCCCGCGGCGATCCTCTGCCGGCGCTTGTCGCCGGGCTTCATGCCCTCCACGGTCTCCTCAAAGCCAGGAATCACCATGCCTTCGCCTAACGTAAATTCCAGGGGCTCGCCGCCCGCTGAACTGTCAAACGTCGTTCCATCGTCCAAGGTGCCCGTGTAGTGCACGCGGACGGTATCGCCCATCTTTGCTTCGCTCATGCTTGGTCATTGTCGCACGCGAAACAGGTAATCTTAAAGCAAGTACCCGATGGAAAATCAAGAAATGGCCCGCCTGCTGGGCGAAACCGCTGACCTGCTCGAGATCTCCGCCGAAGACAGTTTCCGCATCCGCAGTTACCGCCAAGCCGCGGCGGCAATCGAGACTTATCCCAACCGCATCAGCGACTGGATCCGCGATGGCAAAGATATCACCGCCATCCCCGGCGTGGGCAAATCGATCGCGGCCCATCTGATGGAAATCGAGGCCCGCGGCTCGTTTGACCGCCGCGACAAGCTCCTCGAAAAGTATCCGCCCACGGTGCTCGAATTTCTGCGCATTCCGGGTTTGGGGCCGAAGACGATCGCCGCGCTGATTCAGCACTTCCGCATTTCCACTTTGAATGAACTCGAGCGGCTCTGCACGGATCAAAAGCTGCGCGACCTGCCGCGCATGGGCGCCAAGCTCGAAGAAAAGATCCTGAAGGGCATCGCCCACTACCGCCAAAGCGCCGGCCGGTTCCTGCTGAACTTTGCCACCGGCATTGCCGAAGAGTTGGCCGCCTACATCGGCGGCGACGTCACAGCCGCCGGTAGCGTTCGCCGCGGCAAAGAGACGATCGGCGACGTGGATCTATTGGTGATCGGGCAGGATGCCGCCCAGGTGCTCGCCCGCTTTGTGAAGCATCCCAAGGTGCACGAAGTGCTGGCGCATGGCGACAACAAAGCCAGCGCGCGCGTGGGCCTGGAAGGGATTCAAGTGGACGTCCGCGCCCTGCCCACCGAAAGCTTTGGCGCGGCCTTGCAATACTTCACCGGCAGCAAGGAACACAGCATCGTCCTGCGGCAGCGCGCGCTGCGCCAAGGCCTCACGCTGAACGAATACGGGCTGGCCAAAGTGGACTCCGGCGAACGCGTCGCGGGACGCACGGAGGCCGAAATCTACGAGACTTTGGGGTTGGCGTGGATTCCGCCCGAACTGCGCGAGAACCAAGGGGAGATCGATGCCGCCGCCAATGGCACGCTACCCCAACTGATCGAACTGGCTGATATTCGCGGCGACCTGCACATGCACACCACCGAAAGCGATGGCCGCGCCACGCTCGAAGAGATGGCCGCCGCCAATCGCGCGCTCGGGTACGAGTATCTCTGCATTACTGACCACTCGAAGGCCCTCGCCATGGCCAATGGCCTGGACGAAAAACGCGCGATTGCCTTTGCCCATCGCGTCCGCGAACTCGACCTGGGCATTCACGTCTTTTCCGGCCTCGAATGCGACATCCTCCGCAACGGCGACATGGACCTGGCGAACGACGCCCTGGCCGAACTCGACTTCGTCATCGCCAGCATCCACAGCCATATGAATCTCACGGGCACTGAGATGACCGAGCGGCTGCTGGCGGCCATCGAGAATCCACACGTGAAAGCGATCGGCCACCCCACGGGTCGCATTCTGCTACACCGCGAGAGTTATGCTTACGAATTCGAGACCATTGCGCGCGCGGCCGCCCGGCGTGGGGTTTTCCTCGAAATCAACGCCAGCCCCGAGCGACTAGACCTGAACCAAACGCTCATCCGATCCGCCAAGTCGTTGGGGGTGCGCTTCGTGATCAACACCGACGCGCATCACCCGCGTCATCTCGAGAACATGCGCTTCGGCGTCAAAATGGCGCGTCGGGGGTGGCTGATGGCCGGGGACGTCGTCAACACCCTCCCGTTGGCCAAATTCCGCCAGGCGATCGGCAACACTTAGCGGCGCTTCCGGGTCATCTGCATCGCCGCCACCCACGCCGACAGGCTCAGAATGCCGATGACGGCCGGCAGCATCCAACTGAGCAGAGATTGCTCCTGATAGCGGAAGGTCGGCAGCCGCTCGAGGTCGGCTGGCCGCAGGGGGTGGCCGCGCCCGACGCTGGCCCGTAATGCGACAGACCATTGACGGCCAAACTCTCGTGCCGTTTCTTCAAAGGCATCCTGCCGGCTCACTCCGGTGCCTGCCGTTTCGAGCAGCGCGGAGTAAAGAATCGACGCCGGCGAGAGCTTTCCGAGCACTTCCACGGCCAGGCGGTGCAGGACTGCGCTACCCTCCGCCTGTTGGCGGAGCGGCTCCCAGGCCTCCGACCACTGGACTTCCGCGGCCAAGCGGATCCGATCGTAGTCCGCCGGCGTAGCGCCGTTTTCGACAAACTCCGGGTGGCTTTCGTAGAAGGGCGCCAAGTCGCGGCTGGTCTTCGCCATTATCGGCAACAAAGCGGCTTGCTTCTTCGCCGCCAGTTCCATGCGTGACGACGCGGGCACCACCAAATCCACCACGGCCACGGCCAGGCCCGGTACAATCAGCACCAAGGTCAAGTAGGTCACGCCCGTCGCCCAATACACCCATTCCTTGCGCCGCAGAAATACCCAGAAGAATCCATACAATCCGGTGAGCGTTAGCCACACCAGCGCCCGCATCCAGGTGTCGGCTTGCGCCAGCGGCGCGCCACTCACCAAGATCCCCAACAGGCTCACGGCCGGCCCCAGCGCCAGCAACAACGTATCATGGCGGGGCGCAAACAGAATGACGAGCGGCAGGGCCAACACCATCACGATGGCCAGGTCAAAACCGCCGGCTGCCAAAGTCTGGCCGTTTTCGAAAACCTCCAGGCCCCGTTCGGCACCCACCGAGTTCGGCCGCCAGATTGTCCGACGTAGCGCCGTCTGGCCGATGGCCGCCCCGGCCAAGCCCGGGGTTCCACTTACCATCCACGGCGACATGCGGTCCATCGCCGCGAGCACCGAGTCTTCCGGCCGCGCGCGACCCTCACTGGAAGTGAAACCCGCGTTTAGCTTTCCGATTTCTAACCGCTGCTGATTCGCGCTCGCCACGTGTGCTTCCACCTGGCCCAAACTCTCTCGCATTCGCCGGCCATTCCAAGCAGCAGCCAGGCCCAGCAGTAAGAACGCTGACACGGCTACGATCAAATACCGATTCATGAGCGCTCTCCCAACTGCGGCACCACCAAACCTGAGGTGGCCGCCAGGACCAGGGTGAAAGTAAACCAGATCAGCAAGGTGACAATGGAGCGAGTTCGCATCGCGGCGGCTTCAATCTGCTTGGGTAAGTCGGCCTCGAAGATATCGATTTGATTCCACATTTTCTTACCGGTGAGGAACGCCCCGCCTTGCTCTTTTCCTTTCGCGGCTAACTCACGGTTTAAGATACGCCGCATGCGGTGCGCATACAAGTTCGCCGCGTCGGTAGCGCCATCCCGCTGCGTTGCCGCACTACCAGCTAAGGTGGAGCCGAGTAACTGTAACGCGGTGGCCGGGGAAAACGCTGCCCCCCACTCCATGGTGGCGTTCTGCGCGGCAAATGTCCGCCGTGCCTGCCCTAATCGCAAGCCACGGGAGGCATTTTCCACTTCCGCCTCGGAGATGAAAACGAAGCCCGGAAGATTTACTGTCAAGTCTTCGCGCCTTCCCACTTTCATTTCACGGAATAACATATTCAACGTGCCTTCCGTGCGGACATCCCGGGGCGGCCGGTCCTCAAAACCACGCTCTAAGTCTGATTCCGCAATCCGGCTCATCTCCATCGCCGAAGGGGACGCCGTCGAGACGCGCCCGTTATCCGCCGCCAAACGCGGTAACACTACCGCAATCAGCAGCCACATCACCAATCCTCCGGTGAGCGACTTCCTTGACGTAGCGGCGAGCCCCGAAATGGCTAAAGCGAGAAAAAACACCGTGCCGCTAAACAAGAAATAGAATAATCCCAACAGCAGCCAGGCGCTAGTGTCTTCCTGGCCAAAACCTCCGGCCAGAGAGGCGATGGCCCCGCCCAAACCAAAGGCCGCCAGATAGATTACCAGCAACACCAAGCCCACGCCAAAGGTCTTGCCGAAGACCAAGGTGGCGCGATTCGAACCGACGGCCATTAGATACCGCTCCATGCCAGTTTCCCGGTCGCGCGCGAGCGCCGAATAAGTAAGCAGCACAATCACAAAGGGGAAAATCACCTGCCAGCAAAAAGCGGGCGATAAATTGGCCAAGCCGGCCAGCGGGCTCTCGTCCCGGGCCGGCAAATCCACAAACTCGGTTCGCAGGCCGGCCCGTAAATAAGCCGCTACGCCCAAGTAGGGTAACGCCCCGGGTTCCAGAATCGAAAGCGCGCTCCGCTTCGGAAATGCCACCGTGCCGAAGTAAGTGGCGGCATGGGGATTCTTCTCGCCCTGATTCAGCCAACTCTCCCGCACACTCTTCTCCGCGGCCACCCGACTGGTTTCGTAGCGGCTATGCTCCACCGCTCCCAACAGCACGGATAGCGCATAGACGCCCAGATAGGCGAGAACCACCAGCCGCATCGCCCGATGGCGCCAGAACTCTTTCCATTCCTTCAAAACAATACTAAGAATCATTACTTTTCCCGCACTACTTCCCAGGCCAAATGCTCTAACTCCGGCCCAATTAGTTTCTCCCAGGCTAATTCCACCGCCGCCGGTGAACCCGGAGTAGACAGAACTACCTTGCCCCGGTAAACGCCGCCCACCGCGCGCGACAACATCGCCGACGCCCCAACCTGCTCATAACTAAGCATCCGGAATAACTCGCCAAACCCCGGCAGCGTCTTTTCTAACTTCCGGGCCAGCACGTCGTAAGTGGTATCCCGCGGCGCAATTCCGGTCCCCCCGTTCCACAGCATCACCCGCGCGCCGCCGGCGGCCAATTCGTCCAATACCGCCTCCACTTGGCTGGGCTCATCCCGAATAATACGGTAATCAGCAACGATATGACCGGCGGCCTCAATCCGGCCCCGAAGATATTCGGCATTCACGTCGGTCTCCGGCGTCCGCGTATCGCTCACCGTCACAATCGCCACCGGCACGGCACCCTGCCGCCCCGCCATCGCCTTGTGCTCCTGGTTACTAATAGATGACATATGCCTCTTTCAAGCCCCAACCGGTACCGGGCGAAACTCCAGACACCGCTCCAGGATCTCCTGAGGCAGAGTCTCATCGGCCTCCAGGATCTCCACTAACTTGCCCTTCGCGAGAAGCCCTACTTTGTGGCCAAATTCCGCTGCCAAGACAGCCGAATCCGTCGCGAGCAGGACCGCCGCCGGTGCACCCGTAATCGTACCCTCGGCGTAAGCGCGCACCAGGGTCATGTAGGCGCGTGCCGCAGCTTCCTCCAGGTGTTTCGTCGGTTCGTCCATTAACAGCGCCTGTGCATCGCGGGCGACGGCAATCGCCAGGCCGATCCGCTGCCGGGTCTCAATCGAATAGCCGGCCGCGGGCTGATCCAACACCCCGTCTGCGATACCCAACTCCTGAAACAGCCGCTGCACATCCGCGCGAGCGAGCTCTGGGAGGCCCGCCATGGTGGAAAAGTAATGTAAGTTCTCGAGTCCCGTTAGCTGATCGTAGAGCGGCAGGACCGGAGGCACATAAGCCAACAATCCCTTGGGCTTCGAGGGCTGCAGCGCGACGTTGAACCCACCCACCATACAATTGCCGCTCGTCGCCTTAGTCAAATTCAAGAACAGATCCATCGTTGTCGACTTGCCCGCTCCTGGTCCCCCTAGCAGGCAGAAGAGTTCTCCGGGTTGCACCTCAAAGCTCAGCCCGGCCAGCACCATTTTTTGCTTGAAACCCTTCGTTAAGTTAATCGCCTGCAACATAAAAGCTATTCTCCGAGTATCATCTTTCTCTTTTCTCCACCATGCAAAACCATGCAAAACCATGCAAAACAGCCCAGCGAATTTCATTTCATCGTCTTCATAGTATAAGGGTCCTGGTACGGTGCCAGTACTCGATCAACAATTCTAGGGAGAAGATAAGGCGAACCTCAGCGTACGCCCAGTTCAAATACGCCGGTCTCCACGAAGTGCGTGACCGGAAAATACACCGGCCCTAGCTTCGGCGACGCCGGAAACAAGGGCAGAATCCACTGGAAGGCACAAATGACGGCCATATAACGTCACTTCCATTACCAGGATGGGAAGCAACACCAGGATCATGCCGCCGACATAGAGAAACAAGCGCGAAAGGGGTTTCTGCTCGGCCTAATTAGCATCATGGTGCCCATCATCACGCCGAAGACACGCAGAATCAGCAGCACGTGCGGCGGGCTGAGGATCTTGGTATCCAGCCCATAGGCGTTGTGCCACCAGTCGTCGAAGGGCGCCGACGTCAACATGGCCGCGCCACCCCAGGAGATGATAAACGCCCCGAGCGGCGCATGCAGCCCCAGATACGCACCGTGTTCGTTTGCTTCGCACGGTCGAAGGTGGTGGCCAGGATCAGCCACGCGCAGGCCAAACCGGCCAGCACGCCGCAAAAGTAAATCGCGATGTGCGGCGGCGTCCAGAAATCGTCCCGCCCGATGGATCGATGCCAGGAGATGTCCCAGTGCGCGCCCAGAATGACCGAGGGTTACCGCAGCCACACAACACCAGATGGTCCACGGGATGGCGGAGGCTTCCTGGCGAGGGATGGCCCAATCCGTGCCGATAGCAATGGTTTTCGTGCCCATGTCGCCATTATCACCCGTTCCACCAGGCATTGTGGAGAAGGCCGACAGAAGTGTAAATTTCGCTTGGCAGTTTACTTCTACATCTTGCAAGCTAGTGAAAATGAGTGCAAGATTCCGAGCATAGGAGGATTTCATGTCACCCACTGAACCTAACAAACCCAACTTACTTGAGGGCGCATTCTCGCTCGAAGGAAAAGTAACTCTTGAGAAAGCCGAGGACGCCCCTGCCGGATTTACCCTCAACGCTTTCGTTCTCGACCCCGGCGGGGAAGTTCTCGGGCAAGCCGAGGTCTCTCCGAAAGGCATGTTCAAGTTATCCTTGAATCGGAAACAGGTCGCGGACGTTACATTGTTAATTGGACCTGGCGATAATATCGACGCCCTCCGCCGTTCCACCGCCTATCAACGCCGCATTCAGCCCTCCGATTGGGCGGGCGAACGCGATAACTATGTCTTTAAGCCAGAGATCGAGATATCCCGCTTAGTTTGGCTGCCCTGGTTGCCCCAGCGAATCTGCGTCTCAGGGCATGTGCGAAAGGTAACTCCTACCGGCAATTTGCCCGTGCCTTTTGTGAAAGTGGATGTCTTCGACGTCGACCGCGAAGGCTGTTGGTGGCCCTGGATTCTACGTGGCATCGACCGCGTCATCGACCGCCCGGTGATCCGCATCCCGGACTTGGTCCGGAACTTCCCCATCCCCATCCCGGAGCCGGATCCGCCATTCTTCAGGGGAACTGGCGAGGTCGAACTGAACCCCCAGCCCTTGCCACCGCGCTCCGGCGAGGACGACCGGTTCAACACGGTCGCTTTGAACCCGCAACCCTTGCCGCCTATCGCCGCCTCACGGTTGAGCCGCGTGGCGCTCAATCCGCAGCCGCTGCCGCCAATCGCAGAGTTAGCCACGTTAAGGCCCGAACTTGCCAACCGTTTGAGCCGCCTCACATTGACGTCGAAACTCGCCCCGTGGGTCTATTTCCCGCGTTGCTTTTATAGCCGCCAATTGATTTGCACCACCACCACCGACTGCAACGGTTACTTCCAATGCTGCTTCCCGTGGTTCCCGTTCCACTTCCGGCGCGGCCGCCTGCGCTTCGACTCCCGGCCTGACATTATCCTGCGCATTACCCAGGTGATCAACGGCGTCGAAACCGTTATCTTCATGGACCCTTACACCAGCACCCGCTGGAACATTACCAATGCCCACATCGATTTATTCCTTGACGACCCCGAAATCATCGCTGGCCAAGGCTGCGCTCCGCGACCCGAAGGAACCACCGTTTTCTGGGCCCGGGTTGGCAACGACGAGGTATTTCAAATTAACCAGAGCGCCGGCACTTTCGCCGGCGGCGGTTTGAGTAACTGCGCTTACGGAGCTTTTCTCCAGTTACACGCCGTCTTCGGCCAGGCGCTAACCAGCGGTGCTCCGAAACGCTACTATCGGCTTTCAATGCGCAAGGGCGGTGCGGCCTTTGTGCCACTCACTGAAACTCTCGCCGATACCCGGGTGAATAAGGTAACTTTGACCAGCCAGTCCTATACGCTAGGGCCGCAAGTAATCAACAGTGTCCCCGCCCTTTACGAAATTCGGGACATGACCAATTTCTATTGGTACAACGTCGACTTAGCCGGTTACTGGAATACCTCGGGATCCGAGAGCGACGCCGGCCTTTACACGCTGCGCCTCGAAGTTTTTGACGAGAATGGCGTGAAACTCACGTCGGCCCAGGTGGACTATCGCGACGGCACCGTTCCGCCGCCGGGTCCCCTGCCCCCGATGCTTGACCGTTGCGACCTCGTACTTCAGATCGACAATCAGCCCCCGACGCTCAGTCTCCAGGTGCCCGCTGCGGGCGGCGAATGCGGGGTGGTGAAGTGGGCCAACGTTCCCAGCCTCACCATCGAGACCTCTGTGTCGCAGCCGCACGCCCGTTTGCACTCCTGGGCGCTCAGCTATGTGAAGGGTCTCACCGGTGTTTCGAATGGCCTCAATTCGGCCGCCAACGGAGCAGGCCTCGCCACGCCCGCGAATGCTTCGACATCCGGCGCCGCGATGACCGCGGGCATCACCGGCACCTGCGCCTTCGCGCTGACGCTCTCGGCCTGGCCGCTGATCCGCAATGGCTATGGCCTCATCAACCCGCGTAGCCTCACTAAGGCCATCGCCGTCGAGCGCTGTCCTTAGTAATTGAGTTACACTGCGGCGGTGCGGAACTTACTGCTCGCTTCCCTGCTGCCGCTGTGCCTTCTAGGCCAGGCGCCCTACGACTTAGTGATTCGGAACGCCCGCGTCGTGGATCCCGAAAGCGGACTGGACGCCATTCGCCAAGTGGCGGTGACCAACGGCAAGATCGCCGCCATCAGCGAGCAATCGCTCAACGGCCTTGCGCAGATCGATGCCCAGGGGCTCGTGCTCGCGCCTGGATTTATCGATCTTCACTGGCACGGCACCAACCCAGCCAGCGGGCGCTACGAATTGATGGATGGGGTGACCACGACGCTCGAGCTCGAAATCGGTGTCGCGGATTTGCCCAAGTATTACGCCGACCGCACGAATAAATCCTATGTTAATTTCGGGGCCTCGATCGGCCATCCGCCTGTTCGCATGGCCGTGCTGGGGGACGAAGGTGAGTTTCTGCCCAGCGGCCCCGGCGGCTATCAACGCGCCACCCCCGCTGAGATCGAAGCGATGAAGGAGCGCATCGAGGTTGGCCTGCGCCAAGGCGCGCCCGCCGTCGGCTTCGGCATCGCTTACACGCACGGCGCATCGTATGGCGAAATTATCGATATGTTTCGCCTCGCCGCCAAGTACAACGCCACGTGCCACGTCCACATGCGCGGCACTTCGAGCGCTGCTGGCGCCCAGGCGGATCGCGAACTCGGCCTGAGTGAAGTGATCGCCGCGGCCACGATTGCCGGTGCTAAGCTCCACATCGTGCACATCAATTCGAGCGGCCAGGAGGCTACCGGGCGTTTACTCGAGCTGATCGCCGACGCCCGCGCTCATGGCGTCGACGTTACTACCGAAGCGTATCCTTACACGGCCGGTGCCACGCGCATCGAATCGGCTTTGTTCGATTCCTGGATGGACAAACTCCCCGCCGACTACCAGCGGCTGCAGTGGAGCTCGACTGGCGAACGGCTCACTCGTGAAACTTTTCTCAAGTACCGTAAACAAGGCGGGCTGGTAATTATTCATGCCAACACGGAGGAGCGGGTTCGTACCGCCATCCTAAGTCCACTCACCATGATCGCCTCAGACGGCTTCGACGTGAGCGAGGGCCAAGGACATCCGCGCTCGGCGGCTACCTTCTCGCGCGTGTTAGCGAAATATGTGCGAGAGGAGAAGTCTCTCAGCCTGATGGATGCGATTCGTAAGATGACTCTGATGCCGGCACAGCGGCTGGAAGGTCGCGTGCCCGCGATGCGGAATAAAGGACGGATCAAGGTCGGCGCCGACGCGGATCTTACGATCTTCGACCCCGCGCAAATTAAAGACCAGGCGACTTACGAAAAACCGGCTCAGTTTTCTACTGGAGTGCGGTATGTGTTACTCAACGGTCAATTCGCCGTGAAGGATGGCATGTTGCAGGAAACTGTTCATGCCGGACAGCCGATACGGGCGCCACTTGCGAGATAGACTTTTCGGTGATCCCAAGAACTCTATTGAGCTAACCAGTTGGGCTGGGCGACAACCACGCCAACGGTACCGAAAAGATATAGGATGATTCCATGCCCAACTTGATTTCGCTCACTGAGGAACTTACACGATCGGAGAGCCAGCCGCGCCGCATTATCGCCACCGGCCCCGGCTGGAAGATGCTGCTGCTCGACCTTCGACAAGGTGGCGAACTCCCCTCGCATTCCGCTCCCGGGCCGATCACTGTCCACTGCCTCGAAGGCCAAGCCGAGTTCGCCATCGATGGCCAATGGGTCACGCTCCGCGCCGGCGACATCCAGGCCGTCGAAGCCCACACGCTCCATGCCGTGAAGGCTGCGCCGGCCGCTGTTTTACTGGTGCACTTGATGTCAGAATAGCCGGAGACTGGCTGGCTCCCAAACGTTCGAAAACAGGCGGAATGATTCTTACTGGCGTTTCGATTTCCAAGCGGTCACCTGGAACCAGGCGGAAACTCGAGTCCCGGTCTAGCCAGAACATGGCGAATAAGTTCCATTGAATGAATCGCTAAACCGCCTAACGCGTCACTGGATCGCCCACATCTGGTAGCTTGGTGTAGTCGATGATCTCCTTTTCTAACATCAATAAACAGTACGGCAAGCAACTGATCTTTGTCGAAGCCTCGTTTCAGCTCAACCCCGGCGAGAAGGTGGGTCTGGTGGGCCCCAATGGCGCCGGCAAGACGACGCTCTTCCGCATGGTGGTGGGTGAAGAAGAAGCCGACGAAGGCCATGTCTCCTTGCCCAAGAAGATGACCATCGGTTACTTCCGGCAGGATGTCGAGGAGATGGCCGGACGTTCCGTGATCGACGAAGCCATCGCCGGCAGTGGCCGGGTCGGCGACCTGCACCATGAGCTCGAAGCGCTGCAGCACGCCATGGAGGACCCGGACCGCGCGGGAGAACTCGACAAGATTCTCGACCGCTTTGGCGAAGTGCAGGATGAGTATCTGCATTTGGACGGCTATACGCTCGAGGCCCAGGCCCGGGAGGTGCTGCATGGCCTAGGTTTCCAGGACGACCAAATCGACGGCGACGTGGGCGCGCTCTCCGGCGGTTGGAAGATGCGCGTCGCCTTGGCGCGCGTGCTGCTGGGCCGGCCGGACGTCCTGCTGATGGACGAGCCCACCAACCACTTGGACCTTGAGAGCATCATCTGGCTCGAGCAGTTCCTGAAAAGCTATCCCGGCGCGCTCCTGATGACTTCGCATGACCGCGAGTTTATGAACCGGATCGTGACCAAGATCGCCGAAATCGATGCGGGCGAAATCATCACTTACTCCGGCGACTATGACTTCTATGAGCGCGAATGCGTCATCCGCGAAACCAATCACCAAGCCGCCTTCGCCCGGCAACAAGCGATGCTCGCCAAGGAGCAGCGCTTCATTGAGCGCTTCAAGACGCACGCCGCGAAGGCCGCCCAGGTGCAAAGCCGCATCAAGCAACTCGACAAGATCGAGAAGCTGGAGATGCCGAAGAAGCGGCAGATCGTGAAGTTCGATTTCCGCGTGCCGCCGCGCTCGGGCGACCAAGTCGCCGTCATCGAGAATCTGCACAAGGCCTACGGCAAGCGCGTCATCTACCAGGGCCTGAATCTCACCATCCGCCGCGGCGAACGCTGGGCGGTGATGGGCCGCAATGGCGCGGGCAAGACCACTTTGCTGAAGATGATCGCCGGCGCTACGCAACCCGACGAAGGCAGCGTCCGCCTCGGCGCCAGCCTGAGCATGGGCTACTTCGCTCAGCAAAGCCTGGACATTTTGGACTCCGATCTCAGCATTATCGATCAGTTGCAAAACGACTTTCCCAACGAGAGCATCGGTAGCCTACGCTCACTGATCGGCGCGTTCCAGTTTTCGGGCGATGACGCCGAGAAGCAGATCCGCGCGCTTTCGGGCGGTGAGAAATCGCGTTTGGCGATGGCCCGGATGCTCTACAATCCACCCAATTTCCTGGTGCTCGACGAGCCCACTAACCACTTGGATCTGGCCACCAAAGAGATGCTGGTGGGCGCGCTCAAAAACTTCGAAGGCACCATGATCTTCGTCTCGCATGACCGCGCCTTCCTGCGCGGGCTAAGTTCCCGGGTGCTGGAGTTGGGCGGCGAAACGGGCCAGGAGCGCGAGCCGCGCGTGTATCCCGGCACTTACGTTGAATACGTGCAGGCCCTGGGGCACGAGGCGCCCGGCATCTACTCATGACGCGCCGTCACCTGCTTCCGCTGGCGGCGCTTGCCGCCTGCAATCGCAGCAGCAAGCGGGTGATCGGCGTGGTGCCCAAGGCCACCTCGCACCTCTTCTTCATGGCCGTCCGTGCGGGCGTGAAGAAGGCCGCCGCGGAGTTCGGCTTCGACATCGATTGGAATGGTCCGCAGGACGAAACCGACCATGCGCGGCAGATCCAGGTGGTGGATGCGATGGTGGCGCAGAAGGTGAACGCGCTGGCCATCTCGGCCACGGACGAGAACACGCTGAGCCAAGCCGTCCAGCGCGCGATCGACGCGGGCATTCCGGTATCGGTCTTCGATTCCGGGGTGAATGCTCGCGGCTACCTCACCTTCGTGGCGACCGACAACCTCGCTGCGGGAGTCACCGCGGCGGAGCGACTGGCCGGTCTCGTCAAAGAGAAGGGCAAGGTCGGCATGGTGATGCACAAGCCCGGCGGCACGTCCACCATGCTGCGCGAGCAAGGCTTCGAAGCGACGATGAAGAGGTACCCGGGCCTGACGATCGCTGCGCGCCAATACGGCATGGCGGATCGGGCCAAGGCTCGCGCCGCGGCGGAGAACATGCTGACGGCGCACCCCGACATGGCGGGCCTGTTTGCCTCCAGCGAAGCCAGTTCCCTGGGCGCCATGCAGGCGATCGAAAGCCGCGGGCTTTCCGGGAAGGTGAAGCTGATCACGTTCGACACCAGCGACTCGCACATTGCGTCACTGAAGGCCGGCACCATCGACCTGATGCTGGTGCAGGATTCGCACCGCATGGGCTATGAAGTGGTGAAGAGCTTGGCCGTGAAGCTTCAGGGAGGCACGCCGCCGACGCGGCTGGACCTGCCGGTGCAGATCATCGCCCGGGCGGACCTCATGCGCCCCGAAGTCCAGGCCTTGCTGAGCCCGCCGCATTAGCTTAATAAAATTCTCGACATGCATTGCACCTAGCCCGCTGCGTCAGTTGTGGGGTAACTTCGCGCCCCTGCCCTGGAAACCCCACAGCTTACGCTGCGGGCTAGAGCTCTAATGCTCTGGGATTTCGCAGCTGGGGTAACTGGCTAACATATTGCCACCTTGAAAACCCAGGGTTTGACTCAGGCCGATTTGCGAAGTGAAATACCCATCACAAGTCAGCGACTTAGTCAGGCGGAAAAACCGCTCGGGCATCGTCTTCACCCGGCCTTTATCTAATACTTCGGAGAGCGGCGTAAGTAAAGCGATGCGGCCGGCGGGATCGAGAGCCGCAAAGTTCTGACTGGCGAGCCAAGCCACACCATCGCGCATCAGTTTCCGGTGCTCGGGGTTCGCGTTCACCACGAGGTCAATGTAACCGGGCACGCCCGCTTTGCTCGCCCCGGGAGTGTCGGTGTCGGGAATAATGACGTCGGTTAGCGTCGAAAGCAGGGCAAATTCAGCTTCGGTAAAGAACTTACGCGGACCCGTCGAAGCTTGCGCCCCTGGAGTATGTCCCGCGTGTGGTTTGGCGTGCTGGCCGTATAACTCATTGCCCGTGTAAGGAAAAGTACAGGTCGCGCTGATGGCACCGATGATCTTGAGGGTTTCGCGGCGTTCGGCCATGTTACATCTCTCCTTTTTTGAAGCGTTCCGCCAAATGCTCCGCGGTGCGCGCGGCCAGGGCCATCATGGTGTGGGTGGGGTTCTTTTCAGAGGCCGAGGGGAACACGCTGCCGTCCACGACATACAAGTTACTAACGTCATGCGTGCGACAATTCCGGTCCACCACGCTGGTTTTCGGATCGGTCCCCATGCGGCAGCCGCCTAACTCGTGGTTGGGCTTCGGCTCGTTGCTGACATCGAGAATTTCTCCACCCGACGCGCGGACAATTTCGCGGCCCCAGGTGGTCATGTCGTTGAAGATCTTCCAGTCGTTATCGCTCCAATGGAGTTCCCGTTTCACTTCCGGTAGGCCCCACTCGTCGCGGTTATTTTCGTCTAAGTAAATTCGGCTCCTGCCGTCCGGAATCTTCTCCCCATAGGGCGACCAAACGACATAGGCCGGGTAAGCTTCTTTCACGGCATTCTTGAAGTCCGCACCGAAGCCGGGGAACTTCCGGGCCCAACCGACGCCGCGGCGATTCTGGTAGCCGAATTGTGCGCCGAAGCTCCGGGCATAGCCGCGATTGCGGGTGTGCATGAAGGAGGGTTGATAGGCATGGTCTAAAAAGCCCTCGTCATTGGCCAGTTGCTTACCCTTGAGCTTCGTCAGTAAGAACTCGATGCCGCCGGTAAAGTGCGGAATAAAGTGCTGCCCCAGTTGGCCACTCGAGTTTGCCAAGCCGGTGGGATATCGGCGAGACTTCGACATTTGCAATAAGCCAACGCTCTGCACGCAGGCGCAGGAGACGACGACCGCTCGTCCACGAATTTCACCCGGTTTCTTCGTCAACCGGTCAATCGTCGCCACACCAGTTACTCTATTCTCGGCCGATAACAATACTTCACGGGCCAAAGTATCGGTGAATAAGGTCAACTTACCGGTTTGACGAATGGCGGGAATAATATGGACGTCGTAAGAGTTGTATTTCGCCGCCACGTCGCAGCCGGCCATGCAATTGCCACAGTAGTGACAAGCCGGGCGACCGCTCTTCGCCTTGGTGAGCGTCGACTTCCGCACGTGGATAATCTTCACACCCAACTTCGCCGCGCCGCGCTGCAGGAGCACGTCGCTGCACTTCAAAGGCGCCGGCGGCAGGAAGATGCCGTCGGGCAGATCGGTAAGGCCATCGAGGTTACCGCACACGCCCACTTCGCGTTCGATGCTGTCGTAGTGCGGGGCCATATCGGCGTAGTCGAGCGGCCAATTCTCGCCCGCGCCGTCGTCCCAATCCTTGCCCTTAAAGTCACGCTGCGAGAAGCGCCATGCCACGGCATTCCAGGTTTGGCTTTTGCCGCCGGCGCCGCGGGTGCGCTGGGAGTCCATGCCGGCCTTGCCGGGCTTCATGGTCGGAATATGCCGGTTGGCGAATTCAAACGGCATAGCGTGGGTATTGAAGTCGGTACGCGTGTTCAGCTTGGGCCCGCCTTCGATCAAGGCGACGTCCACCCCCTGACGAGCGAGACGCCCGGCGAGCGTGCCGCCGGAGGCGCCGGAGCCAACTACCACCACGTCAAAGATTTTTTGCTGGGCCATTACTGAGTAGGTTTATCACAGTTCAGCCCAATAGTTTCGCCATGCGCGCGCAGATCGCCGGTTCCCGCGCGGCGAGGTTCTCGTTCTCTTCGGGATCGGCAAGCACGTCGAACAGCAGGGGTCCGGCGGCCATTCCCCGGACGTACTTATAACGGCCCTCCATTGCCAGC
>Ga0209591_10003568_pt1 | contig 17996 bp, 14 predicted proteins | sample MAT01_FD_187207 | JGI IMG/M metagenome (GOLD analysis project Ga0209591, IMG submission 187207) | Freshwater microbial communities from Lake Fryxell liftoff mats and glacier meltwater in Antarctica - MAT-01 (SPAdes) (version 2) | ecosystem: Environmental > Aquatic > Freshwater > Ice > Liftoff... | reverse complement strand
AACCGCCTCCGACGAACCCGGTTCCAGGACCCTGATGCGCAGCGGCACCGCCGCTCGCCTCGCAGGCCTGTCGCCATCGACGCTGCGCATCTGGGAGTACCGCTATGGTGTCGTGGCGCCACCCAAGTCGGCCGCGGGCCAGCGCACCTATTCGATGAAGGACATCGAGCGCCTACGACTGATCAAGCGGCTCACGCTCGCGGGCCATGCGATCGGCACGCTGGCCCACCTCGATGTCGATGCACTTGTCGCGCTGTCATCGGGCGACCACACACCATCGGCGCGGGCGCGTCGGGTGCTCGTCGTCGGCCACGCCGCTGCGCGCAAACTCGAGGGCCGGCTGCGGCCGGCGGCGGCGCTGGTCTTCGACGACCTCAGCCACGCAGAGCGTGAAGTCGCCCACGCCGGCGCTGCCGATGTACTCGTCGTTCACGTCGTTTCGCTGCACGCGTCGCTGACCGCGCAGGTGATGACACTACGAAACAACCTGCCAGCGCCCAACGTCATCGTAGTCTATTCGTTCGGCGCAGAAGCGGTCGCCGATACGCTTCGCGCGGCTGGCGTGACGGTGCGGCGCGAGCCGGTGGCGGGCAAGGAACTGGCAAGCCTGATCGTTGCATCGCGGCCGATCGCGCGAGCCGATCAAAGCAGTGTCCACTCGGAGCCCAGGCGCTACAGCGATGGCGAACTGGTCGCCCTGACCGAGATCCCCTCGCTGGTCGCCTGCGAGTGCCCACGTCACCTCGCCGAGATCATTACGCTGCTGGTGGGCTTCGAGCAATACAGCGTGGGCTGCGCTGCGCAGAATCAGAAAGATGCGGCGCTGCATCGCCATCTGCTCGAGGTCACGAGCGCGGCCAGAACGATGTTCGAACAGGCGTTGACGCGGGTGGTCGTCGAAGAAGGGCTGATTATCGAGACGCGATGATGACGATTGCCAGATCAGTTCAGCGCACTGGATTGACCGCAGCGTCTACAATGGCGCTTTGCGACCAACTACGGGCCTCATGACCGAATTGCTGCGACTGGACAAGCGCGTGGTCGCGCTCATCGGCTGCTCCAGGGGCCATGCCCAGAATTACATCGAGGGCGGCTGGGTGCTGGTCGACGGCGTGGTGATCGAGCAGCCGCAGTTCATGGTCGGCGATCAGCAGGTCGCGCTGCATCCCGAGGCGCGACCGGACGACCCGGAGCTGGCGACGATATTGCTGCACGCGGTGGCGGACTTCGATCCCAGCTCGGGCCCGCTTGCCGCAGCGGGTTGGTTCAGCGCTGCGAATCAGTTCGAAGACGATGATTCCGGTGTACGTCCGCTCAAGCGCCACGCATTCCACCAGGTCTGTCCGCTACCGCTCGAGGCAGGCGCCAGTGGTTTGCTGGTCTTTACCCAGGATGGCCGGATCGCGCGCCGCCTGCGCGAGGATGGCAGCAAGCTCGAGCAGGAGTACGTGGTCGAAGTCAGCGGCACCATCGCGGCCGACGGCCTGGCGCGCATCAACCGCGGTTTGAGCATGGATGGACACCCGCTCGCGCGGGTCAAGGCCAGCTGGCAGAACGAGGTCCGACTGCGCATTGCCGCGCTGGATGTCAGGCCCGGACAGATTCGCCATCTATGCACGGAGGTGGGCCTTGGCATCGTGTCCATGCGTCGCATCCGCATCGCGCGGGTCGCGATGGGCAAGCTGCTGCCGTGGCAGTGGCGCTACCTGCCCGACTACGCCAAGTTCTGAGCCGCGCGCTGATTTGCGCGCGGTGCTGCGCTACTTTACGCGCTGCGGCGCATCCTGCCAGTCACGCCACGCCATCAGCAGGAAAGCGAACTCGCCGACGTGGAATGCAACGGCCGCCGCGGGGATGTGGGTAAGCTGCCAGATCAGCATGCAACCGCCAGCGGCGAGCCACGCACCGCCGATGTACACCGCGGCCTGCAGCCGACCGATCGGATGCATGAAGCGCCAGGCCAGCAAGGCCAGGGCGACAAGCACCATGGTCGCCTTGATCAGCGCCATGCCGCGCAACATCAGCGCCAGCTGCGGATCGGCTTGAAGTAAAAGATCGGGCTGCCCGTACCACCCAGCGGCCACCACCATCGCCACGCTGCCGATCAGCAGTGCAGTGCGCAGCCTGACCGTGCGCAGCGGACGCGCAAGCACCGCAGGCTGCGGCGGGAATACGGTCTCGGTGTGGACGGCGGGAACCAGCATGGGCGCGCTCCAATCTGCGGGCGATCGCGGACCGGCTGAGGTTACATCGCGGGCGCGCCCGATGGGTAGCGACAGCTCGACCGAGTCGGTGCGTCGCTTGCCTCAACGCAACCTGGCTTGCGACGCAACCGCCTCCCGAACAAGCGCAGCGCGAGCGTGCGGCCTGATCAGCAGCGCGATGCTCGTGCAAGATCCGTCGAAGTATTGGCAATCCATGCGGCGATCAGATCGGCAATAGGTGCCGGATGTTTCATCCAGCCGAAATGGTCGGCAGGCCTGCCCGCCAGCATCTCGCGCGCGATCGTGTACTGCTCGATCGCTGCATGCGGCATCTTGTCGAGCAAATGGGCAAGCGACCCGGGCGGCACATACCAGTCGTCGTGCAGGCGAATTGCCAGCACCGGCAGTCGGGTTTGCGCGAGCGCCTGCTCATGGTCACGACCCAGGCCCGGCACGCGATAGTGGCCAGTGCGGCCGGTGCGCGTCCAGTCGCGAATCACGCCGCGCGCCTCGTTGCCGGCAAAGCCGGTGCGGCGACCCGGAAAGTAGCCGTTCACGGCCGCGGCTGCATCCATGAACCCGAACGCCCCGCGCAAGGCGAACCTGCGCCAGCCTGGATAGGTACGCCAGTACGGCGCGCCACCGGCGACGATGAAAATCCCGCACGCGCGCTCGTCGACTGCCGCCAGCAACGCTGCGAACTGCGAGCCGAGGCTGTGTCCGCCGAGCCGCCAACGCACTGCAGGGGCTTGTTCGCAGACAGCATCCAGACTCGCAATCAAATCATCGTCGAGCAGTTCGCGATAGCCCCAGTTCGATCGTCGCGAGGCGCGTATGCTGCTGCTGCCGATGCCGCGCCACTCGTGTATGGCAACCGCGATCCCGCGTGTAGCCAACCGGCCCGCCATCGCATCGTAGTGGCGCGCCGCGACTCCCATCGCGGGAATCATCAGCAAGCCATGCTGCGCCTGCTGCGGCAGTTGCACGCGCAGTCTGGCGTGGTGGCCATCGGTGCTGCGGACCGCCCATTCGAGATCGGCGTGGTTCACGAACGTGCTATCGCTCGGGTCATTCGCGGAACGAGGGATCCTGGCGATCGAGCAGCCGCAGCAAACCCGGCCAGGCCAGCATGCCGCCCAGATTGCGCGTCACCTGGGCCGCCTGCTGCTGCGCCGTAGCCACGATCTGCGGGTGCACATGGATCAGCTCGCCGCCGCCCGACTGCGCGCGTATCTGTATGCCGCAGGTCGTCTCGAACAGGTACATCGCAAGGAACGCATCGGCCACGCGCTCGCCCACCGTCAGCAAACCGTGGTTGCGCAGCATCAGGAAGGTGTTGCCGGCAAGGTCGCGGACCAGACGCGGCTTTTCGTCATCGCGCAGCGCCACCCCTTCGTAATCGTGGTAGCCCAGGCTCGAGAGCACGAAGATCGACTGCTGCGAGATCGCGAGCACGCCGGCAGCTTGCGCGGACACCGCGATGCCGTTGGCGGTATGCGTATGCAGCACGCAGTGCACGTCGCCGCGCGCGGCATGGATCGCACTGTGGATCACGAACCCGGCTGGATTGACCGGCCACGGCGAGTCATCCACCGCGCGACCATCCTGATCGACCTTGACCAGACTGGATGCCGTGATCTCGCTGAACAGCAGGCCAAAGGGGTTGATCAGGAAATGCGCATCCGCACCCGGCACGCGTGCGGAGATGTGAGTGAACACCAGATCGGCCCAGCCATGGTGCGCGACCAGACGGTAGCAGGCGGCGAGATCGACCCGCAGCGCCCATTCTTCGGCGCTGACCCGTGCGCGCAGTTCGGGGCGAATCAAGGAAGCGACCGGCATTTTGTGGACTCCTGACGCAATGATTGCGTCAGGTCAAAGCATAGCGCGCACGCACTGGTGGTTGACACGCGCCCCCAGATGGGGACGCTATACGGTTTGCCCCCCACGAGTTCGCGCATGGCCATGTTCAGTTTTCGCGGCAAACCCGGCTGGGAAAGCCGCGATGCAGCCGAGCGCGCGTCTGCGGTCGCGACCTCGACCGAGCCTGAAATGCTGGCGCTGCTGCCCGATCTTGCGCGCAACGACGAGGCGCCCAACGTGCGCCGCGCTGCGGTTCGGCGCCTGCTCGATCTGCCTCTGCTGGGCGACCGCGCACGCAACGATGCGGATGCGCTGGTACGCGAGGTCGCACAGGAGCGCTATCGACTTCTGCTCGCTGGCATCGGCGAGCCGTCGCTGCCGTTGGCCGATCGCGAACGCGTGCTGCGCAGCGAAGACAGCCCCGAGCTGCTGGCGTGGATGGCGGTCAATTCGCCGGAGCCGGTGCTGCGGCGACTGGCGCTTGAACAGCATGCCAAGCCCGGCCTGATCCTGGACCGCTGCCAGCGCGATCCGGATCCGGCGATCCGCATGTGGCTGCTCGATCAGGTCAGCGATCCGGCGGCGTTGGAGCGGATCGCAGAGGGCACCCGCAAGAGCGACAAACGGCTATCCCACGCGGCACGCGAACGCGCCGAGACGCTGCTTTTCGGCGCCGGCGATGCGCAAGCGTTGAAGCGTCGCGCACTGGCGATCGCCGAGGCTTTCGACCAGCTGCGCCGCGAGCGGCCAGGCGATCTCCAATCGCGTGCCGCGGCACTGCGGTCGGAGTGGGTAGCGCTCGCGCCGCGCGTCGATGCCGCGCTGGTGCAGCGCGTACAGGGCTATGTCGACACCCTCGCTGCCGTGCTGGCGCCAGCGCGCGAGCCGGCCGCAGCTCCCGCCGTTATCGCCGAACCGTCGCAAATGCAGGAGCCGCAGGCGCTGGAGGAGCCGGCGGGCGAGATACCTGTATTGCCGGGACCGCGCGAGCCCGACCCGGAGTTGCTGGCGCAGGCGCTTCAAGCCGAAAGCCACAGCGCCGATATCGATCCCGCTGCGCTCGACGCACTGCGCCGGCGCCACGCAAGCGCGTGGCATCGCGAGCACGAGCATCTGGCCGCCGAGCTGGATGCGCATCAGCGCTTCGAAGCGGCGGTGGAAATCGCGCGCGAGCGCCACGCGCGCGAAGCGGAAGCGCGCTCCCGGCGTGCCGCCGAGGCGAGCGCGGCCTTCGAACAACTGGAAGCGGCAGTACACGCGCAACAGGCGCAGGATGCGCGCGACCGCTATGCGATGGTGCAGGCGCTGCGCGCCGAGCGGCTGTTGCCGGCCGCGCTGAGCCGGCGGCTGGCGGCGATCGACGAGGCCTACGACAAGCTGACCCGCTGGCAGCATTGGTCGAACAACAAGGTGCGCGCACGTCTGTGCGAAGAAATCGAAACGCTGTCGAGCGCTGCCGCGCATCCGGACGCAGTCGCCACCAAGGTCCGCGAGGCGCAGGCGGAATGGCAGCGGCTGGATGCGAGCGAGCGTCTGGATGCCGCCGCCTCGGCGAAAGTCGGTCTCTCGCGGCGCTTTCGCGCCGTGTGCCATCGCGCACTGGCGCCAGCGCGAGGTTACTTCGAGAAGCGCAGCGAGTTGCGCGACCAGCGGCGCACGCAGATCGATGGCGTGCTGGCGCGCGCGGAGGGCGAACTCTCGTTCGACCCTTCGGCATTGGTGCCGCTGCGCCGCGAGCTGATCGATGCGATGCGGCGTATGGACGAGCTCGACCCGCGCGCGCGCGCCGGCCTGGGCAAGCGCCTGCGCGCAGCGCTGGATCGACTCGATGCCGCACGCGATAGCCGTAACAGCGGATTCGAGGCCGAAAAGCGCAAGATCATCGCCAACCTGCGGCGCCAGCTGGCGCAGGCCGATGCGACTGAAGCAGTCGTGCTGGCCCGCGATGCGCAGGCGCGAATCGGCGTGCTGCCGCGTGCCGGTCGCGAGGCGGAGGAAGCCATCCGCAGCGAACTGGCCGCTTTGATCGATCCGCTGTTCGCCGCCGAGCGCGCGCAGCGCGAGGGCGAGCAATCGGCCTCGCGCATGCGCGAATCGGATCAGACATCCATATTGGCGGAGCTTGCCGCGCTGGCATCCGGCGACGCCGAGGCGCTACGCCAGGCCGACACGCGACTGGCGATGCTGGGACAGCGCTGGCGCGATCTGGCGCCGCCACCGCCCGCAGCAGCGGCCGCATCGCGCGATGCGCGCGGCGGCCGCGATGGTCGCGATGGGCGCGGTGCTCGCGACGGACGCGACGATCGCCAGCGCGCACGGCCACCGCGCGATGATCGTGGCCGCGACGACGAACGCCGCTTCGACGCCGCAGTGGAGCGCGTGCGCGACGCGCAAAAGCAGGCGCAGGCGCGAGCCCGCCATGCCGACAGCGCGCGCTGGCTGCAGATCGCCGAAGTCTGCGCAAGGAACGAATCGGCGTGCCTGTCCGTACAGGTCGACGCGGCAGCGGCCGAGGAATTGCGCGCAATGCTGGAGTCTGGCGCGCCGACCCACGCAGGACTACGTGCACGGGTCGAGCAGGCGCTGCGCTGGCTGGACAGCCCACCAGCGGCGGAAGCGCTGGATGAGGCGCGTGCTGCTGCCCAGCTGACTGCCGCGCTGCTCGCGCTGCAGGCCGACGCGCTGCTCGGTATCGAAAGCCCGGCGGAATATCGCGAGCAGCGGCGCGCGTGGCAGATCCAGCGTCTTGCCGACCGCATGTCGGGTGGTGCTGCACCCGACCCGGTCCGTGAACGCAAGCAGTTGCTCGACGGCTGGTTGGTGGTGTGTCCGCTGCACGTCGACGAGCGCGCCGCGCTGGCGCTGCGCATCGAAGCTGCGTTGCTGGCCGACAGGAACTGAGTCGAACGCCGGCGGCTGTGATCAGCGCCGCAGCGAGATATCAACGCCGCTGGTGAAGCGGGCGCCGAGGACGGCTTGTAGGGGGATGCCCGGCGCGCGGCCTGCAATGGCGCGCGCGCTGCCGGGGTGGTTTCTCAGCGGCGGCCGGGAGGACCGCGGCGCTCGCTGGCCAGTTCGACGCGAATGGTCGAGCCGCCATGCGTGGAGCCATTCAATGCGGTGATGGCGGCGCGTGCTTCATGGCCTTCCATCTTCAACTCGGCAAAGCCCTTGCAGGTGCCGGCAAACAGGTCTTTCGCCATCTTCAAGGCATGCACGCGGCCGTGGCGGGTAAACATCTCGTTGAGCGAATCTTCGGTCATCTCGCGCGGCAGTCCGCGCACACTCAAGGTCAGCATTCATAACCCCTAAAAAAAGAAAAGCGCCGGGCCGCGTGGGCGACCCGGCGCGCGTACCGCGACGGGTGCCGCCTCAGAGAGGAACGACGTCCTCTGCCTGCAGGCCCTTCGGGCCCTGGGTGACGCGGAACTGCACCTTCTGGCCTTCAGCAAGGGTGCGATGACCCGTGCCGCTGATCGCGCGGAAGTGCACGAACACGTCCGGACCACCCTCGCGGGTGATGAATCCGAAGCCCTTGGCGTCATTAAACCACTTGACGGTACCAGTCTGACGATCCGACATAAAAACTCCAATGAATTGAATAGGAACTGGCCACCACCCTCGAGGGAGGCGACCTTTCACTGGTGTGCAGGGAGACACAGATGTAGAACGATGGAGCGGATCGAAGATCGGCGCCGCATCGGGCCACGATTCACAGTGACCGTGCAAACACAGCGGGGCGGACACTAGCACGACTTTTCCGGGAAAGCCAATCTTTGTTACTTGTCAACCGCCAGTGGTGCCAATCGGGTGCCTTCATGGATCTGGTCGTCGGGGTCGAGCACCACCGACTGGCCCTCGCTGAGTCCTGACACGATCGCGGTCCTGGGTCCGCTGCGGGCCCCGATCTCCACCGGTACTCCGCGCGCGCGCAGGCTCTCGGCGACGTAGGCGTACCAGCCGCCATCGCGCCGAAACAGCGCCGCACTCGGCGCAGTGAGAACGCCCTCGCCCTCGAACACGATGAACTCCACCTCGACCCGAAAGCCGTCGCCGAGCGCCTGCCACTGCGCGCGCGGTGCGTCGAAATCGACGATGACCCGGGTCCGCTGCTCCTCCACCCCGAGTGCCGAGACTTTGGTGAAACCGCCCGGCTCGACGCGCGCTACGCTGGCGGCCAGTGCATCCGGCCCGCCCCAGCGCAGGATGCGGGCGCGCATGCCGCCGCGCAACAGCACCGCGTCGGTGGACAGTGCCTCCACTTCGACCTCGATCGCCGTCGGGTCGCCGATCTCGAGTAGCTGCTGGCCTGCCAATACCGGACCTGCGCTCTCCTGGTATCGGCGGATGATCACACCATCGATGGGGGAAGCCAGCGGCAGGCTGGTTCCGCCACCCTGCCCTTCAGCTGCCAGCACCGCACCGGCGCCAGTTTCGCGCTGCTGCGCGGCCTGGGCTTCGGCGACTGCGGCATCCAGTTCCGCATCCGTCTGGCGCGCCGCAGCCACTGCCAGATCGGCTTGCGCTGCCGATACCAGGCCGCGCTCACGCATCTGTCTGCTGCGCTGAAGTTCGTGCGCTGCGAGCACTTGCGCGGACTGCGCTGCGCGCACCCGCTGGCGCGCGGCGCGCACGCTGGCAGCTGCCGCGCCAGCTTCGGAGCGCAGTCGCGATCGAGTCCCCGGATCGAGCAGACCACCGACCGCCGGCATCAGGATCGCCAGCGTCTCACCGGCGCGCACCGTATCGCCCGGCTCGCGATCGATACGCCCGATGGTGCCTGCCAATGGGGCTGCCACCATGTAGCGCTGCCGCAGGCGCGTCTTGCCCTCTTCGGTGAAGGTCTGCACGAAGGGCCCGCGCTGCACGCTACCGAGCATCACGGTGCGCTCGGGCTCGCGCAGTCCGAACGCGGCGAGCGCTGCGATCACAAGCGCCAGCGCGCCGAGCAATATCATGGTCCTGCGCTGCATCGAAAAGATTCCGGATTCGTGGGGCTATTGTCGCTGTCAGCGCCCGCAGATGACAGGGCGGCAGTATCTATTCGCGGGTTTTGAGCACGCCGACCAGATCGAGGCGATCGATCCGGTGGCGCACGACCCATGCCGAGAGCAGGGTCGATACGACCATCGTCAAGCCGGCGAAAGTGTAGGTCGCAGCACTGATGTGCACCGGCACTCGGTACAGTTCCGATTGCAACTGCGAGGACATGTAGGCGCACAGCGCCCAGCCTGCCGCAAAGCCGAGCGGGATCGACACCGCAACCAGCAGGCCCAGCTCGCCGAGCAGGATCCACGACACCTCGCCGCGGGTCATGCCGAGCACCCGCAGACTGGCCAGTTCGCGACCGCGCTCGGACAGCGCGATGCGCGCGGCGTTGTAGACCACGCCGAAGTTGATCACCGCGCCCAGCGCGAGCGACACGAACGCAAACACCAGCAGGCTCGACGCGAGCGTCTCGTAGAAGTTGGCGATCGCCAGCTTGCGCATGCCGATCCCGGCCACCCGCGGGCGGCGTTCGAGGGCAGCGTTGAGCGCCAGTTGTTGCGCGGGATCGACGCGCAGGAACACGCCGGACACCACGTCGCCCTCGCGCAACAGGCGGTTGAGCGCGTCCAGCGTCATGTAGGCCTGCACGCCGATGTACTCCTTGACGGTGCCGGCGATGACCACGTCGACCACCCGCTGGCGCCCCTGCAGCACCTCGACGGTGACTACGTCGCCGGCCTCGACGCCGAGCATGCCGGCCAGGTGGTCGGTCAACACCATGCCCGACTCCGGCAACTGCAGCTCGCGCATCTGCGCGTCCAATGGGCGCTTGAGCTGCGCGTCGGCCAGCAATCCCTGCAACCCGGTGCGATGACTGCGGGTGCCGAAGCGCAGGCGCACCGGCACGCTGCGGTAGGGCTCGACCTGCAGCACGCCCGGCAATGCGCGCAGCTCGAATGCAGCGCTGCGCGACGTCGCCTCGGTGAAGTCGACTGCCATGTCATTGCGCTGTGCGAGGCGGAACTGCACATCGACCATCCAGTCGATCGAATCCTTCTGGAAGCGCCCCACCATCATGATCGCGCAGGCCAGCGCAAGACCGACCACGCTGAGCAGGGCCTTGAATGGACGGCGCTCCAGATGGCGCACGATCATCCGCGACGGCTGGCCGAGCAGGCGTGCTGGCAGCATCCGCTCGACCAGCGTCCTGCGATAGCGCTCGGGGGCCGGTGGCCGCATCGCCTCGGCCGGCGGCAGGCGCTGTGCCCGCCGCACTGCCTGCAGCGTGCCGACCAGCGAGGCGGCAAGGCTCACCGCGATACCGAGCGCCACGGTGCCGGCGCTGAGGCGGAAATCGAGAAACGGAAACCGGTAGAACTCCTGATACACGCCAGACAGCCAATGACCCAGCGCGATGCCGCCCACGATGCCCACCGCAGTACCGAACAGACCGATCAGGGCGACGATGCCCAGATAGTGCAGCGCGACGCTGGTACCGCTGTAGCCGAACGCCTTGAGGATCGCGATCTGGTCGCGCTGGGTGTCGATCATGCGGCCCAGCACCACGTTGAGCAGGAATGCGGCGACCGCGAGAAAAATGGTCGGGAAAACCGTCGCCATGGTGCTCAGCTGGCGCAGCTCTTCATGCAGGAAGCGGTTCGACAGCTGATCGATGCGGCCATAGGCACCCAGGCCGCCATAGCGCAGCAGCAATGCATCCAGTGCGGCGATGACCGCCGCTTCGCGGGCATCCGGCAGCAGGCGAATGGCGACCTGATTGAAAGCTCCATCCATGTCGAGCGCGGCCTCCAGCGCGTGGCGACCGATCCACAGCACCGCATAGCGCTTGTAGTCGGGAAACGCGGCTCCAGGCTGGATCTGATAGATGTACTCGGGCGACAGCGCGACGCCCACGATGCGCAAGCGCGTGGCGCGTCCGTACACGATGGCGCGCAAGGAATCGCCCGGTCGTAGCTGCTGCGCCTGTGCGAAGACTTCGCTGATCACCACCTCGTCGCGCGCACCGGGTGCCACGCTGCGGCCCTTCCTCAAGTGCAGTCGATTCAGCAACGGCTCGCCCGACTCCGGCAGCGAGACCAGCTGCGCGCGGATCGGCTCATCGAAGCCGTCGATCTGCAGCCGCGCTGGTGCAACGAGGCGGGTCTCGACCAGCTGCACGCCATCGATGGCAGCTATCTGCTGGGCCAGCGACTCCGGCGCCCGGCGCGCCGCGCCCCAGACGTCGGCGAGCGCATAGTCGCGATAGAAGCGCGAACGGGTGTCCTGCAGGGATTCATAGGTCGAGCGCGACATCACCAGGTTGGCGATCCCCGCGGCAATCACCAGCGCGATCGCGATCGCCTGGCTGCGCAGGTGCCACAGGTCGCGCAGGCCCTTGCGCGCCAGCGCCTTCACCAGCGCAGATCCCGCGCCGGGGTGCGTTCGGTGTTGACCTGTTCGCGCACGATGCGTCCATCGGCCAGGTACAGCACGCGGTGCGCCATGCGTGCGATGTCGGCGTTGTGGGTGATCACCACCGTGGTGGTGGCAAGCTCGGCGTTGATCCGTTCCAGTGCCTCCAGCACCAGCACGCCGGTGGCCGAGTCGAGTGCGCCGGTCGGCTCATCGCACAACAGTACCGAAGGACGTTTTGCGATCGCGCGGGCGATCGCCACGCGCTGCTGCTGGCCGCCGGAAAGTTGCGACGGAAAATGGTCGAGTCGGTCGCCCAATCCGACCCGGACGAGTGCTTCGTCCGGCGCCATCGGCGCGCTCGCGATCTCGGTGACGATGGCCACGTTCTCGCGCGCGGTCAGGCTCGGGATCAGGTTGTAGAACTGGAATACGAATCCGACGTGCTCGCGGCGGAACGCGGTGAGCTTGCGCTCGTCGGCGCCGATCAGGTCCTCGCCCTGATACCAGACATGGCCCGAGCTTGGCGCATCCAGACCCCCGAGGATGTTGAGCAGGGTCGACTTGCCGCTCCCCGACGGACCCAGCAACACCACGAACTCCCCCGCGGCAAGCTCCAGATCGACCCCGCGCAGAGCGTGCACCTCGACATCGCCCATCCGATAGACCTTGGTCAGGTCGCGGGCTCGGAACACCAGGTCGGCGGGTGGTTGTTGCACTGCGACAGTATACGGAAGCGCTGAACGAGGCATGGGGTGCGCGAGAATTTCTGCGTCGCTGTCTGTCGCGCTGGCATAAACACACCGCACGGGTTTATCGTGCGCGCTGGGGATCAACAAGGAGCACGTTTCATGCGCTACATCGTACTGTTCTGCCTGCTGGGAATCGCCTTGCTGGCACCGACGCCGGCACAGGCCCAGCGTGGCCAGGGAAACACCATCATCCGCTGCGAGTCGGCCGACTTCCGCCGTCAGTTCTGTCCGGCCGAAACCCGCCGCGGCGTGCGCCTCGTGCGCCAGATCAGCAATGCCGACTGCATTCGCGGACGCACGTGGTGGCGCGACGATCGCGGCATCGTGGTGACCGAGGGCTGCGCTGCCGAGTTCGAGCTGAGCTATCGCGACGACGACTACGTCACGCCCCCGGCTTTTGGTGGCGGCGGCTTCGTACGTCCTGAACGCCTGCGCTGTGAATCAAAAGACTTCCGCAGGCGCTATTGCCCGGCCGATATCGGCTTCGGCGCGGCGAGCATCGTGCGCCAGATCAGCGACACCCGCTGCGTGTTCGGGCGCAACTGGTCCTACGACCGTCGCGGCATCTGGGTCGACGACGGCTGCGCTGCAGAGTTCGACATCGGCTATGCGGATACCGCATGGCGCCCGGGCGCCGGTGGCGGCAGTTGGGTGCGCTGCGAGTCGCGCGACTTCGGGCAGGAAGTCTGTGCGGCCCCGCGCAATCGTGGCGTAAACCTGGTTCGCCAGATCAGCCGCGCACGCTGCATCGAGGGCGATACCTGGGGCTTCGATCGCAATCGCATCTGGGTCACTGAAGGTTGCGCGGCGGACTTCGAGATTCGCTGAACTTCGCTTCACGCGGACAGCACAAGCCCGTTCCGGAGCGCGGAACGGGCTTGTTTCACACGCTTGATGGCCGCTCCGCTGCCGTTCAGTCTGGAACCGACACCATACCCGTATCCAAGGCGTCGTATGGAGGTGTCCCATGTCCAGACTGATTGCGGTTCTCGTGTTGTGTCTTGGCTTGGCCGCCTGCGCGTCCCCGGGCTATCGCGATCGCCCATATGCCTATGACGATGGCTACCGGAATTGCGACAACTGCGGCACCGTGGATCGGATCGAGCGCGTATATGGCCGCGACGGCTATGCCAGTGGCTCCGGCGCGGTGCTGGGTGCAATCGTTGGCGGCGTATTGGGCAATACCGTCGGCAAAGGTGACGGCCGCAAGGCGGCAACGGTGGCCGGTGCGGTTGCCGGTGGACTGGTTGGCAACGAGATCGAAAAGGATGGCAATCGCGGACCACGCTACGAGGTCTTCGTGACCCTCGACAATGGTCGCCAGGTGGTAGTCCGGCAGCAGGACCTGGGCCCCGTGCGCGACGGCTCGCGGGTGGTGGTGCGCGATGGCCGCGCGATGAGGATCCGCTGAGCGGCAATCAGCCTTCCGCGGCTGCGATGCGATTGCGCCCTTCGGCCTTGGCCCGATACAGAGCCCGATCCGCCGCCACCAGTGCGGCTGCGGCATCGGACGCTGCGAAGCGCGCAAGGCCGATGCTGACCGTCAGCACGATGCGCACGCCACCAAGGTCCACCGTCATGCGCTCAGTGGCCTCCCGCAAACGCTCGCTGGCCGCTGTCGCGGTGTCGCTGTCGGTGCTGGCGATCGCGAGGAACTCCTCGCCGCCGTAGCGACCGACCATTCCATGCGCGCCCAGATAGGTTTCGAGCAGGCGGCCGAAATGCTGCAGGCAGAAATCGCCGGCGGCATGGCCGAAGCGATCATTGATGGCCTTGAAGCGATCGAGGTCGCACAGGACAAGCACGCCGCTGCGGGAGCTGTCCATATGGCGGTCGAGCGCGCGCCGGTTGGGCAAACCGGTCAACGGATCGTTTTCGGCCAGCGCCTGCGCCAGGTCGCGTTCGCGCTGCAGGCGCAGCGCGCGATCGGCCAGCGCCACCGCCCAGATCAGGCCCTGCAGCGCGCACCCGGCAAGAATGTAGCGATGCGGATCCTCCGGCTGGGGGATTCCCAGCAGTGGCCCGAGACTGAACCATGCCGCGAGCACCACCAGCACCATCCACCCGGCCAGGAACGTGCCCGGCATACGGCCGCCGCGCAGCGCGGCATTGACCAATAATGTTGCAATGAACAGCGCGCTGGTCCCGAACAGCGCGTTGATGGCCACGAAGGACGCATGCGCGAGCGCCGGCATTGCCACGATACTCAGCAGGTCGACCACTCCGAGTGCGATCGCGGCCATCGCCAGCAGCCGCGCAAAGCGTGCCGAACGCGGATTCCGGCGTCCTATGCCACTGCCCGCGAGTAACAGCTCCAGCGCAGCCCACGCCGCCAACGCCGCAGCCAGCACGCCGAGTGCGGCAATCCGCTCGGGTTCGATCCCGAACGCGGTGGCGCTGCGGAACGCCACCGGGTGGCGCAGCCACAGTGCCGCAAGCATCAGCGCAAGATAGAGCGCATAGGCCAGATACATCCGATCGCGCAGCGGGAACAGGAATGCAAGACTCAGCAGGACCAACGCCACCAACACTGAACTGAAGCCCGCGTCATAGACCCAGTCGGTGCGCTCGGCGGCCAGGAATGCCGGCAACGATTCCACTTGCGGTTGCGGAAACGTACCGAGGCTGGACTCGATCGCCAGCCACCGCCGCTGCTCGACAGCACCAGGCATCTCGAGCGGAACGGTCAGCCCGCGCGTGCCGATCTGCTCATCCGCGGCTGCTGCCCCACGCGGGATTCGCGCCAGGACGTTTCCCTCCAGATCGAGTATCCAGATGCGCTGGCCGCGATCGCGGACGAACACCAGGAAATCGGGAACCACGGGCTGTTGCGGTCGATGGCCCAAGGCGTGCCAACGCAGCGAACGGCGCTGCGACTGCGGGTCGCTGCTGCGTTCGGCTGCCACCGCGTCGGCGACTGCGGTAGGCGGGTCCTGCGCTCGAACCTCCAACGACCAGCCAGCCTCGACCGTAGCCAGCGGTAGCAGGAACACAAACAGCAACCATCCGATCTTGAATCCCACCATGTCGCGACCCGCCCGAACGCTCTCCACGATAGCGCCGGGGCACTGCGCTGGTGCAAAGTTTCATCACCGGCTCCATCGCCGGCGCTACCATCGGTCGGATTCGGGAGCCGAGCGCATGTCCAGCGTTGTCCACTACCGCGCCTGCCCGCTGTGCGAAGCGATCTGCGGACTCGCCCTGCGCACCGAAGATGGCGTGCTGACGGCGATCCGCGGCGATCCGCAGGACCCTTTCAGCGCGGGCCACATCTGCCCCAAGGGCAATGCGATCCTCGACCTCGAGTCCGATCCGGATCGCGTGCGCATGCCGCTGCGCCGGCGCGGCCGCGACTTCGAGACGATCGGCTGGGATGAGGCGCTCAGCGAAGCGGGCCAAGGCCTCGCGTCCGTACAGGCAGCCCACGGTGCGGATGCGCTGGCGGTGTATGTGGGCAATCCCAATGTGCATCACTTCGGGCATATCGCCTATTTGCCGGCGCTGCTGCGCGCGCTGCGCAGCCGCAATACCTATTCGGCCTCGTCGGTCGACCAGTGGCCGCACCAACTGGTGAACTGGGCGATGTTCGGCCACCAGTTCCTGCTTCCGATCCCGGATCTCGATCGCACTCAGTGGATGCTGATGCTGGGCGCCAATCCAGTGGCCTCCAACGGCAGCCTGTTGACCGCGCCCGGCATCGCGCAGCGGCTGGCCGGTCTGGTCGCACGCGGGCGTCTGATCGTCATCGATCCGCGGCGCACCGAGACCGCCGCGATCGCCAGCGAGCACCTGCCGATCGCGCCGGGCACCGACGCGCTGTTCCTGATCGGATTCGTGCAGGCCTTGCGGCGCTGCGGGCCGCCGCGGATTTCCGCCTACGCTGCCAAGATCGCCGCGCTTGACGCCGCGCTGCAGGCGATCGGAAGCGTCGATGTATCGTCGCTGCTGGCGCACACCGGCATCACCGCTGGCGATGTGAATCGCCTCGCGGCACAGATGTACGCCGCCCCGGCCGCGGTGGTGTATGGCCGCATGGGTGTGTCGACGCAGGCCTATGGCACGCTGTGCCAGTGGCTGATCCAGTTGGCGAACATCTACACCGGCAATCTCGATCGCGAGGGTGGTGCGCTGGTCAACGAGGCCGCGATCCCGATCACCGGACCTGGGACCGCGCGCGGACACCGCGGTCGCTGGCAATCGCGGGTACGCGGGCTGCCGGAGTTCGCCGGCGAGCTGCCGGTTGCTGTATTTGCCGAAGAAATCCGCACCCCAGGCCCGGGGCAGGTGCGCGGCCTGCTCACTTGCGCGGGCAACCCGGTGCTGTCGACGCCCGACGGACGCGCCCTCGATACGGCCATCGCCGGCCTCGATTTCTACGTCGCGGTCGATTTCTACATCAATGAAACCACCCGCCACGCGAACCTGATCCTGCCGCCGGCCTCGCCACTGACCCAGTGGCACTACGACCTGATCTTCAATGCCTTCGCCGTGCGCCGGGTCGCGCGCTTGAACGCGCCGCTGCGTGACCTGCGCGACGACGAACGCGCCGACTGGCAAATCATCGATGCGCTGGGTGCCGCGCACGCGCAGGCCAGCGGTCGCGCATGGACCCGGCTGCCGGCGCCGCGCGACGCGATCGCCGCCGGCCTTGCGCGCGGCAGCAGCGGACTGCGCATGGAAGACCTCGACGCCGCCACGCATGGACTCGATCTCGGGCCCCTGCGGCCGACGCTGCTGGGGCGCCTGGAAACCGCCAGCGGCCGCATCGAATGCGCGCCGGATTTCATCATCGCCGACCTCGCCCGCCTGACCGGCGACCCGCGCTGGAGCGAGTCCCATGGCAGCCTGCGCCTGATCGGCCGGCGCCACGTGCGCAGCAACAACTCGTGGATGCACAACGCAGCGCGGCTGGTGAAGGGTAAACCCCGCCATCACCTGTTGCTGCATGGCGATGAACTGCAAGCGCGAGGAATTCCCAGCGGCAGCCGGGTGCGGCTGTGTTCACGGGTCGGCAGCATCGAGATCGAGGTGCGCGCCGACGACGCGCTTGCGCCCGGCGTCGCCTGCCTGCCGCATGGCTTCGGGCATGACCGCGAGGGCGTGAAGCTGTCGCGCGCGAGCCTGCTGGAGGGTGCCAGCTACAACGATCTGAGCGATCCGCTGGCACTCGATGTTCCCTCCGGAAACGCCGCGCTCAACGGCCTGCCGGTATGGATCGAGTTAGCGACCGCGGGCTGAATCGGAGCATCGCCACCTGCGCGGGGTTCGCCACCAAGGCAGCGTATGCTTGGCGGGTCTGCCCAGCCCAGGAGCGCGCGTTTGGATACCGATGCACCGACATCCCCTGCCCCACTGCTGGTGTTGGATCTGGTCCAGGCACGGGTGCTTGCAAGCCTGGTTGAAAAGGCCTCCACCACGCCTGAGACCTACCCGTTGACGCTCAACGCGCTGGTGGTCGCTTGCAACCAGAAAACCAGCCGTGAGCCGGTCATGGAGCTGGAGCCGGGTGCGGCAGGCCATGCGGTGCGGCAGTTGGAGGACCGAGGTCTGGTCAAGGTTGTGCACGGCGCACGGGCGCTGCGCTACGAACATCGCTTCGACGAGGCCTATACGGTGACCGCACGCCAGCGTGCAGTGCTGTGCCTGCTGCTGCTGCGCGGGCCGCAAACCCTGGGCGAGCTGTTGATCCGCAGCGACAGGCTGGCGTCGTTTCCGTCGATCGACGATGTGCGCGATACGCTGGATCGCCTGGCTGCACGGGAGCCGCCGATGGCGC
>Ga0209591_10003567_pt1 | contig 18006 bp, 18 predicted proteins | sample MAT01_FD_187207 | JGI IMG/M metagenome (GOLD analysis project Ga0209591, IMG submission 187207) | Freshwater microbial communities from Lake Fryxell liftoff mats and glacier meltwater in Antarctica - MAT-01 (SPAdes) (version 2) | ecosystem: Environmental > Aquatic > Freshwater > Ice > Liftoff... | reverse complement strand
CGGGCTTCTGGATATCGCCAAACAGCGGTCCGAGGCGGAGCGGCTGATGCGCGAAATCGGCTTTACCTCCAAGGTGTTTTCGCCCGATTCCATCGTGGGCCAGCTTTCGGGGGGCGAGCGACAGGGCGTGGCCATTGCCCGCGCCATCTATAACAAGGCCGATCTGATCATTCTGGATGAACCCACCACCGCGCTTTCGCTGACCGAAACGGAAAAGGTGTTCCGCTTCGTGCGCACGGTGCGCGAAAGCGGGCGGTCGATCCTGTTCATCGGCCACAACATCCACCATGTTTTCGATATTGCCGAGCGGTTCATCGTGATGGATCGGGGCCGGGTGGCGCTGGAAATCACCAAGGCAGAGGTGGGAAGCGCGGACCGGCTGATCGCCTTCATGGAACATGTGGCCCATCCCACCGGGCCAAACCCGCTTGCCCATGTTGCCGCGCAAAAGGGAGCCGCCCGATGACCGATACGCCTGAAATCGAAAACCGCTCCATCGAGCAGGGCGCGCTGCGCCGTTTTGTGCTGCAAAACCGGGCGGCCATCGGCACCTTCGCGGTGTTCGCGGTGATGATGGCCCTGTTCTTCGTGGGCAATCCGCGCGTGTTTTCCGACTATCGCATTTATTACTCGGTGCTGACCACGCTGCCCGTGGCGATTTTCGTGGTGGTGCCCATGGTCTTTCTGGTCACGGTGGGCGAGATTGACCTTTCATTCCCGGCCGTCATGGCGCTTTCGGCCTGGGTTTTCGCATTGGGTGTGCAGGCGGGTTTCGAGCCGTTCCTGTGCTTTGTGGCTGGGGCAGGTGCGGGATTGATCACCGGCGCGGTGATCGGGGCGGTAGTGGTTTATGGTGGGCTATCGTCACTGGTGGCGACATTGGGGCTCAGCTTCCTGATCCGCGGGGCGATTCTGATTGGCACCGGGGGCAAATCCATCGCCGTCGTGTCGCTGAAGAACACTGTGGCCTACCAGGTATTGTCGGGCACGATTGCGGGGTTTCCGGTGCAGATGATCTGGGCTTCCGTGTTCGTGGCGGGCTCGGCGATCCTGTACAACCGGCACAGGTTCGGGGCGCGGGTGCATTGCGTGGGAGATAACCCGGACAGTGCCGAGCAGATGGGGATCGATACGCGGCGCGTCCGGGTGCTGACCTTCGTGTTCATGGGGTTCGGTGCGGCGCTGGCGGGGATGTTCTCCACCATGATCAATTTCACCTGGTGGCCGACCTCGGGGGACAGCTATCTGTTGCCCACGCTGGCCGCCGTGTTCGTGGGCGGCACACCGACCTGGGGCGGCATCGGCACGATACTGGGGGGCACGATCGGCGCCGTCATCGTATCCTTCATTCAAGTCGGGATCGTCTCTGCGGGGCTGGACGGGTTTTATGTGCAGTTCTTCAACGGGCTGATCATCATCCTGTCCCTGCTCGGCCACCGCTGGAACCAGATCAGATATCGGTAGGTCGGGCCGTCAACGCGCGGCGGCGAGGCTGGTTCTGATCCAGTCGAGCCGGGGTGGCGGCAGAAAGGCAAGTTGTAAAAGTTAAACCCGTGCACATTGCCCGATGCGGTAGCAGTGCGGGCCAGCCGGTCGGCGGCTGCACGGACCTTGGGATGAAACTGCCGGAACCCTGCGATCAGGGTCCTGGCCGGGCCGGGCGAGCGCAGGTTCACGCCATCAGTGCTGCACTCTCGCCGGCAGGCGCTGGGTCAGCGCAGCGCAACCATACCGCCGCACTCGCCAAGCGGTGCGGCCTTTTTGGCGACAAGGAGACAGAGCGCTGCCCTGACTGAGACGCGTGCGCAAGGACCGGCAGATCAGCCGAGCCGCGCCAGAATCTCGTCTACGGTGAGCACATCGCCGAACTGCTGAATGATCGTTTCCAGCGTCGCACGGTGTTCGTCGTCGGACAGGGCCGCCGTTGCGTCCGACACCATGACGACACCAAAATCCATCATCATCGCATCCCGCGCCGTGGATTCGCAGCAGACGTTCGTCTTGGTTCCTGCGATGAGCAGGGTGTCGATCCCCAGGCTGCGCAGCACCCGCTCCAGGCTGGACGACCCCGGTATCAGCGCGCTGTAGCGGTTCTTGATGATCTGCAGATCCTCGGAGCGGAGGTCGAGTCCCTGCCAGACCCGCTGCCCCTCGCGCCCCGGGGCAAGGCTTTCAATCGTTCGGCGGCGAACCTCGGCGGCGACGAAGCGATCAAAGAAGCCCGACCAGTCGCTGCCCGCCGCAGTGGCGACATTGGCATGGTTCACCCAGATCACCAGCCCGCCCGCAACCCGCAGACCCGCCGCAAGACGGTTGATCGGGCCGACCAGCCCGCGCGAAAAGGGCACTTCGGCGGGCGCACCGGGAGCGCAAAAGGTGCCCTGCATGTCAATGACGATCAGGGCCGTGCGTACCGCAGCTAGCTGATCGAACAGATGCAGCTTGCCACGCCGCGCAATCACGCGGTCGATAATGTGCTGGCGAATGCCTGCCTCGTGCATCACGTCCTCCATTTGATCCGGCCACTCTTGGGCGGAAGGTCAGAAACTCAGGCCGTCGGAAAATACCCAGACCACGCGGGTGGTGCGCTCCGCTGCATTCTCTCACCGGTGCGGCAGGGTCGAGTTGAAGTGGATCGTGTCACCGGGGCTCAAGTCATGCAGGCAGCCATCGCACCGGTAGCGGACCGCGCCTGACAGATCTCTTCGCCAGATTGGCGATCGTCCTCGCAGGCACACCGTTTGCGGCGGCACGCCATGCCGGCTCCAACCGCGCGCCTGGCGCGGGGCGCGCAGCGTATCGCCGATGCCGCTTTGGGCTCGCAAAGCCTGTCTGGTCATCGCCGGATCAGCCTGTCGTCCAGCGCGGCGTCGCCAGCAGTGGCGGTTTCGGTGTCCAGAAGCGTGGCACAGCCAGGGCAGATGAACTGCCGCAGCACAACGTCGGCATAGCCGGTATCAAAGGCCGCGCCGCCCGCCTGTGCCAGTGGCACCTCGCGGCGAAGCGTCGCGGCCTTCCATGGTTCCGTCGCCGCTCCAAGGGCATGGCCACAGGCCGCACAACGGCACACGACACCGTCAGTGGTGACCGTCGGCAGGATGTTGCGGTGCGCTGGGCCGGTCATTCCGCCGCCTCCTGCGGGACCAGCCGTGCGTCACGGATTGCCTGCCGCAGCGCGGCCGTGCCAGCGCCATCGACGCCTCCGGCACCATCCAGCGCCACGCCATAGACATCCCGCGCGGCGATGTCCGTGACGACCCCGCTGCGCACATCGGCAGCAACCGATGCCGGATCGCGCGAAACCGGATCGCCATAGCCACCGCCGCCATTCCAGCGCACATAAAGCGCATCGCGCCCGTGCAGCGGATAAACCCCCCACGACACCCGCTCGTGCTGGCCCGCGATGGTTTCCAGACGCTCCGCCGACACCGGGCCTTCGGGGGCATCCGCAGACGCATGGACCCAGACATAGCTGTTGGGTGCGCCCGGATAGCCGCCCGCCAGCCCTTCGGACATCGGATGCCGCGCCCCCTTGCCCGAGATCACATAGTCGATCCCGCCCGCAGGTGCCTTGTGAGGCACGATGGCCATTTCGCCCCCGGTGCCGCCCCGAAATTGCCCCGGCCCCCCGGAATCCACCGCGCGTCGGCGGAACAGATAGCGGATCGGAAACGCGCCCTCGACCGTTTCCACATTGGCCATGCGGCTGATCGGGTTGGGGATCTCGCCGCCGATATCCACCCCGTCGGCAAAGCTGCGCGCCCCGCCCGCACCGGCAAAGGTTTCGGTCAGGATGCCAATGGAATAGCCGCCCCGCTGGTTGGCACCGAACTTGAAGATCGCAAAGTGGTTGGCATGCCATACTGCCGTGGCCTGATCGCGGTACTGGTCGGATGCCGCCAGCATCTTGCCGATGGTGGTGCAGGCGGCGTTGTTGACCGACTGGATCGCCCCGACCGTCGCCACCGACACGGGGGCGGGGCGGGTGCAATTCACGATGGACCCTACGGGTGCGATCATCTCGACCGGGCGGATCACGCCTTCGTTCCAGGTGATGTCGTAGCACAACAGCGGGAACAGCGGCGCGAACAGCCCGCCAAGGGCGGCCCATTTCGTGCAGTTGATGGAATGGCGGCTTTGCGGATCGGATCCGGTGAAATCGAACACCAGCCGGTCGGCGATCTTGGTCATCGTCAACAGGACGCGGGCGGTTTCGCCTTGCACATCAAGGTACTGGCGCGATTGCCACTGTCCGTCCGGCAGGTCCCGCAACCGGGCGCGGAACAGCATTTCCGACTGTTCGACAAGGGCAGCACAGGCCTCGTCCACCACTGTGGCGCCGTACTTGCCGATCAGCGCGCCCATCCGGTCGCGCGCGACATTGCAGCACGCGATCATCGAGCGCAGGTCGAGCGTCACCATTTCCGGAGAGCGTACCATGTTCAGGATGGTATCGAGCACGTCCTGCCGCATCTCGCCCCGATCCACCAGCTTCAGCCCGGGGCTGGAAAACCCTTCCGAGAAGATGTCGACTGCCTGTGGCGCGAACCCGCCGGGGTTCATCGCCCCGATGTCGGTGACATGCACAAAGCACGCCGACCATGCGACCAGCCGCCCCTCATGGTGGATCGGTGCAACCAGATAGATGTCGGAAGTGTGCAGGGCCGCCGTATAGGGATCGTTCAGCAGATAGACGTCGCCTTCGCCGATCTGCCCCTGAAACCGCCGGATGATCGCCTTGCAGGCCTCGGCGGCGCTGGTCAGATGGTGCAGGAACCCGACACCCCCCATCAACAGCGTGCCATCGGCGCGATAAAGCGACACCATCAGGTCGTGCCCCTCGTTGGTGATGGCCGAACCCGACACGTGCTTGAGTGTGATCACCGCCTCCTCCACGATGCGGAACAGGCGGTGGCGGATGATCGAAAAGGTCATCGGGTCCATGCGGGCAGTCCTTTCAGCGGTCTGTGGTGACGACGATGTTGCGCCAGCGATCCATCCGGGCGCGGTGGCCACTGTGCAGGGCAATGGTGGTGATCGGCGTATGGATCACTGCGGGCCCCGCCACCTCATTGCCGGGCTTGAGCCGCGTGAAATCGTAGATCCGTCCATCGACCATTCCGCCGGCCGTCAGATCAAGGATCGGACGGCGGCCGATCAGCGCGGCGGCGGGATCGGCCGGGCCTTCGTCTTCAACCGGCAGTTCGGGGCGGGGCATCAGCCCGCGTGCGGTCAGGCGGAACGCGGTCATCTCGATCCCGGCCTCACGGTAGGCCGACCCTTTGCCGAATTTGCGTTCGTACAGCGCTTCGAAATCGTCGCCCAGACGCGCGAGGCCCGCTTGATCAAGCGGCACAGCCGCCTGCACCAGTGTCGTCACCTCATGCACCTGCCGACCATAGCGCAGGTCCACCGACCATTCCATACGCTGGCGGTCCGGCCCGATGCCTTCAGCCAGAAGCTGCGTTTGGGCACGGGCCTCCATCGCGGCAAGGATGGCGTTGACCTCGGACGGCAGCGCCGGGATCCCCAGCGTGCGCGTGGTGGTGTATTCATGCGCGATGTCTGCCGAAATCAGCCCGAAGGCGCAGTTGACTGACGCGGTATAGGGGATGATCACGCGGCGCACCGACAGTTCCTCGCCAAAGGCGGCGGCCAGCATGCCGCAGGTGCCGCCAAAGGCATGCAGCACGAAATCGCGCGGATCAAGGCCGCGCTCGACCGTGATTTCGCGGATCAGGTCGGTGATCTGGGCGCAGGCGATCCGGTAGATGCCGATAGCCGCCGCCACCGGGTCAAGCCCCAGCGGTTCGGCCACCTGCGCCGTTACCGCAGCCACGGCACCCGCCCGGTCCAGCGTGATCGACCCGCCGAGGAACTGCCAAGGGTCCATGTAGCCGATCAGCAGCATCACGTCGGTCAGCGTGGCCTCTTGCCCGCCCTGACCATAGCAGACCGGACCTGGCCGCGCCCCGGCCGAGCGTGGCCCGACCGACGGCAGCCGCGTGACCTGATCGACGGCCACGATCGAGCCGCCGCCCGCGCCGATGGAAACCACCTCGATCTTGGGGGCGATGTAGTGGAACCTGTCCACCATCGGTTCGCGCGCATGTTCCAGTTGGCCGCCCTGGATCACGCCGACCTTGAAGGTGGTGCCGCCCATGTCGGCCGCGATCACGTCGGCGTCGCCCATCAGATCGCCCAGAAACTTCGCCCCGATCACGCCCGCAGCCGGGCCGCATTCGATCATGCCCACCGCACGGTCGGCGGCCTCTGCCGCAGGCAAGAGCCCTCCGTAACCCTGCATGACCATGGTCGCACCCGCATAGCCCCGGGCCGACAGTTGTCCGGCAAGATCGGTCAGATAGTTCCGGGTGATCTGCCCGGCATAGGCGTTGATCACCGCCGTGGATCCGCGTTCGTATTCGCCGGGCACGGGGGCGATGTCGGATGACAGGGAGACATAGGTTCCGGGCGACACATCGGCGATGATCTCGCGGACGCGAGCTTCGTGCGCGGGGTTGAGGAATGACCACAGAAAGCTGACCGCTATTGCCTCCACCCCCTTTTCGCGCACCAGATGCCGCACCGCTGCCGCCACCGCCACCTCGTCAAGCGGCAGCACCACCTCCCCGTCGCAATCCACCCGCTCTGTCACGCCCAACACGGCGTCGCGCGCCACCAGCGGGGCCGCACGGTCGGTCTTGACCGGGTGTTTCATCTGGCCTTCGGTCAACCCGGCCCAACGGCCATAGGCACCGCGCGTGATGTGCAGCGTATCCTCAAAGCCGCGCGTGGTGATCAGTCCGGTGCGCGCGCCATCGCGGGTCAGCACGGCATTGTCCACCACGGTCGATCCATGCACGAACAGATGCGTGCGCGACAGCAGTTCTTCCAGGGTCAGACCCATGGGCGCTGCGGCGGACAGGATCGAGGCCAGCACGCCTTGGGCAAATTCGGGCGGGGTGGACAGGGCCTTGCCGATGTGGATCCCGCCGTCGGATCCGAAAGCGATCGTATCGGTGCAGGTTCCGCCCACATCCGTCGCGACAAGATAGCTGATCGGCGGCTTGTCTGGCATGTTTCGTGTTCCCCTAAGCTGTGGCGCGCGGATCAACGATGCAGATCACCGGGGCCGCTTGAAGGCTCAGGCCGACCAGTGATCTCAATGCACCGGCCTGCGCGTGGCAGGTGTCTGCCGAGGCGCGGCAGACCCGATTTCCGGAAACGGGAGGCGATCTGCTTCATATTCCAAACACTAACCATGGTTGTTGAAATCCGCAATGCAGCCCCGGAGCCGCTGACCCTGCCGCTGTTTCTACTGCGCCAGATAGCCGCCATCGACAGGCAGCAGAATGCCCGTCACATAATCCGATGCCGCGCTGGCAAGAAAGACCGCAGGTCCCACCATCGCCGCGGGTGTCACGAACTTGGCCATCGGCATCTGCGACAGCAGCAGGTCGGCCGCTGCCTGATCCAGCACGCCGTTCGCCATGTTGGTGGCAAAGCCGCCGGGTGCGATGGCGTTCACCGTCACGCCGGTCAGCGCCAGTTCCAGCGCCATCTGGCGGGTCAGGTTGACCAGCGCCCCCTTGGACGCCGCATAGGCCGTGAAGGGTGCCACCCGTGTGCCGCGCACCCCCCAGGTCGATGCCGTCACGATGATCTTGCCCGACCCCTGCGGCTTCATGATCCGTGCCGCCGCCCGCATCGTCAGAAATGACCCGTCAAGGTTGATCGAATGAACCCGCCGCCACTCGGCCAGGTCAAGACTGTCAATATCGAGGGGATGCCCCGCGATCCCGGCATTGGCAAAGACCACGTCGAGCCGCCCCGCCTGTGCCATCACCCCGGCAAAGGCCGCCTCGACCCCTGCCTCGACAGCCACATCGCAGGCGATGGGCTGGAACCGCTGCCCTTCGGCCAGCGCTGCGGTTTCTGCCAGCCCACCGGGGTCGCGGTCCATCCCGAACACCTGTGCGCCAAGGGCCCCCAGCCCAAGCGCAATGCCGCGCCCGATGCCGCTGCCAGCGCCGGTGACCACAACAACCCGATCCGTCACATCGAAAAGACCCATGGCAGTCACCCCTTTGCCCTGAGCAGTTCGGCCTTGAGCATGGCCACGTCGGCATCCACCCAGCCATCCAGTTCGGGGGCAAGGACCACGTTTTCCTGCTCTGCCGGGTCGTTGCGGGCGGACAGGGCGGTGGCCGGATCGGTGTCGGACAGGTTGAACGCCACATGCGGCAGGAACGCAGGGATAAAGCAGAACGTCCCCGGCTCGATCAGGCTGCGATGCTCCAGCGCGTGGCCGTGGTAAAGCGCGATCTTCCCCGAGATCCCATAGATCGCGGTTTCGAAATCGCGGTGGAAATGGGGTTTGGATTTCCCGCCGGGTGGAAAGGCCGTCAGGTTCATCGACAGTCCCTTTGCGCCGGCTGTCTGGCCACTGATGCCAAAGAACTGCGGCATGCCCTGCGCGGCGGCCCGCGTTGCTTCGGGGCGCAGGATTACGACTTTGGGTTCGGCATCAGACATTGCGGGGCTCCCTTGGGTTTGGGTCATTGGACAAGGTGGTTCCTCGGGGCCTCGCCCCAGCGGTACAGTGTACGGTTGGGGCGCAGCCCGGCGAGGCAATAGGGGTCTTCATCCATCAACCTTTGCGCCTCGACCTCGGTCTCCACTTCGATCACCCAGAGCGAGCCGCAGAACCCGCCCTCTTCAGGCGGGCGCAGGCCTCCGGCCATGGTGATCTGCCGGGCATGGCGTGCGAGATAGTCGAAATGTGCCCGGGTCAGCGCCACGTCGATGTCCGCCGGGGTCGCGTTGTCCAGAAACAGCGCGGCAAAACGCATCAGCGGGCTCCCTTGATCGGCGGCATCCCGGCCTTTTGTGCATAGGCTTGCATGATGGCCTGCCGATCGGCCCGGCTGAGCACTGCATCCACATCGGCAAATCCGTCGGGTGCCAGTCGTTCAACCGCGTCGATCACCGCTTCGGGTCCGCCGGTTCGGTTGGCATGCACGATCGCAGTGGTGCCGGGCAGCCGCTGCGCCTCATAGGCAGCCAGGGCCGCCGGAATGTCGGATGTGGCGGTCAGTGCATCGGCCAGCACACGGGCGTCCAGAATGGCCTGCGTGGCGCCATTGGCCCCCATCGGATACATCGGATGCGCCGCATCGCCCAGCAGCGTGACGCGACCCCTGCTCCAGAATGCGACCGGATCGCGGTCGAACATCGCATATTCCCAGATCGTGCCCGACACGGCGACCAGACCCTTTACATCCACCTCGTCACAGTGAAACAGCGGCAGATGCGGTGCCAGATCGGCGGGATCGCCTTCGCGGGCCCAGTCGGCGCGCGCAGGGGCGGGGCTGCCGTCCGGGGCCGCCCGCACGATCACCACCCAGTTGGTCAACCGCCGCCCCGGCGCGGTGCCGGGACCGATGGGATAGATCACCAGTTTCGCCTCGACACCACCAAGGATCAGCAGCGACGCGCCACCCAGAAATTCCGGCCAATCCGCCGCCCCGCGCCACATGGTCAGACCGCTCCACCGGGGGGGGCCTTCATCGGGATGGAGTGCGGCGCGGGTGGGCGAACAGATGCCGTCCGCCCCGATCAGCAGATCGGCGGTTTCAACCGGTTCGCTGCCATCGGCCAGCGCAAGGTGCGCCTCGACGCCCGTTTCGGTCTGGCGCAACGATGTCAGCCGCTGCCCCAGCCGGATCGACCCGACAGGCAGGCGCGCCTGTGCCGCCTCGGCCAGCAGGCCCAGCAGATGGCCGCGATGGACAAAGATCTGCGGCACGTCATTCCCTGCGGCCAGCCCGCGCGGTTCGTCCCACACCGTCTGGCCCCGACGGGTCTTGTAATACAGGTGCGCACTGGGAACCCCCGCCGCCTGCAGGGCGGGCAGCAGGCCCAGCCCCGCCAGTTCGCGCACCGCGTTCGGCATCAGGGTGATCCCCACGCCCAATTCGCGAAAGCGGGGGGCCTTTTCATGCACCGAACACGCGATCCCACGGGCGGCCAGCATCATTGCCGTCGTCAGTCCGCCGATACCGCCGCCCGCGATGATCGCCTTCATGCGCCACCTTCCGCGTCTCTGGCCTTTGCCCTTGCCTGCGCGACCAGCCGGTCAAACGTCACCTGCACGGCACCAAGGGCATCGGGATACATGCCCACCCGCGTTGTGTCGGTGATCTCGGCGATCCTTTCCATCACCGCCTCGGCAGTGATGGCGGCGGGATCGGCGATGTCGATGCCAAGCGTCTCGATGGTGCGGGCGATGGCGAAATGCCCGCCGCCCGCAATCAGAACCTCGCCGTTCAGGGTGCAGTCGCGGCTGGCCAGATAGCTGACCCCTGCCGCCACATGTTCGGGGGCCAGTTCTTGGGCGAGTTCCCTTGGAAACAGATCCTCGACCATTCGCGTAAAAGCAAAAGGCGATATGCAGTTGACCCTGATCCCGGCGGCCAGCGCATCCAGCTTGATCCCATGCATCAGCCCCAGCACGCCGTTCTTGGCCGCGCCATAAGCCACCGCATCGACCTGGCCGTAAAAGCCGACCTGACTGCAGGTAAAGACGATGCGGCCATAGCCCTGCGCCACCATCTGGCGCCAGCAGGCCCGCGCCATGTTGAAGCTGCCGCCCAGATGGGTATCGACAAGCGAGTCGTAGTCGGCCCGCGTGGTTTCGCCAAAGTGCAGAAAGCGCTGGTTTCCGGCATTGCAGACCAGCACATCCACCCGCCCGCAGCCAGCGATCACCCGGGCCACCAGCGCCTCGGTTGCCCCGCAATCGGCGACATCAGAAGCGTCAGCCATCGCCTTGCCGCCTGAAGCGACAATTTCGGACACGACCGCCTCGGCCACCGAAGCATCCTGCCCAAGGCCCGATACCGTCGTGGCCCCCACATCATTCACCACAACAAACGCGCCCCGCCTTGCAAGATCCAGCGCGTGGGCACGGCCCAGCCCGCGCCCGCCACCGGTTACAATTGCAACCTGGCCGTCAAATCCGATCATTTCTGCCCCCCCGAACCCGCCAGTTTGCCCAGAACTTCGCGCCCGCCGGTGATCCCGTTTGGCCGGAAGATCAGGATCAGCAGCATCAGCGCCGCCAGCACCACATCGCCAAACCCTGCCGCTGTGCCAAGTGTGATCCCCGTGCCCGGCACCGGCACGCCCACCTCTACCAACCGCAAAAGCTCGGTCAGCAACGAAATGACCAGGCACCCGACCACGGCACCCGTCAAGCTGCGCATGCCGCCGACGACCAGCATCGTCACCAGCAGGAAGGTCGGATCGAGGTAAAAGCTTTCGACCCGCAGTGTCCCCTGAAAATGCCCGTACAGCGCACCGCCCACCCCGCAGACAAAGGCCCCAAGCACGAATGCGCCCAGCCGCAGTGCTGCGACACGCAGACCGCAGGCCGCCGCTGCCACCGGATCCTCGCGCGATGCGCGCAGCGCCAGCGCCCAGCGGGTTTCCTGATAGGCAAAGGCAATCGCGATTGCCCCCACCGCAAAGCCGCAAGCCGTCCACAGCCCGACATACGACTTCAGCCCCATCAGCGAAATCTGCCCGCCCGTCAGGCTGGTCCAGTTTCCCAGCACGATGTAGCAGATGAACATCAGCGAAAAGGTGGCGATGGCGGCAGCGATGCCCGACAGCCGCATGATCGGCAGGCCCACCACCAGCGCCACCGCTGCACACACCGCGCCGCCAAGGAAAGGCCCGGCCAGCGCGGGCAGTTCGGCCGCCATCAGCCAGCCCGGCAGATCGGGCAGAAACATGCCCTTGGCATTGGCCGGCATGGTCAGCAATGCGGCCACATAGGCCCCGATCGCCATGAAGCCGACGCTGCTGAAGTTCAGCACCCCGGAATTGCCCATGAAGATGTAAAGGCCGATGACGGCCACCACGTTCACCAACGACAGGATCACCCGCCGCACCGTCACCGCATCCGCCATTCCGGCCAGAAGCGTGATCGCCACGATCAGCGCCACCAGCGCGAACAGGGGCGCGCACCGCAGCAACATCCCGTGCAGGGTCGCCCCGGTCATATCCTTTCTTTCAGGCCGCGCGCCGGAAACAGGCCGTTCGGCTTGACCAACAGCGCCAGAATGACCAGCGCGAACAGGAACGCCTCGCGGAACGGGCGCAGGTCGGGCGGCAGAAAGACCTGCAACAGCGTGGTGACCACGCCCACCAGCACCCCCCCGATGGCCGCACCGGTCAGGCTGCCCATGCCGCCGATCACCGTTGCCACAAAGGCGGTGATCATCAGCGGCACGCCAAGGCGCGGCTGCACGAACCCTGTCTGCGCGGCGAAAAGCAGCGCCACCACTGCCGCCAGCACCCCGCTGAGCGCAAAGGCCACCACAATGACGGCATTGGCCCGCACCCCCGTCAGCCGCGCCATGGTGAAATTCTCGGCAGCAGCCCGCATCTGCAAGCCGAAACTGGTGCGCCGCAAAAACAGCGTCAGCGCCAGCAGCAGGACGGCGCAAACCGCAATCGTCACCAGCTTCAGCAGGCTGACCTGCGCAGGCCCGATCCACACGGCCTGACTAAGCACCGGCACCGGATCCAGCGACTTGGGCCGCGATCCCAGCGCAAAGATCAGGATTTTCTGGATCAGCATCGACACGGTAAAGGAGGCGATCATCATCGTTGTCGGATCCGCCGCACGCAAGGTGCGGAACGCGAGGCGTTCTGTCAGAACCGCCAGCGCCACCGCCACCAGCACCGATCCCGCAACCGCCATCACCAGCGGATGCGCCGACAGCGCGAACAGCGCATAGGCCGCACATGTCACCAGTTCGGCGTGAGCAAAATTCGCCAGCCGCATCACGCTGAAGATCAGCCCGATGCCCAAGGCAGTCAGCGCATAGAGCCCGCCAAGGCTCAGCGCATCGACCGCGAACTGCACCAAAGTGTTCATGGCCGCACCCCTTCGGGCCAGATGCCGAAATAGGCGGCCTCGAATTCCGGTTTGCCGCGCAGGTCAACCGACGCGCCCGACAACCGGACCGCGCCCGCATTCAGCACATAGATGCGGTCAGCCGTGCGCAGCGCCCGGTCGGCATTCTGTTCCACCACCAGCACCGTCACCCCGCGCTGGCGGACGGTTTCGATCAGGGCGTAAACCTGATCGATGATCCGCGGGGCCAGACCCAGCGACGGCTCGTCCAGCATCAGCAAGGCAGGATCCGACAACATGCCGCGCGCGATCACCAGCATCTGCTGTTCGCCCCCCGACAACTGGCCTGCGGGTTCGTTGCGCCGCTCTGACAGGATCGGGAACAGCGCCATATACTGCGCGATCTCGGCAGCCACGGCGGCCCGGTCGCCGCGGATCGTGGCCCCCAGTCTGAGGTTTTCAAGAACCGTCAGCCCGCCAAACACATGCCGCCCCTCGGGTACCAGCGCGATCCCGCGCCGCACCGTCCGCTCCAGCGGTTGCCCCGCAATGGAATCGCCGCGGAACCGGATCGAGCCTGCCGCAGGCCGGGCAAGCCCCGCGATACTGGCCAGAAGGGTCGATTTGCCCGCCCCGTTCGGGCCGACAATCGCGACGATCTCGCCGGCATTCACCTGCAGGCTGACGTCCCGCAAAGCCGATATGCGCCCATAGGAGACGGCCAGCCCGTCGACCTGCAAAAGCGCCGTCATATCGCCCCGGTTCCCAGATAGGCAGCGCGGAACACAGGATTTTCGAACACTTCGGCGGGAGTCCCGGTGGCAATTGTGCGCCCGCTTGCCATGACCTGCATCCGCTCGCAGGTGCGGGTGATCAGAGCCATGTTGTGTTCGATCAACAAGACACCGCAGCCGAAATCGTCGCGAATCTGGCGGATCAGGTTGCTCAGCGCCTCGGCCTCGGCCACGTTCATTCCGGCTGCGGGTTCGTCCAGCAACAAAAAGGCGGGGTTCAGCGCCAGTGCGCGGGCGATGCCCACGCGCCGCTCGTCGCCATAGTTCAGCGCCTCGCCCTCGACATCGGCCCGGTGCGTGATACCCAGATAGGCAAGGATTTCGTGCGCCTTGCGGCGCGCAGCGCTGCGGCCCGCACCCAGACTGACCAGCGACGCCTCGATATTTTCACTGACCGTCAGTTTGCGGAACAGCCGAACCGCCTGAAACGTCCGCACCACGCCGTTGCGCGCCAGCCAGTCACTTGTCCGGCCCGTTACCGCCGCGCCGTTCAGGTGAACGCGGCCACTGTGCGGGGCCTGAAAACCGCTGAGCACGTTGACAATGGTGGTCTTTCCCGCCCCGTTCGGGCCGACCAGCCCCAGAATCTCGCGCGGGGCAAGCACGACAGACACGTCCTCGATCGCCCTTACCCCGGCAAAATGCACCGACACGCCCTGCGCAGCCAGCATCGCGCCGCCCCGGTGTCGCGGCGTTATTCCAGCGAGAATTCGCGAACGGTGGCCTTTCCCACAGCGCTGAAGGTACCGCCCTGTGCCTGCACCAGCGTGATCGGTCGCGTGGTCGAGATGTGGAGGTCGGGGGTAAAGGTGGTCGGCCCGATTGCCAGAGGTTCATCCTTGAAGGTGTCCAGCACCGCCGCTACCGCCGCCGGTTCCACTGAACCCGCCCGCTCTGCCGCAATCGCCCATGACTGCACCGCCGAATAGCCGCGCAAGCCATAGCTGACATCGGCGCGCTTGCCGTACTCCGCCTCATAGCGCTTGAAGAAATCGGCAATCGCCGGGTCGCTGTCATCGCCATAGAACGACCCATAGGTGACGACATAGAAGTCTGACAGACCCGGCACGGTGCCCGCCCAGTAGTCGCCGTCCATCGATTCGCCGCTGACGATGGGCTGGTTCAGCCCGGCCGCCCGGATCTGGCGCAGCGCGCTTGGCCCGCCGGGGGCATAGGAGCAGACCATGATGACGTCCGGCTTGACCTCCAGCCCGTTGATGCGCGACACCTGTGCCGCGATGCTGGGATCGCCGTTCAGGAAGGTATCTTCGCCCAACAGCCCCGCATCCCCCGCCAGTTGCTTCCAGCGGGCGGCAAAGCTGCCACACAGTGACTTGGTATAGAAGATCGTGTTGTCGAGCAGCACATAGGCGTTCTTCCACCCCTTGGTCTCATACGCCCATTCGGCAAGCAACGCCCCCTGCGCCTGGCTGGCGTTCGACATCGAATAGGCAAGGTTGCCGATGCCCTGCACACCCCATTTGGGATCCGACGCGCCCGAGAAGGCCAAAACCCCGTTCTGCTGCGCGACAAACGCACCCGGTGCGCCGAAATCGAAATCGCTGGGGAACAGGATGGCCTTGGCACCCTTGCCGATCACCTCCAGCGCGCCATCGGCACCCAGAAGCGGCTCGGACTTGTTGTCGAAGCTGACCACCTCGATCTGCTGACCCAGTACGCCCCCTTGCGCGTTGATTTCCTTCACCGCCAGCATCGCCCCGTCAATAGTGCTGCCATCTATAGGCTGGAACCACCCGCTGTAGGACATCACAAGGCCGAATTTCACCGTGTCGGCCGTTGCGGGCAGGGCGGCTGTCAGGAAGCTTGTTGCAACACCTGCCAGTAGCGAGAGAGAGTAGCGCATGTTCTTCCCCATTGATGATTTCGTGATCTGGTTGGTCCCCTGTCGGCGGCGTGCAGAGATCCGGGCGAAGCCCCGTCGGGCCGGAGCGGTCCCTGATCGTTCACTATTGAACGAAACTTAGGACAAATAAATTTCCCTGACAAGAAGATGTTGGTGGCATCTCGCAGTCACAGATGCGCCAGCGCGTCGTCCACGCGGACAATGTCCGCGACGATCGACATGACCTCCAGAGCAGCCGTGTGCATCTGCGCGCGGGCGGCCGAACAGGCGTCCTCGGCCACCATCACCTCATAGCCAAGATCGACAGCCTGCCCCACCGTGGTCAGCACCACCGAACTGGTCGCCACCCCGGCCAGGATCAGCCGTCCGGCCCCGAGCACCCGCAGAACATCGCCCAGCGATGAGCCATGAAAGGCCCCGATCCGGTTGTGGGTCACCACGAACTCCCCCGGCAGGGGGCCAAGGCCATCCAGAAACGCCGCACCCCAACTGCCCTCGGTCATCGCCCCCAGCCGCACCACATCGCGGAAAATGCGGGCGTTCTGGATGACGTCGGCATGATCAGGGCGAAAGGCGATACGGACCGAAACGACCGGCATCCCCGCCGCCCGTGCGCCAGACAGCAGCCGCCCGGCCCGTTCGATCACCTGATCGCGGCCGGTGGCCCCTTCGGCCACGCCAAGGCGGATCTTGCCGTCGGGATGCAGTACCTCGTTCTGATAATGCAGTGCTATGACGGCGGTTCGCATCACAGGGGCCGGTCCTGAAAGTAGCGCACGGCAAAGCCGATCCATTCGGGCGCTTCCCAGTCCGGATGCGCTGCCTGCATGTGTGTCGTGATAGCCGCCGCGCTGGCACCCCGCCGCACCGCCGCCGCGACAGCGCGGATGTAATCGGCGACGCCCTGAACGATGCCGATACCGCCCGTTTCGCCATGCCCGGGCACGACCAAGCCCGGCTTCATCGCCACCATCGCGTCAAGCGCGGTCAACCAGCCGACCGCGTCGATATCGGCGTCATCGGGCGGAAACCACGGAAAGATCGGAAAGACCCGCTCCTCGGCCAGATCGCCGGTAAACAGCACCCTTTCGTCGGGCAGCCACACCACCTGATCGGCCAGCGTATGCGCGGCCCCCCAGGTCAACAACTCGACAGTGCGCCCGCCGAGGTCGATCACATGCCGGTCACCGTCATAAAGCCGGTCGGCATCGACCAGGACAGTGCCGTCCAGCGCCGCCGCGATGTCGGGCGACATGCCGCGGAACATCGCCAGATAGGGCGCGCCCTTGGCCAACTGTTCTGCCGCCTGCGCGCGGTTGCAGACAATCTCTGCAACACCCTTGAAGGCCTGCGCGCCAAAGCCATGCTCGGGGTGAAAATGCGTCAGCGTCAGGATCAGCCTGCGCCCTGCCGCCAGTTGCCGGGCCGCAGCAAGTACCGCCGCACCGTTTGCCGGCCCCATGCCGGTATCCACCACCAGCGCGGAATGTGCGCCGAGGATGATCCCGATGTTGGGCACCAGCGGCACGCGATGATCGGGGATCACCCATATGCCCCGCGCGATTTCCTGCGGTGTGGCTTTGACCATCGGGGGCGGCACCGCGGCCGGATTCGACATTCAGCGCTCCATCAGGGCTCACACGCAGCGTTCAGGCAGATGCCCGGCGGCTTGAGGTTTGGATTCGTTGCTATATTGTTTATACTATAATGAACGCTGCCTTTGGCGTGCAAGCGCTGTAAATCCGATGGGCCGGGCGACCAGCTGGGAGGCTGTACTCTGAACAATCTGCCGCAATCGCCGATCCTGCCGACAACTGAAAGCTTTGGCCACAACCTGCGCCAGACTCATCGCCTGATCCAGCGCGATCTGACGATGCGGATTGCCCGCCTCGACCTGACCATCGGCGAATGGTATGCGCTGCGCGCGCTTTGGGAATCCGATGGCCTGACGCAGACCGAACTCGCCAGCAAGGCCGGGGTGGCGGGGGCTGCGATGGTGACGGCGGTGCGGCGGTTGCTGGCGCTGGAGCTGGTTAGCCGCAAACGCCCGACGAATGACGGGCGCAAGTTCATCATCAGCCTGACGCGGAAAGGCTGGGAACTGGAGCCTGCCGCGTTGGCGGCGGCCGTCGAGGCGAATGGGCTCGCGCTGACCGGTATTCCCGCGGATGAGGTCGCGATCTGCCTGCGTGTGCTGCGTGCCGCCCTTGCCAACCTGCAGGGGGCCGCCCCGCCGGAGCCGCCTGACCCCTTCTCCCACAACCAGAATACCAAATAATCCCGCAGGCGTGTCGAAAGAACCTTGGTTGAGACGGGGCGGTGGGTTGACCAGATTGCCCGGATAGCAAACGCTCACCCTTCCGACACTTCAAAACAAGTCCCGGGATCCTCCGGTTGGCGGCGATGACCTGCATGTG
>Ga0209591_10003565_pt1 | contig 18013 bp, 11 predicted proteins | sample MAT01_FD_187207 | JGI IMG/M metagenome (GOLD analysis project Ga0209591, IMG submission 187207) | Freshwater microbial communities from Lake Fryxell liftoff mats and glacier meltwater in Antarctica - MAT-01 (SPAdes) (version 2) | ecosystem: Environmental > Aquatic > Freshwater > Ice > Liftoff... | reverse complement strand
ATCGCCAACATGTCGCCGAACGCGCCGCGCTCGGCATTCCGCCACTGGCGCTGGACGCCACGCAAGTGGCGGCGCTGATCGAGTTGATCAAGGCCGGCCCTTCCAAAGACACTGCCGGCGAAGACGCCTTCCTGCTGGACCTGCTGACGCACCGCGTGCCGCCGGGCGTGGACGACGCCGCCAAGGTGAAGGCCAGCTTCCTGGCCGCCGTGGCGCATGGCGACATCGGCGTGGGCCTGATCAGCAAGACGCTGGCCACCAAGCTGCTCGGCACCATGGTGGGCGGCTACAACGTGCACCCGCTGATCGAGCTGCTGGACGATGCCGAAGTGGCTGGCGTGGCCGCGCAGGCACTGAAGAAGACGCTCTTGATGTTCGACTTCTTCAACGACGTGGCCGTCAAGGCCAAGGCCGGGAATGCGAAGGCGCAGGAAGTGATGCAGAGCTGGGCCGATGCCGAGTGGTTCACCGCGCGCCCCGAGGTGCCCAAGACCATCACCGTGACCGTCTTCAAGGTGCCCGGTGAAACCAACACCGACGACCTGAGCCCCGCGCCCGACGCCTGGAGCCGCCCCGACATCCCGCTGCACTACCTGGCGATGCTGAAGAACACGCGCGCTGGCGCCGCCTTCCAGCCCGAAGAAGACGGCAAGCGCGGGCCGATGCAGTTCATCGAAGACCTGAAGAAGAAGGGCCACCTCGTGGCCTATGTGGGCGACGTGGTGGGCACGGGCTCTTCGCGCAAGAGCGCCACCAACAGCGTGATCTGGGCCACCGGGCAAGACATCCCCTTCGTGCCGAACAAGCGCTTCGGCGGCGTCACCCTCGGCGCCAAGATCGCCCCCATCTTCTTCAACACGCAGGAAGACAGCGGCGCGCTGCCGATCGAGGTCGACGTCACGGAGCTCGAGATGGGCGACGTCATCGACATCCTGCCTTATGAAGGCCGCATCACGAAAAACGGCGCCGATGTGGTGGCCTTCCGCTTGCGCAGCGATGTGCTCTTCGACGAAGTGCGCGCCGGCGGCCGCATCAACCTGATCATCGGCCGCAGCCTCACCGCCAAGGCGCGTGAATTCCTGGGCCTGCCTGCGTCCACCGTGTTCCGCCTGCCCAGCGTGCCTGCCGGCACGAAGGCCGGCTTCACGCTGGCGCAGAAGATGGTGGGCCGCGCGGTGGGTCTTGCTGCGGTTGATGGCGTTCAGCAGGGCGTGCGCCCGGGCACCTACTGCGAACCGCGCATGACCAGCGTCGGCAGCCAGGACACCACCGGCCCGATGACGCGCGACGAGCTGAAAGACCTGGCCTGCCTGGGCTTCAGCGCCGACCTCGTGATGCAGAGCTTCTGCCACACCGCGGCCTACCCGAAGCCGGTGGACGTGAAGACCCACCGCGAACTGCCCGCCTTCATGAGCAAGCGCGGCGGCATCAGCCTGAAGCCGGGCGACGGCATCATCCACAGCTGGCTGAACCGCATGCTGCTGCCCGACACCGTGGGCACCGGCGGCGACAGCCACACGCGGTTTCCCATCGGCATCAGCTTCCCCGCCGGTTCGGGGCTGGTGGCCTTCGGCGCCGCCACAGGCGTGATGCCGCTCGACATGCCCGAGAGCGTGCTGGTGCGCTTCAAGGGCACCATGCAGCCTGGCGTGACGCTGCGCGACCTGGTGCATGCGATTCCGCTCTTTGCCATCAAGCAGGGCCTGCTGACGGTGGCCAAGGCCGGCAAGGTCAACGAGTTCAGCGGGCGCATCCTGGAGATCGAGGGCCTGCCCAACCTGAAGGTGGAACAGGCTTTCGAGTTGAGCGATGCCAGCGCCGAACGCAGCGCCGCCGGCTGCACCATCAAGCTGAACCCGGCGCCCATCATCGAGTACCTGAACAGCAACATCGTGCTGCTGAAGAACATGATCGCCAATGGCTACGCCGACAAGCGCAGCATCGAACGCCGCATCGGCAGGATGCAAGAGTGGCTGGCCGCGCCCACGCTGCTGGAAGCCGACCAGGACGCCGAATACGCGTACGTGCTCGAGATCGACATGGACACCATCAAGGAACCCATCCTGTGCTGCCCGAACGACCCCGACGACGCGAAGTTCCTGTCTGAAGTGGCGGGCACCAAGATCGACGAGGCCTTCATCGGCAGCTGCATGACCAACATCGGCCACTTCCGCGCCGCGGCCAAGCTGCTGGAAGGCAAGCGCGACATTCCGGTGAAGCTATGGGTGGCCCCGCCCACCAAGATGGACGAAAGCGAGCTCATCAAGGAAGGCCATTACGCGAACTTCGGCGCTGCCGGTGCACGCACCGAAATGCCCGGCTGCAGCCTGTGCATGGGCAACCAGGCGCAAGTGCGAGAAGGCGCCACGGTGGTCAGTACCAGCACGCGCAACTTCCCCAACCGCCTGGGCAAGAACGCCAACGTCTTTCTGGCATCGGCCGAATTGGCAGCCATTGCTTCCAAGCTGGGCCGCCTGCCGACGGTTGCGGAATACCACGCCGACATGGGCGTCATCAACCAGGACGGCGAGCGCGTCTACCGCTATATGAACTTCGACCAGATCGAGGAGTACGCGGAAACGGCGCGCGGCGTGACCGCCTGATCGCCCGCCGGCCCTTGAAGTGCGGCGGCCCGCAGATGCGGGCCGATTCCCAGAGCGGCCACGGGCCACAGCCCGAGGCAACGCTCAGAACGATTCCCAGTCGTCGGTGCCGGTTTTGGCCATGGCCGGTGCGGCCAGTGCGGCGGGGGCGGCCGATGCCACCGGCGCCTTGGCCTGGGCAAAGTTCGGCCGCGTCACGTTCTTCGCGCGGTTTGGGCTGCGGCGGTCCACTGTCGCAACCACCGCGGCCTTCGGCGCCGGTTTGTGGACTGCAAACGCCACGCTGGCCACCGGTGCGGCGCCCTCGCCAATCTTGAACACCGCCACCGCGCTGACCAACTGTTTTGCCTGCTGACGCAGGCTGTCGGCGGCAGCAGCGCTTTCTTCCACCAGCGCTGCGTTCTGCTGCGTCACCTGGTCCATCTGGCTGACCGCCTCGCCGACCTGGCTGACACCCTGGCTCTGCTCGATGCTGGCGCTGCTGATCTCGCCCATGATGTCGGTCACGCGCTTGATCGAGGTCACCACCTCGTCCATCGTCACGCCGGCCTGGTCCACGAGCACCGTGCCTTGCTCCACGCGCTCGACGCTGGCGTTGATCAGACTCTTGATCTCCTTGGCCGCCTCGGCGCTGCGCTGCGCCAGGCTGCGCACTTCGCTGGCCACCACCGCGAAGCCACGGCCCTGCTCGCCGGCGCGCGCCGCTTCCACCGCGGCGTTCAGCGCCAGGATGTTGGTCTGGAAAGCAATGCCGTCAATGACGCTGATGATGTCGGCGATCTTCTTGCTGCTGTCGTTGATGCCCTTCATGGTCTCGACGACCTGGCCCACCACTTCGCCGCCCTTGATGGCCACCGTGCTGGCGCTCATGGCCAGCTGGTTGGCCTGGCGCGCGTTGTCGGCGTTCTGCTTCACCGTGCTGCCCAGTTGCTCCATCGAGGCTGCGGTTTCTTCGAGCGCGCTGGCCTGTTCTTCGGTGCGCTGACTGAGATCGGCGTTGCCGCTGGCAATCTGCGCGCTGCCGGTGGCAATGCTTTCGCTGCTGTTGCGCACCGTGGTGACGATGCCCACCAAGCTTTCGTTCATGCGCTTCAGCGCATTCAGCAGGCGACCGGTCTCGTCGCTGCGGGTGATCTCGATGTGCGAACTCAGGTCGCCGGCGGCCACTTTCTCGGCCACGTTGACAGCGGCCTCGATGGGGCCCGTGATCGAACGCGTGATCCACCAGCCCAGCAGCGCTCCCAGGCCCACCATGCCGGCCAGCAGCCCGAACATCAGCAACTTGGCTTGGTTGTAGGCCTGCTCGCCGTCTGCCGCGGCCTTGTTCACCTGCTCGATCTGCCGGTTCTGCAGCCCGTCCAGAGCCTTGAGGTAGGCCAGCTGCGCAGGGCCCAGCTGCTGGTACAGCAGCGTCACGGCCTCGTCCTTCTCTCCCCCGCGCACCTGGTCGACGAAACGTCGCTGAATCGGCAGATAGCCGGCGCGCGCGTCGGTCACCGCCGCCAGGAGCTTCTTGCCTGCATCGCTGGTGGCCGTGGTTGCCAGCTTATCAAGCGTCTTGTTCATGCGCTCGCGCGCCTCGGCCACCGTGTCCAGCGCCGACTTCACCTTGGCGTCGTCGGACAAGATCAGCGCGTTGCGCAGCTCCCGGGCAATCAGGTTGACGTCGTCGGTGACCTCGGCCAACTGCACCACCTTCGGCAGACGGTCGTCGCCGATCATCTTCAGGCTGTCGTTCAGATCAGACAGGCGCGTGATGCCGATCAGAACGACCACGATGGCCAACGCGATGACCGCGGCGAAGGCCACGCCCAACCGGTGGCCGATGCGCAGCGAATTCAGAAAGCTCATACCGACACTCCATTTAGCGACCGCAACAACGTTCGGAAGCGAACACATGGCCGAGGTCTTGAGCGCATTTTCGGCAGAGCCTGGCTACATCTTGAGCAGAAGTGATTGCCTTCGACCGATCAATTCGCGCGCTGCCGACGCCCGACGCCGACAAGCCGGCAAAAGGCGCCCGCCTAGAATCCTTCCGCATTCCACCGACCCGGCCGTTGACCCGGCACGCGCATGGCCAAAGACCCGAAAGTCACTCCGGACGCTCCTGCCGCCCCCCGGCCCGCGAACTTCCTGCGCGGCATCATCGAACGCGACCTCGAAGCCGGCGCCTATGCCGGCCGGCACTTCGGTGGCAGCCCCGGCGACGCCGCCCACCACGCCGCCGGGCCGCTGGACGCAGCGAAGATCCGCACCCGCTTCCCGCCCGAGCCCAACGGCTACCTGCACGTGGGCCATGCCAAGAGCATCTGCCTGAACTTCGGCCTGGCGCGCGACTACGGCGGCATCTGCCACCTGCGCTTCGACGACACCAACCCCGAGAAGGAAGAGCAGGAGTACGTCGACGCCATCACGGATGCCGTGACCTGGCTCGGCTTCGACTGGAACGCCGAGATCGGCGGCGTGCGCAGCAGCTACCTCTACTTCGCCAGCGACGACTTCGACTTCATGTACCGCGCCGCCGAGGCGCTGGTGGCGGCCGGCCTGGCGTATGTGGACGAGCAGAGTGCCGAGGACATGCGCGCCAACCGCGGCGACTTCAACACGCCCGGCACGCCCAGCATCTACCGCAGCCGCACTGCTGAAGAGAACCTTCTGCGCCTGCGCGAGATGAAAGACGGCAAACTGGTTGATGGCGCTGCCGTGCTGCGCGCCAGGATCGACATGGCGTCGCCAAACATCAACCTGCGCGACCCCACGCTCTACCGCATCAAGCGCGCCACGCACCACAACACCGGCGACCGTTGGTGCATCTACCCGATGTACACCTACGCGCACCCCATCGAAGACGCGCTGGAGCAGATCACGCACAGCCTGTGCACGCTGGAATTCGAGGACCAGCGGCCGTTCTACGACTGGCTGCTGGAGAACCTGGCCACGCTCGGGCTGCTGGCCCACCCGCTGCCGAAGCAGTATGAATTTGGCCGCTTGAACCTGAGCTACATCGTCACCAGCAAACGCAAGCTGCGCCAGCTGGTGGAAGACCAGCATGTCAACGGCTGGGACGACCCGCGCATGCCCACGCTCTTCGGCATGCGCCGGCGCGGCTACACGCCAGCCAGCATCCGCGCCATGGCCGATGGCAGCGGTGCCAGCAAATCAAACATCTGGCTCGACTACAGCGTGCTCGACGGCTGCCTGCGCACCGACCTGGAAGGCCAGGCACCGCGCGCGATGGCGGTGCTGAACCCGCTGAAGCTGGTGCTGACCAACTGGGCCGAGGTCTACGGCAGCGACGAACATCTGGAAGCCTGCACCGCCCCGGCGCACCCGCAGCGCCCCGAGCTGGGCGAGCGCCGCTTCATGCTGGGCAAGGCACTGTGGATAGAGCGTGACGACTTCGCGATGGAGCCGCCCAAGGGCTTCTTCCGCCTCTTTCCGCCCCGCTTGCAGGAAGACGGCAGCGTGGTGCCGGGCAATCGCGTGCGCCTGAAGTACGGCCTGGTGGTCGAGTGCACCGGCTACGAAATGGACCGCGATAGCGGCCACATCTACAACGTGCTGGCGCGTGTGGTGCCCGACACGCGCAGCGGCACGCCAGGTGCGGATGCCGTGAAGGTGAAGGGCACCATCACCTGGGTGGGAGCAGCCGACGGTGTGCCGACCACGCTGAACCTGTACGACCGGCTCTACACCGAGGCCCAGCCCGAGGCCGGCGGCCGCGACCACCTGACGGTGCTGAACCCGAAGAGCAAGGTGGTCAGCCAGGGCTGGCTGGAACCGGGGCTGGCCAACACACCCGCCGAAGCGCGTTTCCAGTTCGAACGCCATGGCTATTTCATTGCCGACCGCGTGGACCACCGGCCCGAGGCGCCGGTGTTCAATCGCATCACCACGCTCAGGGACAGCTGGGCGGCGTAGAGTGGTCTTCATCGTCACCCCACAGGAGCCGACCATGCCCAGAACCCATTTCATGAAACTGGCCGCGGCCATGACGGCAGTTGCTGCCGCCGCCACTTTGCTGGCCGGCCCCGCTGCCGCCGCCACCGTGGAAGTGCGCTATATCGAACCCGACAACTTCACCGACATCGGCCGCAGCTCGTGGGACCGGGAACGTGCGTTGAACACGCTGACCGCCCACCTCCAGAAGCTGGGGCAAACTTTGCCGGCCAACCAGACCTTGCGCCTGGAGGTGACCGACATCGACCTGGCCGGCGACATTCGCCCCTGGGGCTGGCACGAACTGCGTGTGCTGCGCGACCGGGCAGACTGGCCTTCGATCCGCATGCGCTACACCTTGCTGGAAGGTGAGCGCACGCTCAGGACCGAGGAAGTGCGCTTGTCCGACCTCGGCTACATGCAAAGCCTGAGCGGCAGCGACCGGGCCGGCGAAGAACTGGCCTACGAGAAGCGCATGGTCAGGCGCTGGTTCACCGACACCTTCGCTGCGCCCTGAGATGCTGAGCCTGTTTTCTGTTGTTTGTTCTCACCCCCACGGAGCCTGACTCTTGAACTTTTTCCGCCCCACCGCCTGCCTGCTGGCCACCACCTTCGCCCTGGCCGGCGCCCTGCCCGTTGCGGCACAAACACCGGCCGACCCGCTGGCCAAGGCAGCCGCCGAAGCCGGCGCCAGCGTCGCGCCCAGCGGCATGGTGTTTCGTTCGTTGAAGGAAGGCAAGGGCCCGCAGCCCGATGCCACCGACGTCGTGAGCGTTCACTACCGGGGCACGTTTCCCGACGGCAAAGAGTTCGACAGCAGCTACTCGCGCGGCAAGCCCGCGAGCTTTCCGCTGAACCGCGTCATCAAGTGCTGGACGGAAGGCGTGCAGCGCATCAAGGTGGGCGGCAAGGCCAAGCTCACTTGCCCGGCGGCGATTGCCTACGGCGAGCGCGGCACACCCGGGGGGCCGATTCCGCCGAACGCGGTGCTGCAATTCGAGGTCGAGTTGCTGGGCATCGAAAAGAAGTAGAGCTCCATCAGGTCAGTGCCGGCTCGCGGCGCAGATGGTGGAAGAGCGTCACTGCGGCCACCACAATGCCGCCCGCGATCACGCCGACCAGGCCGTTGGCCAAGGGCGAAAGCAGCACCTGGGCCAGACTCGGCACTGTTGAAATGCCGCCTTCAATGGCGTGTTGCAGCGCCGGCACCCCATGCACCAGGATGCCGCCGCCCACCAGAAACATGGCTGCGGTGCCCACCACGGACAGCGTCTTCATGAGCCAGGGCGCGGCCGCCAGGATGCTGCGGCCCAGCACTTGCGTAGCGTTGCCGGCGCGATGGCTGAGCCACAGACCCAGGTCGTCCAACTTCACGATGCCGGCCACCAGACCGTAAACGCCCGCCGTCATGACCACCGCAACGCCGCTGAGCACGAGTGCCTGCGTCGTGAAGGAAGAGGCAGCCACCGTGCCCAGCGTGATGGCGATGATTTCCGCCGAGAGGATGAAGTCGGTGCGGATGGCGCCCTTGATCTTGTCGCGCTCCAGCGCCCCTAGGTCGACCTCGGGGTTCTGCAGTTCCGCCGTCAATTCAGCGCGACGCGCCGCGCCATCGTCGGTGTGCAGGAAGCGGTGCGCCAGCTTCTCGAAACCTTCGAAACACAGAAATGCGCCGCCCACCATCAGCAAGGGCGTCACCAGCCAGGGTGCGAAGTTGCCGATGGCCAGCGCCGCCGGCACCAGGATGGCTTTGTTGACGAAGGACCCCTTGGCCACCGCCCAGACCACCGGCAGTTCGCGTTCGGCACGTACGCCGGCCACCTGCTGGGCATTCAGCGCCAGGTCGTCGCCCAGCACGCCGGCGGTCTTCTTGGCGGCGATCTTGCTGAGCAAGGCGACATCGTCCAGCACGCTGGCGATGTCGTCGAGAAGTGCGAGCAAACTGGTAGCCACGGATTGATTCTGCAATGAAGCCTTCAGCGCGACCGCGTGGTCTCGCACAGTGCGAAGATGGCCTGCACCATGCGCGAACTGTTCCTGCTCGACCCCGATGTCATCTTTCTAAACCACGGCAGCTTCGGCGCCTGCCCGAAGCCCGTGTTCGCCGAACTGCAGCGCTGGCAGCTGGCGATGGAGCGCAACCCGGTGGAGTTTCTGGGGCGGCGTTCGGCAGCGCTGCTGCACGCGGCGCGGCAACGGCTGGCTGGCTTTCTGGACGCTGATGTGGACGATCTCGTCTTCGTGCCCAACGCCACCACGGGCGTGAACACGGTGGCGCAGTCCATGCTGCTGCAGCCGGGTGACGAGGTGCTGACCACAGACCACGAATACGGCGCCTGCGACGCGACCTGGCGCCTGGTCTGCAAGCGCACCGGCGCCCACTACCGGCGCGTGCAGATACCGCTGCCTTTCGATGCCGAAAGCTTCGTCGCGCGCCTGATGGCGGCGGTGACGCCGCGCACGCGGCTGATCTTCCTGAGCCACATCACGTCCACCACGGCGCTGATCTTTCCGGTGGCGGCGCTGTGTGCGGCGGCGCGTGAACGCGGCATCTCGACGCTGGTGGACGGCGCGCATGCGCCAGGCCAGATCAACCTGAGCCTGGCCACCGTGGGCGCTGACTTCTATACCGGCAACTGCCACAAGTGGCTGTGCGCGCCCAAAGGTGCGGCCTTTCTGCATGTGCGGCCCGAACACCACGCTGCAGTTCACGCGCCAGTGGTGAGTTGGGGTTATGTCGCCACGGAGGACGAGGGCGGCCACACCGGCTTCGACGCCTATGTGGGCAAAACGCTGCTCGAGCGCCGCCTGCAATGGCAAGGCACACGCGACATCGCGGCCTGGCTCAGCGTGCCGGCGGCGCTGGAATTTCTGGCCGCGCACGACTGGCCAGCGCGCCGCGCCGAATGCCACACACGCGCGCTCGCGCTGCAGACGCGGGTGGGTGCGCGCAACGGGCTCAATCCCATCGGACGCGACGAAGATTTCGGGCAGATGGTACCCATTCCGGTGCGCTGCACCGAACCCGAAGCGCTGCGCGTCCGGCTCTTCGAACAACACCGCATCGAGGTGCCGGTGACACAGCACGCGGACCAGAGTTTCGTGCGTGTCTCAGTCCAGGCCTACACCAGCGACGCCGAACTGCAGGCGCTGGAAAACGCGCTGGCCGCGGCGGGCGTTTAACCCGGCGCGGCCAGCAGCAAAAGAACGCAGGTGCTCAGGTGCGGCGGCGCTTGGCCATCACGCCAAACGCCAGCAGGCCGGCCATGAACATCCACACCGTGCCAGCTTCAGGCACAGCCGTCAACATGGCGCCGGCCACCAGGCTTTGGGCGTAGGCCGTGGGGTGGATGCCGTCCCAGAAAAGCGCCGTCGCAGGGTTGCAGCCATTGCCGGCAAAGCCACAGGCCTGCGTGACGTTGGTGAAGCCGAAGGCGGCGGGGTTGGCCACAAAACTGCCGACCAGACCGCTGAGATCAAAGATCTGGGCGCCGCTGCCCGCCAGGGCTGTCGACAGCGCGCTGTTGAAAGCGCCCGAGATGAAGCTCGCCGCACCTGAGGCCAGAGGCCCGCCGGCCAGCGCTGCCGGCGACAGGCCGACGTTCGGCACGTTCCACACCACGATGTTGCTGGCGCCGCCGGCGCGCAGCGTGCCCACCATCTGCGCCGTGGCGGTGGCGTAGGCCGTGGCACCCGCGGTGGTCAGCGCCCCGATGTTGCCCGGGTTGAGCTGGACGGCATCGATGGTGTCGCGCACGTCGTTGCCGCCACCGGCAAGGACGTAGAGCGCGGTGGACGAGATTGGGGTGCTGGCCAGGTGCGAATTCAACTGCGTCAACACGCTGGCTGGGAAGGGCGCGGGAATGAAGGGTGGCACGCCGCCGCCGTTGATGGTGGTGCGGGCGCCACCGAAGGCGTAGTTGCCGCCACCGGCCAGAGAGGGTGCGGCAGAGCCCGCCAACCCCAGACCGGCAGCAAAGCTGTTGAACCACACCGGGCCGTTGCTGTACGTGGGCCGGTTGCCCGGCGCGGCCGCGTAAGGCAGCGAACCAATGAAGGTGGGGCTGTTCGGGTTCGGGCCCGTCAGGCCGCCGAAGACGAGGGCGTTGTTGCCGCCATCGGAGAGGCTGTCGCCGAACACGTAGGCCGCACTGAAGGCCGTGGTGGTGGCGGCGTTGGCCTGCGCGGCCAGCGGAACGGCGGCCAGGCTGGCCATGGTGGCGAGGGCCAAAACAACGGAGAGGCGGGTGTTCATGCGGGGCACCTTCTGGGCAGGCTGATCGAGCCGCTGAAATTAACACGCAGCCCGGTGCAGCGAAGGCTGCCACCCGGGCTGCAGGCCTGGTTTCCCCTCATTCGCGGGGCCGAGAGAACCCGCGCCAGGCGGGCACCGTCAGCGTGGTTTGCGACGCTGGCCGAGGCTTGGCTGTGTGCGGGCTGCGCTTGCCGTCGTGGGTGCGGATGCGGGGGCCGCTCCAGTCTCGCGCGGCGGCAGGCCGGTGTGCTGGGTGAGGATGCGCCCTGGCACCACGGCCGAAGTACGCCCACCCGCCGGGGTGCTGTTCTTGCGCCGGGCGCTGACATAGCCCGTGCCCGCCGCCGGCTGGTAGGTGGGGATGAGCTGGTGCTTGCCGTTGCCGATGAGGTCGGCGCGGCCCATGCTCTTCAGCGCCTCGCGCAGCAGCGGCCAGTTGTTGGCGTCGTGGTAGCGCAGAAAGGCCTTGTGCAGGCGGCGCCGCTTTTCACCGCGCACCGTGTCCACCTTCTCGGCGCGTGCGCCCGGGCCCTGGGTGTGGCGGCTGATGCCCTTCAGCGGGTTCAGGTCGGTGTGGTACATCGCCGTGGCCGTGGCCATCGGGCTCGGGTAGAAGGTCTGCACCTGGTCGGCCTTGAAACTGTTTCGCTTGAGCCAGAGCGCCAAGTTCATCATGTCCTCGTCGCTGGTGCCCGGGTGGGCGGCAATGAAGTACGGGATGAGGTACTGCTTCTTGCCCGCCTCGGCGCTGAACTTCTCGAACATCTGTTTGAAGCGGTCGTAGCTGCCGATGCCGGGCTTCATCATCTTCGACAGCGGCCCGCTCTCGGTGTGCTCGGGCGCAATCTTCAGGTAGCCGCCAACGTGGTGCGTCACCAGTTCCTTCACGTACTCGGGGCTCTGCACCGCCAGGTCGTAGCGCAGGCCTGAACTGATGAGAATCTTCTTCACGCCGCGCAGCGCTCGCGCGCGCCGGTACATCTTCACCAGCGGGCCGTGGTCGGTGTTCAGGTTGGGGCAGATGCCGGGGTAGACGCAGCTGGGCTTTCGGCAAGCCGCCTCGATGGCCGTGCTCTTGCAGCCGATGCGGTACATGTTGGCCGTGGGGCCCCCCAGGTCGCTGATGACGCCGGTGAAGCCCTTGACCTTGTCGCGGATCTCCTCGATCTCGCGGATGACGCTGTCTTCCGAGCGGCTCTGGATGATGCGGCCCTCGTGCTCGGTGATGCTGCAGAAGGTGCAGCCGCCGAAACACCCGCGCATGATGTTCACGCTGAAGCGGATCATTTCCCAGGCCGGAATCTTCGTGGCCCCGTCGTGGCCGCCGTTTTCATCGGCATACGCCGGGTGCGGGCTGCGCGCGTAGGGCAGGTCGAAGACCAGGTCCATCTCGGCCGTGGTCAGCGGAATCGGCGGCGGGTTGATCCACACATCACGCTCGCCATGCCGCTGCACCAGCGCGCGCGCGTTGCCGGGGTTGGTCTCCAGATGCAGCACGCGGTTGGCGTGGGCGTAGAGCACGGGGTCGCTCTTCACCTGTTCATAGGCCGGCAGGCGCAGCACGGTCTTCTCGCGCGGCGGCAGCTTCACCGCGCCGGCCTTGCGGCTGACGGGCATGGCGACCGTCGCCACGGCAGGGATGGCAGGGATTGCAGCGACGGCAGGCATGCCCGATGAGCCCGCTTCGCCACTGCCTTCCTGCCGCGTGCAGGTTTCGCCCACCGAGGCCGCAGCCTCTTCGGTGCTGAGATAGGGGTTGATGTGTTCGTCGATGCGGCCCGGGCGGTCGACTTCGGTGCTGTCGATCTCGAACCAGTCGGCGCCGAAGCGCTCGCCGCTTTCGTCCGGCGTGGTGCGCACCATGAAGACGGTGCCGCGAATGTCGGTGAAGCTGCTGATGGGCTTGCGCGCCGCCAGGCGGTGCGCCACCTCGATGACGGCGCGCTCGGCGTTGCCGTACAGTAAAAGGTCGGCCTTGCTGTCGACGAGGATGCTGCGACGCACCTTGTCCTGCCAGTAGTCGTAGTGCGCAACGCGGCGCAGGCTGGCCTCGATGCCGCCGATGATCACCGGCACGTCGCTCCAGGCTTCCTTGCAGCGCTGCGTGTAGACGAGCGTGGCGCGGTCCGGTCGCTTGCCGCCCACATCGCCCGGCGTGTAGGCGTCGTCACTGCGAATCTTGCGGTCAGCCGTGTAGCGGTTGATCATCGAATCCATGTTGCCGGCAGCCACGCCGAAGAACAGGTTCGGTTTGCCGAGTTGCTTGAACGCATCTGCGCTCTGCCAATCTGGCTGGGCAATGATGCCGACGCGAAATCCCTGCGCCTCCAGCGTGCGGCCGATGACGGCCATGCCGAAGCTCGGGTGGTCGACATAAGCGTCGCCGGTAACGACGATGATGTCGCAGCTGTCCCAGCCCAGCTGCTCCATCTCGGCGCGACTCATGGGCAGGAAAGGCGCAGGGCCGAAGCGTTTCGCCCAGAAAGGGCGGTAGCTGGCAAGTGCCTTGGCTTCGGGTCTAGCCTCTGGTCTGGCCTCGGGTCTAGCGTCGGACCTGGCCGGGGCCAAGTCGGTGGGGCGGGTAGGTGTGGGGGCCAGTGCAGACACGGGGCGCTCCGTCTCATCGGGTAAGCCGGCGGTGCCGGACAACCCTCGATTATCGTGCCGCCAGCACTTCAGCGGGTAACAAGGGCCATGCGGGCAGGGCAGCGGCAGCTCTTGCGGCACTCACGGCGCTCAAGCAATGCGCGCTGAGGCCGAAAAGTCACGAATGGAAGCTTTCTTCGGTTGGGTGGGTGCAGCCCTCGGTGCACTGTTTGTCGCCGCCGTGGCCGTGGCCTGGTGGGAGCACCTGGTGCGCACATCGCGCCCGCCTGCGCCGCCTGAACCCATGGCGCCGCGGGCGGTGAGCGTGGATGTGCAAATCGACGCCCTGGATGCAGACCAGCCTGCGCCTGCCCCGCCGCCCAAGGCCAGCGACGCCGCCGAGCGCCGCGCGACGCTGAACAGCGCAATGAGCCGCATGGCCCGCGCGGGTCAAGACGGCAGCGCCTGGACCGAGACCAGCCCCATGGTGCTGCAGACTGCCCTTGAGACAGGGCCGGGCGCGAAGAAAGCAGACGGCATGGGGGAAGAACCCGTCGTTTCCGCACCGGTCAGCGCGCCCGGGCCTGCGCCCTGAACCGCGCGCGCAGCCGGCCGGGCCCCAGCCGCAGGCATCAGTTCGCCGTCGCTGCCGTAGCCGTCGCAGCCCCTGTAGCAGCCGCAGCCGCCGGAACCACGAGGTCATCCGCGTCTTCACCCAGGAAACCGCCGCTCTGGTGTTCCCACAAGCGCGCGTAGATGCCACCAGCAGCCAGCAGCGATGCATGGTCGCCCACCTCGGCGATGCGGCCCTGGTCCATCACGATCAGGCGGTCCATGGCCGCGATGGTGGACAGCCGGTGCGCAATGGCCACCACGGTCTTGCCTTCCATCAGCCGATACAGGCTTTCCTGGATGGCGGCCTCGACCTCGCTGTCCAGCGCGCTGGTGGCTTCGTCCAACAACAGGATGGGCGCGTCTTTCAACATTACGCGCGCGATGGCAACGCGCTGGCGCTGGCCGCCGCTGAGCTTCACGCCGCGTTCGCCCACATGCGCGTCGTAGCCCATGCGGCCCTTGGCGTCTGACAGGTTGGCAATGAAGTCGGCCGCTTCGGCGCGCACGGCAGCGCGCTGCATCTCGGCCTCGGTGGCGTCGGGCCGGCCGTAAACGATGTTGTCGCGCACGCTGCGGTGCAAGAGCGAGGTGTCCTGCGTCACCATGCCGACCTGACGGCGCAGGCTCTGCTGCGTCACGCCCGCGATGTCCTGCCCATCGATGAGGATGCGGCCCGATTCAAGGTCGTACAGACGCAGCAGCAAGTTCACGACGGTACTTTTGCCGGCGCCTGAGCGGCCGACCAGGCCGATCTTCTCGCCGGGGCGGATGGTGAAGTCCAGGTTGTCGACGATGCGTTTCTTGCCGCCGTAGGCGAACACCACGTTCTCGAAGCGCACTTCGCCGCGCGGCACCGTCAGCGCCTTGGCATCGGGCTTGTCGACCACGCTCTGCGTGCGCGACAGCGTGGCCATGCCGTCCTGCACGGTGCCAATGTGCTCGAAAAGCGTGGCCATTTCCCACATCACCCAGTGCGAGATACCGTTCAGCCGAAAGGCCATGGCCGTGGCTGCCGCCACCGCGCCCACGCCCACCAGCGAGTTGGACCACAGCGTCAGGCTGACATAGGCCGTGGCCGCGATGAGGCCCACGCTGAGGACCTGGTTGACCGTTTCGAAGCCGGTCACCAGGCGCATCTGCGCATAGGCCGAGGTCATGAACTCCTGCATCGCGCCGCGCGCGAAATGCGCCTCGCGGTGGGCGTGCGAGAACAGCTTGACGGTCGCGATGTTGGTGTAGGCATCGGTGATGCGGCCGGTCATCAGCGAACGCGCATCGGCCTGCTTCTGCGCCACACGGCCCAGGCGCGGCACGAAGTAACACAGCGCGCCGACATACAGCACCAGCCAGCCCAGGAAGGGCGTCACCAGCCAGAGGTCGAACGCGCCCACCACCGCCAGCAGCGTGACGAAGTAGATGACCACGTAGACCATGATGTCGGTGACGATCAGCCACGTGTCGCGCACGGCGAGCGCCGTCTGCATCACCTTGGTGGAAATGCGGCCGGCGAATTCGTCCTGATAGAAGCCCATGCTCTGTTCGAGCATCTGGCGGTGGAAGTTCCAGCGCAGGCGCATCGGGAAGTTGCCGAACACACCCTGGTACTTGAACAAGGCCTGCATCCCCGCGAAGGCGATGCTGGCCACCAGCACACCGGCCAGCAGCTTCAGCATGCTGCCGTGTTCGGCCCAGAATTGCTCGGGCGGCACCTTGGCCAGCAGGTCCACCACGTGGGCCATCATGCTGAAGAGCAGCGCCTCGAAAGCACCGATGGCGGCGGTGAACAGCGTCACCATCAACAGCCAGGGCCGCACGCCCTTGGAGCAAGTCCAGAGGAAGGCGAAGAATTTCTGCGGCGGCGGGGGCGGCAGCGCATCGGGGTAGGGATGCACCAGCCTTTCAAAACGTCCGAACACTGGGTCTGCTCCCTGGGGCGGCCGCGTCAACGGCAAGCCGCGGATTATCGAATGCGCCGTGCGCCAGCGCACCCGCCACCCGGTCTATGCCTTTCGACCGGCGCGCGCGGGGTGTTGCGCAGGGCCGAAGCGGCCTGCGCAGGCATGCGGTAGTAGAGCGCGGCCACCAATGAGCGGCAGGCCCGCTGTCTATGATGGGTTCAGGAGGCAGCTCAGAACATGTACGACTACATCATCGTCGGCGGCGGCTCAGCGGGCAGCGTGCTGGCCGCCCGGCTCAGCGAAGACCGCGAAACCCAGGTTTGCCTGCTCGAAGCCGGCCCGCCCGACCGCAGCCAGCTCATCCACTGCCCGGCGGGCATCGTGGCCGGCGGCATGCTGAAGGGCTGGAAGCACAACTGGGCCTTCTCCACCGTGCCGCAACCCGGGTTGAACGGGCGCCGCGGCTACCAGCCGCGCGGGCGCGGCCTGGGCGGTTCGAGCTCCATCAACGCCATGCTCTACGTGCGCGGCCAGCCTGCGGACTACGACTACTGGGCCGAGCAAGGCAACCCTGGCTGGGGCTGGGCCGAAGTGCTGCCCTACTTCCTGAAGGCCGAGAACAACGAGCGCGGCGCCAGCGCCTTGCACGGCACGGGCGGGCCGCTGAACGTGATGGACCCGATGTGCGCCAGCGAGACGGCGTCGCTGTTCGTGCAGGCCGCCGTGCAGGCGGGCTTGCCGCTGAACCCCGACTTCAACGGCCGCAGCCAGGAAGGCGCGGGCATTTACCAGGTGACGCAGAAGGCCGGCGAACGCTGCAGCGCCGCGAAGGCCTATCTCACACCGAACCTCGGGCGGCCGAACCTGCATGTGATGACCGACGCGGCCACGCTGCGCGTGGTGCTGGACGGCCGGCGCGCCACCGGCGTGCAGGTGCGCGTGGACGGCCAGGTGCGCACGCTGATGGCGCGGCGCGAGGTCATCGTCAGCGCGGGCACGTTCCAGTCGCCGCAGTTGCTGATGTTGTCGGGCATCGGCCCGGGCGCGCACCTGCAGCAGCACGGTATCGCGGTGCAGCACGACCTGCCCGGCGTGGGCGAACACTTGCACGACCACGTCAGCGTGACGCAGATCGTCGACGCACCGCGGCGGCGCGACACCTTTACCGTCTCGCCGCAGGGCGCGCCGATGGCCATGAAGGGCTTGTACGACTGGTTGACGAACCGCCGCGGCAAGCTCACGAGCAGCATCGCCGAAGCCGGCGCCTTCTTCAAGAGCCGGCCGGAAGAGCCAGCACCCGACCTGCAGGTGCACTTCGTCATCACCAAGTTGATCGACCACGCCCGGCAGATGGCCTTCGGGCATGGCTACACCTGCCACCTCTGCCCCATGCGCCCGGCCAGCCGCGGCACCGTGCGCCTGGCGAGTGCCGACCCTGGCGCGCCGCCAGCCATCGACCCGAACTTCTTCGGCGACCCGAAGGACATGGAACTGATGATCCGCGGCTTCCACAAGCTTCGGCGCATCCTGCAGCAGCCGGCACTGGCTGCCTTCGGCGGCCGCGAATTGCCGGCGCTGGCGGCCGCGCAGACCGAAGCGCAGATCGAGCACTTCATCCGCCAGAACTCCGACACCGAATACCACCCGGTGGGCAGCTGCCGCATGGGCCCGGGGCCGCTGGACGTGGTGGACAGCGAACTGCGCGTGCACGGCCTGCAGGGGCTGCGCGTGGTGGACGCCTCGGTCATGCCGCGCATCATCTCGGGCAACACCAACGCGCCCACCATCATGGTGGCCGAGAAGGCCGCCGACCTGATCAAGGCAGCGGCCCGCCTGCCGCAGCCGGTGCATTACGCCGCCGCGACAACCGCCTGAACACCATGCAGCTGTCGGTGCTGGACCAGTCCGTGGCCTGCGAGGGCCGCGACGAAGGCGACGCGCTGCGCGACACGCTGGAACTGGCCGTTCATTGCGAGAACCTCGGCTACGGCCGGTTCTGGGTCAGTGAACATCACGGCATGCCCACCATCGTGGGCAGCGCGCCCGAGGTGCTGATGGCCGCCATCGCGGCGCGCACCAAGCGCATCCGCATCGGCAGCGCCGGCGTGATGCTGCCG
>Ga0209591_10003562_pt1 | contig 18024 bp, 16 predicted proteins | sample MAT01_FD_187207 | JGI IMG/M metagenome (GOLD analysis project Ga0209591, IMG submission 187207) | Freshwater microbial communities from Lake Fryxell liftoff mats and glacier meltwater in Antarctica - MAT-01 (SPAdes) (version 2) | ecosystem: Environmental > Aquatic > Freshwater > Ice > Liftoff... | reverse complement strand
GTTGGCGGACAATCGCCAAGCTTGGGATTTGCAGCCTGCGGGACACTATTCTCAGCGGCGGCCTCCCGCTAATTCCCCGGAGGTGAGCTCTCAGCAGATTTTGATGGATATGGCGATGAATTAGTCAGTGGTCATTGGTCAGTGGTCATTGGTCATTAGTCATTAGTCAGTGGTCATTGGTCAGTGGTCATTGGTCAGTGGTCAGTGGTCAGTGGTCAGTGGTCAGTGGTCATTGGTCAGTGGTCAAATTTGCAGTTAGTCGTTGTCAGTTCTTGTTAGCTATTAAGCTGTACTGCATTTAACTTTAACTGTTAGGGCGAGCAAGATGCCCACCCCAGAAAGTTTTTAATACACCGAAATATGCAAATAAATGCGCGACAACTCTCAACTAACAACTGCCAACTGACAACTGCCAACTAACAACTGCCAACTGCCAACTGCCAACTGCCAACTGCCAACTAACAACTGCCAACTGCCAACTGCCAACTAACAACTGCCAACTGCCAACTAACAACTGCCAACTGCCAACTGTCAACTGTCAACTGTCAACTGTCAACTGTTAAAAGTGCGCTTAAATTCTTCTAACAAATCGTCAATTTCCTCGATCGCCTGACTGACATCAATTCTCAGGGATCCCAAGTCCGATCGATCTAACAGCCGCACGAGGGATTCCCGCTTACTTTCTATTTCTGCTACGCGCTCTTTGATTGTCTGTACATCCATTGTTTTTTGCCTTTTGCTAGTATTCACAAAAATATTTGACATTTCCCCCTGCGAACAGACGGGGATTCTTAATTCACCGACGTACCTTTCTGGGCTAATCCTTCACTGTTTTTATATTGTAAGTGATGAACCTGCTCAGGGTTTTTGGGTCTGTGTTATAGTTGGATTGTACATCAAAACTTCAGCTAAACTTCAGCGCAGAAAAGGCGGGCGTTTAGTATCTGTGGGCTTATTTTTCATCACTTCAGTTAAAAATCGCTTCAGAGCCTTCTCGCGGTTTTTCATAAAAGCAGACCAAAATCCCGGTTGATATTCATCCATTGTCTTGGCTAGGGCCCAGACATCGATCGCTAAGATATTATAAAGCCTTTCATCTTCGCGTTTGAGCGAGTTAATCTGCTCGAGAACAGACTTGTTGGCGACCGCAGTTTGTTTGTCTTCGTCTTTAATCATGTCCGCAAAGTGGTTGAAAGGACAAGAGGGTCGATCGCGACTTCAACTCTCTATATTTTAATGATACTGCTGATCTCGATCGCCTTCTGGAACCAACATCACACAATTTACACGGATCTTTACCCGTAGCCCAGTGGCGAGGGAAAGCGCGATAAGTGTCTAAAGCTAGAGACAAGACTGTGGATGCACACACCTCATGCGATCGCACATGGTAGCAGTTTTCGCGGGTCTTTTAGCAAAAAAACTAAATTTATTCCAGACTTCTTGCCCGATAATAATTAAAGTATATTATTTCTGTCCGACTACTTACCTCACTAATATGTTACGTAAAACTTCTTTAGCAAGCCTAGCCTTAGTTGTTGGCGGTATTTTAGCAGCAGTCGGGTTCTATGCCTACTTCACAGACAAACCAACCCTAAACCTAGCCGGTTTTTTTTATGGAATTCCGCTGTTGCTGGGAGGTTTAGCCTTGAAAGCGGCCGAACTCGAACCAGCGGAGTTCACCCAACCGACTTCTCCTGAAGTTCTGCTTCTGCGAGAAAGTCAGGCCACAGATACTCAAAACCAAGTCCGCAAAGATATCACCCGATTTCGCTACGGCCAACCCGCCCACTTAGATGACGCTCTGGAACGCTTGGGAATGGCCCCGACAGACGAGGAACGCCCCCTCCTCCAAGGCTTGCGGGAAGTTGATGTTGACGGTGCTTATGCCTTAATTCTAGACTTTTATTCGCCACTAATGCCGATCGAAGTCTGGGAAGCAAAGCAAGAAAAAATAGCTAAATTTTTTGGCCCTGGTTTGGACGCACAAGTCACTCAAAAGCCTGATGACAAAATTGAATTGGCTTTAATAAAAAATACTGAAGCTTAAAGTGGTCTTAAGTTTTGAGTGCGGAAATTTTGAAGTCACCAATTAATAATTAATCCTGCATCGGCCCAAATACTGATTTTAGCGGCAGCTTGAAACCTGTCGCTATCCGCAAAAGCTCGTTAGCGAAGCCCTCGAAGAGGATCGCCCATTGAGATTTTGCCCAAATTTGATTTTCCTTAATTACAATATTAGTTGAGGAGCGATCGGCAATCTTAAATCAGGAGAAGCGCAAATGGTTTCGTCAAGGAGTAGGATAGGTATTATCGGCGCAGGACAGGGTTTGTCAGTTGCAGTTAAACAAGCGTCGAAGTGGATGATAGCAGTCTCAGTTGCAAATAATCCTGGCTCAGTCTTGAGTAGAATAAATGAGCAGGTAGAATCCGCAAAACTAAATTGTTGACAACAATGTATATGGAAAACAGCGATATGCCAATGTCAGAGAACAGAGTGTCCATCACCACCAAAGTACCTTTAACTGCTCAACAGCAGTGGGAAACTTTCATCGCTGATCACTGCGCACGTTGGCAAGGGGTATTGGTTAGATATGATGCCGCAGGGCAGGTTCTCGATATTCTTGATTCTGTAAGGAGCTTAATTCCTTCTGACGATCGGCAAACTGTCACCCATTCCCTCGACTTCAGGAGTCGGATGACAGAAACAGTAACGCAGAAACAATGGGTTTTGACCTTGGGTAATCCGCTGATTATCCATCCAGTTGATCCAGAGGCTTATCTGCTTTTTAATCCCAATTCTTCTGACACAATGGTTGGGCACGATCGAACTGGTCAGGGATTCTATTTTGAGCCTTACCTCCTGGCATCAGGAAAAAGAACGAGTGTGGTAGTAATGTACAAATCTGCCGCAAATAGCCCTCAGCCTAATACGTTTTCATTCTTCAGAGAGATTAAGGAAGACGTAGCGAAACCGTGGTGGTCTGAACAAACTCACTGTAGGATCGATCGAGTCAACTGCCTCAAACTTCCTGCTCCAACGACAGGCGGGACCTATGTTTCATTAGATGAGATGGCTCAACTGCCAGTTCCTCCTCAACCCAGTGAAATACAAGGCGATTTTCTACAAATCCAATTTCCAGATGCGATCGAGGTTGTTCTTTCGAGCGATCGATTCAAGACGCCATATTATGCCTCGATGCGTTGGACACCAGATACCACTGATACACTGCGAAGCTGTACTTTAATCTACGAACAACCGGAGCAAAAGGCTGATGTATTCGCCATTTAACAGGCTCAAATTTCCACTTCTGGATGAATGATCTGGTATCCTTCTGCTTTGAGCTTCTGATTCGATATGCGTCGATTATTCGATCGCTGTGTGGCATCTGACCCATCCCATTCCACTTCAGGTAATTCGTAGCGATCGCAGAGTTGTTTAAACAATTCACGAGCAGTAATTGGAAAATCATTCACTAGGTTATAAATTCCTTGTAATTGACGTTCAAGCGCAAACTCACTTGCTGATACAATGTCGTCCAGATGAATCCAGTTCGTGAAATGATTGCCTGTGCCTGGGCGAGTTGTGCCTGCAAGCTTACTTAACCGTTTCTTGAACTCGCGATCGGGCCCATAAATTGCTCCAAGGCGAAAGATACATACTTTCAAATCAGGGCTGGATGCTGAAAGCAAAACTTGCTCAGTCTCATGTAAAATCTCTCCATGTCTGTTAGCTGGTGCCACAGGTGAAAGTTCACTCACCCAGGATCCATTACTATTGCCATACACCGAACAACTACTGGTATATATGAGTTGTTTTATGTTGGGAAAATGCTTCAAGGCAAGAACAAGGTTGTTGGCCGTATGCAGGTATGTCTCCTCGTAAATGTCGGAATCTACTTGTTGGTTTGCTGTAGGAGCGAGACTCAGGAAGATCGCATCTTGATTTGGCAAGATCGTCTGTAATGTCTCTTCATCGCAGCGCTTCAGGACGATCGCCTGATTGGCAACTTTCTGTAACTCCCCAATCCGGTCTTGCGTAGTCGTCGTTGCAGTGATTACCTGACCCAGGTTCCGCCAATGCTGGGCAACGGCACTTCCAACATAGCCACAACCAATAATTATAGCGTTCATCGGTTTTTTCAACTTCTGAGAGAGAAGGATCTAGATTGCATCCAAGATAACAATATATCCTAGTTACAAAACTTTACGCACAGTCCGGCGCATATTGGATTTGCTTTATGGGCATTTCATGCTGCTTTTTCTCCATATCATCCCTCTATTATGCAACGCCGAGTTAATCAGCATTGACAAACAAGCGAGAACGAGTGATAAAACGCTCTCCATCCGGCCCTTCCAGGGAAAAATCGCTGCCTCCTGGCCCCGATGCCACATCTATAATTAACTGCGTGTGCTGCCAATATTTGTATTGCTGGGCTGCAATATAAAAGGGACAACCGCCTATTTCGCCCAGCAATACGTCACCATCACCGATTATCAATTCGCCATCGGGATAGCACATGGGAGAACTACCGTCGCAGCAGCCACCGGATTGGTGAAACATCAATTCTCCGTGTTGAGTTTTGAGATAGTTAATTAATTTTAAAGCAGCTTCTGTGGCGGTGACTTTTGCGATGGTTTCCATTTTAGAAGAAGGAAGAAGGAAGATGGAAGATGGAAAAAGAAAAGTTTTTTATTCTTTCCTCTTATCTCTTCCTAATAACTGACAACTAAATGATATCACATCCGAGCTTCATCGGAATTATTCATATCACTCTTCTATTCATCTGCGTGAATCCGCGTCAATCCCTTGTCATCTGCGGTTAACAAATTATCTTTTTTTAACCGCAGATGAGGGCAGATAAACACAGATTAACGCAGATGAATTATATCAATTCCAGTTGTAGGGAATTTGATATGACTTAGAAGAAACCTAATGCTTTCGGGCTGTAGCTGACTAACAAATTCTTAGTTTGTTGATAGTGATCCAACATCATTTTGTGATTTTCGCGGCCGATACCAGATGATTTGTAGCCGCCGAATGCTGCGTGGGCGGGATACAAATGATAGCAGTTTGTCCACACGCGGCCTGCTTGAATGGCGCGGCCCATGCGGTAGGCTGTGTTGATGTCGCGTGTCCAAACTCCTGCGCCTAAACCGTAGAGACTATCGTTGGCAATTTCTAAGGCTTCGGCTTCGTCTTTGAAGGTGGTGACTGCTAATACTGGGCCGAAGATTTCTTCTTGGAAAATTCGCATTTTGTTGTTTCCTTTGAAGACTGTTGGCTGGAAATAATAACCGTCTTGTAAGTCGCCGGATAAGATGTTTCTTTCGCCTCCAATCAGGCATTCTGCGCCTTCTGCTTGTCCGATTTTGACGTATTCGGCGATTTTTTCCATCTGGTTGACGGAAACTTGTGCGCCTAGGGCGGTTGTCGGATCTAGGGGGTTGTCTTGTTTGATTTTGCGGATGCGATCGATCGCCCTTTCCATAAATCGATCGTAGATTGACTCCTGAATTAACGCCCGCGAGGGACAGGTGCAAACCTCCCCTTGATTGAAAGCAAACATCACTAATCCTTCGACTGCTTTGTCGAGAAAATCGTCATCTTGGGCGCAGACATCCTCAAAGAAAATGTTGGGCGATTTTCCGCCTAATTCTAGTGTTACCGGGATGATGTTTTGCGAGGCGTATTGCATGATTAGCCGGCCCGTGGTTGTTTCACCAGTGAAGGCTAATTTCGCAATCCGGGGGCTGGTAGCGAGGGTTTTGCCGATTTCGGCACCGGGCCCGTTAACCACGTTGATTACGCCGTCTGGTACTAAGTCGGCGATGATTTCCATCAGTACCAAGATTGATGCGGGGGTGGGGCCTGCTGGTTTGAGGACGACGCAGTTTCCGGCGGCGAGGGCTGGGGCGAGTTTCCAGGCGGCCATTAATATCGGGAAGTTCCAGGGGATGATTTGTCCGATCACGCCTAGGGGTTCGTGGAAGTGGTAGGCGACTGTTGTGCCGTCGAGTTCGCCGATCGACCCTTCTTGGGCTCGGATGCAGCTTGCGAAGTAGCGGAAATGGTCGATCGCCAGCGGGATGTCTGCTAGTCTGGTTTCGCGAATTGGTTTACCGTTATCCCAGGTTTCGGCGATGGCGAGGCGATCGAGGTTTTCTTCCATGCGATCGGCTATTTTGTGCATTACCCGCGCCCTGTCTGCTGGGGAAGTCTTACCCCACTTGTCTTTCGCAGCGTGGGCGGCATCCAGGGCTAATTCTACATCCTCGGCAGTCGATCGGGGGATTTGACAAATTGATTTTCCCGTAATTGGAGAAAGGTTTTCCGAATATTTCCCCTTCACCGGTGCTACCCACTTGCCGCCAATAAAGTTGTCGTAACGAGCTTGAAAAATCGACTGACTGCCGGATTGAACAGGTGCTGCTACTACCATTTTATTACCTGATTTAAACTTGTTTTCGCGGACTTGTGAAATCTCTTAAATATCAACTATCGTCTATTTTCGGGAAGTTCGGTTATTTCCTATACAAAATTTTACATTTTTCAAATATTGTCCAGTCATTGTAGGGGCGGGTTCACCAACAATCTCAGGCTAAAACCAACAATCTCAAAAACCCGCCCCCACCCAACGGTAAATACTATTAATCAACTGTGCCTGAGCGGAATTACTATCCGAAATCTAGTACCTTTACCAGGCTCAGAAAAACACTTTAACTCTCCTTTGTGCTGGTCTACAATTATCCGATAGCTGACAGCAATTCCCAAGGCGCTGCTGTGTGACGCAGGTTTCGCAATCAAAAATGGGTCAAAAATTTGCGCTGTCATATCTTCGTTCATTGCCATGCCGTTATCAGCAATCTCAATGGCAATCCCCTGACCACCCACAACCTTAGTGCTAATCAAAATCACAGGCTTAAATTTGACAGATTCCGACTCTTCCAACTCCTGACTATAATCTTCCAAAGCATCGATCGCATAATTGATAATATTCAGAAAAGCTTGATTTAGCAGACCTGCATAACACTCAATCTGTGGCAAATTTCCGTACTCCTTAACCACCTTGATGTCTCGCCTGCCCTCGCGCGCCGGCAAACGGTGCTGCAACAACAACAGAGTATTTTCTAGACCGTCAGAAACATCAAATAACTGCCAGCCCGATCGATCGCTGCGGGAAAAATCCTGTACCGACAAGATTATCTGGCGGATGCGATCGCTCCCCGTCCGCATCGAACTCACAATTTTTAACAAATCTTCGAGGACGAATTCCACATCCATATCCTGCTGTTTTTGCAGAATCTCCGAGCCGGGATTAACTAACTGTTTTTGATACAGCCGCAGCAGTTCTATTAAATCGGTAGAGTAAGTTTGGACGTGAGTTAGATTGCTGTAAATAAAAGTAATTGGGTTGTTAATTTCATGGGCAATACCAGATACCAATTCGCCCAAATTAGACATTTTTTCACTTTCCAGCATTCGATCGCGCGACAGTTGCAATTCTTGCTGGGCGAGATCCAACTGCGCCCTCAACTCACGCGATCGCTTCCCCGCCCGCACCCGCCCCAACAATTCCTGCTTAACTATCGGTTTCAACAGAAAATCGTCCACCAGCGCGTCTAATTCTTCCACCCCTGTAAATTGATCGGGTGTTGTCAGCAACATAAAATAGGCTGCACCCAATTCTCGTGAAGCGAAGCTATCCCGTTCCCCGTAGGGGTTCCCGTTCCCCGGAGGGGTTCCCGAAGGGTAGGGTAGGGAATCGCCCTTCAGCAGCCGGCACACATCCAACCAGTTGATTTGAGGCGAAGTCCCGTCGCAAATTATCACATCCGGGGAAAATTTCCTCGCCAAATCTAAAGCTTCCTTGCCGTCAGAAGCCACTTTCAGCTCATGTCCCTCCCCTAACAGTAACTCTTGCACGACTCCCAAAGTCACATCATCCGCGATCGCCAGAATCTTTGCCATAACAACAGCTCCACAACTTACTCTTTAGCATACAACCGCTATCATTGCGCGGACATATTTAAAATTACACAATAGTTCAATCCTCGAAAAAACAGCGGATTCCGGCTCCCTCAAAGCCCAAAATAGCTCAGTAGAAGGTATAATTTTAGACGGGCAATGCAAAACTGCAAATTCTTGCTTTCCTAATTAGTCTTTAGATAACAGCTTTCTGCCTTCAGACTGCTGACAACTATCCTAGATACTTTCTCAAGTTGCGCCCGGAAAGGATAAAAAACTTTAAAATTAATTAACAGTAACGTCAAATTCACCTTCTCGGTCTGCGCCTGAGAATGCCAATCACCAACACCACCTCAACTTTGATTCAAGCCGAAACACTACAACTATTAGAATGGCCGCGCCTGTGTCAGCACTTGGCTACCTTCGCGGCCACCAAACTCGGCGTTGCCGCCGCCCTTGACCTCCAAATCCCGCAAACTCAAGCTCAGACAGCAGAATTGCTGGCCCAAACTCAGGAAGCTTATCAGTTAGAAAGCCGTGCTAGCGGTGCTTTGAGTTTTGATGGCATCCAAGACATCGGCACTTCCCTGCAACGAGCCGAACTGCAAGGTTTGCTCAGCGGCGAAGAATTGCTGGCAATTGCTACCACCCTCGCCGGAGCAAGGCAATTGCGCCGGATCATTGACTCTGCGCCCGATGTACCGACGCTCAAAGAACTGGCATCGCAATTGCGGACTTATCCCGAAATCGAACAAGAAATCCATCGCTGTATAGACGATCGCGCTCAAGTAGCCGATCGAGCCACTCCTAAATTAGCAGGAATTCGAGTGCAAATGCGACAATTGCGCGATCGCATTTATCAAATATTGCAAGGCATTTTGCAGCGCCAATCCAACGCCGTCCAAGAACAGGTAATTACCCAAAGAAGCTCCCGCTTTGTGATTCCCGTCAAAGCTCCCCAAAAAGATGCCATACCCGGCATCGTTCACGACTCCTCCGCCAGCGGCGCGACACTGTACGTAGAACCCCACAATACAGTCAATCTCAACAACCAAATGCGGCAGTTGCTCAGACAAGAACAAGCCGAAGAAGAAGCAGTCCGCCGCGCCCTCACCGAGCAAGTCGCAGCAGTCAAACCAGATTTAGACAGATTGGTGGTGGTAGTAACAACTTTAGATTTAGCTGCCACTAAAGCACGCTACGGTTATTGGCTGGAAGCAAACCCGCCGAAATTTATCGAATTGGGAGAGCCAGAATTAGCACCAGAAAATACAGAGAATTTAGATGAGGAAAATTTAGATGAGGAAAAAGCAGAACAGAGCCAAGTATTAACTCGCAATTTGCGATCGCAAATCACCTTGCGACATTTGCGCCATCCCTTATTAGTTTGGCAGCAGCAATACGAACAAGGCTTTACAGTCGTACCAGTCGATTTAACCATCCAGCCGCACATTCGCGTCGTCGCCATCACCGGCCCCAACACCGGCGGCAAAACTGTCACCCTAAAAACCTTGGGATTGGCAGCTTTAATGGCAAAAGCCGGAATGTTTGTCGCCGCCCGCGAACCCGTAGAATTGCCTTGGTTCGACAACATTCTTGCTGATATTGGTGACGAACAATCTTTGCAGCAAAGTTTGTCTACTTTCAGCGGTCACATTCGCCGCATCAGCCGTATTTTAGGCGCTTTAGACAATAAATCGCAGGCAGAAGATGAAGAGAACTTAAATCTCCCAATTACCGATTCCCAATTACCAATTGCCAATTCCCAATTACCGATTCTCAAACCTAAATTACCAATTACTAATTCCCAATTACCAATTACTAATTCCCAATCACTAATTCCCAAATCTTTAGTTTTGTTAGACGAAGTAGGGGCGGGGACAGACCCCTCAGAAGGCAGTGCATTGGCGATCGCCCTATTGCAATATCTCGCCCAACATTCCCTATTAACAATCGCAACTACCCACTTTGGCGAACTCAAAGCCCTCAAATATCAAGACGCGCGCTTTGAAAATGCCTCAGTAGAATTTGACGACAGTTCAATGCAGCCAACCTACCGCTTGCTGTGGGGAATTCCCGGACGTTCCAACGCCCTAACTATTGCCAAAAGACTCGGTTTGCTAGCATCCATAGTCGATGAAGCTCAAACCTATGTTGGGGGAGCATCTCAAGATGTCAATCAAGTGATTGCAGGACTCGAAGCCCAGCGCCGGAAACAGGAAACCAAGGCCAGAGAAGCAACTCAACTGCTACACCAAACCGAAAAACTGCACAAAGAAGTTTCTCAAAAAGCAGCGGCTTTGCAAGAACGGGAGCGAGAACTAAAAATAGCTCAGGAAGTGGCAGTAAATGAGGCAATAGGTACGGCAAAATCAGAAATTGCTCAAATCATTCGGCAATTGCAGTCTGGCGATCGAACGGCTCAAAATGCCCAACAGGCGACAGATACCTTAAATCAAATTTCCGAAAAACATTTGCCCTCTCGGAAAGCACCGGCGAAACCAAAACCGGGTTTTATGCCGAAAACGGGCGATCGCATCCGCATTCCCAGCCTGGGCCAAACCGCCGAAGTCCTCAGCGGCCCCGACGCTAACGAAGAGTTGAGCGTGCGGTTTGGGATTATGAAAATGACTGTCAAACTGGCAGAAATTGAATCCCTCGACGGTCAAAAACCGGAAACTAAAGCTCAATTAGCCAAGGTAGCAGCCCAAGCCCAAGCACTCGCTAAAGCCAAGCAAGCAGCGTCGGAACCTACAAAACCCAATCCTGAAATTGCCATTCGCACTGCTAATAATTCGATCGACCTCCGGGGCGCGAGAGTCTCCGATGCCGAAATCGAAATCGACAGAGCTCTGTCCAAAGCCGTCGAATACGGTGCGCTGTGGATAATTCACGGCAAAGGTACGGGACAGTTGCGGCGCGGGGTTCACGAGTTCCTCGCTACTCACCCGCAGGTTTCCCGCTTTGAGATCGCCAGTCAAAAAGAAGGAGGTGGAGGTGTGACGTTGGTTTATCTAAAATAAGCTGGCGTGCATCTAAATTTTCAGAATCATGTTGCTTGAAACTCTTGTGGGGTGGGCCGGAGAGCCCGCCCAAAAACTTAAATCTGTTCTGCCGCAACAGCTTAGTCGGAACACACAGAATTGATTTCGGACACCGGGCGGCGTAGGATGGTTGGGGGTAAAAATTTATGGGTTTTTCTGGTTGCTGTCGATCGAACTTGCAACCGCAACTTTCAACTCTCAAATCCGTCAGACAGTTAGGATTGCCGGAATCAAAGCAACGAGTTATGGAGAAAAATTAACAGAATCTGCTTTTGTCCGGCCGCCAAACAAAAGCACTGCATACTGTCGATATCCTGCCTCAACCTGTCTTATTCCCGTGCCCAAGCCATGCGCTCGACTGTAAAGCCCTCCGCTCCCACAAACGAAACGGGCCCATCTCCCAACTGGGAAGAATTGACCCAAAAAGCACCAGAACCTACCCAGTTGGACAACATTAAAGCCCAACTGGACTTAGTGCTGTTAGCCTTAGAAGCGCTGGCAGAAATTGGCTCAGAGGCGATGCTCAAGGTAGCAGCCGAACTGAATTTAGAGCCAATGGTAGCCGATCGCGTGGCTTTGTGGCGACTGCGCCAATCTAACCCGCTGCGGAAAGGCCAGGGAGGGCGGAAAAAACTGGATGTAGAAGAAGCTCGATCGCTCGTTTTGATAAGCTGTCATTTAGCAAAACAGCACCAAGCTTTAATCCGCCGCGCCGTTGCTCTGCTGGAACAAATGGCTGAGCAAAACCGCGAACCTCACACAGTCGCTTTGTTGGGAGATTATATTGATAGGTTCAGCAACACTTATGCCGATCGCATGGAAGATGCAGAAAACTTATCGGCAAAAGAACTAACTAATTTAGCCCTGAAACTCCTGATCGATTTGCTATTTTACAGCAGTCCCGGCGGTCACAGGCGGCTCTGGCTAGCTCTCCTAGACCGCGCTAAAAATTAACCTAAGCCATAATAATGGGAACGAGAATGAAAAACATCAGGAACAGGCAAGATGCCTATTCCACCCAAAAATTTATTTGTTGTGGAACAGGCATCTTGCCTGTTGCTAAAAAAGCTTGTTAAGAATGCTACCAAATATCAGATAAAACATAGTTATTCCATCTTCCATCTTCCATCTTCCATCTTCCTGATGACTAATGACTACTGACTAATGACTTCTTCCTGATGACTAATGACTAATGACTACTGACTACTGACTTCTTCCCTCTTCCCTCTTCATTCATTATGCGAAAACGGTACACGCCCCCCACTTGCACGCTGGAAATTACAGCCAAAAGTTCGCCTCTATCTCGCTGGGCGGGCCAACCCGTGTTTAAATCTTTAAATTTCGAGTTGCGGCTTGACGATCCCAGGCTACCAGATACCGAGCACGTTACACTCAGGGGCGATCGCAATCAACTCGAAACCCTCCACGAAGCAGTCAGTAACTACGTCCAAAACTTCCTGGGCGAAACCCGCGATTGGGAAAGCAATATCGAGCCTGAAACTACCCATACTGTTAGCGCAGACTTGCCAGAGTCCGCCCGTAATGTCGTTATAGTCGATCGACCCCTCAACACTTCCGAACTAGCCACCGCCGCCCCAAACACCGCCTACCTTCCCAATCCGCCCCGCTTAGAACCCCGCGGCTTACTCGCCCACAACTTATTTTTAGGCTCTTTGAGCGTCGCAGAATCCGGGCCGACGGTACACCTAAGCACCCTGCAACTGTTTGACTTGGCCACAGCATTAGATGACTGCGCCGCCGAAGTCATGGCCCTTCCCAACCTCAGCCGTGAGCGCGGAAAACCGTTGTCAGTACCCTGGCTCAAGATCGCAGCCATGCTGGTCGCCAGCGCAGGACTGACGACAGGAATTATCAAAATGCTCGATCGACCCCCCACCTCCCCACAAACCGCCACAGCCCCAGCCGCAGCCCCCGCCAATCCACAATTCGCCCCCGCACCAGCACAGCCCCAAATAGCTACCGGCGTTTCCCCCAGTCCAGTTCCCGCCCCAACCACAACCCCAGCACCACCCGGTTTACCGCCCCTACCGCCCCCGCCCATCAACACCGCCCCCGCCAGCCCCAGCTTGCCCCCCATCGCCGTTACCCCAACACCAACCAGCAACAAACCAAGCCCCATCCAGCAGCCACCCCTGCTATTTCCCGCCAACGGCAGCACCCCACCCCGAAGTCAAGGGCAAACAATCACAATTCCCGCCCCCGCAGAACCAGCAAATTCCGCCGCCCAAGCACCACCAATACCCTACCTGCTACCCCCAGTACCGCCGAGACTAGCTCCCGCCATACCGCCCCCTCTGCCGCCATCCCTATCCGCTTCCCGACTGCCCGTTCCCCCGTCGCAACCCTTCCCCCGCATCCAAGAGCCGATTGTCCCCGGCAGTAACGAACTCCCACCCCTTCAGGACACTCAACCGCAAGCCGAGTCTCAGTCTCAAGACAACAACCAGACTGCCACGACCAAAAAAACCCACACCTTATTTGATACAATTCCTCAAGTTTCAGAAGCTAGAACCTACTTTGAAGAACGCTGGAAGCCACCAGAAGGCATGGAACAAACCTTGGAATACAGCGTACAAATCGATGAAAATGGATCAATTCAAACTATTATGCCGATGGGAAAAGCAGCAGCCGATTATATCGATCGCACTAATATGCCATTAGTCGGCGAACCGTTCGTTTCTGCCGTTACTCATGGGAAAAACCCCAAAATTCGAGTTGTCTTGAGACCAAACGGCCGAGTACAAACCTTTTTGGAAGAGAGTAATTAAACCCTCTCAAACACATTTTATAGATCCATACGGTTCACTTAATACTTTTTTTTGTCATTGCGATCGCAGAGAGAGCAATCACAATATCTGTTTTTCACAGGGTTTTGCCGACTTTTCTATCCCAAACTTCTCCAATCCAATAAAAAACTGAAATCCCCGCAAAACTAAATAAAAAATCTTCAATACTAGCAGTACGATTCGGTAAAATTCCTTGCAGAATTTCTTCCCCAGCAGTGAAAATAGTAAACAGTGCTGGCCCGAAAGGAATTGGATAATTCAACACGCTCATCATTTTTTTGCCAGTTGCTCTGTGGCACAAAAAAGATGCAATTCCGTACAAAATAAAATGTCCGAGTTTGTCAAAAGGCGGATGAGCCAAAGGAAAGTTCACTAACAGCCCCATATCTGCCACTAGCATAATACTGAGAATAATCAAAAAGTACAAAACACACGCAACAATCCAGAATTTATTTGATAACTTCATCTTGTTTCTTCCGAATAAAAATACACAAACTAAGCCGTAGGGTGCGTCGCCGGAGAAATCCACTGCATCCAATCGACAATCTCATAGCGACGCACCTGACAAATCTGATTTTTACCAAAGCACAGGGGATTTAAGCCCCCACCTTTAGGTGGATTGTTTTTAGGCAGGGGATTTAAGCCCCAGCCTAAAAACTTCGCTGTCAACTGTCAACTGTCAACTGTCAACTGTTAACGCGCCCACTGTTGTAATATGTAATTGTAAAATTTTGCCGTATCTACTTGATCCATTGCTTGAATTTTGCGCCCTCCAGTTTTAACTTTAGTGCGTCCTTGGCTGATGCCTTCGATAATAATTTCAGTTTCCCATTCTCGCAGTTGATAAAATTCTGGATGCGCCAAATAAGCGGTTGCCAAAATATCCCAAAAATAGTAATCTTGAGATATTGCTAGGGCATAACACTGTCCTGCTAAGTCAGAAATTGGATATTTGCGCTGTCTTGCTAAGCGATTGGAAAATTCCACAGTCAGCGGTACATTATTAGTGATATCTAAAGGACACATCACAACCGGAATTTGTGTTTGCCAAATTCTATCAATGGCTATCGGGTCCCAGTAAGCATTCCATTCCGCCGACATATCTTGTCCCGGCTCCATATCTTTGCTAACATTGCCGATAACATTGAGAGCACCTCCCATCCAGACAATTTCTTGGATTTTGCTTTCAATTTCTGGTGCAATATCTAAAGCTTGTGCTACGGTAGTTAACGGCCCCGTCACCATTAATGTGACCGGTTCCGTTGCATCCCGCAAAACTCGCACCATAAAGTTTTGTCCGGGTTCTGATATTAACGGCGTGTCAATGGTTGCTTTTTCATTTAGAATAGGAAGTCGATCGCACGCAAAGGAATCTCGCCGAAACAAAACCGGAAAAGGGTTCAGTCCCCGCACCGTACTCGCCGCCACCGGAACCTCTGAACACCCCATCAAATCAAGGATTTTGCGGGTTGCACTCACGGCTGGTTGAATGTAGCAGTCAGCCGGAGTGACAATTACTCCCAGAGTTTCCACTTCCTCCATTGTCATCAGCAACACGACTGACAGATAATCATCAACTGCACCGTCGTGATCCATTAGTACCAGCTTTTTCGACATTCTACTTCCCCGTGACTGAATTACTGTAAAATAACAATATAAATTTATGCGTGGCTAGAAACCGGGTTTTTTACGAAAATACTTGGTTGCAACTTGCAGATTATGTCAAAAACCCGGTTTCTTTGATCTGAGTGCGTAACTCCTGTATTGTTGCATCAAACAAAACAACCTAAACTATGTCAGGAACTCAGGTCTAAAGACACGCTCGCTTGGTCGCGAGAAATCACTCACAAGCTATTCTGACCAGCCTAAGTCTTAACTGACTACGTTTTTTGAGTCACGACACCCCGGAATGCGAAGCTAGTTCCTTGCTCTGTCATCTGCAATTAAACAGTTTTAAAGTCACTGAAACAGTGTTGCAGGTCTAAAAAGCTCTCAAAACATTGGCGAAGCTAACATCACCCCGAAAGGGAGGCTCTAATCGAGCAAACATTATGCGTACAGAGTTGTAAGGTTTGAGATGGTAATTGTCCCATCGAAAGTACATTACAAAAGTACACCTAATCGAACAACTTGCCTGGCGGTAATGGAAAGATTCAAGGCGGTTGAAACCGCCTGGTCGTTTTCCTCTCAGGTCTAAAGACTCGCTCGTTTCCCACTTACCGAGTTTTTTTTATGAATAACATATCACCTTACGGCTCTTGGAAATCTCCCATTACCTCAGATTTAATTGTTTCAGGAACTGTCGGACTCGGACAAATTGCCATTGACGGCGACGATATTTACTGGGTAGAAGGAAGACCATCAGAAGCGGGGAGAAGCGTCATCGTGCGGCGCACTCCCGACGGTAAAATCAGTGACGTGACACCCGCGCCTTTTAACGTTCGCACTCGCGTTCATGAATACGGGGGCGCTTCCTTTGCAGTTGCTAGCGGCACTATCTATTTCTCTCATTTTGCCGACCAACGTATTTATTCTCAAACATTAGATACTCAACCAGAACCTCTGACACCTGCTGCTAATTGTCGCTACGCAGATGTCATTATTGACAACCAAAGAAATCGCCTGATTTGCGTGCGCGAAGACCATTCAGGTGAGGGCGAATGTGTCAATACCATTGTTGGCATTAATTTAGATGACGGCGCTGATATTCAAATCTTAACTCAAGGCAATGATTTTTATGCTTCCCCTCGTTTGAGTCCTGACGGTTCTCAACTTGTCTGGATTTGTTGGAACCATCCAAATATGCCGTGGGATGGGACAGAATTGTGGGTAGCAGAAATTAATGCTGATGGTTCTTTAGGTGAAAAAAGCTTAGTTGCTGGCGGAGTTGATGAGTCGATTTTTCAACCAGAATGGTCGCCCGATGGAGTTTTGTATTTTGTTTCTGATCAGTCGAATTGGTGGAATTTCTACCGCTGGCAATCTAGAACCGCCGTCAATTCCCAAGAAATCGAACCTCTCTGCGAAATGGCCGCTGAGTTCGGTCTTCCCCAATGGGTTTTTGGAATGTCTACCTATGCTGTTGTCTCGGAGAGCAAAATTATTTGCACCTACACTCAGCAAGGTAAGTGGCATTTGGCAAGTCTCGATTTAGCCACAAAGCAGTTGACAACTATTGAGACACATTACACTGATATTTCTTCGGTCACAGCGCGGGGAGAAATAGTTGTTTTTCTGGCAGGTTCGCCGACTGAATCTACTGCTATTGTACAACTCAATTTAGGCACAAGTCAATTAGAAATATTGCGAAAATCTAGCGATTTAAGCATCGAACCTGGTTATCTTTCGGTACCGGAACCGCTGGAATTTCCCACGGAAAACGGTTTGACTGCTTTCGGCTTCTTCTATCCCCCAAAGAATCAAGATTTCGCAGCACCTGCGGGTGAAAAACCGCCGTTAGTTGTGAAAAGCCACGGCGGCCCAACTGCTGCTACTTCTAGCAGCATGAGTTTGAAAATTCAATATTGGACGAGTCGCGGTTTTGCTGTCCTTGATGTCAACTACGGTGGTAGCACTGGTTATGGCCGAGAATATCGCAGAAGACTGCAAGATAGTTGGGGGATTGTTGATGTTGATGACTGTACTAACGGTGCTAAATATTTAGCCGAAAAGGGTTTGGTTGATGCCGAAAGAATGGCGATTGCTGGAGGCAGTGCAGGGGGATACACGACTCTGTGCGCTCTGACTTTCCGCGATGTTTTTAAGGCTGGTGCGAGCTATTATGGAGTTAGCGATTTGGAAGCTTTGGCAACTGATACTCACAAGTTTGAAGCGCGCTATCTGGATGGATTGATCGGGCCTTATCCTGCACGAAAAGATTTGTATGTAGCTCGTTCTCCTATTCATTCTGCTGAACGTTTATCTTGTCCTGTGATCTTCTTTCAAGGATTGGAAGATAAAGTTGTGCCACCCAATCAAGCGGAGATGATGGTGGAGATATTGAAGGCTAAGGGTTTGCCGGTTGCTTACGTTGCTTATGAAGGGGAACAGCACGGTTTTCGTCGTGCTGAAAATATCAAAAGAACTCTTGATGGCGAATTCTATTTCTATTCCCAAGTGTTTAAGTTTGAGTTAGCTGAACCAGTCGAAGCAGTGCCGATTTACAATCTTTAGCACAAATTAATACTACCAAGAAAGTATTGGGTTT
>Ga0209591_10003561_pt1 | contig 18034 bp, 18 predicted proteins | sample MAT01_FD_187207 | JGI IMG/M metagenome (GOLD analysis project Ga0209591, IMG submission 187207) | Freshwater microbial communities from Lake Fryxell liftoff mats and glacier meltwater in Antarctica - MAT-01 (SPAdes) (version 2) | ecosystem: Environmental > Aquatic > Freshwater > Ice > Liftoff... | reverse complement strand
TATTGCGCGGTGGAACCACACTGAACCCTTCCCGAACTCAGAGGTGAAACGCTCCCACGGCCACGATAGTTTAGGGGTAGCCCTACGCAAAAATAGCTCGATGCCAGGTTTCATTTTTTAAACAAAAAGCCTTCTCAAAGTCATTTGAGAAGGCTTTTGTTTTTTCTAGTACCTAACGAGTCATTAGAACTCTTGCATAAATCTTTTATGGTATAATAATGTTTTATTTTAATTTCAGTTTTTGGCAATTAAAACAGTTAGTAAGAATTTATTGCTGCTAAATTGCTGACGCTCAAACCCCCAACGCGGCGGATACGTTCTGCTAGGGGTGGGTGGGTAGAAAACATATCTTCCCACAAAGAGGCGTTGAGGGCATTGCCAAAAAACATGTGGCTGGCGGCTTCTGCACCCGGCGAAATTAAGCGTGAATCCATTTGTTGGAGTTTTTGGAAGACTCCGGTAAGTCCATTGGGGTTGCGAGTGAACTGTACAGCCGAAGCATCGGCGAGAAATTCGCGTTGGCGAGAGACTGCGGCTTTAATTAAGCGTCCACAGAGTAATCCGATACCGCCAATTGCCATCAGTGCTAAACCAAAAGCCCAGATAGGTAAACCCTTGCCTTCCTTATCTGAGCGGAAAGTATCACGAATTCGCCACAGCAATTCCCCGGTTAAGTAAATGAACAAAATCCCGTGGAGTAGTCCCACCAAACGCAAATTTAGCCGCATATCTATCTCCATTGAGAATATGACTGAATTCGTGGCCGATGACTCCTTGTAGTTCATCCCGGCTCAGGTGTTCCAAAGTTCCACGGGTAACTCCAATTACAGCATCATTGGGCGTAAATCCAGCAGCAAAGGCATTAATGCCGGTTTCTCTCTCAAGGAGATAAACTTTTGGGACAGAAATACCAGAAGCGATCGCCATTTCCTCGACAATATTTAATAGTTGTCGCCCTTGTTCATCTGCCATATCTGGGAGTAGGAGTTTTCCTCCCAATTCTTGAGCAATTACGCTTCCGCCTTGACGGAGACAGGCAATTTTATAGAGACTTCCGACTGCGATCGCAACTATTGTAATCCCAGCTACGTAAAGAAATATCCCTGGATGCCACAAAACACGGGGAGCCATGCCGAACATAAATAAAGTGGCAATATAAATCGCCATAATCATGACTGCGATCGACAGGGAAAATAACCCAATTAATTGTTGCGTATTTTGGCGTGCCCGATCCTGATGTTCAAAAAAATTCATAGATACCTAAAAAGACACGCGTGGAGCATTTCTCATTTCTGGAGTAGCTTCGGCAAGCAATTCTGCGACACTAAAGTTAAAAGTATTTGCCACAAGGTTGCTGGGGAAAGATTCGCTCTTGGTGTTGTAAAGTGTCACCGCGTCATTAAAAGCCTGACGGGCAAAAGCAATCCGGTTTTCGGTGGAAGATAATTCTTCCATTACCTGAGTCATGGCGCGATCGGCTTTCAATTCTGGATAAGATTCTGAAAGTACCATCAACCGACTTAACGCACCCGTCAGCGCTCCTTCAGCATTGCCCAACTGCTGCATCGCTTGGGGATCGCCGGGATTTTGGGCGGCACGACTGCTAGCATTAATTGCAGAATTCCGAGCTGCAATAACTGCTTCTAAGGTTTCTCGCTCATGTTTCATGTACCCTTTGGCAGTTTCCACCAAGTTGGGAATTAAGTCATAACGGCGCTGCAATTGAACATCGATTTGAGAGTAAGCATTTTTGTAACGGTTGCGATACTTGACTAAATCGTTGTAGCCATTAATGATAATTACAGCAGCAACTGCGACTAAAGCAACAGAAAATATTAAAAGCCCCATATTTTTAGATGATTTCCATCAGGTACTTACTTTATATCCAGCAAAATTTGTGTGGATATAAAGATGAGTCTACTTCTAGCAAGTTGGCTTCGTCGTCTGTAAAATCAATTACGCAAATTTACCGATATAGGAGTTTTAAAATAACCGCAGAGACACAGAGAACGCAGAGGCAAAGAAACACAAAGATGAGAGAAATAATTTCCAATAATTACAAATTTTTGTAACCTCTGTTATCTCTCTTTTCTCTGTGTACTCTGCGCCTCTGCGGTTGATTAAAATTGTAGCCAGATATTTCACCGATGAATCTGAGTAAATAAGGAATAACCACTGACGGCAAAAATAAAAAGGATGGCGGCAGGAAAAATTACTACATCCCTGACAATAAATAAAATCCAATCTTTTCTTAGTTCTTGTTTAAACTTGAGTTCTCGCAGTTTCCGCTCAAGTTCTACGTCTTCTTGTGACTGCGAGTTTTCCTCTGATACAATTAGCGGATTGTCGCCTTTACTGGCAATTATTTTTGATAAATCTGTTATGTCTGTCATGCTATTTAGATACCAAGAATTTCAGCCTCTAATTATCAGCTAACTTATCGATGAATTTCTTTGATAAACTCTGTTCTAGCTTCAATTATTGAAGGCATTAAAACGCAACGTGCTAACAAGTTTATATCTAGTTCTGGTAGTAATTGACTTTGAGGAATTTGCTCATAGTTATCATTAGTGAGGTGATATACAGATAACTGATTATTTTCCCAAAACCAGACTTCAGTAATTTGAAACCGCTTGTACTTTTCTAATTTATCTATGCTACCACTAGTAATATTTATTTCAATTGCTAAGTCAGGATTTTCTTTCTTTTCACCTATATAATAAGACTCATCAGGTTCAAAGGAAGCACCTTTTTCTTTTGCTCGACGGGTAGCGCTACCTACAGGGAAAAAGTTGATATTTTTTTCAAAGAAGTAAAGTGCTAGTAATATAGCAATCACACTTTTAATAGCTTCGTGTTGTTCACCAAGAGTCATAAATTCCACACACCCATCAAGATAAGTTATCCGCAAACCTGGCGCATCTGCTGTTAAGGCTTCAAGTTTCTCAAATTCTTCCCAAGTGTAATGGCCAGGTAAGAGAAACCATTGTTCTTGGAGGGTGGTAATTTTATCTAAAATTTGTAGAGTCATATAGATATAGGTATCAGTGTCGAGTAAAATAGTTCACAAGCTATAATTGCGTAGGCGTAGCCAGCCGTAGGCATCGCTTACAGTCCGACTCAGTTGTAAATTTCTCTCCTGTATCCAACTCGATCAATAAAAATAGTTTTTTTCTCAAGGTCAAACTCGTAAATAACTCGATAATCTCCAACTCTCAGTTTAAAAAAACCTGATAAGTCAGCCGTGAGGGGTTGCGGTGTAATCTGGTCAAAATTATCAGCCAGCCAATTAATCTTGTTAACAATTCTTTCGCAGACAGCTTTTGTCAACTTTTCTAGGTCAGTTAGGGCTTCTGGTTCATACTCAACTAAGTAATTCATCCGTTCCCTAAATCCAGTCTTTGCATAACTTCTGCTGCGGGAATACCTCTAAAACCTGCCTCTCTACGCTTCTGAATTGCTAATAGTTCTTGTTTAAAATTCTCCTTGATTGTTTGATTCACATCTGGGTCTGCTAAAAATTGCTTAACCTTTGATTCTTTAGAATCTATTAGTTCAGTAGATTCGCTTGGATCGAGAATCATAATTTGTATAGTTTTACCTTCTAATTCAGGGCTAAGTTTTTCATTCAGAACAAGTTCGCCGTTAGTACAGGTTGCTTGTAAAACTTTGAGCATAAGATTTACTGAAGATGGATATTGACTTTTTTTCAATGTAACATTGAATGGGTAAACTGTGGCACTTGTTTCATTAGCATACAAGTGCGTTCCATTCGTAGAAGAGAAATTGCGCGATCGCGCGTGATAAATTAATACGAACAGCCAATATATACGATGGACTACGAGTAAAATTTAAGTCCCGGCTAAAGGCATACAGCCAAATAATACTTGAAAGTTTAAAAATTCATTTGTTTTCGAGGAATTCATCAACTGTAATTCCTGCCTGTCGAATCAAACTTCTAAGTAAACCAGGTGCTAATTCCCGATGATTGGGAATTGATAAAGTTGGTTTTGATTCACACCAAAGTATCATGTGGCTTCCTGTTTGGTGATCTAATACATAACCAAACTTTTCAAAAATCTTGACAGCTTCTTTACCAGAGATATTTGATAAACGTCCCATTTATACTACAACTTCTCCGATAAACACTTGCGATTCCTTAACAATATAAGGTTTGCCATGTTTAGCTTGGACATGGAGATATCCCGTAATGGCATCTTTAATATTTTCAATTGCCTCATCTAGTGTTTTGCCTTGACTCACGCAGCCTGGAAGCTCAGGAACCTCAGCAACATAGCCTTCATATTCTGAATCAAAAGTAAAAATTACTTGAAATTTCATAATAAATTAATTTTGTATAGTCAAGGTCTAGAATAAATATAACGCTCAAATCCTAAGTTTATTATTTTATTTCATTGCTAGAAGAGCGATCGCGCGTGATAAATTAATGTAAACAGTGCGATGTCTACGCACTTCCTAAATTTATCCTCTTGAGTGCCTAACAATTGAAGTCACGGCGAAAGGTATACAGCCAAATAATACTTTAAAGTTTAAAATATATTTAGTTTACGCAAGACGCTAGAGAAAATGAACATTGAAGAAATTATTATAGACAAGGTAAGAATATTACCTCCTGATAAGCAACAAGAGGCGTTAGATTTTGTAGAATTTTTACTTGCAAAAATGCAACAGAAAGGTCTGTCTTCTCAAGAAAAAAAATCAGGCGTTTCGGCTTTGACTCTGGCTCAAGAATACATTGGTTGTGTGGAAGCATCAACTGATTTGTCTACTAATAAAGATTATATGGATGGTTACGGTTCGTGATGAGGCGATGTGTATTGCTAGATACAGGTCTATTGGTTGCTGTAATTAATCGACGTGACCATGTTAGTTTATAGTAGGACTTACGCACAAGGAACGGAAAACGAACTACAGAGGACACAGAGGAATGAGAGTTTGAGAGGGTTTTGGCGTAAGTCCTATATATTAAAACTGAGAATCTTGTTAATCTATTACTCTGCTAGGCTCTATTAAAATATCGAGGTAAAAATAATGGATGATTTGGATGACATATTTTATGATTTCAATAATGAATACTCTGTAACAGAAAAACTAAAGGCACTTAAAGAAAAAATTAATACAGCACCAACTAACCAAAAAGCTAGAATTTTTTCAGAATATATTAAACAGATAGTAAATGAGAAAAGTTTTAGCATTCATGAATTATTGGGTATAATTCATGAATATAATGATTTAAATATTAATGATTTAGACATAGTTGATATTATCGATAAATGGGGAAAATGCCGTTACGCTATAAAAAGCGTTGGTGAAAAGATTGGATTATACTTAGCCACAACAATTAAAGTAAAGAAAGAAAATAGTTCCCCTATTAATGAAGTTCAGCTTAAACGCTGGGAAATACCAGAAGGGCAACACTTAATCGATGAGGTTTTGGGAAAATACGACCCAGATAAGAAAGAAATAATTTTATATACAGAAAATATTAAAAGTACTGCCAACGATCTCAATATAAATGAGGATAGATTAACACAGTTAGTAGAGATACACGAAGCAGCCCATGCAATTATTCATTTAGGAATAGACGCTGATGGCATAAACTTTAATACAAACTCATATAAAGGAGTTGATAGAGGTAAGTTCCCAAGTCCACTTCATGAAACTCTAGCTCAACTTCTTTGTTACCATTGTGTTAAAGATGATTATCTTAGTTATTTTTTTATAAATGATTTTGAAAACTTAAATAGATGTCAGCCAGAAGAATACAGGCTTTGGGAGCAATTTAAAGATGTTCCTCTAGAACGCATCAGAAGCATATTGATAGAAATACGCCAGCAAAGAATAGGAGCAAGTTTTAAGGCTTTTAAGGCTAGAGCATTAGAATGACAATACATTAGTTATATAGGAATCCGATTTGATTTGTGAAAAAATCTAAGTGTGTGTAGGGTGTGTTATCGCGTAGCGTAACGCACCAAAGTCTTCAGATGGTGCGTTAGCCAGAGGCATAACGCACCCTACGCATATTTCAAAAATCAAATATGAGTTCTATAGCAGGGTAAGTATTACCGCACCTTGCAGCAGAAACCCAGCCTTAACCCGATCGCACCTTTCGTCAAGCCTCCACAGTCAATCCATTAAACGCCATATTTTCCATAAAAATATCATGTTTCATCCTGGCTTGTGAATCAAGTTTTGAACTCGTAAACTAGCTTTTGTGACTTGAAAAGCAGCTTTTGTGACTTGAAAAGTAGCTTTTGCGACTTGAAAACTAGCTTTTGTGACTTGAAAACTAGCTTTTGTGACTTGAAAAGCAGCTTTTGTGACTTGAAAAGCAGCTTTTGCGACTTGAAAACCTATTAATGTTAAAGAATTTCAGCAAATATAACCACATTTATTTTATAAACTAATCTCAATGCCTTAGAAGTTCTCATAAAAAACGCAAATATACGCATTAAACGCAATTTTTCAGCATTCCCATACGTATATTTGCGATAAAATAAAAGACGATGCCTACGGCTGGCTACGCCTACGCAGCCTTAATGAACTAATGCGATCGCACGTTTCGTCAACGCTTCAGCAGTCAATCCATTAAACGCCATCAACTCTCCAGCACTAGCTGTAGTTTCTCCACGCTTCCACGCGAAAGTATCGCGCTTCGCCTGACTCCGTAACAAAATTGGTTCTAGCATCGCCGCAGCGCCACCAGTCACAGCAATTAGCGCATCGCCATCAAATAATTCGGCAAATTTCGCATCATCCAAGAAACCGCCTTCGGGTTCAGAACAAGTTTCCCACGCAGTATCATGGCTACGGTACAATTGGCGAGGATTGATCACAGTAACTATCTTGACACCAATACCTTCAGTTTCCAAGAAAGCCGCAGCTTCAAATACTGGTATTAATGTTAAATCGCCAATTACAGCAAATACAACTTGTTTATCACCAGCGACTTCATGTAATAGCACCGCACCATCACGCAACCCTTGACGAGTTTGTTCTAAAGTGGTGCGAATTGGCAACGGCGATTTACTTGCTGTAATCACAACTCCCTTATTCTTAGTTTTCAACGCCCAGTCATAACAAGCTTGAATACTATTAGCATCAGGGGGAAATAATGGAAAAATATTTCCATTTCGCATCAATGAAGCAAAGTAAGCTTCAATTTCTGGACGTTGGTGAGTCCAACCATTGCGCCCTTGCTCTAATGCGCCAGCTGTGAATAAAGTAATAGTCGAGGGAGTTTGACGGCGCAATTCTGCCATTGCTTGGGTTACAGTTTGCCAAATTGGTAATCCGTTGATGGCAAAAGATTCGTAAGAACACCACAAAGTTCTCGCACCCATTAACGCCAAACCGGCAGCTAAACCAGCACAAGCATCTTCACTCAAAGGTTCATAAACCTGTCCGTTTGGTGCTTGATTATATAAATCGTCGGTTGTGGGGTGGATAATCTTTAATGCTTGGTTGATGTTGGCAATTCCTGATGCTTCGTTACCGTCGGCGTTGGTGACAAGGAAATTCTGATCTTTATTTCCAACTATTCCTACTAATCGTCCCATTGCAGTTGTAGAAACTTTTGGTTCGCCGCCAACTGCATATTCTTCTAAAGGTAATTCGCCTAACTCTGGTAATGGTAATTCAAATTCTGTCACTACAGTTTTTGCTGCTGGGCCACCACCGGCGCGTTCTGCATTTGTTCGCACTAATTGCCAAGCTTCCGCAGACAAAGCACGGGTTTGCAATGCACTGATAATATGCGGAGCATCCAGAGTATCTTTGGGATAGAGGTTGTGAGATTTTGCCCCCCGCGCGTGGACTCCTGCACCTTTGAGTTGTTTAATAATAAAGACGGTAAGTTTACCGCCCAATGCTGATAGCGCTGCTTTATCTACACCCGAAAGTACTGCTTGAGTGAATGCTAGCCGTTTCTCGAAGGAAAACGCGGTACTATCAACGTAATCCCCTGGTTGGTTTTGATCGTCGAAATCTTTGGCATCAACTAACACGACTTCATCAAAACCGTTACCTTGCCAATATGCTTGCATCTGTTCATTGGTTTTCAGGGAAACCATGCTGTGATGTTCTTGGCTGTAACCGTTCCACACCAGCACCGGCAAGAAGTTAGTGACAGCAGGATAAGCTGTATGGAAGTGCGCGATCGCACTTACAATATAAGGCTCACCCAATCCACCATCACCAACTGTAAAGGGGAACAACTTATCTTTGTGTAACAGTGCAGCAGCCATTGCAAAGTGTTGCCCTTGTCCCAAAGGCCCCGCAGGTGCGAGAATACCGGGAATGAAACCAGAAAGATGTCCTAAAAGCCCGTGCTTTTCTCGGAAGCGATCGCGCAATTGTTGGACTGTAAAAATTCCCATATCCTCTAGCGATCGATCCAAGAACATGGCACTATAAAATCCAGGGGCGTGGTGTCCCACTTCGGTAATAATGTTCTTGTATCCCAGCATGACAAGAGATGCGTAAGCTTCTGTTTGGCTGGCGAATCCGCCGGGATGCCCAGAAGCCTTACTAGCGGTAACTTGTAAAGTCAGGTAGCGGAGAGCATCGGCAGCTAGTAAAGTTTGATACACTGCTGCTGTATCTGTGGGAGATGCGATCGCTATTTTGCCCGACTCGATAGCAGGTGTTGCACCATAAGTTTCAAAATCTGGTAGTGCTTCACCAAAATATTGAATTCCTTCAGAAAAATTAGGAAGCGCTGAAGATGCCTTTGGGGAGATTGCAGTCATGCTGAGTACCTTTTGACGATTAGATGAAACTGTAGATGCTTGTTGAATTTAACAAAAATTTTACATCTTCGAGGTTGTAACAGTTTATTGCTTTTTCGCACCCTCAGTATAAGTAACTTCAATCAACGAAAATTTATGAGTTTCAGTTAGTTAAAGTAGGAACAAGACATAAAGTAACAAAAGAATTTTATGAAATTACCAAATGGCCCGCAAAGCCCAGCAGTTTTACAGATGCTACGCTGGATTATCAGCCCCATGTCATTTATGGAAACTTGTGCCGAAAGATATGGGGACATGTTCACCGTCAGGTTACAAAGTAAATCTCCGCCATTGATATTTGTCAGTAACCCCGAAGTGCTACAGCAGATTTTGACAAACGATACCAAAGGGTTAGAAGCACCTGGTGATACAAATCTGGTGTTTGAATCTTTGCTTGGTAAGCGTTCTGTGATTACCATCAGTGGTGCGGAACACCAGCGCCAACGGCAGTTGTTATTGCCACCCTTTCACGGGGAAAGAATGCGAAGCTATAGTGAAATAATTAGTGATATTAGCGAGAAAGTCATCAGCCAATACCAGATAGGGCAACCCTTCAATATCCGGTCTGTTGCTCAAGCTATTACCCTGCGGGTGATTATGCAAGCTGTGTTTGGGCTAGATGAAGGGCCACGCGCCGAAAAATTACAGAATTTTTTGGGTGAAATGCTAGAAAAGGGAAGTTCTGTGTTGAGTGTCGCTTTGCTTTATTTTCCAGCTTTGCAAAGGGATTTTGGCCCGATTAATTTCTGGGGAAAGCAGATGCGCCGACAGCAGAATGCTGATAAACTTATATACGAAGAAATTCGGGAACGTCGAGAACAACCAGACCCATCACGCACAGATATCCTCAGCTTACTCATGGCAGCTAGGGATGAAGCAGGTCAACCGATGACCGATGAAGAGTTACGCGATGAATTAATGACTCTGTTGGTAGCAGGTCACGAAACCACAGCAACAGCGATCGCATGGGCATTTTACTGGATTCACAAAATCCCATCAATACGCCAAAAGTTACTGCAAGAACTAGATAGCCTGGGTGATAACCCTGACCCCAGCGCCATTTTTCAATTACCCTACCTCAACGCTGTTTGTTCCGAAACCTTGCGAATTTACCCAGTAGCAATGTTGACCTTTCCCAGAGTAGTCAGAACACCTCTATCTCTGGGTGGCTACGAACTTGAACCAGGTACAACTGTTATGGGTTCAATTTACTTGACCCACCAACGAGAAGATTTATACCCAGAACCTAAGCAGTTTAAACCAGAACGCTTTTTAGAACGGCAATTTTCTCCCTATGAATATTTACCTTTTGGAGGTGGTGCAAGGCGCTGTATTGGTTTAGCATTTGCCCAGTTGGAAATGAAGCTAGCACTTGCCAAAATCCTTTCCAGCCGAGAATTAGAACTAGTTGACAATGGTGAAGTGCGACCTAAACGCCGTGGTTTAGTGACAGGCCCAGATCATCCCATCAACATGGTTGTCACGAGTCAACGTCAATTGAACTCCCCCATTTTACAGACAACCACTGTTTGACGCTGCGAGGTTTGATGGTTGCGTTCAGCAAATTTTCAACTTTCATCTATACATGTTAGATAGATTTCCAATGCTTTTACATAATCCCCCATAGGCCTCCTTCAAAGAGGCCTATGGAGGATTTGAATATATTGTAACTGTGAAAAGAATGGGTTTTAAGGCTGTAACATACACTAATGTATGACATTTGTATATAACCAAAAGACGTAATTTAACTGGGCATCCACCCAAAATATATTTAGTAAGTTTTTTCCGTAAATGCGTCTAAAGATCCAAAAAAATATTATTATTGTCCTTGTAAAAATTAATGGTGTTTATTTGCTACTACGTTTCAATTAGTAGGTTTTTCCTCTAGGAAATTCGCCTAATATTTTCAAGCTTACTCTAATTCCCTGCTTAAAAAAGAGCGTTATGCAGGCTCAAGTCATAGCTCAATAGAATTATTTGCAGCTTACTAAATCCTAAAAGTATTGAATAAACAATGAAAGTACTTGATAATATCAGCACACCAGCATTGCTACAAACTCTGCAACTAATTGCTCAACCCACAAAAACTTTAGAAAAGTATGCTGCTAACTATGGTGACATTTTTACAATGCGAGTAATGGGTTTAAAGTCGCCACCGATAGTATTTTTAAGCCATCCCCAAGCAATTAGTGATTGTTTTGCCATCCCTGCACAAAAGTTAGATTTTAAGAAAGCAACCCATGTATTTAAACCTTTGTTTGGAGAAAATTCTATTGTATTTCAAGAAGCGCGATCGCACCAACAACAACGGCAGTTATTACTACCAGCATTTCATGGCGATAATTTAAAATCTTATGGACAAGTAATTTGTCAAATTACTGAAGAAATTACACAAAATTGGAAATCAGGTACAGATATTTGTATACACAGCTTAATGTCAAATATCACTTTAGAAATTATATTACAAGTGGTATTTGGTATTACTAATGGTGCGCGTTACCAAGAATTAAAAGAAAAATTGAGTTCTTTATTAGAAGACGTAACTAAACCTTGGTATTCTAGCCTGTTTTTCTTTCCTTTGCTGCAACAAGATTTAGGTGCATGGAGTCCTTGGGGGATTTTCTTAAAAAGACGAGAGCAAATTGACAAACTCATCTATGCAGAAATTTCTGAAAGACGTTTGCAAAATACTGCTACGCGTACAGATATTCTCAGTATGCTAATGTCAGCGCGTGACATAAATGGGCAACAGATGACAGATGAGGAATTACGCGATCAACTAGTTTCATTATTGCTGTTGGGTTACGAAACTACATCTGGTGTATTAGCTTGGGTATTTCATTTAATTCACTCTCATCCAGAGGTGAAACATCGGTTAATGCAAGAACTAAACACCTTGGATGATCTCACAAATCCTGAAGTAATTACACAATTACCTTATCTCACCGCAGTCTCTCAAGAAACACTGCGAATTCATCCTATTGCTTTAATTTGCACACCGCGAATGGTAAAAGATAGAGTGGAAATTATGGGGCATGAATTTACATCAGATACAGTTTTAGTTCCTTGTATTTATTTAGCACACCGCCGAACGGACATTTACTCAGAACCAGAACAGTTTCGTCCCGAAAGATTTCTCAACCAAAAATTTTCACCTTATGAATATTTACCCTTTGGTGGTGGTTATCGTGGTTGCATTGGTGCGGCATTTTCCATGTATGAAATCAAATTAGTAACAGCCATAATATTATCCCATTTTGAACTAACCCTTACTGATAAACGTCCAGTGCATCCAGTCCGTCGTGGTATTACCATTGTTCCTAGCGGCGGTGTAAAGATGGTTGTTACCAAAAAGGCAAAACTTAAAAAACAAACAATACTTTCTACTTGATTACTCAATCCTCCGACTTACGTATATATACCGCAATGTAGATTCGCTTGTTAGGAGCTAGCCTTTACACTAACTAGTAAGAGGACATTTAGGAGATTACTAATTCATGCCTGATGAGAATCGGTTGGAGGAAAAATTTATATCCCAGGAAGCTGAAAGGAGAGTATCCGAAAAGCTAGATAAAGTAGAAGAAATAGAAATAGATGTACAAACCGATCTGTTGAAAATAGTTCAGGGACAGGCGGATGGAGTTTCGGTTACAGGCGAAGGATTAGTGATTCAAGAAGGCATTCGGGTACAGGAAATAAAACTGCAAACAGAAAGTATTGCCATTAATCCCTTCAGCGCTATTTTTGGTCAAATAGAACTTAATGAGCCAGTAAATGCCATAGCTCGCATTATAGTTACAGAAGTAGATATTAACCACGCCTTGACTTCAGACTTGATTCGCAGCCAGATACAAAAGTTGGAGTTAGATGTAGATGGCGATATTGTTAGTTTTGAGCCGCAAAAAATTCAGGTATTTTTACCTGGTGATGGCAAAATAGAATGTAGGGGAAGAGTACTGTTAAAAGAAATGGGAAATACTCGCCCTTTTGCTTACACTGCGATGCTTCGCCCCCGGACTAGTTTACAACCTGCGATGCTGGAGAGTTTTAACTGTACTGAAGGAGGCGGAGTTTCAATAGAATTAATTACAGCATTAATCAAAAAAGCCAAAGAGCTGATGAATCTACCATATTTGAAATGGGAGGATATGGCGTTTTCTATTAAAGATATAAAAGTAGAAATTGGTAGTTTGATACTTCTAGTAGAAACTCAAGTAAAGCAAATACCATCATCCTTAAGTGTACTATCTCCTTAGTAGTATTGACACTAGTTAAACATAATTTTTGTAACTAAGGAGTGATGTAAATTTATTAAAATTCTCATAAGCTTTATTAAAGTTACTTATTTAAAAAGAACAATTATGCAAGAGTATGATGTTGTGCTTATCGGTGCTGGACACAATGGGTTAGTTTGTGCAGCTTACTTGCTAAAAGCTGGTTATAGCGTCCTGTTACTAGAAAAGCGTTCTGTTCCAGGTGGTGCAGCAACAACTGAAGAATGTTTACCGCAAGAGGCTCCTGGATTTAAATTTAACTTATGTGCGATTGACCATGAATTTATTCACTTAGGGCCAGTTGTTGAAGAATTAGAACTAGAAAAATACGGCTTGCATTATTTAGAGTGTGATCCAGTTGTTTTCTGTCCTCATCCTGATGGCAAGTACTTCTTAGGACATAAGTCGGTGGAAAAAACTTGTGCAGAAATCGCTCGTTATAGTGAACGTGATGCTAAAAAATACGCCGAATTTGTAGATTATTGGCAGCGAGCGCTAGGTGCAATGATTCCCATGTTTAATGCACCGCCAAAGTCAATTATAGACATCCTTGGTAACTACGACATCACCAAACTAAAAGATTTATTTTCGGTTATTGGTTCTCCAAACAAAACGCTGGACTTCATTCGCACCATGTTAACCAGCGCTGAGGATTTACTTAACGAGTGGTTTGATGAGGAATTCCTGAAAGCACCATTAGCCAGACTAGCATCAGAACTCGGTGCGCCGCCATCGCAAAAAACCCTTGCTATTGGGGCAATTATGATGGCAATGCGTCACAATCCTGGTATGGCCAGACCTCGCGGCGGAACTGGCGCACTAGTGCAAGCTTTGGTGAATTTAGTCACAAGTAAAGGTGGCGTTATTCTCACAGACCAGCATGTTGAAAAAGTTTTAATTGATGATGGAAAAGCTGTAGGTGTGCGGGTTGCTGGTGGTACAGAATATCGTGCTAAATACGGGGTTATTTCTAATATCGATGCCAAGCGGTTGTTCTTACAAATGACTGATAAAAGCGATGTTGATGGAGCCGACCCAAATTTATGGGAAAGATTAGAACGTCGCATCGTTAACAACAACGAAACCATCCTCAAAATAGATTTGGCTTTAGACGAACCACTACGCTTTCCACACCACGAGCACAAAGATGAATATCTCGTTGGTTCTATCTTAATTGCAGATTCTGTGACTCATGTAGAACAGGCTCATAGTAAATGTACCTTGGGAGAGATTCCTGATTCTGACCCATCAATGTATGTGGTGATGCCTAGTTATTTAGACCCCACATTAGCACCACCAGGTAAGCACACCGTATGGATTGAGTATTTTGCCCCTTATCAAATTGCCGGTGCAGAAGGCACTGGTTTAAAAGGTACTGGTTGGACAGATGAATTGAAAAACAAAGTTGCAGATAGGGTGATTGATAAGTTGGCAGACTATGCACCGAATGTTAAGAGTGCAACTATCGCCCGTCGTGTAGAAAGTCCAGCAGAACTAGGAGAAAGATTAGGTGCATACAAAGGGAATTATTACCATATTGACATGACTTTAGATCAAATGATATTTTTCCGTCCCTTGCCAGAAATAGCCAACTACAAAACGCCAATTGATAATCTATTTTTGACTGGTGCAGGGACTCATCCAGGTGGTTCGATTTCGGGAATGCCGGGACGCAATTGTGCCCGCGCATTTTTGCAGGCAAAACATCCTATTAGCCAAACTTTGAAAGATGCCCGCGATTCGATTAAGTCAACTGTCGAGTCAGTGTTTGGGATTAGTTAAGCGTTGTACAGAGAGAGTATATTATCACTAAGTTATACATTAAATAGACTTTTTACAAAGGTCTATTTAATGTATTAAAACTTACGCAAAAGTATACGCTGTAGGGGCAATACCCTGCGGGAAGCCGCTACAGCGTCTACATGAATTGCCCCTACCTGATGATCAGGATTTTTGCTGGCGTTGTAGAGGTCACTCAGGGTGAAATAAACCTCGCCCACCTACTTAGCAAAATATGAAAGCTCCACTCCTATTTGATTCGTTCTCCATCGAGAGGCTCAGATCCCCGACTTTTTCAAGAAGTCGGGGATCTTTTTGTTCGTAACTCCTGGACGCATTGCTATAGCAACACAAATAATTGTTTTTTGAGTGAAATAAGCTCTAAGCAATTGCTTTATGTATATTTAATATGATAATGTAACATACGCTTGATTTGAAGAAGCTTCTATGCATCCTCGAAAAAGCTATTTCTTAAAATATAAGGCAATTAATGGGTAAAAAGTAGTGTATTTTGATAATGTTCAAAAAATAAACAACTTTTAACATCATTTTATAAGTTTTGTAGGTACAGCATGGTTTTTCAGCGCTGCTTCATTGCATCTGGCTTGATAGTTTTCTTCGCATTTGGCTGTAGTGGTGGGGCAAACTCATCAACAGAAAATACTACACAACTTGTGCAAGAAACTAATGTAACCCAGCTTTTCATAGAAGCGAAGGCTACCCAAAAAGCAGAAGATTTCTTTCATCAAGGTAATAATTTATTAGATGGACAACGTTATGAAGATGCCATAAAAGCTTATGATAGAGCGATCGCTATCAAAGCTGGGAGTCCTGAAGCTTGGATTAACCGTGGCATAGGTTTAACATCGTTGCAACGCTACAAAGACGCTCTGGCATCTTACAATACAGCGATCGCTATCAAACCCGACAAATATGAAGCTTGGTATAATCGTGGCATAGCCTTAACGTCGTTGCAACGCTACCAAGACGCTATTGCATCATACGACAAAGCGATCGCCATCCAACCCGACAAATATGAAGCCTTAATTAACCGAGGCATTGCTCTGACAAAACTACACCGCTACCAAGATGCTATTGTATCTTATGATCGAGCGATCGCTATCAAGCCAGATTTGCACCAAGCATATTACAACAAAGCTTGCTCTTACGCTTTACAAAGTAATCTAGAATTAGCAATTGAGAATTTAGATAAAGCAATCGAGCTTGTTCCTGATAAATATAAGAAATTAGCAAAAACCGACCCAGACTTTAGCAAAGTGCGTAGTGAAAAACAGTTTCAGGAATTACTTCAATAGTGTTCTTTAGCTAGCAATTAGTGTAAAATGTAAGCTGACTGGAGCAAAAAAAATTTATCTTGAGCGGTTTACGATTAGACATGAAAAAATTGTTAATCACCGGAGCAAGTGGTTTTTTAGGATGGCATATTTGCGAGCTTGCAAAACAAGAATGGGAGATTTATGGCACTTATTTATCCCATCCTTTAGAGATTCCTGCCATAAAAATGTTAAAAGCGAACTTAACAAATTTTCAGGAAGTGAAACGTATATTTAATGATGTCAAACCAGAAGCAGTTATTCATACTGCCGCACATTCACAACCAAATTTTTGTCAAACAAACCCCAAAGAATCACACGCAATTAACGTTATAGCATCATGCAATATTGCCGGACTTTGTGCAGATAATTCTATTCCTTGTGCTTTTACCTCAACCGACTTGGTTTTTGATGGTTTAAATGCTCCCTATAGAGAAACAGATGCTGTGTGTCCTGTCAATCTTTATGGTGAGCAAAAAGTCATGGCGGAAGCAGGTATGCTAGAAAGATATCCCATGACAGCAGTGTGTCGGATGCCGTTAATGTTTGGTACAGAAACACCCACAGCGAAAAGCTTTATTCAGCCATTTATTCAAACTTTACAAGCAGAAAAAGAATTAAATTTATTTATTGATGAATTTCGCACCCCAGTAAGTGGAAAAACGGCCGCCAAAGGACTTTTATTAGCATTAGAAAAAGTTAACGGCATCATTCACTTAGGTGGAAAAGAGCGGATTTCACGTTATGATTTTGGGCAGCTATTAGTTGAGGTATTTAAACTTCCCGCCACCAAACTCAAATCCTGCCGTCAACAAGATGTGAAAATGGCAGCGCCTAGACCAGCAGATGTTTCTTTGGATAGTTCCAAAGCTTTTGCATTGGGGTATCAGCCTTTATCTATAAAGGATGAATTAGAGGAGTTAGCAATCAAGACTCCTAACTCCTAACTCCTAACTCCTAACTCCTAACTCCTAACTCCTAACTCCTAACTTAATTTTAGTAAGCATCCATTGGCAGACAAGAACAAACAAAATTCCTATCACCAAAGGCTGCATCAATGCGGCCAACAGCCGGCCAGAATTTATGTTCACGAGTCCAAGGCGCAGGATAAGCAGCTTGTTCACGAGAATAAGAATGCTGCCATTCTCCGGTGATGAGACTTTCGGCGGTGTGGGGTGCGTTCTTCAAAACATTATCTTGAATATCCACCTTACCTGATTCAATTTCAGCGATTTCTTGGCGAATAGAAATCAAGGCATCACAGAAACGATCCAACTCTTGTTTAGATTCACTCTCTGTAGGTTCCACCATGATTGTACCCCCTACAGGCCAGGAGACAGTCGGCGCATGGAAACCATAATCCATCAGACGCTTGGCAACATCATCAATTTCGATCGCAGCCGATTTTTTGAGCGATCGCAAATCTAAAATACACTCATGGGCAACTAGACCATTTTTCCCCTGATACAAAACCGGATAATACGATTCCAGCCTCTTAGCAATGTAGTTAGCATTGAGAATCGCCACCTTTGTTGCTTCGGTTAAACCATCTGCACCCATCATGGCGATGTACATCCAAGAAATCACCAAAATACTAGCACTACCCCAAGGCGCAGCCGCCACAGCACCAATACGTTGGGAATTACAAATTTCTTCCCCACTCCCTACTACAGGGTGTCCGGGGAGAAAAGGCACGAGATGAGAGGCGACCCCAATGGGCCCCATACCTGGGCCACCGCCACCATGAGGAATACAGAAGGTTTTATGCAAGTTTAAATGGCAGACATCCGCGCCAATATCTCCAGGACGGCAAATTCCCACTTGGGCATTCATATTT